>ERZ1034980.1710-NODE-1710-length-12777-cov-627.448043_pt1 | contig 12777 bp, 25 predicted proteins | sample MGYA00520622_ERZ1034980 | MGnify/ENA primary metagenome ERZ1034980 (study PRJEB33766, sample SAMN09781791) | gut metagenome | biome: gut microbiome | host: Homo sapiens | place: Madagascar | study: EMG produced TPA metagenomics assembly of the PRJNA485056 data... | reverse complement strand
ATAGCCGCTGGTGCCTGCCGTGCTGCCATAGCCGCTGGTGCCTGCCGTGCTGTAATTGCCGCTGGAACCCGCCGTGCTGTAATCGCCGCTGGAACCCGCCGTGCTGTAATCGCCGCTGGAAAAAGGTTTTTTGCCCTTCACCCGATTAAAAACGGCATTCACCGTAGCTTTTACAAGCCCTGCAAAATTCACCTCACCTTTCACCGTCAGATCAGTGCAAGCCAGTTTGCTGTCATTTCCGCTTTTATCCACGTTCCCGCCGCACTCGACCTCAAAAAAGCGGGGGCTATCCTTCAGCTGGTAATAGTGCAGCACGTCAAACGGATTCTCGCAAGCGTGCATACCAGCGTGGCAGCAGTCCGCCCTATCCTCGTGGTAGGTCTTTCCCACCTCGTACTGCTTGCCACGGCACATCATGCTTTTGTCCATAGCCTTGTAGGCGATGATCTTTTCACTCATGCTCATAACCTTCCTTATTTGTGTGTTTCTTCTGTGCAGGCATGGTCAGCGCCTCACTTCTTAGAGCTGCCAAAGCTGCCAAGGAGCCAGAGCGCGATCCAGACCGCCGTTCCGGCGGCCCAGGTGAACGTCCAGTGCATCAATGCGCAGATGGGCCACACGGCGGCGCAGGTAACGCCCCACGAGATGCCCAGAAGAGCGGCAAACGCGATGATGATCGCCAGTGCTTCACCCATTGTTACGCGCCTCCTTTGCCTTCGTATCAGCCCACTTGCCCGCCGGGGCGGTCTTGCTGGGGTCATCCTGGGCTGCTGCAGCTTCGTCCTCTTCCAGCAGCTTGTTCAAATCGGCCAAGAACTGGCCGCACATCCTCGCTTTTATAGCTTCCTCCGACTGTCCATACGGGCCGCAAAATGGCCCGGTCTTGAAAAACGACTTTGAACGGAAGTCCTCTTCCAAGAACTGATACTTGCCAATCAGCTGGCAAACCTTATCGCGCATCGTGGTTTTCATAAAAATCCTCCTTGCATCAATGACGCATAACGATGTTGGACGAATGAACCAGATAGGTCACACCGTCAATCACAACCTGAAGCTGGTCGCCTTCATAGTCGCACCAGCTTTCGACATTGCCCTCGACAATCGTTCCGTCTGGCATTTTCAGCTGCGCCCAGCTGTATTCATAGGTCAGGTCAATAACCTGCTTATTGCATCCTGCCATCAGCAAAGCGCTTGCCAATACGGATGCTACGCCTACAATAACTTTTTTCATGCTTATGCCTCCTTAACAAACTTCCCAGCCGTGACGGTGTTCTGCTGGGCAGCGGCTGCGGCAAACAAACTGGTCTGGCCGTTGGTCTGCTGGATCAGCATCACGGTGTTGGTGCTGGGCTTCCAGCGCTGGATGTACTCCACCGCCTCGTCAAAGCGCTTGCGGGGGATGTTCCCCACACTGTTCACCCTGAACCAGTCCTGCACATCGTGGTTACACTCGCTGTACACCTTTCTGCGCACATGGTTGTCGATGTATGCGGGCGCATCCTCGCCGCCCAGGGCGCTGATCACAGCCCGGCTGATGCTCTTACGCAGTACGCGCTGCTGGTTGTAGTCCACCGTCATGGTGTTCTCCAGCGCCGTGAGCCGCTGCTCCTGTTTCTGGGTGCGGTCGTCCAGCAGGAACAGCGCCTGCATCTCCTTGCTGAGTTTTGGCATCTGCGGAGTACTCAGCTTCTTTTCCATCTCGTTGAACGCCGCAATGTACTTCAGCTTCCATTCCAGCGCTTCCTTGCCGGTAAAACCCATAGCCAGCAGCGAAAAGCCGTCCCGGTTCATCAGGTACATGGGGTACTTCTTGCCACGATTCTCAAAGTCGGAAAGATGGAACATAGATTTGGCGGCGCAATTTTGCGCCACGAGATTGTTGATGGCTTTGAGCACGTCCTTGTGCTCTTTGCCAAAGTTCTTGGCGACTTCCCGACTGGAAACAACTGGCTCGCCGTTCTGTGTGGATAAGATGATCTCGTTCAAAATAAACCTCCTTGTGGTCTGCCCATCCCGTGCTATACTTGAGCGGGAAGGGGGTGAAAAAATGAATTCATTGGAACGCTTCAATCAACGCTCAGATGAAGTAGAGCACATTCTGAGCGCCGGCATGGGAAATGTTAAAAGCCTGTACGACCCGCAACGACCAACGCTGTATGAGATTCAGCGGAAAAATTCTGATGATGTCCGCAAAATGCTGGAAATCATGCAGAAAAATCAAGAAGAGCAAGCGCGAGAAACCAAAAAGACGCAAAGCTTTTCTCGTTGGAGCCTCATTGTTGGAGCTCTTACCTTAGCAGCCACCATAATATTTGGAATACTACAAGTGACACATTAAGCACGGTTATCAAAATGCAGATAATCGTAATCGTGGTCGCGTCCCAGTCGGGCTTCCGGCTGGGCTTTTTGTTTTGGTTCACGGCTTTGCCTCCTTTGTCACTTGCGGCTCGTTACCCACTTCAGCAGCATTGCGACGATCCAGATCGCCGTTGATACGCCGAAAGAGAACTGCCAACCGATGAGTTTGCAGATAAGCCACCAAAGGCCGGAAATGACGGCCCACGAAAAGCCAAAAGCAACGACAATGAGCGCAACCGATGCAAGCGCAAGCAAAAATGTTTCAAAATCAGGCACTTGTATTCTCCTTTTCTTTTCCTTCCTCATCGTAGACCACAAGCTCGTTCAGTGTAACCTTGAAATACCTTGCGAGCTTGAGCAGCTGTGAAAGGCTGGGCCCGTAAATCGAGCGCTCCCACTTTCCGATTGCGCCGTTGCTCAGGCCCGCCGCTGCCTCCAGATCGGTGCGGCTCAGCCCGTGCAACTTGCAAAACTGGTCAATTTTTGATACATTCACTAGCAATTCTCCTTTCCGGGCTTGAAAATCACTAGAAAATATGCTACTATGTAGTTGCAAGGTACAAAGTGAATAAAATCTAGCGTCTGCCCGATATAATATTGTCAGGGGCTTTGGTTTTGTTTGCTCCTTACGCTCTCTATTATATAGCCTAATTTTCTATCTGTCAATAGAAAATTAGGCTATTGGAGGAATTTTTTATGCGTTCTTTGCCTGAACTGGTGGAATTTATCCGTGTATCGTGTAAAAATAAAGGAAGCTCCATTACAAAAATGGAGAAAGATTTGAAATTTGCCAACGGAACAGTAGGAAAATGGGCTAATGGAAAGCGCTATCCGCCGAAAGATAAGCTACTGCTTGTGTCTGATTTTCTACGAATTTCTATTGAAGAGCTTATGGGCGAAGAGCAAAAAGAAAAGCCCACCCCCGGTGAAGGGAGCGAGCTGGATGCAAGGTTTGACACGCTGCTAAGTCAGATGACCGATGCAGACCGTGCAGATCTGCTGGAGTATATGGAATTTAAGGTTGCAAAGAGGAAGGAAAACCCCAATGGCTGAGTTTTTGGACAAAAAGAGTCTGGCGCTCCTATTATATATGGAGAAGCACAACGGGAAAATGAACCAGCACGAAGTCTGTCTCATTTCCGGAGAGGATTTCAGCCTCAACGGCCAGAATCGGTACATTCAGAACTTGAAGGGCCGCGGTCTGATTGATGAGCGCCGCAAAGAGTACATTCCTGACGGGGTGGGTGGTTTTCTTCCCAGCGAGTACATTTATTCTCTTCCGCTAGCTGGAGAAGCCTATCTTCAAGAACTTCGAGCAGATCGGGAGAATCAAATACTTCAGGCCGCATTGGATTTGCTGGTGTCCATCTTCGGCCAGAAATTTTAAGGGCATCACAAACGCGGTCAAATGCTTCGTGCAGCTCTTCCGTGGTCTTGCCCTTTCCGCATCCGTAGTTGAAGCAGTAACACCCGATTTCAAGAGAGCACCGGTGGTCGCAATTTGCGCACTCTTCGCTTTTGATTCCGGGCAGGCCGGACGCTTCCGTTGCCAGAAGAGCAAAAATTCTGGTTTTGTACCGGCCCAGTTCAATCTCGTACTTATCCACAGATTTACTCCTTTCTTCTGTTGAGCAAGCTTTCCGCATAGGAAAGCACCTCTTGTTTTTCCTGTGCCGACAGAGAAGAAAATAAAGCTTTGAGGCGGCACTTTTCTTCCATTGTATCACATTTTGCAAACTTTGTGCTATTTTCTTGCACTTTATTTTCCCCCTTTGGCAAAGCTCTTTGATAATTTAGTTTTTCGGCAGCTGGTTGGCTGCCTATTTTTGTTTATGAGGTGGTTATCATGAAAAAGAAACTGATTGCACTTGCTCTGACACTATGCACATTGTTACTCTTTTCAATGGCGGCGGTTGCGGCAAAACCGTCCGTAGAGCTTACGGATGTATATTTTTCTGTAAACTCCGCAAATGGTGTGACACCGACCATCTGTTTCCGAAACAATTCCGGCAAAACCATCAAATATGTAACGTTCACTCTTGTCCCCATGAACGCGGTTGGAGATAAGGTGTCTTGCTCCATTCGCGGTTATTCTGCTACACAGGCACGTCTTGTAGGCCCGATTTACCCAACATCCTTAAACACTTCCGGCATCATTGGAACGTTTGATGATAGCACGAAGCGTGGCACTCCATTTTCACAGCAAACGCAACTTACAACGGACTATTATGTTTATGTTGGAGAGCGACATAATAACAAAATTTTGCTTGATAAGTACGGCAACCCATATTACTGGAATGCGTATTATAGCGATGGCTTAAAATATGGTGATCCTTTGACGTACCTTTCTGAATCTGAAATTCAGAACGCTGTTTATGACACGGCTGTTGAATGGGATTGCCTGTGGTACAATGGAACTATCGAAGAAATTGCCGTTACTCAGGCTGTTGTTGAGTACATGGATGGCAGCAAGGAGACCATTTCCCAGAAAGCTTTGTACTCCGGAAACTTCCGCAAAGAGCCTGATTATATCCCTTATTTTGCTATGCTTAAAGCATACAGCCCTGTTTACAATTTTGAATATTACAAAGCAAACAACGCCGATCTGGCCGCTTTGTACGGGGACAACGAATGGAAATATCTCGAGCACTTTGTGACCAGCGGCATGAAAGAGGGCCGGCAGGGTAGTGCCGAATTTAACCTCGCCGCGTACAAAGCAAATAATGCCGATCTGGTTGCAGCTTTTGGCGATAACAATCAAAAATACTACGAGCATTATCTGAACTCGGGTAAAGCTGAGGGCCGTAAAGCTGCGTAAATCTGTTTACAACCGCATTATACAACTGCATGTTGTTGCAGTCAATGGGTTTGCCCATCACTCTTTTTGATGGGTTGCATCGAGTTGTTGCATTTTTTGCAACAATTCCCCTGCTCCGGTCACTGCGCCGTCGGGCGTTTTGGCCGTCATATGTAATGCGTGCAGTGTATTGATCTTGCGGGCGGCGTACATGGTGGCAAGGGCTTGCTGCTCCGGAGTCATATCAACGTAGCAGGCAAGCGCGGCGCGAATGTGCGTGCAAAAGTGGCTCATCTTCTCCATAGTCAGTCCTCCCAAGGCTGTGGTGTGCGGTCGGTTCCGTTCAAAACGGTGGCAGGCATACCGTCGATGATGGTCATTTCGGTTTCTTTACCGTTTCTTTGCTCAAAATCCATTTTGTTTTCCCCTTTCTTTTGTGCACATTTATGTCTTATGTTCCAAATTCTACCATGCGCCGTTGGAAAACAAAATACGGATATTTTTTGTCGAATGGCGCAGATTTTTTCTGCGCCATTTTCTGTTAAAAACACGTTGGTTTTACGGGGGCGAAAGTATGAGTTATTTTACGGCAACCCAGATTGGAAAAGCGCTTGCAAAGGCCAGGGTATCTGCCGGCCTGAGCCAAGTGGAGATCGCAAGGCTCATCGAGAAGGGTGAGAGGACGGTACAGAGCTGGGAAAAAGGCTGCACCAGCCCGGACAGTGACGAGGTCATGGATTGGTGCACAGCATGTGGGGTGTCCCCCATCACCGTGTTTATGGAGATGCTGCACCCAGATCTGTATGCGGTTTCCGACAGCGAAAGGCTGGAAGATTCTGTAGATTGGGAGCTGCATCTGCTGATGAGGGCTCTGCCGCCCATCACGAAGCGACTGCTGCTTTTCATTCTGAAGGGCCGACACGGCAGCAGTCCGACTGCGGTGATCTCCGAGATGGCCGCAAACCTGCACTGCCCACTCAACAACCGGGTCAGCGTGTGCGGGACCATCATAGACCAGTATACCTATGCGCAGATTGCTGGCCTTGACCCATGCCCGGACGCTCCGCATCCTCCCATTGACGACCTGAAAATCAACTACAAGGCCGGAAGGGCCGCTGCTGAAAATGGTGCATTCGGATATATCGGGCAGAAAAAGGAGTAAGCCATGAAATGCGTGAGACCCTGCTGCCGGAAGGAGGTCCCGGATGGTGCTTCTTTTTGTCCGTGGTGTGGGAAGAAACAGCCGGAAGCCGCCCCGCAGCAAAGAAAAAAGCGCCGCCGTCCAAAGGGCAGCGGCAGCGTGTATAAACTGAGTGGGACGCGGGCAAGACCGTATGTTGCACTCACAGCCCGCAGGGATGTTCTGGGCACGTTTGAAACGGCAGGCGAAGCAGTACAAGCGCTGGACGCTTACAACGCCCAGAACACCCCCGCTGCGCGTCTGAAATGCACCTTTGCAGATGCCTATACCCAATGGAAAGCTCAGCCAAAGTTTCAAAAGCTCAGCACGGACATGCAAAAGGGGTACGAGCTGGCCTATGCAAAGGCTGCGCCGCTATACGACCGACAATTGCGGGATTTGAAAGCGGCAGATTATCAACAGGTCATTGACGCAATGGTGGAAAAAGGGCTCTCCCGCAGCTCCTGCGAAAAGCAGCGCACACTTTTCAGCCAGATCTGCGAGTGGGCAATGGCACAGGACATCATAAACAAAAATTATGCCATGCTGCTGCAGCTTCCGGCGGCTACAGGAAAAGCAGAGCGCACACTGACCGCCCAAGAGATCGAGCAGATCAGCAGCCGACAAAACGACCCGAGGTTTGGGCAGACAGCACAGATCGCCATGGTGCTGCTGTACACCGGTATGCGCATCGATGAATTGCTCTCTATACGCTGTGAGGACGTGCATCTGAAAGAGCGGTACATGCAGGGCGGTGAAAAGACAGAAGCGGGCAAGAACCGCATTATCCCGATTCTTGAACCCATTTACAAGATCATTGCCTTTTGGATGCTTGACAGCGGCTGTGAGTGGCTGATACCGTCCAAAGCCGGTACAAAGCTGGACAAGCGCAACGTGGCTACAAAGTTTAGAGCCTTGATGCAGGAGTGCCACATAGAGGGGGTGCATCCGCATACGCTGCGCCACACGGCCAGCAGCAAGATGGTGGAGTGCGGCCTGGAAAAGACTGCCGTGCAAGCCATCTTGGGTCACAAAAATTTCTCCACCACAGCAAACAAGTATGTGTCCCACAATGACCCGGATTATCTGTTGCAGGAAATGCGAAAGATGAAGTATTGATTTGTTAGATTGTTTGTTAGATTGTCACGTTCATTCAGGAGATTTTAAGGCATTTCAAGCAAAAAGAAAAACGCACAGACGACTTGTTTTAATCGTTCGTGCGTTTATTTTTGGAGCTGGTGACAGGAGTTGAACCCGCAACCCACTGATTACAAATCAAGTTTATTTAACGTATTGATGTAAATAATTATCGATTTGTTTGATTGTTGTTAGATTATACGCATCGTGCCAAAACGCTGAAGCTTATGTAAAAATAGCACATTCTATGTCTTTTTACAAGTCACTTATCTTCCGCATTACTAGCTTATACTCTTTCGGGTACACCAGCTTTATTGCCTTCATGTGCTCGTCAAGCACCTGCATCAGACCGTCAAAAGGAACAGAGCTGGCAGCCGCCACAAAGTCGCTTTGCGGTTCCGCTGCCGTGGAGTAAGCCGCCGCATAAGTCGCTGGTGGCAGTGCCTGGATCTGCGTTTTAGGTGCGTGTGCTTCTTCCAGCTCGTCCCGCACAGTGCAGAGGGCGGCAAGCTTTTCCACGCTCTGCCAGTCCGTCGAACCGCATTTCAGCTTGTGAATATGGGTGTTGATCTCGTCAATGTCCATGCCTGCCGCCCCCTTTCTTATGCGTTCCGCAGGATGTCGGCTGCCCGTTTGTATGCGTCACGCTCGGTGCCGGTCGCGTCCTGCATCATGTTTTCGATGTCAGAGATCATACGCTCTCTGCCATCTCCGCGCGAGTAGTGCCCGCGCACATAGTGACGGCCTCGGTTGGCATAGCTGTTGCCCCGGTTGTAACCGTTTCCGGCATCGTGGTTGAAGGATCCGCGCATGTCAGCTTCCCGCTCTCCCGCACGGCTGTACTCGCCGCCCTCACAGTAATCCTCGATGCGGTGGATGTCCAGAATGATGTCCACGATCTCGCCGATCATCTCAACATCGCCAGGGGACCGGTTCTTTTTGTCGGTCAGCTCCATGAGCTCGTCGCACATTTCATCTTTCAGATGGTTCAGTTTATCCAGCATGGCTTTATCTCCTTTCTTATGCTACCCGCTCAACGATTAGGTTGCTGTTTGCAATGCTGACCGCCTGCGCGCTGGTGTTCTTAACTGCCACAGTTACGCAGCAGCCGCGCGGCACCTCGATGAACGCTGCCACAAAAACATTGAAGTAGTTTTCGACTGCAGCAGGTGTGACAATGGCGGTCGCGCTATTGAGTGCCTCACCGCCGACAGCCAACGCCACGGAAACGGGCCCCACGGTGCCGCCGGTGGGAATGGCAATATTTCCGCCAAAGCTCACCTTGAAACGGGCCCGGCACTGCCCGCTTGTCAGGCCGCGAAGTGTCACAAGGCCGCTGCCAGCACGGTGCACAATGCACGCAGGCGCTTTCGCCGCAGTCTCCGTCAACGGGAGATTCTGCCCAGCGGCTACTGCCACGGTATTGGAATTCGTAAATTCAGCCATTTTATCGGCTCCTTTCATAAAAAACGCCGGGACTTCTGCCCCGGCGCTCTGGTTTGCAAAATCAGCTCAGGGGCTGAACATTTTGATGTGGGCATTTCCATTTTGGAAACAACCACTCAAAAAGCTGTCGTGATTCGGTTATGCGCAGTTGCCGCAGCCGGTCCCACAGCCATAGTAAATGGCGTTGGGGTTGGGCACCTGATAGGCAGGCACGGGAGCTTTCTGCTGCAAAGTCCCGATGATCTGGTTGGTCTGCGCGTTCATCGCGGTGGTCAGGAACGCGCTCTGGCGATCCTGAGAAGCAGCCCGGCGCAGCTCGTTGTTCTCGCTCTGCAGGGTGGCGATCTTATCATTGGTCAGGAAGTCGAGCACCGCGCGGGTGTTGCTGTTCTGATTCTCGATGATGTCCCGGGTGTTGTTGTTCATGGTGTTCTGCGTTGCGCAGAAGCCCTGCTGCATCTGGTTCCGGGTGTCGCATTCCTGGGTGGCAATGTTGTAGTTAACGCCCTGGATCGCGGTCTGGGTCTTGCAGCAGCAGTCTGCCAGCTGTGTAGCCAGAGCATTCTGACCCTGCATCAGCGCAACGTTGGTGCTGTTGAAGCCCTGCTGCATGGCGTTGGTGACACCGTTCAGGCCCTGCTGCACGCCGTTGAAGCCCTGAAGCATCCCGGTGTTCATGGCATAGAAGCCATCACACAGGCCGCTTTCCAGCCCGTTCAGCTTGTTCATGACGCTCTGGTTGTCGAAGCCGCGCTGCAGGTCTGCCTGGGTCACTGCGCTGGTCATATAAGGCGAAGCACTGCCCATGCCGCCGCCCCAGCCAAAGCCGCCCATACCGCCCCAGCCGAACATGCCGAAAATCAGGAAGAGGACGATCCAACCCATCCAGTCGCCGCCCCAGCCGTTGAAGCCGTTGCTGTAACCGTTGGCGGGCTGTACCGGCATGGTCAGAACCGTGCTATCAGAAGAAAGAGACATAGTTTTACTCCTTTACGTTAGATTTTGAAATTTATTCTAAATGCGGCCGCATTTCAGAATCCAAACATGTTTTTCATGCCGTTGAGCATCGGCGCGATCTGCTGTGCCCGCTGCTGAATGGCGTTGAGCTGCTGTTGTGAGAGCTGGCCGGAGGTAAGCATCTGGTTTATCATCTCCTGCGGGTTCTTGCCCTGCATCTGGCCCATAAACTGCTGAAACTGCCCGCCAATGGGGTTCTGGGTCTGTCGGCCCATCGAATTATACAAGCTGCTGCTCATCGTTTAGCTCTCCTTTTCCGGCTCTGGTGCTTCCTGCTTCTCCAACGCCGCCAGCTTTGCCGCCAGCGCGTCGAACTCCTTGCGGGTGACATACTCCCCGCCTGCGGCTTGCGTGGCTGCAATCGACGCTTTGGGGCCGCTGGTGCGTTCTTTGTAGTCGTAGATGCGGAGCGGGAACGGCCTGCCGTCCTGCCCAACTTCTTTGATGTAAAAGGTATCGGAATCGGCATCCAGTAAAAGCACCCGGCTCCCGTTGGCAACCAGATAGCCCCGAGCTGCCGCTTCACCCTGTACCCAGATAAAGCCGCTGTCAGCCGGTGCGGACTGCCCCTGCATTGTCGGCATCATGACGGGCTGGGGCTGGTACTGTGCTGCTCTGAGCTGTTCAAGCTGCCCCTGCGGCTGTTGCGGGTAATACACTTGTGGGTATCCGTTATAGATCGGCATTGCTTAGTCCTCCTTATACCAGTAGTAGATCGGGCACTCCCTGCCGCTGTCCCAGCTGTCCCACCACTCGCCGTTGACCACAGCCAGAACGTGCCCGGAGCAGCCCAGCACATACACGCCACGCGGGTACTCCCGGGCAAAATCTGCCACGGTGTAACAGGTGGTGCAGTCCGCTTCCACCATGCGGCGCTTGTAACCCTGCTTTTGGAAGTACGCGCCCCATGTACGGTTGGCGCTGGGCATATCGCCGAGGGCGTAACCAGTGAGCGCCAGCGCAATATACGCCTGCTCCCAGCTCTGCCCAGTAGCCGCAGATACTGCACGCACGGCACAGTCTCCGACGCTGCTCCCGTGAGGGTTCGGGTTATACTTGTGCCACATGGGCGCTCATCCCCTCCCTTTGCGCCCAGTGTACTTTTTTAAACCGCCGGGAGAGACAACGAACGCCAAACGAAGGACAAAAAAGAAAAGCGCCCACACGGAAAAATCCGCATGAGCGCTTAACTGTTAAGGGCTTCACAATGGAAGCAAGCCTAAAATATCACGTTTCAACTTTCACGGCAAGCCTTTTGACAAAACTAGTGCAAATAATACAAAATCCCCCACTTTGCCTATAAAGTAACCCGCGTGGAACGCAGGGCTTCGGCAAAGCAGGGGATTTTTTGTAAAATCAAGAGCGGAACCGCCCACAGGCAATACCGCTCTCTACAAAGGCTGTAGCCTTTCAAATATCCACCCTAATGCGCTTCTTCGAGAGGCCGGGAGGATTTGTTGATGTTATTATACCACAATCAATCCGTCACGACAAGAACCAGCGCAGGGCCGTTGACGCTTACCGCTGCGTCCTGATAGGGCTCAACAACGGTCGTTTTCACGCCCTCGCGTTTGCGAAGCTCTGTAATAAGATTTGCGGTCGGAACATTTTCGAGGTTCACTGTGAGCTCCTTTCGTCTAACTTTTCATCAATAACTTTCAGCCGGTAGCCTATCGCTGTCCGGCTGTAATGTGTCTGCGCTGCAATGTCCGGCAGCGGAAGCCGCTCCACGTACCGAAGTAAGGCTATCTTACGGTCTACCCTCCCAAGCGGTGCGATTTTGATGGCGGCGGTCATTTGCTGTCGGTCAAGCCCTTGCAGCGCAGCGGGCAGCACTACACGAGCCGCCGCCATGAGCAGCACCGAGCCAGAAAGGCTGCGGCAGCTGTCCGGCGTTGCGCACCATCACGGGGACGTTACCGAGATGGTCAATTTCGCCGCATCTCTTAATTTCGCAAAATCGTTTCTGCTCGTATGTAGTGCTTGCCATGATAGCCTCCTTACTGCTTTTGCAGTGCTGCCTTTGCGCGGTCAAAGAAAAACTGGATAACTTTGCCGATAGTCTCATCGGTGATGGCCCAGCTGATAAGCTTGCCCCACTTGCTGGCGCTGAGGGCGGCCCGCAGGGTCTTTGTCACCCACGCTTTGCGCTCTGCGCCGCGCTTCGTACCCTGAATTTCATGCTCGGCCCGCTCGATGAGGTCAAGCACCAGAGGCTTCACCGCGGCACCATAGCCCAGCCGGATGCAGCCGAGGGCGTAGAAGATAAGGCCTCCCAGCATCAGCAGCAGCGCTGCCCACGCAGGGAGAATGCTTACAGCTTTAGATACCAGTGTTTCCATGTGTTATGCTCCTTTCTCTAGGTCAGAAATACGGTGGTTTGCCACCTTGATTTGTTCTTCCATCACCGGGATGCGCTGGGCAAAATTGTTGTGCATCCGCACCTCCCGGGTCAGTTCTTCCAATTTTGTGTCCATGATAGCCTGCTGTTTTTCCAGCTTGGCATCCATGTCCTTTGCCGCCCTGTTGTTGGCGTAGATGGTACCCAAAAGCCCCAGAACACCGGTAATAAACGCTACGATGATTGCCTCGCTCATGCGCCCTCCCGGAGACGGGTCAGACCCTTCTTGCGGATGATTTTCGGGTAGTTGATGGTAGTCACGTTGAGGTCAACGTTTCCGCTGATGCCCGGCACAGAGCCCTTGCTGGTGTGCTGGTGAGCGTTGTACTTAAAATCCACCTTCGGGGTCTTGCCGGTGTAGTCAGCAAGCCATACGTCATAAGGGTGCAGAGCCGCACCGCCCACAAAAAGATGCGCCTTTGCAAAGCTGGTGTAGGTGTA
>ERZ1034980.1707-NODE-1707-length-12801-cov-791.927350_pt1 | contig 12801 bp, 14 predicted proteins | sample MGYA00520622_ERZ1034980 | MGnify/ENA primary metagenome ERZ1034980 (study PRJEB33766, sample SAMN09781791) | gut metagenome | biome: gut microbiome | host: Homo sapiens | place: Madagascar | study: EMG produced TPA metagenomics assembly of the PRJNA485056 data... | reverse complement strand
ACTAACAAAAAGGAGTTGGCAATTAAGCCACTCCTTTTTGTCTACAGTCTGAAGAAACCTAAAAAAGGTTTCTTTTTTTGTGTTTAGAAAGGCGGATTATTTTGAGTAAAAATGTGAGAAAAAGAAAATTATGTTTCTTTTTTCTTTTTTTAGTTGGAGTATTAGTATTTAGCAGTATTGCTTATTCAGATAGTATTAATAATTCAAGGGCATTTGATGAAACAGAAGAAATATTTAATAAAGTAGTAGAAGAAAATGGAACAGTAAAACATGTATTGAAATATGATTTGGATTATTTTAGACCATATTATGGTAGTTCAAGTATGCTGGGACAGGTTGTTGATTTTGTTGTTTCTAAAACAGGACTTGATTTTTTTAAGACATTGACCAATTTCTTTTTTGTTGCCAATAAAGTGATTTATCAGAGTGTGGATTATGTAATTGACAAAGTGTATTCAGGTCAAGTATTTAACGATTGGCTTACGACATTTTTTGATTTCTCACACAATCTTTATAATCAATTATTTGGTTATATTGGTGTGGGGGTAGTTGTTTTATGGATATTATATATCACGATAAAGTATGCGATGGGAAAACGTCATGAAGCCAAAGGATTACTTATTCGTTTTTGTTTGATTATTGGTTTTTCTACTGTTTGGTTTGGTTATAATCCAGCTAATTTTAGTTCTAATAATTCTGAATCAGGAATTCATGTTGAAACGATTGAAAGTAAGGGAGAAGCTTGGGCAAAAAAACTAAATGAGTTGTCATTAGGAGTAGAAGGCTTGATTTTTCAAGCGACGGGAAATGTTAAAAATTTAGAACTTGCAAAAAATGAAGATGAGGCGGTTTTACAAGTACGTCAATTATATTTTAAAAAAGCAATATTAGAACCGTATTTATTAATGAATTATGGTACATTGGACATGAAAAAGTTAGATGAAGCAGGTATTAATATTAAGGAGTTTATAAGAGAAGAAGGTTTTCTTGAAGGGGGAAGTGAAGTAAAGAAAGCTGTGGATGAAGCTTCTGGCGATAAAGAGAATAAAGAAATACGTTCGTATTTAACAGGGGTAAAAAGTGGGTATAAATTAATTGTGTCAATAGCTTCTTCTTTTATTAATTTATCGGTAGGGATTCCTATTTTAGTTATTGGATGTACTCATTTGATTTTTGAAGTCATGGCGTTAGTCATGCTTTTCTTTATTTCCATAGGCTTGATTTTAGCATTTTTCCCAACGCTAGATCATTATTTAATTCATTCAATCAAGAAATTTTTAGGTTTTATCTTTTTAAAGTCTGCTCATGGAGTTTTACTTTTAATTATGTTTTTAGTCTTTAACATGATTGATCAGTTTATCCCACCTGCATCGATTGTAACGTTTATTGTCAATGGATTAGTGAAATTTATTGTTATGATCGTGCTATTTAAAAAACGGAAAATGATTATAGGTAAAATTGGACTTGGGGGTATTTACAAGACTACTGCTCAGGCGAAACATTATACGAATGAAGTGAGAAAAGCGCCGAGAGAAATGGTTAATCGTGCGAATGAAATGAAAAATACTGGACAAGAGACAATTTTGAAGGGGGCTGAAGTTGCTGGGAATTTTTATCGTCCATTGAAATATGCTGTAGATTCGGCAAGAGTTGTTCGAACAGTTCAAGAAGAGCGACGAGAAAAACGTAGTAAAGAAGGACAAGTAATTAATCCATTAGAGTTGGAAGGAAGAACACCACAACAAATTCCATATTCTGGGAAAAAGGTTGTTTATGGAACAACGGATGAGGGACAAGATGGACAATCGAAAGGCTCGTCAATGCAACGAACATCTCAAAGTGCTACACCAGTGGCTAATCAATTGGTTTCTAAAGATGTGGGGAATATTGCTTCTCAACCGATTTCTCAATTTATTTCAGGGAAATTACCAATTGATTCATTGATTCCAGCAATTTCAGGACAATCAGTTAGAAAAAACTTATCAATAGCAAAACCATCAGGCAAATATATTGGACAGTCGATTCCACTAATTTCTCAGAATAATGTCGTACCAAAATTAGTCGCAAATAATCAGCTTTCACAGCAGGTTTTACAACTGAAACAACAGCGATTACAATCGGTTCAAGGACTAGGACGTATGGCTTTTGTACCAGATCAATTGCTTGGAAAAAGTAATCGTCCGATAGAAAGTAGATCAGTGGATGAAATGAGTCAAAATATTAATCATTTAAAGAATGTAATGAATCAAACGAATTCGTCTACTTCGATTCAAAATAATCAGTCGAATATATTAACGAATCGGAATCAATCGAATACGGTATTGAATCAAACAAACACTCAAAATCGTTTGATGAAAAATAATCAGTCCAATATTGTAACGAATCAAAATTACGAAAAAACGATTATTGAAGGAGAAGTTGGTAAGGATTTTCAGTTGCCAAAAGGAAGAACACCACAAAAACCGAAATAATTACTTTTAAAAAGCTTTGAAAGGAGCTCCCTTTTAAGGCTTTTTTTGTTATAGGGGGGAGAGAATGGAAGATTTAATGATGAAAGAAAAAAGAAAAGGCTGTGGTTGTGGCTGTTTAGGTTGTTTATCACCATTTTTATGTCTTTTCTTTTTCATTCTTTTTCTCTTTTCAACAGGAAATGAAGAGGGACAAGAAACTTGTGTAGATGTTCCCACGATAAGTAGTATTGCCAACCAAAATACAGAAGAAAATGCCAAAGTTATTTATACTTATTTTAGAAAGAATTTTGAAGCGACCCCTGAAGGAGCAAGTGGAGTTTTAGGTTGTTTACAGTTTGAATCTCAGCTTGATTCTACAGCGGAAAATCCCTCAAGCGGTGCTTATGGAATCGCACAATGGTTGGGGGGAAGATTGACAAGACTCGAACAATTAGCACAAGAAATGGGAAAAGAGAAGAGTGATTTGGCTGTCCAACTTCAATTACTGAGTGAGGAATTGCAAAATCCTTATTATAAAAAAGCATTGCATGCCTTAAAATTAACGAATGTTCATGAGGCACAAAAAGAATGGCTTTTATGGTTTGAAGGGCTTAGCCAAGATTCGTCTCAATGGCATTTAGAACAACGAAATGCGATGGCGGATAGTTGGTATGCGAAATTTGGTTCAAGTGATCCAGTGGCGAATTATACTTCTGAAAATGTCGCAGCAGAAGATGGAAATATACTTGTATGTGATTCTTCTGGTTCTGGTGAAGCAGATGGAGATATTTTAGAAATTGCGAAAAGTTGGCTTGGATGGTTTCATTATGATCAAGTACACCCTGCGCCGGATTTAGGATCAGATTTAAAGAACCCTAATAAAGAAGGTCGAACAGACTGTTCAGGATTTGTTTGGTTAGTTCTAAATAAGGCAGGGTATCATGTTCCTGCAAATATGCAATGGTATACAGGTTCAATGGCAAGTGACGCAAGAGGTAGTCAGCAGTATTTACAAGCAATTTCTGCGAATGACGCACAAGCAGGAGATATTATTATTGTCAATCAGGGTGGCGGTGCTGGTTCAAATGGTCATACAGGGATTTTAACTGAAAAATGGAAAGGAAACGAGACAAAGATTATACAAGAAGGAGGAAACGGAGATCGAGTAAATATTGAAGCTTTTGGTACGTCATTTACAAGTTTGATTTCTGGAGGCGATATTTGTTTTGCTCGCCCGATAAAAAAATAGAATAGGAGAGAATGATGAAGCATTTTATTACAGGCATAGTTTGTCTATTGATAGGAAGTTATGGTACATTTATTTATACGTCTCATATGCATACAAAAGAGAGGGCTCAACAAGAAGAACGAATGGATCAATTAGTGAATGAGAAAAATCAAAATGGAAATAAAGCGTTAGAATATAAAAAATTATATGAGGAAGAAAAAAATAAAGCTACTGAATTATCTGAAGCCTTAACGAATGATCCTAATAATCAAAAGTATCAGCAGTATCATAAAGTGGTGAGTCAGGCATTTCAAACGTTGTTTAATTACACTCCAGAAAATTTTAAGGAACGTCGCGAAAAAGTAAAAGCCTATTTTTCGGCTGAACTTTTTCAGTCTTTTTTTAATCCGGATGGGAATTACACCAATTCTAATGGCGTTTCTTCTCGGATCAATACATTGTCGATCTATGATCGAGCAGTACAAGAAAAGACATTGGATGGAGTGGTAGTCGTTGATTATGAAAGTAAGCGTGAAGAAGGAGAATGGATCAAATCAACTGTTTATTATCAATTATCCTATGATGTTTCGCAAAAGAAAATTACAGCTTTTCAAACACTAGGAACTATTTTGAAGGGAGATCAAGTTGAATAAGCGATCATACAAACGAATTTATTATTGTAGTATTCTTTTATTGTTTTATTTAGTATTAAGTTTTTTTATCTCTTATAAATCGACAGAAAGGATTCGGAACTTTGTACCAGAGGAAGATTTGAAAGAGAAAGTCGTTTTATTTTATCGTGAAAATTGTTTGGATTGTCAAAAGGTCTTTCCAATGATGTATGCTCGAAATATGGTGTTTAAAGATACTGTATTTGTAAATATGAATGAACCATTAAATCGACAATTATATATTGAAAAATATCAATTAAAGTCTATTCCAACGATTATGTCGAATGGTAATCGATATTCTGGAACGAATTATCGTAAGATTTTTCGTTGTATAAATCAAAGGGAGTAGGAGGAGAATGTTTTTGACAATATTTGATCGAAAAATGAAAGAATTTGGTTTTGTAAAATTAGTGGCGTATAATGAAAAGGAATCTGTCCCAGTAGTCTGTTATGAACGAAGTGTTAGTCGGTTTACTAGTTTTTATGTCGAGGCGGTACCGACAAATATAGGAGTGCAATATCAATATACATTTTATAAGAAAAATCATTTAAAAAACGAATTGAAATTTTATTGTCAAGAAGTACCCCCACGAGTCGTCTTACATAAAATTAAATTTGTTTTTTCTTCTTTTTTGGAACATGAAATCTTATTAGATGATTTGAACTGGTAATAAAAGCGTATGAGGAGGGGATTAGATGAGTGGTCAATATAGATACAATTTTTGGGGATTACCTTTAAAAGAAAGTGATTTTGGTTATAATGAACCTGTTTCAATTGATTGTAAATGTGGGAGATTAGCAAAAAGAGAGATGAGAACGAATCAGTATAATTGCAGTTCTTGTCAAAGAAAGTATTTCATTGGTGAGGATAAGCAAATACATGAGGTGAAAGAGATTTGTTAGTCAGTAGGCTAGCAAGTCTCTTTTTTTATTTAAAGAATTTTTTTCAGTTTAACAGAATATTTATTCCGAAAAGTTAAAATGTTTATATATAATGATTTATTTAAAAAGAAGAAGTCACCAGCTTAAATAGCTGATGACTAAAAAGAAATATATAGAAAAGACTAAACTCTATAAAAAAATTATATGAAAAAAAACAATAAATGTATTCTTATTTTTGATTCAGAAAACAAAAAAAATGAGAATGATTGAAAAAAGTGTTTTTCTAATGAAATAGTGTTGGGAAGTACCTAGATTGTAGCTTTTATAGGTGTTATTTGTTAGTGAAGTTTTAGTTAGTATCTATCGTCCTTGCTTTAGTCGGCATTATGCTGACAATTAGCAAAAATAACAAAAAATAAACCCGTCATAATCTTTGGCTGGATCGACGGGTTTATTAACCTATAAAAATACTAGCCACTGTCTTAAACAGGCTACACTTTAGGGGCTATGTTTGCGCATAGCTCCTTATTTATTTACAGTATATCGTAGATAGAGAAAAAAGAAAAGGGATAAAGGTTAGTTTTGTTTTAGTACAAGGGGTACATGGAACATAGAAACAAAAATGCACGGTAATAAAAAAACGAACGTTACTAAATTTTTTCAAATTTAATAGTCAATTACGTTCTTTAAATTTATAATAAAACTAAAATGTTCGCGTTTTAAATCCTACCGCTAATTTCTGCACGAATGTTCCAGTGCCCCCATATATAATAATTCATTAAAAAAAGAAGAAGTTATCAACCTAAATAGTTGATAACTAAACAATAAATATTATGAAGAGATTATGAAAATGACTAAATATTACAAGGTAAATTATATAAAATCCAAGCTATCGTTTTAAATAATTACACTTTAAGAAACTATGTTGGAGTATAACTCCTTGTTTACAGTATAATTGATATCTTAATAAAATTAAAGTAAATACATATTTAAAAAATTTAAAAAAGAAGGAGTCACCAATCCAAAGAATTGATGACTGAGGTGGATAGTTTTGGAAAAGTAGATTAAAAGTTTTGTAAATTAATTTTACGAAAAAATCAGCGACTTTATTCTTATTTTTGATCAAAAAAAGATAAAAAATAAGAATGGTTGAAAAACAAGATTTTTTTGATAAAATAGTATTGATAAACGTCCATACTATAGGTTTTATAGGTACTGTCCGTTAGTGAAGCTTCAGGCAGTACCTATGTAATTAGTTGAAACGATATCAAGGGAGAAAAATATGGAACAATTAACAGGTGTATTAGACAAAATAAGAGTTATAAAATATGATCCTTTGATGATTCGCTTTACGTTAACGACGATTCACAAATCCTATTGTTGCATTGTGGCAAAAAAAGAGTTGGCGACGAAAATACTAATGTTAGAAGACGGAAAATATAATGTAGTAGTTAACGGGCACTATAATGGAAGAAATCAATTAGTTGTGTCATTATTCAACGTTAGAAATTCCGATCATATTACTGATTTAATAGGGTTATAGTAGAAAACTTAATAAAAAGTGAATCTTATTCAATCGAACAATTTCTTTGGGAAACACTCTATTTACTTTACTAGGTGTGGCTATTGATAAGGTTATAAATATTTATTCAGAATATGGACTTTGAGATTTTGGAGAACTTAAAACTTCTTTAGGTGGTTCAGTTATCTATCAGTCTATGTATTTAAAACTTTCAATCGGTATTAGTTATTTATGCTAATCTAATAAAATTAATATTATTTTTCTTTTTAAATGGAGTAGAGTACAATCTGAAATATGTTTACTATCTTGTAAAATAGTGTTCATATTAAATTAAGTTCAATAAATTATTTTATAGAGGAGTGAGTGTCATGGAGCAACGACAACATCATGGGATAGACTGGGGTTCATTAGTGTTAGGAATTCTATTTGTTTTAACTGCATTAATTTCCTTCCAAGATCCTGCTGGTAATTTAATTGCCATTACGTTGGTTTTTGCAATTTTTGCAATTATTAAAGGGATTTTTGAAATTTTTGTACGTAATCGTATGAAGGAATTGCTAGGCTACAAAGCTTATGCACCAATTATTTTAGGAATTATTGATATTCTGATTGGTATTTACTTATTGTTTAACTTAAACATTGGCGTTGCTGTACTACCGTTTGTTTTCGCTATTTGGTTTTTATTCGACTCAATTTTTGGCTTATTTACTTTGGACTTTGCCAAACAAGTAAGTATAGGTTATTTTTGGTTTACAATAATTATTAATATTTTAGGGGTTATCTTAGGTGTGATGTTATTATTTAATCCGTTATCTTCAGCATTAACCTTAAGTTTTTTAGTAGGTTTCTACTTTATGATATTCGGTATCAGTAATATTGTGTATGCCTTTAGATAAATAACTGCTGAGAAGAGGCTGACAGTAAAAAAATTCGCGAATCTACTTGGTGAAAAATCAACTGAATGATTCAAACAAAAAGTGTCAGATATTGAGACTAAAGAATTTTGTGAAAAAACAAAATTATTCAAGTACTACAAAATTTAAAAAAAGTAGTAGAATAATAAGAAGTTATTAAGTAATTATCCGTCAAAATGAAGCACACTAGTTCGTAGTGTGCTTTTTTACTGTTATTTATGAGTTAAAAATCTACATTTTTGAATGACTATTAACGTTAAGTTAGCGAGACGTGGATGGTAGGATTCGAACCCACACCTCAATATTAAGTAGGAATAAGCTACTGTTTTATGAGTTTAACACCATATTCATTCACCAATTGATTGATACTTTAAATAGTAACTTAGAATAATTAAATTATTTTAAAAGAGTCTCAAAAATTATGTTAAGAATTGTAAAAAAATATAAAAGAATATGAGTTTGCTGTAAGCATTGTTTGCGATTGTGATGAATTAGCCAAAGAACATAAAATCATTTATTTGTTTGTTCTAATTGCGGAGCTGTTTATGAGTTGATTGATCATAAATTTTTCCAGAAAAAGGATACATTGGAAAATAAAATGTTATAATGAACTAGGATAGTATAAATCAAAGGAGAAGTCGTTCAGTGAAAGAACGGTTTCTTTTTTGTAATGTGTAATTACTTGTAATTACGACGATTAGTGATACAATGTATTTACTAAGTAATTATACATTGTTGAAAATGAGGGATTTAGATGATTACAAAAACAAGAAAACAAGGTAATTCAATCATGTTGACAGTACCTAAAGACTTTAATGTTCCTAATGGAATCGAGGTTGAAGCAAAACTGGTAGAAAACGGTATTCTGTATGAATTTGTTGAGCCACAAAAAGAATTTTATGATTTTAGTGAAGATATTTTATCCGATATACTTGCAGAAGGCTACGATAAAGATGATATTCTTGTAGAGTTTAGGAATAGAAAAAGCAAAATGCAAGCTTCCTTTAAAAATATTGCTGAAGATACACTTACGACTTCTAAAGCGATGACTAAAGAGGAGTTGGCAACAGAAATTGGCTTATGAAATCGTTCCTTCAAAACATGTTATTAAGTATTTAAAGAAGCTAAAAGAGAAGCCCTTAAAAGAAAAATTTTTGAATCTAATATATGATGAAATTGCGGTTGATCCATATAAAGGTGAACAAAAAACTGGAGATTTATCAGGTATTTGGTCTAATGGTTTTAGATATGCAGGTACAACTTATAGAGTGGCTTATGAAATCAGAGAAAATAAGGTGATTCCAGTATTGTTATGTGGAACACATGAAAATTTTTATGAACAGTTGAAGAAAATTATTTAGGTCGTTCTTCTTAAGAACAACTTTTTTATATAAAAAATTGGCAAGAATAAGCAGGAAGAGATAGAGAAGTGAAAGAAGCTAGTCTTTTAAAAAAGAGGTTCCCCTATTCTGCGATTGTAATGCTAACTCAAATTATAACATTGTTTATCGCACCAGTTTTATCTGGTATAGCTATAGAACTATTTTCTTATTGGTTAGAAAAGAAGGACAAAGACGATAAATAAAAGCAAGTTGCTTTCTAACTTGAGTACTAGCTGTCGCAACTAGTACAAAAAAAGCACCTCCCTTTCGTCGCGGTTAGGGAGGTGTTTTTCGTTGTAATGCTTTCAAAGCATTACATTTCGCACTTTTAAGTATAGCATAAATATAAAAAAGGTCAAAATTTCTGATTTTTAAGTATTGATATTGATAATGAATTTCTTATCACACATAGTTTTAGGGGGACATGGAACATAGAAACAAAAATGTTCGTGTTTTAAATCCTACCGCTATTTCCTGTATGGATGTTCCAGTGCCCCCATATATAATAATTCATTAAAAAAAGAAGAGGTTATCAACCTAAATAGTTGATAACTAAACAATAAATATTATGAAAAGGATTAGATATTACAAGATAAATTATATAAAATCCAAGCTACCGTTTTAAACGATTATATTTTAAGAACCTATGTTAGAGTATAGTTCCTTATTTATATATAGTATAATTGATATCTTAATAAAATTAAAGTAAATACATATTTAAAAAATTTAATCAGCTTTTTGGTCGAGATAAAGTTCTTTATTCTATGATATAATGTTATTGTAGAAAGTTTGTGGCGGTTTGGCAAATCCAATTGAAGGAGCGTGGTGCCTATGGGCTTATTAGCTTATCGGACGTACTCTGTAGAAAGGAAATGCCTGATTTGTTCTCATTGGATCAAATCATTGCTATTATTGGATCAGTAGCAGTAGTTATTACTGCTGTAGCAAAAGCTAGCGATTCGATTTTAGCTTGGTTAAAGTTCAAAAAAGAACAAAAAAAATAGAGCCGTCTCAACTTTTGGCGAGGTAGACGAGCTCTAGAGCTTTATTTACATGCCATCCGCTTTGAACGGACTACACATTAGGGGGCTATGTTCGAGCATAGCTCCTTATTTATCTACAGTATAACTGATATCTTGATAAAATTAAAGTAAATACATATATTTTCTGTATGGATGTTTTAGTGGTTCTTATATAAATAAAATATGTAGTAATTCATTTTGGTATATTGGTTCTAAAATAATAAGAAGTTATCAACCTAAATAGTTGATAACTAAATGAAAAATATGATCAAAGGGTGATAAAAGAGGTTAAATGTTATAAGTATATTGTATGAAAAAAATAATGATTGTATTCTTATTTTTGGATGGAGAAAGAACATAATGGATAAAAAGAAGTGTTTTTTGTCTGTTAATAAATTAGTATACTAATCTTAGTGGGGAAATATGGGTGAAAATAATGTAAAAAATAGCTTAATATAACGATAGGGTTATTTTTGACAAAAGGAATTTCACAAACTTTTAGAAAGTAAAAAACAGGGAATTTCAGTCGTTTTCACCTAGACCAATTTTCTTTCACAAAGTCATCAGAGAAAAGGCTTGATATCATTGATACTTGGGATAGGATGTATTATGTAAACTAAGAAGATAAATAACAAAAAGGTGCATGAAAATTGGAAAATAAAAAATTAATTATTTTAGGAAATGGTTTTGATTTAGCATGTGGTTTAAAATCTAGATATGCAGATTTTTTTAATAAAAGAATTAATGATGATATATCTAGGAGTTTGCAGAATGCTCACAGAACTTTGATCAGAGAAAACAATTCTGGGGCAACTGGGCTAAATGCTCCTGTATATATGTTTCCTACACTTTTTGATATTAAAAAGAATCATAGTAGAAAAAATTCCAATTATGATAAAATAGAGAAATTTAAAAATCTTGAAATAATTTTAGAAGATAGGAATACTATTGAAAATAGTGGTTTAACTTTTTGGGATATTGTATTGTTTTATTTTCAGAATGTTAGCCAATTAAATTTAGAAGATGTTCAGTGGCAAAATATTGAAGATAGAATGTTAGATTTTTTGACTGGTGAAAATACAGAAACGCCTTCATTTAAAGATATTTATCGGGCTATTAATGGAGGTTCGGGAATGGGGTTTCTTAATTGGTTATGCTTATTTGTTGCAAGCTTTTTGCCTAATCGAAAGAAAAGTTATCTAATGGAAGATTTTTTTCAATATTTGTATGATGAATTACATTTATTTGAAACTGCATTTGTTGAATATCTTGATAATGAAGTAAAAAATTCTGATAATTATGAAATTACAGCTGTAAATTTGTTGGAAGCTATTACTTCAGAGAATATACAGAATTTAAGTAAACATAGTGTGTTATCATTCAATTATACTAAACCGTTAAAAGAACATATTATTCATATAAATAATGTTCATGGAACGTTGGAATCTAAAAATATCATTTTTGGCATAGATAAAACTGGCGTTAAAACTATTGAAAATATTTACAGGTTTACTAAAACGTTTAGGCAAATGACTGAAACTAATATTTCTAAGGATAATGGAGATGAAATATTACCTAAGGGGAACGTAAGTGAAATAGCTTTTTTTGGTCATTCATTAAGTAAATTGGATTATTCTTATTTTCAAACATTATTTGATTTTTATGATTTATATAGTTCAAATATTAAATTGGCATTTTATTATAAAGTATATAGTGGTACTAGCTCGCTAGATATGGAATTAGATTTATCAACTAGGATTAGTAAGTTGATAGAGGCTTATGGAGAGAGTATTGAAAATGAAAAGAAGTCCGATAACTTGATGCATAAATTACTATTAGAGAAAAGGCTAATTATTGAAGAAATTAGCTGTTAGTATATGGTATGATTGAGAGGTAGAAAAGTGAAAAGATGGTGGCTAATCTCTTGAAAAAGGGGTGATGCCTATGGTTCATAGCTTTATCCCTAGAAGGGAGTAAGCACGTGTCAACTTTTGAAGCAATTCAACTGATGATCGCTTTTGCGACGTTAGTTTTGCTGATAATTGACCATAAGGACAAAAAATAACCATCTAAACACTTTGACAGGTCGTTAGATGGTTTGAAAAAAACAATTAATAACTGTCACCGTCTTTTTAACGGTTCTACATGGGGGCTATGTTCGCGCATAGCTCCTTTTTCTTATCTCAAGTATAGCAAAGTAAAGTAAAAGTTGCAAATACGTTGAATTTGAACTGTACAATAATCAGCTTGAAGAAGAAATTTGATATACTCGTGAAAGACAGCAAAAAGGAATAAATCGAAAAATTTTAGACGATATAGAATGAAGTATGGGATAATGATAAAGAGTAGGGTTAATTAATATATAATAGTATATTTAAAAATAAGCAAAAAAAAAAAACACACATTTTTAACCCAAGTGGTTAATAAATGTATGTGACGCAGAATCATAATTGTTGCCCAAAGGGGACAATCAATTTACACATTAAATATATCATGGTAAGTTCGATCTTGCAAGAGATTTATTTTGGTTTTTAAACAATGCAATTATTTTTATGATATTAAAAATAGAATATAAATATTATTTCAGGAGGATAAGAATGAAAGAGCACGTGTCTGTTTTTATGGACGAAAGTGGAAAGAAAAAAAATGAGATTAGTTTGATTGGAAGTATTGTTGTGTATAGATGTCAATAAAGTAGACACAAAAAGAGCAGATACTTAAAGATTTTCA
>ERZ1034980.1706-NODE-1706-length-12803-cov-10.424851_pt1 | contig 12803 bp, 8 predicted proteins | sample MGYA00520622_ERZ1034980 | MGnify/ENA primary metagenome ERZ1034980 (study PRJEB33766, sample SAMN09781791) | gut metagenome | biome: gut microbiome | host: Homo sapiens | place: Madagascar | study: EMG produced TPA metagenomics assembly of the PRJNA485056 data... | reverse complement strand
GAGCTTGTAGAAGACAATGCCGATGCAAATGCGATCCTTACACAGAAGTTAGGTACAGCTCCATCCAAGGAAGAAGCTGCAAAGAATACTATGGCATACGGTATCCTGGAGAAGCACAACACATCTGACAATATGGACAATCTTAAGATCAAATTCGATAAGATGACCTCTCATGATATAACATTTGTAGGTATCATCCAGACAGCAAGAGCTTCAGGACTGAAAGAATTCCCGATTCCTTATGTCCTTACAAACTGTCATAACTCCTTATGTGCAGTTGGTGGTACGATCAATGAGGATGATCACATGTTTGGCCTTTCCTGCGCAAAGAAATTCGGTGGTGTCTATGTTCCGCCTCATCAGGCTGTTATCCATCAGTTCGCAAGAGAAATGCTTGCAGAATGTGGTGCAATGATCCTTGGTTCTGACAGCCATACCCGTTATGGTGCGCTCGGTACAATGGCGATCGGCGAAGGCGGCGGAGAGCTTGCAAAGCAGCTCTTATGCAGAACTTACGATGTAGCTAAGCCCGGTGTAGTAGCAATCTATCTGGACGGAGAAGTTGCAAAGGGAGTAGGTCCTCAGGACGTTGCTCTTGCGATCATCGGTGCAACCTTCCAGTGTGGTTATGTTAAGAATAAGGTAATGGAGTTCGTAGGACCTGGTGTTGATAAATTATCTGCTGATTTCCGTATCGGTATCGATGTAATGACAACCGAGACAACCTGTCTGTCCTCTATCTGGAAGACAGATGAGAAGATCAAAGAGTGGTATGATACACACTATAGACCGGAAGCATACAAGGAAATGAATCCGGGCTCAGTTGCTTACTATGATGGCGTTGTATATGTGGATCTGTCAAAGGTAAAACCAATGATCGCTATGCCATTCCATCCAAGCAATACATATACAATTGAAGAATTAAATGCAAACCTGATGGACATCTTAGACGACTGCGAGAAGCGCGCACTGGTTAGTCTGGACGGTAAGGTTGACTTCACATTAAAGGATAAAGTCCGTGATGGCAAGTTATATGTAGAACAGGGAATCATTGCCGGATGTGCCGGTGGTGGATTCGAGAACATCTGTCAGGCAGCGGATATCATCCGTGGAAGAAGCATCGGTGCAGATGAATTTACATTATCTGTATACCCTGCATCAACTCCTATCTATATGGAGCTTGCAAAGAACGGTGTACTGGCTGACCTGATCGAGACAGGTACGATCGTTAAGACAGCATTCTGCGGCCCTTGCTTTGGTGCCGGAGATACACCTGCAAATAATGCATTATCAATCCGTCATTCAACCAGAAACTTCCCGAACCGTGAAGGCTCCAAGATCCAGAATGGTCAGATCTCATCCGTTGCACTTATGGATGCACGTTCGATCGCAGCGACAGCAGCAAATAAGGGATACCTTACAGCAGCTACAGATCTGGATGTTGAATACAAGGGACAGAAATATTTCTTCGATAAGAGCATTTATGACAGACGAGTTTACAATGGTGTCGGCAAGGCTGATCCATCTGTTGAGATCAAGTTTGGTCCGAATATCAAGGACTGGCCTGAGATGATCGCTCTGACAGACAACCTGTTATTAAAGGTTGCATCTGTTATTAACGATCCTGTAACAACTACAGATGAACTTATTCCATCCGGTGAGACATCTTCCTACCGTTCAAATCCGCTTGGACTTGCTGAGTTCACTTTATCCAGAAAAGATCCTGAATATGTAGGTCGTGCAAAGGCAATTCAGGCAGTTGAGAAGAAGAGAGAAGAACTTGGATGCTTCTGCAAGGCAGATGAATCCATGAAGCCTATGATGAAAGAGATCAAAGCAAAATTTGCAGATCGTGAGATCACAGGTTCCAATACCGGTTACGGTAGTACGATCTTTGCAGTAAAGCCGGGTGACGGTTCTGCCAGAGAGCAGGCTGCTTCCTGCCAGAAGGTACTTGGCGGCTGGGCAAATATTGCTAAGGAATATGCAACAAAGCGTTACAGATCCAACCTGATCAACTGGGGTATGCTTCCATTCATCATGGAGGAAGATTTCGCATTTGACAATGATGATTATGTATTCATTCCGGGTATCCGTGAGGCTGTCCAGAATAAGAATGAGATCATCAAGGCATATGTTGTAAATAAAGACTTCAAGGAATTAGATCTGAAGCTTGGAAGCCTGACCGATGATGAGAGACAGATCATCATGGATGGCTGCCTGATCAACTACTATAAGAATAACTAAGGTATTCTAATATAATAATTTCCTTATAAGGTGAGTCCTACCTATAAGTGGAAGTTGTAAAAGCGTTGAAACCGCTGCTGGTGGTTTCACAAATATGGGGAATGAGTTTTCAATACTCATTCTCCTTTTATATTATAAGAAGGAGAGAAACAACATGATATATATGGGAAATCATCTGTCGTCCTCCAAAGGCTTTGAGGCGATGGGAAAGGCGGCATTAAAACTTGGTGCAAATACATTTGCATTTTTTACAAGAAATCCACGGGGCGGAAAGGCGAAAGAAATCGATCCGACCGATGCGGAACGGTTACGTTCCCTGATGGAGGAGCATCATTTTGGAAAACTGGTCGCACATGCACCATATACGATGAATGTCTGTGCGGCAAAATCGGATATTCGGGAGTTCTCATGGAATATCTTAAAGGATGATATGGAGCGGATGGAGTATCTTCCGGGAAATTATTATAATTTCCATCCGGGCGCACATGTTGGTCAGGGGGCAGAAGAAGCCATACCGGTAATTGCTGACGCATTAAATCATGCGATCAAACCGACTCAGAGTACAGTCGTATTACTTGAAACAATGGCAGGCAAAGGATCGGAAGTCGGAAGAAATTTTGAAGAACTGGAACGTATCATAGAGCTGGTTGACTGCAAGGATAAGATCGGGGTATGCTTTGATACCTGTCATACATGGGATGGTGGCTATGATCTTGTGGAAGATCTGGATGGTGTACTTCACACGTTTGATCAGATCATCGGACTTGACCGTTTAAAAGCTGTTCATCTAAATGACAGCATGAATGTGAGAGATTCACACAAAGACCGACATCAGAAGATTGGAGAGGGGGAGATCGGAGCAGAAGCATTAAAACGGATCGTAACGCATCCATTGCTTGCAGGCAGACCGTTTATCTTAGAAACACCAAATGATGATGCCGGATATGCAAGAGAGATAGCAATGATAAAGAGCTGGGCGGATGAAAGCATGGAGTAATTGTAAGGATAACAGATAAAATAAAAACGGCCACTATCAGAATGGTTACCCAATAACGGTTTCATTCTGACAGTGGCAGTTTTTAATATTACCAGATAGTTTTTATAATTACTGATGAATTATATTTTTGTAATTATCAATGAATCGGTTTAATCTTATTTCTCTGTTTTTACTAATTCCGATAATGAAGTTGCAAGTCCTGCAACACCCTGAATATCGGATGGAATAATGATCTTGGTTGACTTGCCGTCAGCAGCCTTTGCGAATGCTTCCAGACTCTTGATCGTAAGAACCTGATTAGATGGGGCAGATTCATTTAAGAGACGGATACTGTCTGCATTTGCCTGCTGTACAGCGAGGATAGCCTGTGCCTGACCTTCAGCTTCACGGATCGTTGCTTCCTTCTTAGCTTCTGCGCGAAGGATCTGTGACTGTTTCTCAGCTTCTGCTTCCAGGATAACGGACTGTTTGTTACCTTCTGCAATAAGGATTGCAGATTTCTTTTCACCTTCTGCTTTCAGGATCTGTTCACGTCTTTCACGTTCTGCCTTCATCTGTTTTTCCATGGCATCCTGAATCGCTGCAGGTGGGATAATATTCTTTAGCTCAACACGGTTTACCTTGATGCCCCAAGGATCAGTTGCTTCGTCCAGGGTAGCACGCATCTTTGTGTTGATTGTCTCTCTGGATGTCAGTGTCTGGTCAAGTTCGAGATCACCGATAATGTTACGGAGAGTAGTGGCTGTCAGGTTTTCGATTGCCATGATCGGATTTTCAACACCATAGCAGAAAAGTTTTGGATCTGTGATCTGGAAGAAAACGACAGTATCGATTCTCATTGTAACGTTATCTTTCGTGATAACCGGCTGTGGAGCGAAGTCTACAACCTGTTCCTTTAAGGTAACACGACGTGCGATCTTATCGATAATAGGCATTTTCATATGAAGACCTACGGACCATGTACCGCAGTAGGTTCCCAGACGTTCGATAACGTAAGCATGTGCCTGTGGGACGATCTTGATTGTGCTGCAGATAATAATGATAGCAATGAATACTAAGATAATTACCAGCCATGTGAGTGGTGAATCCATAATAAGTACCTCCTTTAAGTAGCGACAGATATAGTATCTGTCAAATTAAATAAATTATATTCTGCTGACAATAAGTTTTACGCCGGAAACCTTATTGATCGTGACTTCGGTTCCCTGGGGAATGATATCAGTTTCATCAGCAGCACGTGCGGTCCATTCGAGACCATTTACTTTTACCTGCCCGGTGGCCTTTAGATTATCAATGGTTTCAGATACGATCACCTGTTTGCCGACCAGACTTTCAACATTTGTTTTTTCCATATCGGATAATTTGAAATGTTTTAAAGCCACAGGCCTTGTAGTAAACAGAAGAACTAATGAAATAACTGCAAAGATCAATATCTGGATGATCAGTGATGTACCAAAGAATACAGAGATCGCAGATACCAAAGCTCCTCCCGCGAACCAGATGGTTGTAAGTCCGAGAGTAATGATTTCGATAATTATACAGACCATAAAGATAACGGACCAGATAATTAATTGACAGATTAATTCATTTTCCATAAGAACACCTCCTTTATGCCTCCCCGGTCTTAGGCAAAATAAGTTTTGTGGTTTGTTAAGAACCCTTAAGCATGTCACTATTTTACTATGTAACTAAAATATCGACAATGCTTTTTTCAAAAATATAGGGTTATTTAAGGTTCATTTTTTGAACGATTCCGGATTTGGTAAAGTCATGGTTAAATCTATTTAAAATCTATTAAAAATAGGAAATTCTATTGCCTGACTTTTTGAAACAGTATATAATTTTTTCAGGTTGTTTATAATTATATGTAAGAATAAATCCATTGATGTGTTGTTACAGGAATGGAATGAAACGACATATCCGATGTTGGGTTTTGGATGCGGAAAGGGAAAGGTTATCAGACAAAATTGGGAAATGAAAGAAAAAGACGGCTGTTTAAGGCAGGAACGATCATATTTCTGGTAATTGCAGCAGCGCTTGTATTTAATAAGATATTGGAGGAGTGGACAGGCTTTCGGAAGGTACTGGATACGATAAACGGGGCGGCAGCACCGATTATAATTGGTTTTGTGATCGCTTTTTTGTTGAATCCGGTGCTTATCTTTTTTGATCGCCTGTGTCATACGATCTTACAGGATCGGGTGATCAAAGACAAGAAAAGACTGTTTCACGTATCAAGAGCCATATCGATCATTATAACGATCATTTTGTTCCTTGGTCTGCTCACGGGTTTGATCTGGATGGTAGTGCCACAGGTCATCGACAGTATCAATCTTCTTATATCCAATATGGATAATTACTATAATAATATCATGAAGGCGATCAATACCATTTATGATAAATTCAAGAACCTTGGCGAATCCGAAGAAATGGTAATGAATGTCGTAAACACTGTATATGACCGCTTACAGAAATGGGTAAATACAGATGTTGTTCCGAATCTGGATAAGATTGTATTGAATATCAGCTCCGGTGTTGTGGGCGGATTGAAGTTCATTTATAATTTCCTGATCGGTATTGTAGCATCTATCTATGTGATGGCGAATAAGGAATATTTGGCTTCCAGAGGCAAGAAAATCGTCTATGCACTGTTTAAACTGAAAAACGCGAATATCATTCTGGATGGACTTGCAAGTGTAAATAAGATATTCAGTCAGTTTATCAATGGTAAGATCGTGGATTCGATCATAATCGGGATTATAACATTTATTTTGACAACGATCGTAGATATGCCATATGCATTGCTGATCAGTGTTATCATTGGTGTGACAAATGTAATTCCGTTTTTTGGTCCGATCATCGGTGCGATCCCATGTGTGTTTATTGTTCTGATCGCAGATCCAATCAAGAGTATCATATTGCTTATCATGATCCTGTGTATTCAGCAGTTTGATGGAAATATTTTAGGACCAAAGATCCTTGGTGATGTAACGGGACTTTCCAGCTTCTGGGTTCTGACCGCGGTTATCGTAGGCGGTGGTATCTTCGGATTCTACGGAATGTTACTGGGTGTTCCGGTATTTGCATGTATCTACATGTATATCAATAAGACATGTACCGACAAGCTGGAAAAGAAGCATATGGTATCGGTGTCCTCGGAATTTGAGCGGATCAAACGGATCGATGAAGAAACCGGAAAGCCAATCTATCTGACAGAGGAAGAGGAGGATATCCGTTTTCATAAAAAAACTCCGGAGGAAAAAGCAGCCGCAAAGGCAGAACGCGAAGCAAAGAGGCATGCGAAGAATCTTTATCAGCAGATTGAGAAAGTGATGCATGCAGAGAAAGCTGACGATCAGTTGGCAGCAACGAAGCATGAAGCGGAAAAGCAGAGCAGTGATGACGACAAAGATGATCAGATGTAAGAAATGTTGCATATTCAGAAATGACAGGGCACATATAGTGTAGCTTTATGTGATAGAATAAGCCGGCAGATTTCTGTGGGGTAAATACCCGGTTAGAGATTTGCCGGCGTTTCTTTTGCAATAGGATAAAATAGTTGTTTTCTTTGAGTTAGAAGCATTTTATTTTTCATCGTAGTTAAAACCGGCAGATGCCAGTTTTTCGGAAATATCATTTACATTCAGATCCAGATCTGTACATAATTCATCCAGACTCGGATAAAAATCACGAAGCTTCATATTAATAAAGCTGAGGAGCATAACAGGATCTTTTGGAATATTTGGATTAGCCATAGGTGGAAAACCTCCTTTTATGAAAATCTTTTACATATTTTATTTGTAATAAGTATAAAAAACTGGTATATATATAGGGTATTGGAAACGTGTGTCATTTCCGATGTCAGTATAGCAGACGCCGGAAATATGTGCAACCAGATAGAATGGTAGCTGATCGTCTGGTAGTCAGTTACAAAATAATCAGGAGAAACAATCATGCAGAATGATAATGAAAAGAAGAAAATAAAGAAGCCGTCCGGTATAAGAACAAATTTTGCTTTTCAGGCGGCAGTACTGGCAGGTGCAGGTATATTATCCCGAGTGATCGGTCTCTTATACCGGTCACCGTTATTTCAGATTATCGGAGATGAGGGAAATGGATATTATGGTACAGCGTATGCAATCTATTCCATGATATTGATGATCGCTACGTACAGCATTCCAACAGCGGTTTCTAAGATCATTTCAGGGAAGCTGGCCCTGGGAGAATACAGAAATGCGAGACGGGTATTTAAATGTGCTTTTATCTATGTAGTATCTGTCGGATTGGTGGCGGCTGTCCTGACATTTGCATTTGCACCGGCTTTGGTGAAGGAACAGCCAAATGCGATTTTAAGCTTACAGATCCTCGCACCGACAATATTTCTGTCGGGCTTTCTTGCTATCTACAGAGGCTATCTTCAGGCATATAAAACGATGATTCCGACCTCCATATCACAGATTATAGAGCAGATTGCAAATGCAGTTGTCAGCGTTCTGGCTGCCTATCTGATGTCCAGACCATTTGCATCGGGAACCTCTGAACATGCAAAATATGGTGCAGCAGGCAGTGCAATGGGAACAGGGGCAGGTGTTCTCTGTGGAATTATTTATATTCTGATCGCATATGCAGGAAGAAGAAAAGAAATCATGGAGACAGTAGAGTCTGATGTTTCGTCGAATGTAGAATCATATGGAAAGTTATTCCGGCAGATCGTAATGATCGTAACACCGATCATTATTGCTGCATTTGTGTATAATATTACGACCACCGTAGATATGAAGATTTTCTACAATGTCTTAAACAGTAAAAATGTAGATCGTGTTGAATCTGCAAATTTGTACGGTATTTTTTCCGGTCAGTATATGGTGCTGATCAATCTTCCGGTATCGATCGCATCTGCGGTTGGAACAACCCTGATACCAAATATTTCGGGAGCATTTACCAAGGGGGATAAAACGGAAACGAATCATGTATACAATCAGTCCATGAGTATCACGATGATGGTGACGATACCATGTGCTGTCGGGATTGGTGTGTTATCAGAACCGATCATCACGCTCTTGTTCCGTGGCGCGGATCCGTTGGTATTTAAGGCACTGACTGCAGGCTGCATATCTGTGGTATTTTATTCGTTATCAACACTTACAAACAGTATCTTACAGGGAATCGGAAAGGTTATGGAGCCGGTGAAGAATGCGACACTTGCATTGTTGATCCACTTGGTATTCCTTGCGGCTATTTTGAAATTTACAGATGCGAAGCTGTTCGGTCTGGTAGCGGCTACGATCCTGTATTCATTACTGGCATGTATCTTTAACCATATATCTGTATCCAAATATATGTCTACGAAGCTTGATGTGAAGAAGATTTATCTTGCTCCTGCCGTTGCATCGATATTTATGGGAATCGTTGCGTGGGGCAGTTATCAGATCTTCTACCACCTGATCCATATGAATTCAGTTAGTGTTGTTCTGGCTATTCTGCTTGCAGTTATTTTCTATGCAGCAGCTATTCTGGCAGTCGGAGGATATACGAAGGAAGAAATCCTTGCTATGCCAAAGGGAACCCTGATCCTGAAGCTTGCAGAAAAACTACATCTGGTGAGAGAGTAGAGAAAGGATAAAAGAAGCTTGCAATGAAAGCAGAGACATAAATTAAAAAACTCCATGTCCGGATCGAACGAAAGTGTTCTGCGAAATAAAGATATATAGACACCGGGCATGGAGTTTTTCTGTTATCGTGTGGTGGCTTTGTATGCTTATGCCATCATAGATGTAAGGATCTGGTTGACCAGTTTTCCGTCAGCTTTGCCTTTAACCTTAGGCATCAGCTCTTTCATGATCTTACCCTTGTCTTTGGCTGTTGGAGCATCGATACCAAGACCTGCAAGAACTTCTTTGATCGTAGCAGTGATCTCTGCTTCATCCATCATCTTTGGTGCGAATTCTTCGAATACGGTGATCCTTGCCTTGCATTCATCTATGATATCGGTACGATCAGCAGGTGTTGTATCGATTGTTTCTTTTGCGAGCTTGATCTCTCTTAATACAACTTCGTTTTCTTCTTCCTCTGTTAGATCAGCACGTTTGTCTATAAATTTATTTTTCAGGGCTGTAAGGAGTGCGGATAATGCGTCCTTTCTCTCTTTATCATGTGCCTTCATAGCTGCCATCATTTCGCTTCTGACTTCATCAATTTTACTCATTGTATTCATACCTCCGTATAAAGTTATATATAGGTAATTGCAAAACTGTCGATGTTTTGTAATTGCTTCACATATTGTGATCGGACAGGTTTACAACCTGTCGCTCCTTATTATAGCACCGGAAAAGCGATAATTTCAATATGGCAACTGTATTTGAATTATCGGTTGCATTTGTCCGGGGGGAAGGTATAATGAGCGCATATGGGTAAATATGACAAATAACAGGAGATGAAAGGCTATGTCACTTACTATGAAAATGACAACATTATGTTATATAGAGAAAGACGGAAAATATCTGATGCTTCATCGTACGAAGAAGGAGAAAGATATTAATAAGAATAAATGGATCGGAGTCGGCGGACATGCGGAAGGAACAGAAGGACCGGAAGACTGCCTGCTTCGGGAAGTAAAAGAAGAAACAGGACTGACACTGACATCTTATCAGTTCCGTGGTCTGATCACATTTATCAGTGATGTCTGTGAGCCGGAGCTGATGTGCCTGTTTACAGCAGATGGCTTTACCGGATGCTTAACCGCCTGCAATGAAGGAGAACTGGAATGGGTAGATAAAAGCATCGTGCCATCTCTTCCGACCTGGACAGGAGATGCCATATTTTTAAAACTTTTATTAGAAGATGAACAACGTTTCTTCACTCTGCGGCTGGTCTATGAAGGAGATGAGCTGGTGGAACACCGACTGGAGTTTTATTAAAAGGAACAGCCAGCCGGCATTCGACTCTGTATAAGTCATGACTTTTGCAGGCACAACACAACCATTTCATAAGTCTTGACGCTGCAGTTATTTATGAACAGCTTCTTTTATTATCCGTGTGATCTGGATAATAAAGGTTGGGATAAATGCAAGCCCTAAAATGATCAATATATTTTTAACTGTCAGGTCGGCAATCATGAATAAACCATGCATAAATGGTGCGAGCAGAACAAAGCCAAGCAGCAGGACACCGGCGAAGAAAGCAGCGACACTCCAGAGGTTTGAGCGGATACCGATCTTTATAATAGAGGATTCGCTGCGGCAGGTAAATCCGTGGAACAATCTGGCAAGCGTCAGTGTGGCAAATGCCATTGTGCTGGCAGTCAAGGCATTTACGGAATCACCCAGATAAAATGCGACGGTTGTAACAATACCGATCAGAATACCGTAGCAAATAAGCTGGAGCGAGAAGGATTTATTGAAGATTCCTGCTTTTGGATCTCGCGGTTTGTTACGAAGTAATTTCTTATCGGATGGTTCCATACCGATGGCAAGTGCCGGAAGTGAATCGGTCAGCAGATTGATAAAGAGCAGATGAACCGGCTGGAATGGGGTATCAAGCGCCATGATGGAGCAGTAGAGAACTACCAGAATGGCTGCGAGGTTTCCGGACAAAAGAAACAGGATGGCATTCATGATATTACGGTAAACATTTCTTCCTGTCAGGACAGCTTTTATAATCGTTGCAAAATTATCATCTGCAAGGATCATAGCTGAGGCATCCTTTGAAACCTCGGTTCCGGTGATTCCCATAGCGACACCGATATCTGCTTTTTTCAATGCGGGAGCATCGTTTACACCGTCACCGGTCATGGCGACAATGTGACCTTTCTTCTGCCATGCATCAACGATACGGATCTTGTTTTCCGGTGAAACTCTGGCATAGACGGAGATCTTTGGAAGAACATCTGTAAGTTCGTCATCGGTCATACGGTCGACTTCCTGACCGGTTACGGCCATATCACCATCGTGGAAGATACCAATCTGTCTGGCAATAGCGGTTGCCGTTACTTTATGATCTCCGGTTATCATGATCGGTTTGATTCCGGCAGAGATAGCATCCGCAACTGCAGCCGTGGATTCTTCTCTTGGCGGATCGATCATGGATACAAGTCCGATAAAAGTATAACCATATTCGGAGGCTACTGTCAGAACTCCCGAATCGGAACATTTTTTATAGGCAAGTGCCAGAACCCGTAAGCCTTGTCTGGAAAATTGCATATTCTGTTCCAGAATTCTGTCGCGGTCATTCTCTGTAATCGGACGGATACCGTCCTCTGTGATGATTGAATCCATACGGGTAAGAAGAACATCGACTGCACCTTTTGTCAGAAGCGTAGGTACGCCGTGCAACAGGTATTTGCTGCTCATCAGCTTTCGTTCGGAGTCAAATGGAATTTCTTCCAGACGCGGCATCAGATCACGCAGAACTTCTTCTGTTACACCGACATCAAATAGTTTCGTTTTCCTTGCCATCGTAAGGAGACAGGTTTCAGTCGGATCCCCGATATCCTTGCCATCCCGGATACTGCTGTCGTTGTTTAAGATACAGTTGTACAGGAAATAACGATGTGCCGGAATATGGAGATCCAGTTGGTCGGCATTTAACAGGGTATCACAGGTATAAAGCTGCTGAACTGTCATTTTGTTTTGTGTCAGTGTACCTGTCTTATCCGAACAGATAACAGAGACACAGCCCAGACTTTCGACCGCTTTCAGGTCCTTGATGATCGCCTGATCGGCAGCCATCTTTCTGGTACCCATTGCCTGAACGATCGTAACAATCGAACCGAGAGCCTCCGGAATGGCAGCGACAGCAAGGGCAACTGCGAACATCAGAGAATCCAGTATTTTCTCACCCTGCATCAGGCGGAGACCGAATACGATCAGGCTGATCACCATAATGATCGTTGCCAGTTTTTTACTGAAATTATCAAGACTGATCTGAAGTGGGGTCGCTTTGGATTTTGTATTATTCATAAGGGTGGCTATCTTACCCATTTCTGTATGCATTCCGGTTGCTGTAACGAGAACATTTGCACGACCATAGGTAACAAGACTGCCGGAGAATACCATATTGATGCGGTCACCGAGAGCAACATCCTCGGTGATATCAGAGTCGTCTTTATCCACATTTGTAGACTCTCCGGTCAGAGAACTTTCATTTACCTGTAAAGAGAAATTTTCGATGATACGGCCATCAGCGACGATCATATCACCGGCTTCCAAGAGCAGGATGTCTCCCGGTACGATGTCTTTTGATGCAATCTCCTGTTTGATTCCGTCACGTAATACTTTCGCTTTTGGTGCAGATAATTCTTTTAAGGAATCAAGAGATTTTTCTGCCTTTACATATTGGATCGTACCAAGGATCGCATTCATGATAATAACCGCAAAGATAACAATCGTACTTTCGATGTTGCCGGATGCCATGGAGACGATCGCGGCAGCGATCAGGATGATAACGAGCAGATCGGCAAACTGATGAAAAAAGACAGACGCGACGCTTTGTTTCTTTTGCTCGACCAGAGTATTTTCACCATAGGTTTGAAGCCGCTCTTTAGCATCTGTAGTAGTAAGTC
>ERZ1034980.1705-NODE-1705-length-12814-cov-3.782428_pt1 | contig 12814 bp, 9 predicted proteins | sample MGYA00520622_ERZ1034980 | MGnify/ENA primary metagenome ERZ1034980 (study PRJEB33766, sample SAMN09781791) | gut metagenome | biome: gut microbiome | host: Homo sapiens | place: Madagascar | study: EMG produced TPA metagenomics assembly of the PRJNA485056 data... | reverse complement strand
ATTCTGGTACCGGTTGCACCAATGACCACAATCTCCATTGCACCTCTGCGAATGGCCTCCCGGATCGCATATTCCGTGTCGGTATCATCCTTTTCCGGATTCAGCATGCACACCTCGATCTGCTCTTTGTCATGAAAATATTCAAGGGTATCCGGATTTACCGAATCAAAATCCCCCACTATGATATCCGGCAGAATATGATCCCGATACAATGCTTCCATTCCCGCATCTGCCGCTAATATGACATCAAATCCTCCATTTTTTACAATCCAGGTTAAAAAACCTTCCTTCACTTCTCCCCCGGAAACAATTAAATACTTCATCTTCTACCCCTGCCTTTGCAACTTTTCCAGAAATGCTTCCACATTCTTTTCGATCTCTCCCTTGAAAACCGCAGAACCTGCCACAATTATGTTGGCTCCTGCATCCATGGCTTCTTCCACATTTTCCAGATTAATTCCCCCATCTACTTCAATATCGGTCTTACATCCGGACTGCTTCACAAGACTTCTCGCTTCACGCACTTTATCTAACGTATACGGAATCAGTTTCTGTCCTCCGAATCCCGGATTAACGGTCATGATAAGAAGCATGTCCACCTTCGGAAGAATATATCGGACAGTTTCCAGCGGAGTGGCCGGATTTAATGCCACACCGGCCAGAACTCCCTTTTCCCTGATTGCCTCCACTGTGCGGTCAAGATGCCTGCATGCTTCTGCATGGACCGTAATAATATCCGCTCCCGCGTCAACAAAATCACCTATATAGCGAATCGGTTCCTCAATCATCAGATGGACATCAAAAATCCGATCGGTACATTTACGAATGGAACGAATGATCGGAAATGCAAACGAAATACTCGGAACAAACATTCCATCCATAACATCGATGTGTACATATTCCGCACCTGCCTGATCCAGCAACCGGATCTGTTCTCCCAGATTAGCAAAATCTGCCGATAAAATTGACGGTGATAAACAGTTCATTGATTCCTCCTAATACTTGCGCATATTCTTCATTTCCTGATAAAGCTGCACATAATTGTCATACCTCACCTGCGATATTTTTCCTTCTGCAAGTGCAGTCTTAACGCCACAATCCGGCTCTCCGATGTGACTGCATCCGATAAATCTGCATCCAGGCTCAAAACGCACGAACTCCGGATAACATGTCCACAGATCCTCTTTGGAAAATCCGGGCAGATCCATAGAACTAAACCCCGGAGTATCCATAATATAGGTGTTTTCCGCAATTGGTATAATCTGCGAATGGCGTGTCGTATGTTTTCCCCGCTCAATCTTGTCACTGATTCCTCCGGTCTGCATCTGCACCGCATCCTGCAGATCATTGATCAGCGAAGATTTTCCTACTCCGGACGGTCCTGCCACTTTCTGATATTCCATCATACACAAAAAGCGATCCAGCAGATTAAAATTCGGGTCCGGTTTTGCAGCCGCGAAAATTACGAGTGCCATATCGATATTTGCCACTGCGGGGCGGATCAGTTCCCTGGTACGTGGAAGAATTTTTTCTACATTTCCAATCCTTTTTTCTTCATCCAGTACAACGATTTCCACATCATCACCCACGAGAGGTTTGATCTTCTGATTACGGAAAATTCCTTTTGCCTTACATTCATAAATTCCGGTTTCTGCCACGTGAACGTAGTAGAAACCGGAAATTCCTTTTACAATCTTTCCCTTCATATATTACCTACTGTTTTGAAAAGCTGACAGAATGTGTTTCTGTCTTTGTAGACGTATCGGAAAGACCTTCATCATCTATTTTTTCAATGCTCCAGGTAATCGTCACTTTACCGGACTCACATGCCATATCGGATGCCCCGATCGTAAGAGAACCATCGACATCACTGGTTCCGCTTGCATAGGTCGTGCCATCACTTCCCGTCAGTGTATACGTTGCACTGACTGCTCCTTCCGGTGCTGCATATGACTTTGAGAATTTATAGCTGTAATTTATCTCTTCCGGTCCCTTGCTTACCGTAATCGTTACCGTTGTATCTGCCGGTACAATCTTGCCGGATGCTACACTCTGTGAAATTACCTGTCCGGCTTTGACAGAATCACTGTATTCTTCTTTCACTGCAACTTTTAAGCCAGCCTTCTGCAAAGCCGCCTGTGCATCTTTCTTGGAGCGACCCTGAACAGATGGCACCGTACTAGACTTCTTTCCCTGACTGATCACAATCGTAACCGTACTTCCCTCCTGTGCATTTCCGTCTCTCGGGCTCTGGGAAACAACCTTTCCTGCATCTACGGAATCATCATATTTGTATGTTTTGGACACTTTAAATCCGGCAGCCGAAAGGGTAGAAGAAGCATCTTTTTCCAGTTTTCCAACTACATTTGGAACCGGAACATCGTTCTGCTCACTCTGACTCTCCGAATCTGTGAAATCGACATTTTCTGTTCCGGCAACAATTACATTGATTGTCGTTCCGGCAGATACTTCAGAACCACCAACCGGGTCCTGATTCAGAACGGTTCCTTCCGGCTGATCCGACTTCTGCTCCTGAATAACAAACATATACAGCCCCTGTGCTTCCAGTTCAGACTGTGCCTCCTCCTGTAACTTTCCGCGTACATCCTGTACCACGACAGGCTGTTCACTTTCTGTCTGTGTCTGCGTCTGTGTCTGCGTCTGCGTTTCTGTATTCTTTGATGAATTACTGCCAAAACGGAATAAACCAAAGAAACTTCCCACAAGGTAAATAATCACTGCAAGGATTACAACAAACACCACAATTCCCATGATGGTCATTGCCTTATCCATCTTCGGACTGAGTCCTTCGTTTTCGTCCTCATCCTCATCGTCCTCATCCTCATCCGGATCATAGGAAGATTCCAGCTTGGAAGCGTGCCTGTCTTCTTTTGGCTCCACCCCGTGTTCTTTGATCTGCTTTAATTCTTCCCCACTGATGACCTTGGTCTTTCCATTGTCCACAAGCGGAGCAATCACAACAAAATCCTCATCCGGATGTACCAGCGATCTGCGCAGGTCCGCCAGCAGATCTCCAATGGTCTGGTAACGGCGGTCCGCATTCTTCTGTGTACATTTTAAGATAATCTTCTCCATGCTGATCGGCAGATTCTTTGCATACACACTTGGAGGTGTCATCTCTTCCTGCAGATGCTGAATAGCGACTGCAACCGTTGTATCTCCGTCAAAAGGTACACGTCCGGTTACCATTTCATACATAACAATACCCAGAGAATAGATATCGCTTCTTCCGTCTACAAACCCGTTTCTCGCCTGCTCCGGAGAAGAATAATGAACCGATCCCATCACATCCGAGCTGACGGTATTGGAAGACGCGGCTCTGGCAATACCAAAGTCCATGACCTTGACTTTTCCCTCTGTGGAGATCATGATATTCTGCGGTTTGATATCCCGATGGATGATCTGTTTGTTGTGGGCAGCTTCAATACCTCTTGCTACCTGAATGGCAATACTGACGGCTTCCTTAAAGGATAACTGTCCTTTCTTTTCAATGTATGTCTTAAGTGTGATTCCCTCAACATATTCCATGACGATATAATGAAGCCCCTCTTCGCTTCCTACATCATAGATATTTACAATATTTGGATGCTCCAGCCCTGCTGCTGACTGTGCCTCCGTGCGAAATTTTGCTACAAATCCACGATCTTCCGAAAATTCCGGTTTTAATACTTTTATTGCCACAAAACGGCCAAGCACATGATCCTTTGCTTTATAAACATCGGACATCCCGCCTGCACCAATCTTACTTACGATTTCATAGCGATCTGCTAAATACGTCCCAACTGTTAACATTCTTTCACCTCATCAAGAAAATGGTTCTATAATCATTACTGTAATATTGTCTTTTCCACCGTTGTCATTTGCAGTTTTTACAAGAAGTCCGGCGCGTTCCTCAATGGAAGCATCCCGCAGAATAATACTGCAGATTTCTTCGTCTTCCACCATATTCGTGAGTCCGTCCGTACAGATTAAGATGTGGTCATCTTTCTTTAATTCCACTTCAAAAAAATCTGCCTCTACTTCTTCCCCTGCACCGACTGCGCGGGTAATAATATTTTTGTCCGGGTGCTCACGTGCTTCCTTTGCACCTACTTCACCGATCCTGACCATCTCTGCCACAAGAGAATGATCCCTCGTGATCTGCCGGATGCCATCCGTACCGATGATATACAGTCTGCTGTCTCCGACATTTGCAACATAAAGCCGTCCGTCAATAATGGTGGCTGCAACAAGTGTCGTCCCCATACCTTTTTTCGCTTCATCTTCTGCAGCTTCTGTGATCAGAAGTCTGTTTGCAGTTGTTATTGCCTCTTTTAAAATTGTAACTGGTTCTTCTCCCGAACTCCGGGACACGGATGCAACGATGCGCTGCGTTGTGTAACGCGATGCGTAATCTCCTGCCTTGTGTCCCCCCATGCCATCTGCAACAATGTACAGATTCGGGAGATTCCCAACGGGTTCATCCGACGCGAAAAAATAATCCTGATTCATTTCACGAAGAATGCCTGTATCCGTTATGGAATACGTCTTCATCCGCTTTATCCTTTCTCAATTACATGTAATATACATACTCTTCCATCATCTGTCTATCTTAGCACATGACTTTTCGTTATGCAAGTCTCTGATTCTCTTTGTACTTGCGCCTTAATTGTCCGCAGGCACCATCAATATCACGCCCCATCTCACGGCGTACTGTCACCGTTAAACCACTCCGTTCCAGTTTCTCCTTAAAAGCTTCGATGACATGTGCATTTGACTGCACATAATCCCGCTCCCTGATCGGATTCACCGGAATCAGATTTACATGACAGTTCATCCCGTGGATCAGTTCCGTCAGTTCTTTTGCATCTTCTTTTGTATCATTGACACCACCTACCAGACTATACTCAAACGTCACACGTCTGCCGGTCTGTTCAAAATAATACCTGCAGGCATCAATTACTTCATGAATGTCATATTTGTTCGCCACCGGCATCAGCTCCAGACGTTTTTTCTGATTGGAAGCATGCAAAGATAATGCCAGCGTAATCGCAAGTTTTTTATCCGCCAGTTCCCGCATCCGCGGAACAATTCCGCAGGTGGAAACAGTCAGGTTTCTCTGGCTGATGTGAAGTCCGTTCTCATCCGTCAGCAAAGTGATAAATTTTACCAGATTATCAAAATTATCCATCGGTTCCCCGGTGCCCATGACAACAACATTCGAAATCCGCTCTCCGATATCCTTACCAATCTGATAGATCTGATCCAGCATTTCCGCCGGTGCAAGTCCTCTCACCAGTCCGTCCAGTGTTGATGCACAGAACCGGCATCCCATCCGACAGCCGACCTGTGAAGAAATACATACGGAATTTCCGTGCTTATATTTCATCAGCACACTCTCAATGACATTTCCGTCTTCCAGTAAAAACAGATATTTGCGGGTTCCATCCAGTTTTGAAATCTGTACCTGTTCTTTTCTGAGTGTGATGATCCTGCAGGTCTCATCCAATCTCTCCCGCAAGGTTTTGGAAAGATTCGTCATCTCCTCAAAGCTTTCCACCTGCCGCACATGCAACCACTCATATACCTGCTTTGCACGAAACACTTTCTCCCCCATATCGGAAAAAAAGGTTTTTAATTCTTCCAGATCCATGGACTTAATATCTGTCTTTTCACTCATCCTCTTATTTACTCCTTACCAGCTTTGCAAGAAAAAATCCGTCACTTCCGGCTTCTCCCGGGAAAATCTGTCTCTGGAATTCCAGGGAAAATTCCGGATGTTCTTTTAAAAACCATGCGGTGTTATCCTCATTTTCTGACCGGTGGATCGTACAGGTACTGTACACAAGTGTCCCGCCCGGTCTGACATAATCCCATACAACAGAAAGAATCTGTCTTTGCAGTTTTGCAAGCTCTGCCGCCTTTTCTTTGGTCATCTTATAACGGATATCCGTCTTCTTTCCCATAACGCCAAGTCCGGAACACGGCAGATCACAGACTAAGACGTCCGCTTTCTGATGGGAATCCGGATCATCCACCGTTGCATCCATCTGTACCGCTTTCATATTTGACAATCCATGTCTGGCTATGTTCTCCCGGATCAGATCCACCTTATATTCTGTCAGATCTCTTGCCTCTACCATACCACTTCCCTGAAGCAGTTCTGCCATATGGGTACTCTTTCCTCCCGGTGCCGCACACACATCAATCACATAATCATTCTTTTTCGGTGCCGCAGTTTCCGCAACCAGCATGGAGCTGACATCCTGTACATAAAACAGCCCTTCTTTAAAACTTTTCAGTCCCGCCAGATAATCCAGCCCGGATATTTCAAAAGCATACGGCAGTTCCGGAACCGCATGTACTGTCACCCCTTCTGCTTTCAGTTTGTTTACGAGTTCTTCCGGTGTCACAGCGGAAAGATTGGTACGGATCGTCAGCCGGTTTTCTGCGGTAAGTCCCTCCAGAATCTGACGGGTCTTTTCCTCTCCATAATTTTCGGTCCATATGTCCACGATCCATTCCGGCATCGAATATGTAACGCTCAGATTCGGGAAGCGAACTTCTCTCCATCCTCTTGCCACACTACGCAGCACACCGTTGACAAATCCGCTCAGGCCGGAAAACCCACGCTTTCTCGCCAGCTTTACCGCCTCGTTGCACACTGCGGAATCCGGCACACTGTCCATATACATAATCTGATAAACGCTCATGCGCATAAGATTGCGGATGAGCGGTTTCATTTTCTTTACTCTGGTTTTGGAAAACTGATCGATCACATAGTCCAGTGTCAGCTGTCTTTCCAGCGTTCCTTCCATCAAGCGCGTCAGAAAAGCGCGTTCCTGTTTTCCCAGATACTGATATTTATCGAGCACATCGCGGAGGACCAGATGACTGTACTGTCCCTCCTCATTGACCGCCAGAAGCATTTCCAGCACCAGTGCTCTCTCATTGACCTTAGTCATCACGACTTCTTCCTCCAAACAGTAAAACGATTCGAAGCAGCTGCAGAATCGCAGCTGCTGCACTTGCCACATACGTGAGTGCTGCTGCTGTAAGAACTTTTCTTGTGTAATGGAGTTCCTGATCTCCCAGGATTCCCTGTTCCCTCAGCTGAACCATCGCACGACGCGAAGCATCAAACTCAACCGGAAGCGTAATCAGCTGGAATAACACAGCAAACGAAAACAGCAGAATTCCGATATTGATAAGCATCATGGATGAACGGCTGTTTATGATCACACCAAGAATGATCACCGGCCATGCAAGCATGGAACCAAAGTTTGCAATCGGCACAAATGCGGTACGCAGCCGAAGCGGCACATATCCTCTGGCATGCTGGATCGCATGTCCGCATTCATGTGCTGCCACACCCACAGCTGCAACCGAAGTCTGATTGCAGACACTGTCGGAAAGATTGAGTGTCTTATTGGCAGGATTGTAATGATCGGTCAGATTTCCCGATACATGCTGCACCCGCACATCATAGATTCCTGCTGCGTGCAAAATCCGCTCTGCCGCCTGTGCTCCCGTCATTCCTGACATACTGCGGTATGCGGAATATTTGTTGAACGTTGTCTTTACCCGTGCAGATGCAATCATACAGATCACTGCACCGATAACAACCAGTATATAGGTACTGTCCCAATAAATGTATGGCATAAATCTACCTCCGTCTTACTGCTGTAAAAAAGATCCCTCTGCAACCGGATAGCCACGCAGAAATGATCCTGCATCCATCCGTTTCTTACCGGCAAGCTGTACTTCCAAAAGTTCCAGTCCACCCTCTCCGGTCTGTACCACCATCGTATTTTTTCCAACTTTACAGATACACCCCGGTGCATAAGCGCCATCTGTCTCCACCACCCGGGCTTTCCAGATCTTAAACGCTTTATTATCCAGATGGGTATAGGCACTCGGCCATGGATTTAATCCACGGATCAGGCGCTCAATCTCCACCGCCGGCTTTTTCCAGTCAATATCTCCCAGCTCCTTGGAAATCATCTTTGTGTGGGTACTCGCCTCATTGTCCTGCGGTGTAAAGGTCGCCGTTTTGTTTTCCAGCATCTGCATGGTTTCCACACACAACTCGGCGCCGACTGCCGCCAGCTTGTCAAACAGACTTCCACCTGTCTCATCTTCTGCAATGCGCACCTGTTTTTTGGCAATGATATCTCCGGTATCCAGTCCGACATCCATGCGCATAGTCGTAACTCCCGTGATCTCATCTCCATTGATGACCGCCCACTGGATCGGTGCGGCACCACGATATTTCGGAAGCAGGGATGCATGTACATTAATGCATCCGTATTTCGGAAGATCGAGAATACTCTTTGGAAGAATCTGCCCGAAAGCCGCCACTATGATGATATCCGGCGCAAACTTTTTCAAATATTCCACACTTGCATCTTCCCGGATTTTTACCGGCTGGAATACTTCCAGTCCATGGGAAACCGCACATTCCTTTACCGGTGGAAACTGCATGGTATTCCCGCGTCCCTTTGGTTTGTCCGGCTGTGTAACCACAAGCATAACCTCGTGTCCGGCTTCTATGATCTTTTCCAATGTATTCACCGCAAAATCCGGTGTTCCCATAAAAATTACTTTCATATTATTCCTCTTCCGGCTCCTCATAATTCACATCATGAAGTCCGCCTTCTACTTTTTCTGTATACATATGTCCATCCAGATGATCCAGTTCATGGCAAATGCAGCGTGCCATCAGACCTTCGCCTTCTACTTCCCACTCATTCATGTCCAGATCATAAAATTTTGCTTTTACATGGTTCGGACGTGTAACCTGACCTGCTTTTCCTGGAAGACTTAAGCATCCTTCATCTCCGGTCTGCTCTCCGTCAGACTCGATAATTTCCGGGTTGATCATAATAAACGGTCCCTGTCCGTCCCCGATATCAATGACTACCATACGCTTTAAAATTCCAACCTGCGGTGCCGCAAGACCTACACCGTTTGCCTCATACATGGTCTCCAGCATATCTTCCGCCAGAGTACGGATGCGATCCGTCACCTCCGGAATCGGTCTGCATACTTTTGTCAGTACGGGATCTCCCTGAATTCGAATTGTTCTAAGTGCCATAATTACCTCCTAAAAACCACTTGTTGGGTTAAAATCAAACTGTACAGACACATTGGAAAATGCGCTGTTATTTTTTATTTTTCGTTCCACCAGATCCTTACATGCCACCAGCGTCGCATATTCCGGTGCCTTAATGTAAATGACCTTTCGGTAAACATCACTGATTTTTGCAATGGATGCATCTGCCGGTCCTACCAGCATAATATTTTTGCCTTTCTGTGATATCACGCGATGCAGAAATTCTGCCAGATCCCTGGCTGCAGCTGTCGTCACCTGCGGATCGGTTCCCGTACAATGAATCAGAAGCAGCTGCCACACCGGCGGATAGGCAAGCATTCTCCGATAGGCAATCTCCTGCTTATAAAATGCATCGTAATCCTGTTCCTTTGCGGTCTGGATTGCAAAATGATCCGGATCATACGTCTGGATTACCGCCTGTCCCGGTTCCTTTCCCCGCCCGGCACGTCCCACCGCCTGGGTCAGCAGCTGAAACGTCCGCTCCGATGCATGAAAATCCGGAACATGCAGAGACATATCTGCGGCAAGTACTCCTACCAGCGTCACATTCGGAAAATCATGCCCTTTGACAATCATCTGTGTGCCGATCAGGATATCTGCCTCCTGATTGGCAAATGCTTGCAGAATCTTCTCATAAGCATCCTTGGTCCGTGTGGTATCAAAATCCATACGCATCACACGTGCCTGTGGAAATCTCTGCTGCACCAGCATCTCAATCTTCTGCGTGCCCGCCTTGAATCCGCCTAAATATTTACTGCCGCAGGATGGACAGATCTTTGGCAATGGCTGCTCATATCCGCAATAATGACAGACCATCCGACCTCCCGCATGCTGGCTCAGCGAAACATCACAATGAGGACATTGTATCACATATCCGCAGGCTCTGCATGAAATAAATCCGGAAATTCCTCTCCGATTTAAAAACAGCATGATCTGCTGACGTTTTTTTAACCGGTCTTCCATCAGTTCCTGCAATCTCTCCGAAAAGATGGAACGGTTTCCTGCCCGCAATTCACTACGCAGATCTACGACCTCGCAATCCGGCAGCGGTTTCTTCTCCACACGCTCAGACAACGTCAGAAGCTGATATTTTCCCTGCATTGCCTGATAATAACTGTCCACTGAAGGAGTGGCAGAACCAAGAAGTACCGATGCATCATTCATGCGCGCCCTCTCGATTGCAACATCCCTGGCATGATACCGCGGTGCCGTCTCACTTTTATAAGACGTTTCATGTTCCTCATCTATAATAATAAGCCCTAAATGCGGAAATGGTGTGAACAACGCAGACCTGGGTCCGATCATAATATCAATATCCCCCGCCTTGGCACGTTCAAACTGATCAAAGCGCTCTCCCTGGGAAAGTTTGGAATTCATAATTGATACCCGGTCTCCAAACCGGTTATAAAACCGCATCACGGTCTGATAGGTGAGTGCAATCTCCGGGATCAGGACAATTGCCTGCCGTCCCTGTGCCACCGTATGCGCAATCAGTTCCATATAAACTTCTGTTTTTCCGCTTCCGGTTACCCCCCTGAGCAGATACGTTTTATGAATTCCAGCATCCAGATCCGAACATACTGTGTCCACAACACGCTGCTGATTTTCATTCAGTGTCAGATGATATCCCTTCTGATCCAGATGTGACACAGGATTGCGAAACTGTCTGCTGCTCTCCACCTTAAGAATCTGCTGCTGTGCCATACCCCGGATGACTGCTGCTGATATATTCAGTTTTCCGGTGACAAGCGAATAATCCAGTACGGATTCCTGTATCAGTTCCCGCAGCAGCCTTGCTTTCGCCGTATAGTGTTTCTGTTCAAAGAGTGCCAGTTTCTGCTGCGCCTCTGTCTTCGGAATCAGTAATACAATCTCCCGCTTCTGTACTTCTTTCGTCTGCCTGCGGATCGGGAGTACGGTCTTTAGTGCCTGATTCATGGTGGAACCGTAATTCTTCCGCATCCATCCGGCCAGTGCAATGAGCTGGGATTCCATTGCCACGCTTCCCTCATGTACCGAAATAATGGGGCGAATCCGTCTGGGATCAAATTCGGCATCCTCCGTCAGTTCAATGACATACCCTGTCAGTTTACGATTTCCAAATGGAATATCCACCTGTACACCAACCTGTATTTCCTCCTGCAGATTTTCCGGAATGCTGTATTGAAAAGTTTTATCCAGTTTTTCTACCGATATATCTACAATAATATTTGCATACTTCATACTTATTCTTTTCTCATAGGTATTTACAGCAGCCTCAATCACCGGAGAAACGCCAAGTTCTCCCAGTGCTGCACTGCATTTCGGCCCGATCGAATAAATATCCGTAACGGATGCCAGTGTTTCTCTCTCCTGTGGCTTTAAACTGCCAAGCATCCGCTCCGCCGAAGACGCACAGGTAAAAAAGATCGCATCGTATACATCCTTGTCCACTGGCACCTCCATGGGACAAGGTACATTTTCGTATACATTGAGCCGTCCGCAATCACAGAAAGAAAGCAGTGTATCCACAAGGTTATCCTTTGCATTTTTTGCGGTAGGATACCAGATTACTGCCCGCTTAAACGGATCTCCGCGAAATTCCTGATCCAGATATTCCTTTAATTCCTGTGCCAGATTCATACTGTTGGAATGTTCCGGCATAAAGTCTGCACAAATTCCATACTCCCGCAGTTTTTCTGCCGTCTTTTGTCCAATCACTGCACATCTGGTATGGAAAAGTGCCCGTGCATCCAGCCCCGATGCAAATACATTTTTCATAAAATAATCCACACCATTGGCACTTGTAAACAATAATACGTCCACATGCGCCAGTTCCTGTGCGGTATACACTGCCGGCACACCGACAATCTCACCTGTCATACACTCACTGGTATATGCCCCCTTTGCCCGGAGCATGGCGGCCAGACGTGAAGGTTTTGGACCAATTTTTGCAACCAGATAATGTTTCCCCCACAGCGGCTTCTCTTCAAAAAAATGCAGCTGGCGGCGAAGTGCAACCACATCCCCAACAATGATCAGTGCCGGAGAGGTCAATTTCGCCTCTTCCACACGATCTGCCAGATTCTCCAGCGTACCCTCACAAATCTCCTGCGCTTCTGTCGTAGCATGGGAAATCACAGCTGCCGGTGTCTGCCGGCTTCTTCCTGCCTGCATCAGTCCATCCACAATCTGTCTTACTCTCGAAAGTCCCATGAGAAAAATCAGAGTTTCTTTTGAATCTGACATCGTTGTAAAATCAGGTTCTGACAGATCCTCTCCGTTTTTTTGGTGTCCGGTGATCACCCGAAAGCTTGTGGCAACACCACGGTGTGTGACCGGAATTCCTGCATAAGCAGGTCCTGCAATGGCAGAAGTCACCCCCGGAACAACGGTATAGGAGATTCCATGTTCCCGCAGATAAAGGCCTTCTTCTCCTCCACGCCCGAAAACAAAGACATCTCCCCCTTTTAAACGAACAACGCAATGATATTCTTTTGCCTTCTCGACCAGCAGTTCATTGATCTGTTCCTGCGGAAGCGTATGATGCCGGTCCGCTTTTCCTACATAAATACGCTCACAGTCCATTCCTGCATACCCCAATAATTCCGGAGACGAAAGTCTGTCATAAATAATACAGTCTGCTTTTTTTATCAATTCCAGTCCCTTGACTGTGACAAGTCCCGGATCTCCCGGACCTGCACCGACCAGATATACCAT
>ERZ1034980.1704-NODE-1704-length-12818-cov-12.617096_pt1 | contig 12818 bp, 8 predicted proteins | sample MGYA00520622_ERZ1034980 | MGnify/ENA primary metagenome ERZ1034980 (study PRJEB33766, sample SAMN09781791) | gut metagenome | biome: gut microbiome | host: Homo sapiens | place: Madagascar | study: EMG produced TPA metagenomics assembly of the PRJNA485056 data... | reverse complement strand
GTGGATGTTTTTGGCTAAATTCGCCATATGACAGGCAGGATCTTCATACAAGTTATCCTTCCGCTCCGGCTGGAGTGGGAGCCGTTCTATTATCAAGAAATTGAATTGAGTGAATCGGCTGGGGATGCGTCTGGATTGTTTCCGGTCACTTCGACAGGCTCAGTGACCGAAAGAGACAAAGAACAGGTTAGGGTCGGAGACCGGGTGCGGGTGAACTTTGCTGGAAAGGAATATGTCGGAGTGGTAAGCATGGCGGACGCAGGAAAACAGGCGGAGGAGATGGGAATTGTGGACAAGGTGAAGCCGATCTTAGGCATGGCTGAAGGGTTGGAACCGGTCACCAAGGAGGAGATTGAACTATGGAGACAGATAGCGGAATATTACCTGTGCACTGTCGGGGAAGTTTACAAGGCGGCTTATCCAGCGCAGAAAGTGGAGAAGGAAGTTGTGCAGGCCCGTCAGGAGGCACTCAAAGTGGAAAGAGAAGAGAAGAATCGGACAAAGATTGCGGATAAGATCAAGAGGCTGGAAGAAAGAGCGGAGAAAAAGGCGGAATTGGCCGCGAAAGCTCGGAAGTCAGAGAGTCGGGAAAGGTACTTGGCAGAGAAGGAGATGTTGGAGGGGGAGATTGGATTATTGGTCAGGGAGCTCACTTCGATGGTTGGTGAGCTTTGTCGAACCACTGGCTCAGTGACCGGTTATGGTGACTCTGTTACATATCATCAGGACGAAGAGCCAATAGGTGGGTCCATAATCGAAACGTCCGAGGGTACAGAGAAGGAAATAAGCTTGTCAGCGGCACAGGAGGAAGCATATTCAAAGATAAAAGAGATTTTTGCGAAAGGGAAGCCGGCGTTGCTGCATGGGGTGACGGGATCTGGAAAGACGGAGATTTACCTGAAACTGGCGCAGGAAACGCTCGCGATGGGAAAGAACGTGCTTTATCTGGTTCCGGAGATAGCGCTCAGCAGACAACTGGAGGACAGGATCAGCGAGACATTCCCGGAACTGCTTGTGTTCCATTCCGGAGAGACAATGTCCAGAAAGCGAGAGGTGGCCACCGTCCTAAGGCACGCTGGAGAGCCGGCAGAGGGAAAGGGCTATGTTGTCCTCGGGACCCGAAGCGCCATATTCCTGCCGCATAAAAACTTAGGGCTGGTGATAGTGGACGAGGAGCACGACACCTCCTACAAGCAGGACTCACCTGCCCCTCGGTACAACGGCCGCGAAACGGCGATAATGATGGCGAAGATATTCGGAGCCAACGTCATTCTGGGATCGGCCACGCCGTCGCTGGAGTCGCTGTACAATTGCAGCGTAGGGCGTTACGGGCTTGTCACCTTGAACAAACGGTTCTACGACGCGGCGGACTCGGACATCGAAATCATCGACACAATCGCCGAGCGGCGCAAGAACGGTATGATCGGGAACTTCTCCAGGAAACTCATCGAGCACATAGGCAAATGCCTCGGCGAACACCGGCAGGTGCTGATTCTCAGGGAGAGGCGGGCATATTCCCCGATCGTGCAGTGCCAGGAGTGCGGCGAAATTCCGAAATGCCGCTGCTGCAACGTCAGCCTGAGCCTGCACAGGCGCGCCGACGGAAGCGAAAGGCTCGTCTGCCACTACTGCGGCAGGGTTTATGAATATACCGGGAAATGCCATAAATGTGGAGGAGAACTGAAACCGTTAGGTTCAGGGACACAGAAGATCGAGGAGGAGGCCTCCAAACTGTTCCCGAACGCAAGGATCGCGAGGCTGGACAGTGACACGGCACAGAGTCGGAAATATGAGACGGACACCATCCGGAAATTCTCCAATGGGGAAATCGACATACTCATCGGCACAAGGATGGTCGCCAAGGGATTCGATTTCAGCGGACTGTCCCTTGTGGCCGTGCTTCAGGCCGACTCTATCCTCGGGCAGGAGGACTATAGGGCGGACGAAAGAGGACTCCAGCTTCTGGAACAGTTCAGAGGACGTTGCGGACGGCGGGGAGAGAAAGGTCTGTTCGTCATCCAGACCTCACAGCCGGAACACCCTGTCTATCAAAGCATAGACGGGAAACTGGACGAGAACGGTACAATGGCCCGTTTCCTCGGGGAAAGGAAGCTGTTCGGTTATCCGCCATATTCAAGGGTCATCGGAGTCGTCATCAAAGATTACAACCAAGCCAGAGTGGATCTGCTGAGCCGGGATCTCGGAGAGTACCTGCGGGGAACTTTGGCGGTCAAGGTCAGCTTCGCTCCGGGCGTGCAGAACGGCCCGAATGTCATAGGGCCATATTCACCGGCTATCGACAAAATCTCGAACCAGAACATCCGCCAAATCAGGGTATTGCTGCCGAAAGACCGTTCGCTGGCGAGAAACAAGGAGACGCTTGCGGCGGCGGTGGAACGCTTCGAGAAGGAGAAAAAATATTCAGGCCACATCGCGCTTGATGTCGATCCGGCCTGAATAGATTTTTACTTATGCTCTTTACGCTTGATCCCATCGGCAGCACTTTCGGCCCCTTTTGATCCTCAAGAGTGCATACCGCACTCTTGGGAAACGTTTGCCCCACTTTTCGCCTCCCGTGAGTGCTGCCGAGCACATACGGGCGACATTATTTCCCTTTTTCGCTTCTAAAAAGGCTATCCCGGATCAGGGAAAACGCATCGCACCGAAGCCGTGCCTGTGCGATGGGTGATGATTCCGCTGATGGTCTCGATCCGTCGTATTTGTGCTGATTCTTCCGCAGGGAGACCGGAATGTCGCCGCAAGAGTTCAGAACGGGAAAATCGAGCAAGACCGAATGATTTTTCATTTCAAGAGATTTTCCGTAACTTTGAAATTTGAATATACACACAGGATATGGGAAAAGTCATAGCAATAGCCAATCAGAAAGGCGGAGTGGGAAAGACCACAACCGCCATCAACCTCGCTGCGTCGCTTGCGGTGCTGGAGAAGAAGGTACTCATCATCGACGCCGACCCGCAGGCCAACACCACCTCCGGACTGAATTTCTCTCCGGACAATGACGAGAAGAGGACGATCTACGAGGTGATGATCGGCACGATTGACATTCAGGATGCCTTGATTCAGACAGAGATTCCTGACCTTCAGATGATTCCGTCGCACATCAACCTTGTCGGAGCGGAGATTGAGATGATCGACGTGGAGGACAGGGAGACGATTCTGAAAAGAAGACTCGCCCCGATCCGCGACAACTACGACTACATCATCATCGACTGTTCCCCTTCCTTGGGACTCATCACGATCAACGCTCTCTCGGCATCCGACTCCGTGATGATTCCTGTGCAGCCAGAGTTCTTCGCCCTTGAGGGGCTCGGCAAACTGCTCCAGACCATCAGACTGGTTCAGAGCGGCGTGAACCCGTCGCTCACCATCGAAGGGTTCGTCGTGACGATGTTCGACGGCAGGACAAAGGTTCATGCGCAGGTTGTGAACGAACTGAAGGAACATTTTCAGGACATGGTTTTCAATACGGTGATCCAGAGGAGCATACGTCTCAGCGAGGCCCCTTCGCACGGCAAGCCGATAATCCTCTATGATGTGGTCAGCAACGGAACTACCAACTATATGAACCTCGCCAAGGAAGTGTTGGAAAAGAACGAGAGATAAAGACAATGAGCAGCAATAACAAGCAGGAAAGCAGGCTGGGCAAAGGGCTCAGCGCCCTTTTGGGAGACATCCAGACAATCGGGCCGGAAAGAAAGCCGGTCGGCTATATCAATAAGGAGATCGCCGGGTCAAAACCCGAGCAGGACTACGGTGACGTGCTCAGGATCCCTGTGGATCTGATTGAGCCGAACCCTTACCAGCCTCGTATGGCGTTCGACAACGAGGCGTTGGAGGAACTGGCCGACTCGATCAGGACATTCGGTCTCATCCAGCCGATCTCGGTGCGCAAACTCAAGAACGGACGCTATCAGATCATCAGCGGCGAGCGCAGGTTCAAGGCCTGCAAGAGGGCTGGAATGGACATCATCCCGGCCTACATCCGCACCGCGGACGATCAGGGAATGCTTGAGATGGCCATCGTGGAGAACATCCAGAGGCAGGATCTCGATCCGATTGAGGTGGCGATGAGCTACCAGAGACTGATGGACGAGTGTAACCTCACCCAGGAGATGATGGCGCAGCGCGTCGGCAAGAAGCGAGCCTCAGTGGCCAATTATCTGAGGCTTCTCAAACTCCCGACCAAAGTCCAGCACGACCTCAAGACCGGGCTTCTCAGCACCGGACACGCGAAAGTCCTGCTTGGAGTGGAAGACCCTCATATTCAAGAACTTCTCTGCGACCTCGTGATCAAGGACGGCCTTTCGGTACGCCAGCTGGAGGAGAAGGTTCACAAACTGGGCAAGGACGAAAACACAAAGGCGGCCACAAAACAGCAGGACCTTCCGGATGAATATTACAAGGTTCTGGAGCACATCGGCAAGTTTTTTGATAACAGCATCAGCCTGAAACGCTCGGCCTCCGGAAAGGGAACGATGACAATCAAGTTCAACTCCGACGAGGAAGTGGGCAGGTTCCTCAAGGCCCTTGAGGACTCGAACATCTAATAAGAACAATGAAGAATCTGATTCTCAGGATATGTCTGGCACTTGTCTGCCTGGCGGCCTTTTCCACGGGCGCGAAAGCGCAGTTCAGGGAAGAGGCGTTCAACCAGACCTACAATGACCCGAGCGACACCACCTCCGCGAGGGATTCCGTGGACAAGATGTGGTCTTTCCGGGAATTCTTCAGAGGGGTCAGCCACAAGGACACTACACTGAGGATCGGAACCATGTTCGCCGGATCGACGGTGTTCATCGGATCCGAGCAGATCTACAACAAGCAGTACTGGAAACTGCCGATAATCTACGGCGGCATCGGAACGACCCTTGGACTGGGAATCCACTACAACAGCAAGTACAAGCACTCCAAGAAGGGTTATGACATCGCCATGGCGCTTGACCCTAACATGGAGTTCGAGCTGGACACTCGCTCGAAGGACATGGCCAAGTATATGTTCGCAAGCGCCGGATTCATCTACTGGGCCACTCTCATGGACGGAGTTGTCAACTACAAGAGGGATGTGAAGAACCAACCTGGGAAGGCGACGATATATTCAATCCTCCTGCCGGGACTCGGGCAGGCGTACAACGGGGAATATTGGAAGATTCCGATATATTGGGGAATGATGATCGGTTCCTACCATTTCTACGCCTTGAACAGCAAGAACTACAAAAGATTCAAGCGCATCCACAACGAGGCGACAAATCCTGACGGAGGATACACCGGCTCCATTCCGGCGGAAAGGGCGCTGTACTTCAGGAATGTTTACAGGCGCTACAGGGATTATTCGGTTGTCGCTATTGTAGGCAGCTACCTGCTTCAAGTTATCGATGCCAATGTGTTCGCCTACATGCAGGACTTCGAGATGAACGACGAGCTCACCCTTAATGTCACGCCGACCGTCATCTCTCCTTATAATGAATATATCCCGCCACATAATGAATATGCCATCGCATCCCCCACACGCTCGGTTCCACCTATGAGTTTCGGCATGGGAGCGTTCGGGGACAACGCGATAGGAATCAAAGTCGGTCTTAGATTTTAACAAGAGCACGAAAGGATGAGAAAAGCCACATACGCGACACTGCCCATCATACTGCTCATGGTCTTCCTGCTCCAAGGGAACGCCGGAGCGCAGGTATTCAGAAAAAAGATCAAGGAAGAGAATCAGGAACTCAGACAACGGGTCGATTCCCTTCAGAAAGCCTTGGACAAACTGAAGCATGAAAGCATCCTGAAAGACAGCATCGCGGGTGAGATGATCGATGTCTATGAGGAGAACAAACTCAAGACGGCGGCCGGACTGAATCCCGAGGACTATACCCAGGAGGTTACGGACAGCCTTCTGAGTATCTGGTATCTGCACCGTCAGGCCAGAAAGAACGAGGAAGGGAACGGCTACGACATGGATTCGATCCGGTTCACGTCAAACGTTCCGGACGAAGTGATGAAAGCCAGGCTGGAAAAGATGAACTCCTTCATCACCCTCCCATACAACGACAAGGTCCGCAACTACATGATACTCTATTCAGAGAAGATGCCGACCAAGATGGGCACGATTCTGGGGCTTTGCCAGTACTATATGCCGATCTTCGAGGAGACATTCAACAAGTACAACCTCCCGGACGAGCTCAAGTACATGGCCATCATCGAATCGGCGCTGAACCCGGTTGCGGTCTCAAGTGCGGGAGCGAAAGGGATGTGGCAGTTCATGTTCAGGACCGCGCAGCTCTATGGACTGGAGATCAACTCCTTCGTGGACGAGAGACTTGACCCGTTCAAGTCAGCCGATGCCGCCGCGCGTTACCTGACCGACTCCTACAACGTATTCGGAGACTGGAACCTTGCGATCTCGTCCTACAACTGCGGATCGGGCAACATCAACAAGGCCATTCGCAGGAACGGGGGCAAAAGGGATTTTTGGTCGGTCTATGACTACCTTCCACGTGAGACCAGAGGCTATGTCCCGGCGTTCGTCGGGGCGATGTACGCCATCCATTACAGCAAGGAGTACGGACTTGCTCCGGCAAACATGCGGATGCCGGCCCAGCTGGACACATTCGAGATTCACAAGAACCTGCATTTCAAGCAGATCAGCGAGCTTGTCGGAATCTCCGTCGATGAACTCAGAAACCTTAACCCACAGTACATCAAGGATGTGATTCCAGGCGACAGCAAGACCTACATCCTCCGGATTCCATACAACTACTCCAGCGACTTCATAGCCCACGAGGACTCGATCTACACATACAAGGCTTCTGAATATCTCAACCCGCAGACCCTTGTGGATGACGGGAAGCGTTCGTCCGGTGAGACATATTCAGGCGGCACGATCACTTATAAGGTCAAGAAGGGCGACACTTTGGGAAAGATCGCGGCCAAGTACCATGTCACCGTGAACCAACTCAAGAAGTGGAACCACCTCAGAAGCACGAACCTCAGGATCGGGCAGAAGATCCGCATCTATAAGGGAGGCGGGGCGCCGACCGCATCAGCTGTCAAATCAGCCTCCAGCCAGTTGAGTTACACCGACTACACCGTGAAGGCTGGTGACTCCCTCTACAGCATCGCGAAGCATTTCCCGGGCATGACTGCCGAAAAGATCATGAAGTTCAACGGGATAGGCGAGAACATCAAGCCTGGGATGAAAATAAGGATTCCAAAGTAGCCGTCAAAACATCACCACCGCCTGAGCCTTCGCTTCCGAAACCGAAGGCTTTGGCTCTTTCATGAATGAATATGCCATTGTCGAGGCCCTGAAGTACAGTTTCAAGGCCCTTCCCCTGCCAAGCCGCAATTTGCATCCGGAAACAGCTGACAGACTCCATCCACGCCCGTAATAGGCCGGGACAGTGAAGTTACCCGGAGCGTCCCGCTCGTATGAATATATCCGGTCATCCCAATTATCGACAATGAATATGGTTCCTCGAAGATAGGCGCTGAACCAGTCTGTTTTCCGTCCACCTTCCAGGTAGGCGAGACCGGCCAGCGAACGGCACAGCAGTCCCTCAAGCCTGCCTCTGATCTTCCAGGCCGGCTTGTCTGACGGGCCGTAACGCGCCGACAGCCCTGAACTTGACCAGTCCAGATCACAACGAGCCCCGGTGCGGTATCGAAGAACCTCCTCGTAAGGACGGAAACGTTCCGTAATCCTCACAGAAAGAACCATCACCTTGGTCAACTGCAACGGCAACCTGAAAAGCACACGGACCTGTCTCTTGGAACGGTCTCCATCCTTGACGGCAAAGTCGGCCGTAAGGAAAGCTCCCGCCTTCTCAAGCCCGACGGTGGCTCCATGCTCGTCGGAAGTCTTTGTCCAGCCTCGTATCCCTCCCGTATAATCAGAACCGAAACTTGAGGAATAACTATGGACAGCCGATGAGAGTTTCCAATCGCCTCCCAAAGGAAACACGGCTCCAAGAATGGCTCCGGGACTCTTTCCGGAGAAATCCCATGCAAACTCCCCGAAGTAATCCACCCCGCGCCATGAACGGCGGAAGTCTCCTGACAGTTTGCCGGTCTTAGGCCTAACCGGCATATTCATTGGCTCTGTCTGGCAGTAGCCTGTGAGGGATAACTGCCCGTTGCGGGAATGGAGGGTTATGTTCGCTCCTGTCATCAGAGAGATTTCGGCGGGTTTGCCGCTCTCGCACCATGAGCGAAGCCCTGGAAGGGAGGCAAACGCGGAGAGAACCATCCGCCCGGCCGTGAAGTCGGCCGCCACTCCCCTATGGCTTCCTATCCCGGACCATGACCATGACGGAGACAATCCGGATGGCCGTTTACTGAATGATGATGAAGATGACAGTCCAGACATGGACATTCCGCTCCATAGCGTAAGCCCCTGGCCGAAACGGGCGTTGAAGTCCCCGATGATGACCTTGCCGATCCTTCTCTTGCCAAAATATGTCATATTCATCGCCCACGCCGATGGAGGAAACCGCTCTTTGTCTGAATATTTAGTCCTGGCAGCCGATGAAAACTCGAAAGACTCGCCATAGTTCATTCTGTACTTGGCTCCATAGTTGAAATCCTTCCCTTTGACCGCGGAACGGGCCAAGGCCTCATTTGTCAGACGCTTTGATCCGATCTCTGTCTGACCAGGCAAAGCGTTGGAGGCGAACGAAATGAACGGTCGGAGAGCATTGGCGTAATCCTCTCCGAAACCGTCAACAGCAGCGAGTTCCGAGACGGAAAGCACATCACCATTCCGCAAGCGATAGTCCATCAGGCTCGCCACCTGGTACTGACTCATAAGTCCGCATGTGGCCATACGGCTTCTTGACACAAGATTGATTTCCAACGGACTGGATGCCAATACGGAGAATCTTTCCATCTCCTGCTCGTCCAGTTCCTCCTCGGAATCCGCGCCGGACAGATATAATATCGCCTTCATGAGGTTGTCAGACTGAGCTGTCAGATCAGCCTGAAACAAAGGCACCGCGAGCAGCAGCGCGGCAGTGAAGTTTTTCAGGATATTCATGATTCGTGATGTTTATGCCAAGAGATTCACATCCCTTTAAGTTCAGGCCGGCAAGGTAAGGCAAGTAAACGTAAAAAACGAAAAGAAACATAAAACATAGGTATGTTTTTTCTGTTTTTTTAAGGAATATTGCCTAATTTTGTTTTTTACTATAAACAACGAACCACAATGAGCAACGTCAGACTATTTGACAAGTCCTTCAAGCCGTTCATTCCGAACGAGAGGCTTGAGGAAGCCATCGACAAGGTAGCCGAGAAGATCAACCATGATTTCAACGGGTGCACAGATTGCCCGGTACTCCTTTGTGTCCTCAACGGATCACTGATGTTCACGTCGGAGCTGATGAAGAGGCTCACGTTCAACTGCGAGCTGGTCTGCATCAAGCTTTCGTCCTACAACGGCACCCACACCACAGGCAACGTGCGCGAGGTCATGGGCTTGACCAGAAGCATCGAAGGCAAACGCATCATTGTCGTCGAGGACATCGTGGACAGCGGCAACACGATCGTGGCGCTCAAGGACATCCTAAAGGAGAAAGGAGCCACAGAAACAAGGATCTGCACGATGCTCCTCAAACCGGCATCCTACACAAAGGATGTCAAGCTTGACTATGTCGCCATGGAGATTCCGGATGACTTCATTGTCGGCTTCGGGCTTGACTACAACGAGATCGGAAGAAACCTCAAAGACATTTATGTATTGGACACAGATATGAAATACTTTATTCTTTTTGGCCCTCCGGGCGCCGGGAAAGGCACCCAGGCCTCAGCAATGGTTGAAAAATACAATCTCTGCCACATTTCCACCGGTGAGCTTCTCCGCGGTGAGATCGCCAAGGGTACTGAGCTTGGCCTCAAGGCAAAGGCTCTGATCGACGCCGGCGAGCTCGTTCCAGACGAGGTTGTGGAAGGCATGATCGAGAACAAGTTCAAGACCGTGACCGGAGTCTCCGGCTTCCTTCTTGACGGATTCCCTCGCACCATCGCCCAGGCCGAGGCTCTTGACAAGATGCTCGCTAAGAACGGCGAGGCTGTCACATCCGTTGTCTCCATCATGATCCCCGACACGATGATCATGGAGCGCATCAAGCACAGGGCCGCGATCGAAGGCCGCGCCGATGATGCCAGGGACGAGACAATCAACAACCGCATCAAGACCTACCACGAGAAGACCGAACCGCTTGTGGAGTACTACAAGAAGGCAGGCAAGTACGAGGAGATCGACGGCACCGGGACCATCGAGGAAGTCCGCGGAAGGATATTCACAATGATGGACAAGGCATAGTCAATGATGATTGGTTCACTTTTGGTCACCGTTCTGCTCGCGGGTTCTCCGTTGAAGTTGAACGGTGATAATATTTCACAGATTGTCAATGAATTGACAACCGAGGAGAAGGCTGCCCTGCTGGTAGGCAGCGGAGCGAAAGCCTTCGACGGAGTCGGCTACACGACTCTCTACGTAAAGGGTTCCGCCGGAACAACCCACCCGATAGAAAGGCTGGGCATCCCGGCTATCGTGCTGGCGGACGGCCCTGCGGGAGTCAGGATCGACGACCGCCCATGCACCAAGTTCCCGATCGGAACCTCCCTCGCCTCCACCTGGAATCCATCGCTTGTCGAGGAGGTCGGCGGAGCCATAGGCAATGAGGTTCTCGAATATGGAGTCGATGCCCTGCTCGCCCCTGGCATCAACATCCAACGCAATCCTCTGTGCGGCAGAAACTTCGAATATTACTCCGAAGATCCTCTTCTGGCCGGCAGGGTCGCGGCTGGCTACATCCGCGGAATCCAGAGCCAAGGAGTCGGAACATCCATCAAGCATTTCGCCGCTAACAATCAGGAACTCAACAGGCTCTACCTTGACGCAAGGGTTCCCGTCCGGGCACTGCGCGAAATCTACCTGAGGAACTTCGAGATCGCCATCAAGGAGAGCGATCCGTGGACCGTCATGACATCGTACAACTATGTCAACGGGACATTGGCCGCAGAGAACCACGACCTGGCGACAGGAGTTCTTCGTGATGACTGGGGCTACAAAGGTGTGGTCATGACAGACTGGGCCGCGGGATTATATTCAGACAAGATGGTCGCAAGCGGCAACGACATGATCCAGCCGGGCAGCGACGAGCACTACAATCGTCTCGTCAACTCCATGACCGACGGCTCATTGCCTATGCCGGTGGTTGACACGGCAGTGGCGAGACTCCTGAGGCTCATCGTCAAATGTCCTCGGTTCAAAGGGTATGAATATTCCAATAAACCGAACCTCCGGCACAATGCGTCTGTGGCCCGGAAAGCCGCCGAGGAAGGAATCGTGCTGCTGAAGAACGATGCGGCTTCCCTGCCTTTGGCACCTGAGTCGAAGATCGCGCTGTTCGGAGTGACTTCCTACGAGTTCATCACCGGAGGCACAGGAGCCGGAAACGTCAACGGCTCATACGTTATAGACCTCAAGAAGGGGCTTTCCGACGCGGGATTCGGACTGGACAAAACGACAGACGACTTCTACAAAGACTGCCTTAGATACGAAAGGTTCAATACCCGCAGGATCAACAGCAAGTTCGACAAATGGTTCGTGGATGCCGAACGTCCGGCCGAGGCCATGCCGTCCAAAGCCGTGCTGGAGCAGGCCGCAAAGGAAGCCGACAAGGCCGTCATAACCATCGGTCGCATATTCGGTGAAGGCAAGGACAGACTCTACCAATTCAGTTATCTGCTGTCCGACGCCGAGATGAGGCTTATCAAGGGAGTCTCGACAGCGTTCCACAAGGAGGGCAAAAAGCTGATTGTCGTGCTGGATGTCGGCGGAATCGTGGACATGACCGCATGGCAGGACATGGCCGACGCAATCGTCATGAGCTGGCTTCCGGGATGCGAGGCCGGACATGCCATAGCCTCAGTGCTTTCCGGTAAGGAAACTCCGAGCGGAAGGCTTCCGATGAGCATTCCTGTAAGCTATTACGATGACCCGACGGCCGGAACCATGCCTCAGATCCTCACCGACAAACCGGTCAACTACTCGTTCCACCGTCCGGCTCCAGCCGGAGTCACGAAACGGTACGACATCGAGAACATCGACTACGTCAACTACCGTGAAGGCATCTACTGCGGCTACAGGTACTACATCACCAAGAAGATCCGCACCGCCTATCCGTTCGGCTTCGGCCTGAGTTACACGGACTTCAGGTACAGCGGAATGACCGTGGAGGACGCCGGTGATGAATATGTCGTCAACCTGACCGTGGAGAACACCGGCAAATATTCCGGAAAGGAGGTCGTCCAGATCTACGTCAAAGCCCCCGGCAAGGACATGGACAAACCTGCCCGCGAGCTCAAAGGCTTCTCAAAGACGGATGTGATAGCCCCGGGAAAATCACAGACAGTAGAGATAAGGATCCCGAAGAATCTCCTCGCCTCATACGATGAGCAACGCTCCGGCTGGGCCACCGAGAAGGGAACATATTCCTTCATCGCGGCGCGGAATGCCGAAACCCCTGTTCTCGTGAAAAAGGTGAAAATCGCCTCACCGTCCTTCACCCCTACCGGCAACTACCTCGCCATCTCTCCCCTCTTCATAGAGTGGTGACAGACAAGCGATATAAATCAACACAATAACGAAATATCCTCCAGTCTGGAACAGGTTGGAGGATATTTCTTTTACGGCATTTATCGTAAGTCACTTACTTTTCTGAAAGCCAGATCTGGAAGAAGAATCATATATAATCGGCAAAACCAATCGTGATGAAATACAAAACCAAATGCGACTAAAGTTC
>ERZ1034980.1695-NODE-1695-length-12878-cov-52.031662_pt1 | contig 12878 bp, 10 predicted proteins | sample MGYA00520622_ERZ1034980 | MGnify/ENA primary metagenome ERZ1034980 (study PRJEB33766, sample SAMN09781791) | gut metagenome | biome: gut microbiome | host: Homo sapiens | place: Madagascar | study: EMG produced TPA metagenomics assembly of the PRJNA485056 data... | reverse complement strand
ATAAGGTGAAGCCGCAGTACGATCCGGAGCTGGACCGCATCGCCCGGAACAAGGTCGACTTCTCGTAAGAAAGATATCCCGGAGCCCTGCAGGTGTTTCATCACAGACAGCTGCAGGCCCCGCGTAGAAGTCCCGAACTGTTCTATAGAAGAAAATCAAACAGATGAAATGAGAGAAAGTGTGAATCTATGCAGGAATTAAGAGGAAAAATCATCGCAGATCAGATCAAGGGCGAGTGCCTGGACTTCGTCGGACAGTATAACGGCATCCTGCCGGCGCTGGCGATTCTGCGCGTCGGCCATAAGGAAGCCGATCTCAGCTATGAGCGCAGCATCAAGAAGCGCTTCATGGATTTCGGACTGGAGGCGAAGGACTATGAGCTTCCGGAAAACGTATCAAACGAAGAGTTTCAGCAGGTCTTCGACTTCATCAACCAGGATCCGGAGATCCACGGCATTCTCGTGATGCGTCCGCTTCCGAAGCAGATCGATGAGGCGGCGATGCTTCGCAAGATGAATCCGCTGAAGGATCTCGACGGTATCACCGACGCAAACGTCGCCGGTGTGATGCGTGGCGACGCCCGTGCCTTTGCACCATGTACGGCGCAGGCCGTCGTGGAGATCCTGAAGGGACATCAGATCGAGATGGCCGGCAAGGAGGTCTGCATCATCGGCCGCTCCATGGTGGTCGGGAAGCCGCTCAGCATGCTGCTGCTCCAGGAGAATGCGACCGTCACCGTCTGCCACAGTAAGACCGAGGATCTGAAGGCCGTGGCCAGCCGTGCGGATATCCTGGTGGCCGCCATCGGTAAGGCGAAGTTCATCAGCAGCGGCTATGTGAAGGAGGATGCGACCGTCGTCGATGTCGGTATCAATGTCGACGAGGCAGGTAATCTCTGCGGCGACTGCGACTGGGATCAGATCATCCTGAAGGCCGGTGCCGCTACCCCGGTACCAGGGGGCGTCGGCACCGTCACCACTGCAGTCCTCGCGAAGCACCTCGTCCAGGCCGCGAAGCTTCAGATGAAGCTCGCGCCGGTCGACGACAGCGCGGACGGATACTTAGCCTGATTTCATATCGCAGGCACTATAAACGCTTCAAAACGTTAACATGCCTATAATTTTTCTGTTTTTTATAGGCATGATGGATCATTTTCAAGCTCAACGTTCCTACGGTTCACTGCCTCAGGGCACAATTTCCGTAGGCATGTTGCACTGTTTTGACCGGATTCATGCCTACAATCCAAAAAACGAGCCCCGGCGGACTGCTCCGCCGGGGTTTTCTATGCCTTATGCCAGCACGGCTTCCAGTTTTTCCTTCATCGCGTCGATGTGCTCATGCTCGATGACGAGCGGCGGTACGAAACGAATCGTGTTGTGCTCGGCGGCGATCAGGATGACATGCTGTTCGAGCAGCATCTTCCGGACGATGTCCCCCGCCGGGACCGATGGGGCGAACTCGAGGCCCTGGATCAGGCCCATGCCACGATGATCCTTCACCATATCCGGGAAGTCTGCCTTCACTTCATCGAGGACCTTCCAGAGGTATTCACCCTGTGCCTTCGCGTGGCCCGGGATATCCGCCTCCTTGAAGACGTCCAGCACCGCCGATGCCGCTGCGCAGACAAACGGATTGCCGCCATAGGTCGAGCCGTGGTCGCCCGGCTGCATCGCACTCGCGGCCTCTCCGCAGGCGAGGAAAGCGCCGATCGGCACGCCGTTTCCGAGGGCCTTCGCCACCGTCAGGACATCCGGCTTCACACCGTACGCCTGCCATGCAAACATGGCACCGGAGCGGCCCATACCACACTGGATCTCATCGAGGATCAGCAGCAGATCATGCTCATCGCAGAGCTCCCGTACACCCTGGAGAAACGCCTTCGTCGCCGGATAGATGCCGCCCTCGCCCTGGATCGTCTCCATGATGATCGCACCGGTGTGTTCATTGATCAGTGCCTTCACGGAATCGAGATCGTTGAAGGTTGCGAAGCGCACGCCACCGATCAGCGGCTCAAACGGCGCGCGATAGTGATCCTTGCCGGTCACGCTGACCGCGCCCATGGAGCGCCCGTGGAAGGAGCCCTGCATCGCGATGATCTCGCAGCCGGCCTTCCCCTTATTATAGTGGTAGCGCCGCGCGATCTTCAGCGCGCCCTCGACCGCCTCCGTGCCGGAATTCGTGAAGAACACTCGATCCATCCCGCTCACCGCGAGCAGCTTCTCCGCCGCCTCGATGGACGGCTCGTTGTAGAACAGATTCGAGGTGTGCAGCAGCCCCTTGTCGATCTGCTCCTTCATCGCCTGGTCCACCAGCACGTTACCATAGCCGAGCCCCGCCACCGCGATGCCTGCGCCGAAATCGAGGAACGCATGCCCGCCTGCATCATAGAGCTCGACACCCTTCGCGTGATCAAAGGCTGCCGGAAAACGATTGTAGGTCTTGTACAGCACCTGTTCGCCTTCCGCCACAAGGCGGTCATTCACGATATTTCCCTTTACGATGGAATCATCCATAAATTTCATTTCTTTCACTCCTCATCTATCCATCCGCCATGTTGTTCGGCCAATGCACTCTCACAGCACCCGCCCGCACGGGCGTTTCTGCCACGATGCATAGCGCGTCTTTTCTGAAATTTTCAGAACCACGTGTCGATCGACTTCTCGATCATGGTGCCGATGCCCTGGTTCGTGAAGATCTCAAGAAGCAGGCAGTGCGGCACACGTCCATCGAGGATATGCACACGGTTCACGCCCTTCTTCATCGCATCGATGCAGTTCTGGATCTTCGGCAGCATACCGCCGACCAGCTCACCGGCATCCATCATCTCCTGCGCCTTCTCGATGGACAGCGTCGCGATGAGGGAGCTCTTATCGTTGAAATCCTTATACACGCCCTCGACATCCGTGAGGAAGGCGAGCTTCTCGGCGTGCATCGCCGCCGCGATCGCACAGGCTGCGTCATCCGCGTTGATGTTGTAGCTCTGGCCGCGCTCATCGAAGCCGATCGGGCAGATCACCGGGATGAAGCCATCGCTCAGCAAGTCATCGATGATGGTGGTATCCACACCGACGATGTCGCCGACGAAGCCGATGTCCTCGCCCTTCGAGTACTTCTTCACGCACTTTAGGAGATTTCCGTCCTTACCGGAGATGCCGACGGCCTTACCGCCGAGGTTGTTGATGAGCTGTACCAGGGACTTGTTGACCTTGTTCAGCACCATCTCGGCGATCTCCATGGTGTCCTCATCGGTCACACGAAGTCCGTTGACGAAGTGCGGCTCCATGCCGACCTTGCCGATCCACTTCGAGATCTCCTTGCCGCCGCCATGGACGATGATCGGCTTCAGGCCGACCAGCTTCAGGATCGCCACATCCTGCATGACATGCTTCTTCAGATTCTCATCCGTCATCGCGGACCCGCCGTACTTTACGACGACCACCTTATTCTGAAATTTCTGGATATACGGCAGTGCCTCGACGAGGGTCGCTGCCTTATCCATGATCTTATTCTCGATTTCCATAATTCACCCCTACACTGTAGCGTCTGCGATTTCACCCGAAACGAATGACCGCCTCTCTGATGCTTCAGAGAGGCGATGTACGTAGCGGTCGACTGCATTGTCCTTTTGATATATCAGCTTCTGTAATCCGCGTTGATGTTTACGTACTCATGGGTGAGGTCGCAGCCCCAGGCCGTCGCCTCCTCTGTGCCCTCGTGCATCTCGATGAGCGCAGTCACCTCCTGGTAGCCGAGGATCTCGGATGCATAATCCTCATCGAAATCCACCGGTGCGCCCTGGTGGAAGACCTCGATTTTCCCGATATCGTTTACGAAGTACAGATTCACCTTATTCGGATCGAAGCGCGCGCCACTGTAGCCCATCGCACAGAGCACACGGCCCCAGTTTGCGTCACGGCCATAAATCGCCGCCTTCGTGAGCGTCGAGGAAACGACGGAACGTGCGAGTGTACGTGCCTCCTGCTTGTCCTTCGCCTGGGTGACATGGACGGTGAACAGGTGGGATGCCCCCTCACCATCGGCAGCCATCTCCCGCGACAGGGTCTTCGTCAGCTGGAGGAGGGCGGTCTTAAAGATCTCGTAGTCCTCTCCCTCCGTATCGATGATCGGATTCCCGGCGGCACCGTTTGCGAGGATCACACAGGTATCGTTCGTCGAGGTATCGCCATCGACGGAAATCATGTTGAAGGTATCGACGACGTTCTCACTGAGGGCCTTCTGCAGCAGCTCCTTCGTGATCGCGAGGTCGGTCGTCAGGAAGCAGATCATCGTGCACATCTGCGGATGGATCATGCCGGAGCCCTTCGTCATACCGCCGAGGTGCACCTTCTTCCCGCCGATCGTGAACTCGAGGGCGAACTCCTTGTTCGTCGTATCGGTCGTCATGATGGCCTTGCTGGCTGCGGTGGCGGCTGCCTCACTTGCCTCCAGCTTCGGTACCATCTCGGAAATCGCATTTTTCATCTTCTCGATCGGAAGCTGCAGACCGATGATACCGGTGGATGCCAGCAGCACGGAATCCGCGGAAATCACCTGGCCGAAGGCCTCCGCGGTCGCATCGGCCTCCTCCTTGCAGATATCCAGTCCCATCTGACCGGTGCAGGCATTGGCGATCCCGGAGTTGATCACGGCGGCATGCACCGGCCGGCCACTGTCGACGAGCGCACGATCCCAGAGGACCGGTGCCGCCTTCACCACGTTACTCGTGAAGGTACCGGCGACGACGCATGGCTTCTCGGAAAAAATCATCGCCATATCATCCCGACGCTTCGACTTGATCTTCGCAGCGGTTGCCGCTGCCATAAATCCCTCGGCAGCACAGATGCCACCCTTGACTGCTATCATTCCCATGACTACTCCCTTTTCATATCTGTGTTATGTCCATCGATATCATGCGCGGACAGGTGATGGATGTTCTTCCGTCCTCATATCCATGCTTCCGGAATCTCATCCTCACCTGTCCACCGAATGGATGATTACTTGTTGTTTGTAAGATTCTGTACCTCGAGCAGCTTCATCGCACGTACCTTCTCCGGAAGACCGAAGAGGGTGATGAAACCGGATGCATCGTGGTGATCATACATGCTGCCCGTCGTGAAGGACGCCAGTGACTCATTGTAGAGTGAGTACGGTGAGGTCGTGCCGGCCTTGATGATGTTGCCCTTGTACAGCTTCATCTTCGTCGTACCGGTCACGTACTTCTGGGTGCTCTGGACGAAGGCCTCGAGTGCCTCACGAAGCGGATCGAACCACTTGCCCTCGTAGACGACCTGGGAGAACTTCACATCCACCATGTTCTTGAACTCCATGGTCTGACGGTCGAGGATCAGCTCCTCGATCTGCTTGTGTGCCTCCATGAGGATCGTGAGACCCGGGGTCTCATAGACGCCACGGCTCTTCATGCCGACGACACGGTTCTCGACGATATCGATGATGCCGATACCGTTCTCACCACCGAGCTTGTTGAGCTCGAGGATGATCTCCTTCACCGTCATCTTCTGTCCGTTCAGCTCGACCGACACACCGTTCTCCCACTTGATCTCGACATCCGTCTCATGATCCGGCGCCTTCTCCGGTGTCACGGACAGCATCAGCATGTGATCATAGTTCGGCTCCTGAGACGGGTCCTCCAGCTCGAGGCCCTCATGAGAGATATGCACGAGGTTCCGGTCACGGCTGTAGGAATTATCCTCAGAGAAGGTGAGCGGGATGCCCTTCGACTTGATGTAGTTGTACTCATCCTCACGAGACTGGAAGGTCCAGATATCCGTCATACGCCACGGAGCGATGATATCGAGGTCCGGTGCCAGTGCCTTGATGGCGAGCTCGAAACGAATCTGATCATTGCCCTTACCGGTCGCACCATGGCAGATGGCCTTCGCGCCCTCCTTCCGTGCGATCTCGACGAGCTTCTTCGCGATCGCCGGACGTGCCATCGACGTACCGAGCAGGTACTTGTTCTCATAGGTCGCATTGGCCTCGAGACACGGAAGCACATAGTTGTCGCAGAAGTCATCCGTGATATCCTCGATGTACAGCTTCGACGCACCGGAGATCTTCGCACGCTCCGCCAGTCCATCCAGCTCGTTGCCCTGTCCTACATCGACACAGCAGCAGATAACCTCATAACCGAAGGTCTCCTTCAGCCACGGCACGATACAGGTCGTATCAAGACCACCGGAGTAAGCCAGAACGACCTTCTCTCCCTGTGTACTGTTCTTTGGTGCAAGATTACTCATAATCATTTCTCCTCTATCAAACGCCCCCGATGCACATCATGCATCCCCTGGAAGCACCCCTCATTTACGATGCCGTTATCATACGCCATCAAAAAGCAGATTGCAAGCATTAAATTGTATATTTATGCATGCGGAATTGCATTATTTCCTGTTTTTATGCACGCGATATGTATATTATATCAGCCATAACTCATTAATATACACGATAAAGAAATGTAGAAAGGCGAAGAGTCCACTCCGGAGGCTTTGAGCCGGGACCGTGAAAACTCAAAACTGGACCCCTTAGAAACACTTGGAACAATTTTCCTCAGCACTCCTTCCAACGCCGGGTTTTCATAAAGAAAACCCGGTGATTGGAAGGAGCCTAGTGTTTCTTAGGGGTCCGGTTTTAGAATTTTCCGGTCACGGCGACCAGCCTCCGGAGGGGACTCTTCGCGTTCTACATCAGTTATCTGCATCCTCGAGCAGCGCACCCGGCGCACCCAGCGTCTTCCGGTTCCGCACACAGGTCTCCAGCGAGATCGCCTCGTAAATATCCGGATCGATCTGATCACACACCGTATGATACTCATCGATCGTCAGATCATCGAGCGCACAGCCCTTCTGCTCGCAGAGCAGCACCAGCTCCCCAACGATGCCATGCGCCGTACGGAACGGCACGCCCTTCCGCACGAGATAATCCGCCACATCCGTCGCATTCGTGAAGCCGAGCTTCGCCGAATCCTCCATCCGTGCCCGGTTCCATGTCATGGTCGCCAGCATATCTTTCATGAGGATCACCGAATTCTGCACGGTATCCATCGCATCGAACGCAAGCTCCTTATCCTCCTGCATATCCTTATTATAGGCAAGCGGCAAACCCTTCATCACCGTCAAAAGACTCATCAGCGCACCATATACCCTGCCGGACTTGCCACGGATCAGCTCCGCGATATCCGGATTCTTCTTCTGCGGCATGATACTCGAGCCCGTCGAGTACTTATCCGAGATCTTCACAAACTTATACTCATTCGAGTTCCAGATACAGATCTCCTCGCTGAGACGGCTGAGGTGCATCTGAATCGTCGCGAGATCGAAGAGGTACTCGAGGAGATAATCACGGTCTGACACCGAATCCATCGAGTTCTCCGTCGGCTTCCGGAAGCCGAGCTTCCGTGCGGTGAAGTCGCGGTCCAGCGGATAGGTCGTCCCGGCGAAGGCACCCGCACCGAGCGGGCACTCATTGAGACGGTCCCGGGTATCCCCGAGCCGGCTGACATCACGAAGGAACATCGCACGGTACGCGCCCATGTGGTGCGCCAGCGTCGTCGGCTGGGCCTTCTGAAGATGCGTGAAGCCCGGCATATAGCTCGCCCGATTCTCCGCCATGATCCCCTCGACCGTATCAAGCAGCGCCTGCATATGCCCAATCAGTTCATCGATGTGGTCCCGCGTATACATCTTCATGTCAAGCGCCACCTGGTCATTCCGGCTCCGTCCGGTATGCAGACGCTTGCCCGGCTCCCCGATGCGCTCCGTCAGCTCCGCCTCGACGAAGCTGTGGATATCCTCGGCATCGCCCTCGATCACGAGCTTTCCGTCATCGATGTCCTGCAGAATCCCCTCGAGACCCGCGATGATCGCCGCACTGTCCTCCTGCGAGATGATGCCCTGTCGTCCGAGCATCTCCGCATGTGCGATCGAGCCCGTGATATCCTGCCGGTACATCCGCTTATCGAAGCTCAGTGACTCGTTAAATTCCTCCGTCCGCTGATCCTCTGCCTCTGTAAATCGTCCACCCCAAAGCTTCATAATTTTCCCCTCCGGACGTTTCCCGTCCTTTATTCTTCATGAATCGCGATGATCTCGAGATCCGCATCGTCTTCGTTTCCGCTCGTTTTCTCTGCCAATGCTTCCGGCGTCGCATCGTCACCATCCGCAGGCGCTGCTGTATTCAGGTCATCCTCCGCCTGAAGTTCCTCCTCGAACACAGCTGCTTCGTCGTCCTCTACGACCGCATGTTCCGCGGTCGCAGACGCATCCGCATCTTCGTCCTCCTGCGTCAGCTCCTCAAATTCCCGGATCCCGTCGCTCAGCAGTCCGAAACGCCGTGTGATCAGCCAGAATGCGAACAGCATCGCGAGACTGAGCGCCGTGATGAGCCCGCCGAGGACGAGGCCCTGCGGCATGAAGCGAAGCTCGATCGTATGCATGCCCGGTGTGAGCTCCACCCCGAGGAAGGTATCCTTCACCTCGGTGATTTCTGTCTCCACACCGTCCACGAAGACCTTCCAGCCCGGATCATACGGGATGCTCGTCATCATGACGCCACCCTTCTCCGTCGTGATCGTCCCGGAAAGCTTCGTATCCTTCCAGCTCGTGAGCTCCAGGCTCTCATCCTGCAGCACATCCTGCAGCTCACGGAGTGCGTTGTAGTCGAAACGGTATACATCCGCCGACAAACTCTGGCCCTCGGTCTTACTGTGAAGCGTCACGGTATCGCCCGCCTCAAGGTAGCCGAGCTCCAGCAGGAAGCCCCGGTCCACGTTATTGAAGCTCTTCTCCGTGTAACCGAAATTCGCGCTCACCTGCTTTACGGCTGCGTTATTCACGTAGGCATAGTACTCGCCTGCCTGGTCCGCCGTGAAGCTGTAATCCGAATCATAAAACTCGCCCAGCACACTGTTCATCACCGGTGCGCAGTCGAGGGCTTCACATAAGCTGTTCTGCGCGAGGGCCGGTGTTCCGGCATGCGTGTCCCACGCCTCCAGCTCCGCGTCCGACAGCATGTAGCCGAGCGGCAGGGCAAACTCCGTCTGATAGATACTGGTCATGCCGGAGCTCGCGATGTAGCTGAGCCCCATCTCACCTGGTGCCTGCGGTTCCTCGGAGTAGATGCCGTATTTCACGGACATCAGCATATTCATAAGCGGCGTCGATCCGGTGATGGAGTAGGCATTGGTCGACGACTCCATGCCCATACGCCGGAAGAAATCCGAGCAGTGGGCATACGCCGTAGACGAAAAGAGCGAAACGCTCGGGAAGTTCATCCAGGCGCCATCGTCCTTCGTCTTCCGCGTGATCTTCTCGAAACGGTAGAAGCTGTCATCCTCCGCACGTACCGCCTGCACCAGCTTCTCGACATCTTTATTGTCACTGACATAGGCTGTACGCGAGGTCGTGGTTACTGAGGTCACGGCCATGTTAAGGGTTGCTTCCACGGAAACGACCACCAGCATAGCGACAGCCGTCCAGTGATGTGCCCTCTTCGTGCGTCTCCGCTCCATATACAGGAAGTAGTAGTACAGAAGTACGAACAGACCGCTCAGATAGAACACACTGAAGTGGATCGCATCATCCGTCACGACCTTCTGCGCGACGAGGAGAAACGCGATGGCCATCCCGAAGGAAGCATTGACCTCCTGCGCAGAGGAGGCTGCCCGATGCAGCCAGGCCTCGTAGCAGAGCACGAGGATAAGAAAAATATATATGAAACTCTGGCGACATGGAAGTGAATTCGGGTAATGGAAGCCATGCCAGATGAAATTCAGGATGTTCACGCTGAAGCTCAGATAGAAAAAAACGAGCAGGAGGCCGTGCACGATCTTCTCCCGAAGCTCGATTTTCCGATTCATGAAGTACAGCGGAAGCAGCAGGAAGATGAGCGCGCCGGCATAGATATTCGGCCAGTGGTCGAGTCCCTGCTCCGTCTCGACGAACGGCATCTGCCGCGCGAACATATCGATGATCGTGAAATACTGCGTCGCCGTCTGCGGGAAGTTAAAATCACTCGACGCCGTCATCTGCAGCGCATAGATCTCCGGCAGCAGCGTCACCGCCGCGAGTCCACCCGCGATCAGCGAATAGATCGCGAAGCGCAGGATCCGAAGTCCCACGACACGTCCGTCCTCGAGGCCCTCGAGGACATTGAGGCAGATGAAGTAGATGACCATGAAGATGCAGGTCATGATGGAGATATAGTAGTTCGAAAGAATCGAAAGCCCCAGCGCGATGACATAGAGCATCGCACTCTCTCCGCGCACGAGGCGCTCGAGGCCCAGCATGATCAGCGGGAACAGGATGATGCAGTCGAGCCACATGAGGTTCCAGCTGTAGGCAGAGATGTAGCCGGACAGCGCATACAGAATCGCGATGAAGCTGCAGCCGAGCGTATGCTCCGAAAAACGCTGGCGCAGATACCAGCACATCGCGACACCCGCGAGACCGATCTTCACGACGATCATATAGGTCATGAACTCGAGGATGAGCCCCTTCGGACAGAGGATCAGCAGCCAGTTCAGCGGACTCGCGAGATAGTAGGCATAGAGCGCACTGAAGTTGATGCCGAGACCGACATCCCAGCTGTACAGCAGTGATCCGCCATGATGGAGCTTATACTGAAACTCCGAAAAAAACGGCGCATACTGATGATACATATCCGTACGCAGAAAGGTTTCCTCTCCGAATGGAAAGATCCCCCGGAATATAAAAATGAAAATCATCGCCATGACCGGGATGATAAACGAGATAAGATAGGCCTTCCGGCCCTGTACTCTATGCTTTTCCATCTTGCTGCTCCTTCGTGCATGCTTTTTCCGGCAGTATGCCGACCTCGATATCCTCATGTATTCAGATGAACGTGCGCGCCCGGGCATCACTGCGTTTCATCCTTCGTTTTTCCGAACACGAGGAACTTACTGAAAATATAGTTGAGAACCGTCACGACCACCTGCACCAGCAGCTTCGCCAGCTTGTCATTCATGCCGAGCAGGGTCACCGTCACAAACATGATCAGCATATCGAGAAGCAGCGTCCCCACCCGGGACATATAGAAACGGGCCGCCTCCTCACGGATCTTCGCACTGTGGCTCTCGAACACATATTTTCGACTCATAACATACGCAAACGTCACCGCCGCGATCCAGGACAGAATATTCGCCAGCTGCAGCAGCAGCGGATTTCCCGGATCCAGCACCGTCAGCACCAGCCCATAGTACACGCCGAGACTCACCACCGTCGTCAGCACCCCGACGATCAGGTAGTGCACGATTTCCTTGTAACGCATATATAAAGTATGAAACAGTTTCATTATAAACTCCTTCATTTTGTTCAATACGGTAGAGTATACAAAAATCCCCCATTCTTCGCAATAACCCGGCCCTCCGCCCATGCCCGAACGGTTATCGCCACCATAACGAAATACAATTAAATTGTGCGAAACTGACTTTTCGAAACGGAATTTCTGATGTAAACTATATGTAAACTATGGTTAACTTTAAACGCGCACGGCCCCGAAAGCGTGCGTCTCATTCGCTGGAAAGGACGAATGGAGAAGAATTTGAAAAGAAGGAGGACGTATGTATTTTCAGCCAGGTGAATATGTCATTTACGGATGTAAGGGTGTTCACAGAATCATGGATCGAGTGATGCTGGCCATGAATGGTAGTGCCAGTGAGAAGGAGTATTACGTTATGCAGCCGTGCGGGAAGCCGGAAGGCTCCGTCTATGCACCGGTGGATGCAGAAAAAACGAATATGCGTCGTATCATGACGCGTGCAGAAGCCGAACAGTTCCTGCGCACGGCCCCCGACATACAGCTTCTGGACATTCATAACCGGAAGCTCCTCGAGGATGCCTGCAAGGAGTGTATCCGAAGCTGTGATCCCGAGGAACTCATGCGCGTCATCCGCACCCTGTATACGCGGAAGCAGGAACGCCTGCGACAGGGCAAGAAAATGACGCTCACCGATATCCATTACATGGAGCAGGCTGAAAACATCCTCTATATGGAGCTCTCCATCATCTTCGCTGTCCCGAAGGATGAAGTTCCCGCACTGATCCACCAGACATTGGCAGAAATGCACACAATGTAAATTGAGGAACATCGAGTGCAGACCACAGAAGCCATACGTAGCGTCTTCCAAACTCGCAGTACTGTGCTTCTGAGGTCTGTACTCGATGTTCCTTTCATTTATGATACGGCTCATGCGCATTGATCTTAAACGCACGGTACACCTGTTCGAGCAGGATCACCCGCATCAGCTGGTGCGGAAAGGTCATGCGACTGAAGCTGAGCTTCATATCCGCACGCCTCAGCACCGCCGGACTAAGTCCGAGTGAACCGCCGATGATGAAGCTGATGTCCGAGCGTCCGCGCAGCATCAGCTCCTGCACCCGCTCCGCCAGCCCCTCGGAGCTCAGCATGTCCCCCTCGATGGCGAGCGCGACCACATAGCTTCGGTCACTGAGCTTCGCGAGGATGCGCTGTCCTTCCGTCTCCTTGATCCGCGTCTCCACCGTCTCCGGCGCATGTTCCGGTGTCTTCTCATCCGCGACCTCGATGATGCTGAGATCGCAGTATGCAGACAGTCGCTTCGCATACTCCTGAATCGCATCCCGGAGGTACTTCTCCTTCACCTTTCCCACAACAATCAGATTAATCTTCATACATCCTGCCCCGATACTGAAAAGGCAGGGAGCATCGAGCGCTCCGGATTTCCGGAGCCTCATCCGCTTCCTGCCTTCGTCCTTATAGATTACTTACTTCTGTGCGATTGCGTCCATAGGTCTTCGCCATGCCGATCATGGTCTGTACGCAGTGACCGTTCGAGTCAAACTGGTACTCCTGACCGTCGATGGTAT
>ERZ1034980.1693-NODE-1693-length-12884-cov-4.727103_pt1 | contig 12884 bp, 19 predicted proteins | sample MGYA00520622_ERZ1034980 | MGnify/ENA primary metagenome ERZ1034980 (study PRJEB33766, sample SAMN09781791) | gut metagenome | biome: gut microbiome | host: Homo sapiens | place: Madagascar | study: EMG produced TPA metagenomics assembly of the PRJNA485056 data... | reverse complement strand
CCTCGAAGTAATTGCCGTCGATAAAGACGAACGCGCTCTCGATGCCGTCGCGCCCTTTCGCGAGCGTGACCTTCGGCATGTTCCGATGAACGGTCGGCAGCTTGTAGCGAAGCGGGCTTCTGCGCTCCCTGTTGTGCCTCATGCACTCGATGCCGATGTAGCAGGACAGCGCGAACACGTCATCGGCGGTCAACTTCTCATAGGAAAGGGATTCATCGAACAGCTTGCGCAGATCATCTTTTGAGCGCTGCGTCATCGCTCCACCTCCAATGTGATTCCATCCGCCTTCATCGGGCAGGCCCGCGCCCCTTCGCTCGCGCACGGGTTGAACGGGGCGTCATCGGGCGCGACCCTCGCCGGGTTCCTCCGTTCCGGGTTGACGCACATGTACGCCGCCACCTCGCGCGGCAAGGCGTCGGACTCGTACGCCGACTTCTCGGGCCAGTCGCGGATGTACCGGCATCCCCTGCAACGGAGCCTGTAGCTATTCATCGCTCCACCACCTTCGCGCCGCAGAATCCGCAGAACCGCGGCTTTACCCATTCCATATCCCCGCTCTCGTTCACGCATGCCAAAACAGCCGTCTGCTCGCCGCACTTATGGCACGAATGCAGCCCCTTGTACTCTTGGGCAAAATCGGCGAACTCGCTTTTGTCCATCTGGCACGTGCGCTCCTTCGGCTCTATGAGGTCGGCCAGCCTGCGCATCACTCCGCGCCAGCTGCCATCTTCGGCCTTTGTGATGGCAGCGAGATTCTTTTGCAGGCTCAATCCGCCCAGGTCGTCGTTCGCCGTGTAGCGCAGGCTGGCTGCGATGTCCCAGCGTTCGTCATCGGTCGGCATGTCGCCCCCCGTCCCTTCGGTTCCATGCCTCGACGGCTTCACGCTCAGTCATATTCGTGAAACTCACGACGCAGCCTTTGCGGCACGCGATGTATCGAGTACCACGCTCCGTTCGCGGGTCAACACGATCCAGGCTTCTCACTCGCACGGCCTCGCTACCGCAGAACGGGCAGGGTTTCAGGCTGGTCTTGTTGTCGGTCATTTGCCGCACTCCTCCTCCGTGCTCTCGTTACCGTTGATGATCGCCCCATTCAAGTCCCTCGCTGCGATGACCGCTATGGCGCACCCGCTGGCGGTGTACACTTTGTTGCTGCAACGCGTGCGCTGCACGATCCACCAGGCGCATTCCTCCCTGATGCAATCGCGCTCGGCGTCGTAGCATGGGTCACCGAAAGTCATAGGGCACTTCATTCGCCGAAAACCTCCTCCACCTCGCGCTGCCTTCCGTACTCGTCCATGAGCCGGTACCTTCCGCTCGCCACGAGCGCCTTGAGGTCGGCCAGCGAGACGGGCGCGGTGACGTTCGGAACGCCTGCCCAGCGTCCGTCGGCGTCCACCCACTCGGGGGCGGGGTCGTCCAGGCACATGTAGATCCTTCTGCCGTTCGACCGAGCGACCTTGCTCTGCCCGTAGAGCGGTGTCGGCTCGGTCTGTACCAGGTAGTAGCTCGTGCTCATTCGTCATCGCCCCATCTCATCGCTGATCGGAATACGGCTGAGCGTGTTGATGCGCTTGGCGGCTCGGCATTTCCAGCAGGCAAGGTACTTGCGGTAGCGGATGGTTCGCCGAACAGTGCCGCCCCTCTTGTACTCAACGAACTTCAGCTCAGGCCCGAACCAATCGAGCGGCCGGCTTTCGCCGCATATCGGGCACGCCTTCGCCTCGACGTTGTTTCGGTAGCCAAACATGGCAAAGACCCTTCCTTCTGGCGATTGTTGAAAACCTGTTGATAACCTGTTGAAAACTGTGCTTCGAGCCCTCGGCTTCGCGCGTTTTTGATGCGCTCGCAGAAAGAAGGACCAAGAAAGAAAACCTTCCTCGATAGGTTGACTGACAAGCGAGTACGGTGGGTTTTGGTTTTGGTTCGAGGAACCAAAACCCACCTTGTCTTGTCTAGTCTTGTCTTGTCTTATGGTTAGCCAACCATTTGCGAGTGGGTTTAGCCAACCTAAAACCATCGGTTTATTAGTGGGTTTGGTGGGCATGCTTTTACACCTCCTGACCTGTCGTTTTGCTTACGACGGCGTTCTTGCGCGGCCTGCCGCCCTTGCCGCCGTTGTGCCTTTGCTTGCCGAAATAAAGCGCGTTGTTTTGCATGCGCGAGTTTTTCAAGAACCCGTCTTCGTCTCGCTCCAAAAGCCCTATGTCCAAGAGCTCGGAGACGTACGATTTGCAGTCATCGATAGCCACGTATTCGTCGAACGCTCCTGAGTTCCCGAAGCCGAGAACGCCCGCCAGAATCAGGGCGTCTTCCTCGGTCTCGAACGCGATCCGGTGCCCGCTCGTAGCAGCCATGTACTCGCATAGCCGCCACCATCGCCCGTAACCGTCATATCCACGGCGATGAATGAGCCGTTGGCACTTCACATCCTGCGAAGCGTTCGAATCGTGCGGGAAGAAGCCCATAGGCTCATTGGCGCGCTCTCTGATCTGCGCAGATTCGCTTGCCATGTGCGATCACCCCTAATCGTCTTCCTCGTCGCAGAGCGCGACTGGCGCGCCCTGCCGCCCCCTACTCCGCTTCATCGGAGTCGGAGAGGTCGTAGGCGATGGATGCGCCGACGCGGGTAAGGAGGTCGCGGAGGTTCGAGGTCGCGCTGGGCTCGCACTCCGTGCCGTCTTCGAGCAGATGGTCGACCCACACGAGGGTTCCGCGAATGACCGCGAGCGTCGAAGGCATGTCGATCTCAACGTTCTCGCCGGTCTTGGGGTTAAGAAGCGTCATGCTTCCCTTGATTGCGAAGCTCGCTTCTCCGACATTGGCGATGGTCTCGGTTACCTGCTTACGCTTCATGGTTCTTCTCCTTGTCAAACATTGATTGCCTAAGCTCGATTCGCATCTCCGGGTTGCGTTCGAGCAACCAGCGGGCGAGCAGCGAGCTGTCGCTGTTGTTGATTCCGTAGGTGTGCTCGACGCCCGAATCGTCAAAGAAGGGCACGCCCACGAGCTTCACGCGCCCCTCGTAGCGCTGTCTCTCGATTAGGTACTTGGTGGACACGCGCAGCCCGCGCGCGTCGATTGCGAGCGCCGTGAGCTCGATCTCGCGAAGCGCCTTGGGGTTGCGCTCGCACCACTCCTTGAACAGATATCGGCGGTCGGATACCTTCAATGGCATCGAGTAGACGTGCTGCCGCTCTTGGCGAACGACAGCTTCGACGCTCTGGGTGTAATCGTCGGTGTTCATCGGCACCGCCTTAGGACGCGCGTCATGAGGGCCATGAGCGCCTTCTCAGCGACTTCCTCGCTGGCGTCTGCCGGTATCGGAAGGTGGCAGCGCTTGCGGACCGCGCCGCAGCCGCAGTTCTCGGAGGCGGTCGGCGCGTCCTCCACGTACACCACCCAGCGACCGTCCTTGTCGCGGTCGAAGTGGGCGCGCACCTTGCCCGACGTGTAAGCCCTCATCGGAAGATCACCCGCCAGAAGAAAGCGCACTCTGCCGCGACCAGCGGCAGCAGCAGCCACCAGCCGACGGCATCGCAAACCTCGATGAGCGCCGTAGCGAGCGCCATGGGCAGGATGCCGGAAAACGCCAACCCCGCGAGCGCATAGATTCCCCAGCGCTTCCAGCGCGGCATGTGCGCTAAACTGTCATCTGTCATTTGCTGTCCGCAATATGACGCGCCCGTTCGGTGCTGCAACACCGGGCGGGCATCTTCCTCCGCAGCCACCACGCGATAACGAAAGCCGCAATCGCCCGGTAGAACTGCCGTTGCGCGGCATCCAGTCCGCACGGTTCGCGCATCCGTAAAACCACCCCCAAAACCAACGGTTTTCTTATCGGTTTTCATCGTTTGAAACCTCTTCTTTCTTGACTGGCTCAGCGATTCCGAGAGCGGCATTAGGCCGTCTCCTTCCATCCCATAAGCTCGTTAGGGCTTTTGCCAACAACGTGGCAAATCGCAATAACCTTGTCGGCACCGGGTGTGTAGCCTTCGCCGCTTTCGTACTTAACGATTGCGTCTTTGGACACGCCAGCAGCCTTAGCAAGCTCTTCCTGCGACATATCGAGCGCAGCCCGCGCTGCTCGAAGGTTTGCAGCGAAAACATTCTTGTTGAATCCCATGAGTGTTCACCTCCTAATGTGGCAGATATCTTCCTAACACGTATTGCAGTATAAGCGAGTTCTTTCCTATTGCAAGAGAAAACTGGGAATAAGTTTGCCTATTCCTTTCTCATGAATTAGAATTCGTGGCAGAAGTTCGCTATCAGGAGGTGCAGAATGGGGCTTGAAATAAAGGCTTTGAGAAAGAAGCTGCACATATCTCAGACTGAGTTTGCTAAGGCGGTCGGCGTTTCTCTTCGAACGGTTGGCTCTTGGGAACGCGGGGAGTCCGTACCAAACGCTGAGCAAGTATGGAACTGCGCAGTGGCGCTTGATTGCAGCCCAGATGAAATACTCGGGTGGGAAGATGAGAAAACGCCGGATAAAGCGGTCACTCTTTCCGATGAAGAATGGGAAATAGTAATGTGCTACCGCAGAAGCACGCCGCAGTGGCGACAGAACATAGCCATGACAGCCCGCGCAGCAGCGGGCGAATCTAAAGAGGTGGCCGAACGTGTTGTATCTAACGTAGAGGAGACGACTGCCTAGCCAGGAACGGCCAGGACGAAAACAGGCGCTTTTCAGCTCAGCTTCAAAGCTTTGAGCTGGTGTTATTCGATTGCAGATGGGATTTGAAAGACAAAAAACCGGCAACTTAATGTGCCGTGTTCAGAGGAAAAGCCCCGCGCGGGAACTTGGCGGAACGCGCGCGGGGCTAGAGGTGAAAAGCGTGACGCTTGCCGCGCCCGCTCTAAGAGGTGATTTTAACATGGTGAAGAACCGAGCTGCCATATATGCGCGCTTCAGTTCGCACAACCAGCGTTCGGAAAGCATTGAGATACAAGTCGAGAACTCGCGTGCGTACTGCGAGCGCGAGGGCTTGCAGGTCGTGCGCGAATACTGCGACTACGCGCAGACGGGACGCAACATCGACCGCGCGGAGTTCCAGCGCATGATGAGCGATGCCCGACACGGGCTATTTGATTATGTGGTGATCTATAAGGTTACGCGCATCATGCGCAACCGCGATGAAATGTCGCTTGCGCGCATCATGCTTCGCAAGGCTGGCGTAGAGATCCTATACGCTGGCGAAGACATTTCCAGCGGGTCAAGCGGCGTCTTGCAACTCGGCATGCTCGAAGTTCTCGCCGAGTATGAGAGCGCGCTTGACAGCGAGCGCATAAGAGACGGAATCCAGAAGAACGCTCAGCGCTGCATGGCCAACGGGCGCACGCTCTACGGCTGGGATATCGTCGAGGGCCGCTATGTGATAAACGAGCGGGAAGCGTCCGTGCTCCGGCGCATGAAGAACATGCTATTTGCCGGTAGCTCTGTCGCTGATATCGTGCGCGCCGTTAGCGCCGAGCGAAGCAAGCGAGGTGCCAAGTTCAATCAGGATACCGTCACGAAGCTTCTGAGACGCGTCCAGAACGCAGGCGTATACAAGTACGCCGGTCATGAAGTGCCGAATGGGATGCCCGCCATATGGTCACAGGTCGAACAAGACATGATAGACAACATCCTTGACGACCGTCACAAGCCGCGACGAAAGATAAACTCAACGCTAGACTTCCCGCTGTCCGGCAAGCTCTATTGCGCCAAATGCGGCGCGCCAATGGCGGGAACAAGCGGCACGTCATGCACGGGAGCAACGTATCATTACTACAAATGCAGGAAGTGCCGCCGAACCGTGCGGCGCGATCTAATAGAAGACGTTGTTTGCGATATGACGCTGCAAGCCGTGGCGCGTGAAGACGTTAGGCAGCGCATAGCAAGCGGAATGGTGGCGTTCCAGGCTGAACAGCCGAAAGAGCAATCTCGGAGTTACGCCATAAAGAAGGAGATTAAACGTATAGACCGGGCGTTTGACCGCATCTGGCAGGCGATAGAAGACGGCATAGCTCCCCCTGGCGGCCACGAGCGCACCGAGGAGCTTAGACAGCGCAAGAACGAGCTTGAAGCTGAGCTGCGCATTGCCGAGAGGGAAGAAGCGTTCAGCATCGGCGTCGATGAACTCATGCTGTGGCTCGATGATGCGGCGGAAAACCTAACGCCAGAAGTGATATTAGGCACCTTCGTTCGATTCGTTGAAATCGACGGGCAGACGCTTAACGTCTACTTTGCCTTTGACCACTACGGCGATGGTTTCAGGCCGAAACAAAAAAAGGCCGAACCATGCCCCGAAGAGCATAGTTCGACCAATTCTCCTATGGTGGAGGTGCGGAGAATCGAACTCCGGTCCACGAAAGCCCCCTGATCGGCATCTCCAAGCTCAGTCGCTGATTTAATCTCGGACGCATTGCGCGCAGCGACACGCTCGCAGCGTCCCAACCGGTTCGGTCTTAGCCCGCGCCATACCGATTACGTGCGCGGGAGCATTCCCCTAAAATGACGTCGCACCGGTGTCGGGGAAATCACCGGGTTGACGCGCCAGCTATAAATTAAGCAGCGAGAGCCATGGGCTCATAAGAAGTGTTGTTGTCAATTCAATTTGACGGTACCCCTGTTTTACGAGGCGAGGAGACCTCGGCTTGCTTCCTCTCTCAAGGCTATCGTGTCGAAACCAGTCACCCCCTCAATCGAGAGGTCATGGCATTGCTGCACATCACAACTACGGCAGCAACATCGACCTTTTCAAAGAACACGCGCTCAACGCGGACCTGTATTCTACCACGTTGAGCGCCATGCTATTCATGTGCCGTCGATGTTCACTTCTCTACTGCCCATCAAGAAGTGCAAACATCAAGGCAACCTCAGTTGGCTTTATTTTTGATTTGCTTCTCGAACTCCAAGTTAGAGAGGTTATAGCTCAACAGATCGAGCTTGGAGCAGATGGACTCGGCAAGGACTTGGAACGGAATAACCGCGCGCGGAGCATCGAGCTCGCACCCCATAAGGGGCTTCAGCGCAAACGTCTTCTCGTTGGACTGAGCAAGTCCCTCCCCAACCGTATCGATAACATAGACCTCGTCGGTCAGGACATGCAAAGCGCGATAAAGCTGCATCATGCGCTCGTGACCGGGGCCGCCCAAATCAACAAGGACAACAACGTGCCCACGACGAATCTCGTAGGTCGGTCCGTGTACAAACTCCTCCATCTCATAAGCGTTTGCCGCGACGCCGATCATCTCATTGAGCTTGAGTGCGCCTTCCAAGGCAACACCGTATCCGGCGCCAATACCCACGCACATAATGCGTCGGGCATCGACAAACGCATCCAGATGCTGTTCGGCAAATGTGCGCGCGGCGCGGTAAGCCTCGGGCATATCCTCCACGACCGCAGACACGTCCGAAAGCAGCGTCGCACAATCGTTGGCACCCCTTACATCAAGCACACGAGCTGCCTCGATGGCAAAAAGCGCTAGATAGACGCAGCTGGTTGGGAATCCCTTTGCCACATAGTAGTCGTCTGTACCACTACCGTAGGCATAAACGTGTTCGCAGTACTCACGCATCGGAGCGTCAGGATTACACGTCAGCACGGCAACGTGATGCCCGCACGCCTGGGCACGACGAACTGCCTCGATGGTGTTCGTGCTGCGGCCCGACTGCGACATGCAAAGAACAAACGTCTCTTCATTTTGGACATGGTTGTACATGATATAGCTCATAGGCCATTCGACGCTCACTTCGATCCCCAGCGTCTGCTGCATAAATGGCCTCATCGACATTGCGATGTCGTAAGACGAACCCGATGCGACGATCAGCAGGCGCTTGGGCGCCATGCCGCAAAACTGCTCGACAAGTGGGCCCACCAGCGTTTCACGACGTGCAATGATATCGCGAGCAATCGCCGGAGCCTGCTCGATATAGGTATACATGCTTCTCATAAAACGCTCCTACGCGATAATTCCCAGCAGGTTGAACACGATGCCAAAGGCCAAAAGACCAAAGAGCAGGGGAATGATCTTCACCTTGCGGCGAAGCAGAGCGGCAACGATAAACACGGAAGCCAGCGGAAGCATGTTCGGCAAAATCTCATCGAGCGTATCTTGAAGAGTCAATGTCACGCCGTTGGCCATGTTGAACACCAAAGGTGTGGTAACGCTGATCATGCTGCAGGTCATGGCACCGATCACCATCATGCCCAGAATGCCTGCGCACAGCGAGATCTTCTCGATGATGTTATTCTCGGCCATCGACTCAAGAACGCGACCACCCAGCTCATAACCCTTGAAGGTAAGGATGTAGCGAATCACCCAATGCGGGATGTTAAAAACAAGCAGGAACAGGATGGGTCCCAAAATGCTGCCCTGCATAGCAAACTGGCAACCGATACCCGAGGCGACCGTCTTGACGATGCCCCACCAAAAGCTGTCGCCAATACCCGCCACCGGACCCATCAGGCCCGCTTTAACGCTGTTGATACTTGCGGTGTCAAAGTTGGGATCAACCGAGTTCTGCTCTTCCATGGAGGCGGAAATGCCCATGATAGCGGTGGAGAACTCCGGATTGGAGTTGAAGAACTCCAAGTGACGATTGACGGCGGCGCAGCGATCTTCCTCGGTCGTATAGAGCTTCTCGATCACCGGAAGCATCGAGCGGCACCAACCAATGGCCTGCAGACGAGAGTAGATGAAGGGGCCTTCCAGACCAAACGATTTAAAGAAAACCTGGTTGAGCTCGCGCTTGCCAAGCAGGTGCTCGCGGGCGGCGGCAATCTCCTCCGGTTCGTCGTCCAACGCATCAAAGTCGTCGAAAATCTCCTCGGCAGCCTCCTTCGGCGCGCTCTCGTTACCCGTAAAGAAGTATGCGATAGCGGCAAATGCTGCGCCGACAATAGCAACTGCCATCGTAGGCATATTGAGATACGATGCGCAAACAAATCCGATAAAGAAGAACGCCATGGTCTTGGGCGTACGCGTGAGGTTGAAAAGCATCGCGAAGCCCAAGGCAGCGAGCAGGTTGGTTCCCGTACCGATTGCATTGAGGATGTTCTCGGGAATAGCGTTGGCAACGCCGGCTACGGCATCGGCACCGATAAGCAGGCTCAAGAACACGGTGAGGAACATAAAGGCGCACGAAAGACCAAAGATCAACCAAAACGTCTGGGTAACGCGGCGCGTAGTATTGCGCTCGGGATGATCAAACAGCATCTTTGCGGCAACAAGATCATAGCCCGTCGTTGCCAAGTGCTCCAAGAGTCGATAGACAATGCCAATAGGGATGGCAAGTGCCACTGCGGCTTTGGGCGAAAGCCCGCTCGAAATGGCAAAGCCTGCGCCCAGCACGCCCGCGATAGTGATATTGATGGGAATTGAAATGCCAATTCCCATCATGCCCATCGTCACAAGCTCAAGCGTGCCGCCGATGACGATGCCCTGCGGCAGGTCCCCAAGTACAAGGCCGACAAGCGTACACATAACGATAGGCCTCGTGGACTTATTGATACCGTCAACGTACTCGCACCAGCCAAAAACAGCGATTAGGCCCAAAAGGGCCATCTGAATGATGTTCATCTTCTCCCCTTATTTGATCATCGCGGCAAGATCGGTCTTACCATCGGCGGGAACCTGTTGCGCATAGACCGAGACGCCGTCGGCGGCAAGATCCTTAATCGCCTCTTCATCCGCCGCATCCAGACATACGGCATTGGTGTAACGGCGAGAATCGCCATGCTCGCGAATGCCGCCCACGTTGATGGCATCGATGCCCTCGCAGCCCTTTGCGAGCGCCGCGGCATCGGCCACGTTCTTGACCAAAACAAGAACAGAGTACTTCTGAGCCTTTGCAGAATTCAAAAAAGCAATCGTCTTCTCAACCGTCGAAATAACCAAATTGATGCCAGCAGGTTTCGAAAGCGCGAAGGCATTCTTCGCCGCCTGGTCCTTTGTCACTTCATCATTTGCAATGACAATGAGATTGACCGTCAGGTTCTTGCACCAGGCATACGCCACCTGGCCGTGAAGCAACCTGTCATCGACGCGCAACAGCTCGACCATCCGAACTCCCTTCCATATGTAGCAGATAGCTCGAATTATACATACAAAGCTCGTTAGTAAACTCTTTGTATATACAATATTGCCTACCGATTACCTAATCGGTAGGCAAGCAAGCCTTGAACGGCGTTAAGATGGTCGCGAGAAATTGCATTTGAGCCGCTAGAAAGGCTGTCTATGTCACAGATTGCAAAATATAGACAAGTCGAGTCATTCATTAAAGATCGTATTGTTAACGGCACATACCCCGTCGGAACGCGCCTCATGACCGAGGAGGAACTTGTCGATCGCTTTGGCTTTTCGCGCATGACGATCAATAAGGCCCTCAACAACTTGAGCAACGACGGCTTTATCGAGCGAAAACCGGGCAAGGGGACGTACGTCTGCGCTACGCGCGTTTCAAAGCCCACCGACAGTGCCCGCAGCTTCACCGAAGACATGAAGGCAATTGGCCTCACAGCCGGCTCGAAGCTAATCTCGTATGAAGTTATCCGTGCGCACGATAAGCCCGAAATCGCTCAACGCCTCGAGCTCTCCGAAGATGAGCTACTGCACTACTTCATACGTCTTCGCACCGGTAACGGCAAGCCCATCGCCATCAGCTATAACTACGTATCCGCCAAAATCCTCCCCGCAATCGACGTCAAATGCCTGGAGCAGTCGTTTTACGCCTTCCTTGATTCTCAGGGAATCAAACGCGAATATCAGGGAACATCCTACACGGCAAAGCTGCCCACCGCAGAACAGCAAGAACTCCTTGAGGCAAACGACATCGCTCTGCTTTGTGCCTCGCATAGCACCTTTACCAGACACGAGGGGAAACTCGTGCCGTTTGGATACACGCTCACCTGCTATAACGGCAATCTCTATACCTATTATTCGAGCATTTAGGTCATCGCCGAGCCTTATCGTCCGGAACAATCAAAGCGATTCGCCGAATAGATTGCTCTGAGATTTACCCAAGTTGGTTTGAGAACGTCCCATTGTGGTAGAAGAAGTCCCAGGAACACACCTTGCCCGATACAGACTTCGAAAGGGGCCACGATGAGCGAAAAAGCAAACAACGCGGGAAAGACCGCTTTGGTACTTGAAGGCGGCAGCTTCCGCGGACAGTTTACAGCCGGCGTGCTCGACGTCTTCTTGGAGAATGGCATCACAGTCGATGCCTGCTATGGCGTATCTGCCGGTGCTCTTAACGGCGTCAACTTCAAATCCAAGCAAATTGGCCGCTGCAATCGCCTGAACCTCGCCTTTTGCGGCGACTCGCGTTACGTAGGCACCAAGTCTTTTGCCGAAAGCGGAAGCATGGTGGGCTACGACTTCTTATTCAACGACATCCAGGATCACATCGACCCCTTTGATAACGAGACGTTTAAGGCCAACCCTCTCGAGCTCTACGTCGCTGTCACCGATATTGTTTTTGGCACCGCCGACTATCTCCCCGTCAAGGATGCGACCCTCGACCTGGGCGCCGTACGCGCTAGCACTTCGTTGCCGCTTGTCACCCCTATTGTCGAGCTCAACGGGCATCTCTACCTTGATGGCGGAATCGCCGACTCCGTGCCCGTGGAGCACGTGCTGGAAGATGCCGGCTTCGACCGCGCAATCGTAATCCTCACCCAGGATCGCAACTACAAAAAGGGTTCTTACGAGTTCATGCCGGCAGCAAATGCCCGCTATGCCGAGTACCCCTATCTCCTCGATGCCATCGCCACGCGCCACGATCGCTACAACGAGCAGCGCGAACACATCTGGGAGTACGAGCGCCAGGGCCGTGCGCTCGTCATCGCGCCCGCAAAGCCCGTCACCGTCAAACACGTTGAACGCGATGCGTCCAAGCTCCTCGATCTGTATATCCAGGGCAGGCAGGCAGCGCAACGACAACTCGAGGCAATCCGCTCGTTTATCGGATAGCGCCGACAACGCCGACCGGCGGCGCTCTCGCCCGTTCGTATCTGAGCTGCAAATGCGTGACAGCTCTGACGATGAGGATGGCGGGCGGGCCTACATCAATCGGCAAACTGCAAAAGCATGGCAGCTCTTCGAACCCAGATGGCAGCGAAAGCGATTGAGCGAGATTGTGCACGTATTTCCGTCACTTGTCCCGGCACCGCTGTGGGTCGAGTGGCGGCATTTCAAACATGAGAAACAACAACTATCGCATTACGTACGAAACACCGCCACTCAAGTAGGGAGCGCTCCCAAACGAGTGGCGGTTTTTCCATCATCTGTAAACGAATGGCGGTTTTCAAAACGTCTCGGAGCAAGATTCCGCACATAAATGCACTACTTACCGCCACTCATCGCAAAATGTTCGATTTACCGCCAATCATTTTCTGCTGCGAGCCACCGACTCGAGCGCACACCGGTACGAACGCACACCGGCTCGATTGCACGTTGGCTTGAAACGCACTCTGTCTCGACTGTACTCTGTATCGACTGTACGCCGCCTCAATCGCACGCCAGATCACACATGCGTCCGCCCAGCCTCTGGACCAGCACGTTCTTAACAAATTTGAAATATAACAGTGCCATTTCGTGAAGAGCCTGCGAGAACTTGTTGACAAAAATATGAACAAGTTTGCTCCCATGCGAAGAATAGCTACTCTATCAAACAACCGTTTAGGCCCTAACCCCTAGATTGGATACAATGATGATAAACGAAAACGCCCGACTCGCCGGAGCACTCGTCGGCCTTGGTGGAACGATTTCCCAGGCCATGGATGAGATTGAAGACTTCATCCCCTGCGGACATCCCGCAACCGTCGTCATCGACGGCCTCGCCTCGCTCCAGGCCAGACTCTCCGATGAAGAGCTCAACACGATCATCGAACGCACCG
>ERZ1034980.1692-NODE-1692-length-12886-cov-6.036942_pt1 | contig 12886 bp, 8 predicted proteins | sample MGYA00520622_ERZ1034980 | MGnify/ENA primary metagenome ERZ1034980 (study PRJEB33766, sample SAMN09781791) | gut metagenome | biome: gut microbiome | host: Homo sapiens | place: Madagascar | study: EMG produced TPA metagenomics assembly of the PRJNA485056 data... | reverse complement strand
ATCAATGACCGCCCCGAAGCCCTGCGTTACTGGCAGGTTTGGGACCGCACGGCCAACAAGCTGCTGCCTGCGGACACATGGCAGTGGGATGCTGCCGCAGGTACAGTGACTGTGGCAAGTCCAGTGCCGTTCCATGCTTACACGGTCAGCTTTTTGGCATGGCGCACCTGGGAAGAGATCAACATGTACAACCATGTTACCAACAGCTGGACCAGTGAGCACCTGCTGCCTGTTGATCCGCGCACCAAGGAAGCTCAGGACTTTTTGTACGACTGGCTGAAAAATTGGTGCGAGACCCACCCCCAGACCAACGTGGTGCGGTTTACCAGTATGTTCTATAACTTCGTCTGGATCTGGGGCAGCGATAAGCGCAACCAGAATCTGTTTACGGACTGGGGCAGCTATGACTTTACCGTATCGGAAAAGGCGCTGGATGATTTTGCGGCCCAGTATGGGTATACCCTGACGGCAGAGGACTTTATCAACAAGGGCAGCCTGCAGGTGACCCACATGCCGCCGACGGCTCACAAGCGGGATTACATGGAGTTTACCCAGCAGTTTGTGGCCGGGTACGGCAAAAAACTGGTGGATTTGGTCCACAGTTACGGCAAGCGTGCCTATGTATTTTATGACGATAGCTGGGTGGGCGTTGAACCTTACGGCCCGCACTTTAAGGAATTCGGCTTTGACGGCGTCATCAAGTGCGTGTTTTCTGGTTATGAAGCCCGGATGTGCGCGGGCGTTGATACGCCGGTGCATGAGCTGCGGTTCCATCCGTACCTGTTCCCGGTGGGCCTGGGCGGTGCACCGACCTTTGCACCGGGCGGCAACCCCACCCGCGATGCAGCTGAGTATTGGAACCATGTCCGCCGCGCCCTGCTGCGGGCCAAGATCGACCGCATCGGCCTGGGCGGCTACCTGCACCTTTTGAATGACTTCCCGGATTTTGTGGAGTATATCGCGGATATTTCTGACGAGTTCCGCGCCATTAAGGAGCTGCATACCCATGGTGCCGTGGCGACCCTGCCGTTGACGGTGGCGGTTCTGCACAGTTGGGGCAGCCTGCGCCCCTGGACGCTGTCCGGCCATTTCCATGAGACTTATATGCACACCCTTATCCACATCAACGAAGCGCTGGCGGGTTTGCCGGTGAACGTGAAATTCATCAGCTTTGACGATGTGAAGAACGGCGTGCCTGACGATGTGGATGTTATCATCAACGCAGGCCGCGCGGGCAGCGCATGGAGCGGCGGCGATGCCTGGCAGGATGAAAGCCTGGTTGCCGCGCTGAACAAATGGGTGTACAACGGCGGCGTGCTGCTGGGTGTAGAGGAACCGTCCGCGGTAAGCGGTTACGGCGATACCTTCCGCATGGCACGCATCCTTGGTGTGGATGAGGATACCGGTGCCCGTGTCTGCCATGGCCGCTGGCCGGTGCAGGCAGAACCGGTGGATGGATTGATCCCGGACGGTGCAACGCTGAAAACCCACGACCACCTGTACCTGACCGACGGCGGTACCCGTGTGCTGGCAGAAGTGGACGGCACCCCCGCCATTGCTGCCCACGCATTCGGCAAGGGCCGCGGTGTGTACATGGCCGGGTTTGAATACAGCCCTGTCAACGCCCGCATGTTGCTGAACCTGCTGCTGTGGGCCAAGGGGCTGCCGTTGAACAGCGATTGGCTGACTACGGACCCTGAAACCGAGGCCGCATGGTTCCCCGCCGACAAAACTCTGGTTGTCATCAATAACAGCACGCAGAAGAAATCTACAGCGGTCAAGACTCCCAATGGCGATATTGCCGTTGAGCTGGATGGGCTGGAAACCAAAATTTTGCCCCAAAACTAAAAACATAACGTCCGGTGCACATTTTGATCAGCACCGGACGTTATGCCAACGGGAACCCCACGGTTCCTTATGCCAGTGGGATGTGCTGCGGCCAATACACTGAAATCGGCCCTTCATTCCCTGTGCCGCTTGCGGGGAAATGCACTGCCCTATGGAGGGGCTATGGTGAATTTATGAGCATTCGTGGACAGGTTCTGCGTTCCAACGTTGATATGACACAAGGGCGGCCCTTGAATGTCATCTTCTCTTTCGCACTGCCGCTGCTGATGGGGAACCTTTTCAACCAGCTGTACAATGTGGTGGATACCGCTATCGTGGGACGGGCACTTGGTGCAGATGCGCTGGCGGCAGTGGGCAGTACAGGCAATATCAATGCCTGCCTGTTTCTGCTGCTGGCTGGGCTTGCAACAGGTGTCAGCGTTATTGTGTCACAATACTGGGGTGCTGAACGGTATGATGAACTGCGCCGCCTGTTGGGAACATTTTTGACGCTGCTTTTAGCGGCATCCGTTGTAATGTCACTGCTGGGGGTGCTGCTGGCTGAGCCAATGCTGCGCCTGCTGCAAGTTCCGGAAAATCTGCTGGATGCCGGTGTGACTTACCTGCGTATTACAGCGGGGCTTTTGCTGGGCAATGCCCTGTATAACGCCGCAGGTGCTGTGCTGCGCAGCACCGGGGATTCCCGCACGCCGTTGGCCGCTATGGTGGTTTCCAGCCTTTGCAACATTGTGTTGGACCTGTGGTTTATCTTGGGGCTGCACATGGGGGTAGCCGGGGCAGCATTGGCAACGGTAGCGGCACAGTTCCTTTCTGCAGGGGTCTGCCTTTGCGAACTATGGCGGCAGAAACAGCCCTTTGCCTTTGCCTCGGTACGGCTCTGTTTTAACAAAGTGGATGCCGCCCTGATTTTGCGTTTTGGCCTGCCTACGGCGCTGCAAAGCTGCATGATAACCCTTGGCGGTATGACCGTGCAGGGAATTGTAAACAGTTTTGGCAGTGTGACCATGGCGGCTTACACCGCTGTGCAGCGGATCGATTCGCTGACGATTCAGGTTGTGGTATCGGTAAGCAATGCACTGGCCATTTACACGGGGCAGAATATGGGAAAACACGATATAGACCGCGTGTGCCAGGGCCTGCGTGATTCGCTGAAAGCGCTTTGCGTGATCTGCCTGGTGTTGGCCGTCGCGGTGTTTGCATCGCGCCGGCTGCTGCTGTCGATTTTCCTTGACCCAGCCACCGATGCTGCCAGCATTGCACAAGGGGCGGATTTTCTCAGTGTAATGGGGTTTGCCTATATTATTGCCGCGGTAATGAACAGTTATCTGAACGTGCTGCGTGGTGCAGGGGATGTAAATGTCAGCCTGGTTGCAGGCCTGTTTGAGATGGGGGCCCGGCTGGCGTTTGCCTCTTTGCTGGCGCCGCACCTGGGTGTGTGGGGCATCTGGCTTGCCACCCCGTTAAGCTGGGCTTCCGGCTGCATCATCCCGGTGGTGCGGTATTACAGCAAAGAATGGATGAAGCGAACGCTGATCTGAACCGGTGAGAAATAAAAGAAAGCACGGCTCTGCGATAGAAAATCATCATGAGACCGTACTTTGTCTTGCGTTTATGAATTCTGGGCAAAAGGCTTCAGTGCGCTTTTGCGGTATTGCTGCGGGCTTTGGCCTGTCATGGAAGAAAAGCGGGTGGAAAAATTGCTTTCATCCTCAAAGCCAACCTGGCGGGCAACCTCGCCGACAGGGAAATCTGTCAGAACCAGCAGTTCTTTTGCGCGGGTAATACGGGTGGATAACAAAAAATTGTACGGTGTTGTGCCCATATATTGCCGGAAAAGCCGCAAAAACCAGCTTTTGCTGACAGGGATCTGCGCCAGCAGCATATCCAGATTGATGGGCTCCGCATAATGTGCACGGATATAATCTGCAATCTGCTTGATCATGGTCCGGTTGGAACGGCTTTCGTCCCCGGAAAGCTGCTGGTGGGCAAGCAGTGCCAGCATTTTGTGCAGTGTCAACCCAATTTCGATCTGGGCGGTGGTGGTTTCCTTTTTCCACTCGGCAAACAGTGTTTCAAACAAAGGCTGCATCTCCATGCGGCTGACATGCGCAGCGGTAAGCCGCCCCTGCGACTGTACGGAATCGGCTAACGTTTTAACCCCAACACCGTCAAGGTGTACCCAGTAGTGCTCCCATACATCATAGCCGGGGGCCGTGCAGTAACTTTGCGGTGTGCGGCAGTTCATCAGCAGTGCGGCACCTTGCGGCAGCTCAATGTGCTGTTCGTTCTGCTCAATCAAGCCAGCCCCGGCCAGGGTATAAAAAAGGATGTAACTTTCCTTGTCTGTACGGGCTGTGGCAAAGTGGGAACGCCCATAAAACAGCCCGGCTTCCGTTGCATAAAACGGCTGTGCCAACACGGCGTTATTTGGCGTTGCACGCAGCCACACACTGCGCTCTTCCACGTCCATATTATAGGTCAACATAAGGGATCACCTCAGTAGAATTATCACAAAATAAACAGTGCTTTGTGGTATGAAATAGATCAGAAAAAAGCAATATAATGTAAATGAAAAGAATAGTAACACTACAGTAATTTTACCAAAAATAAGGTGCGGATGCAACCTTGTTTTTTGACTTTGGTTTTAACGTAATACAAAATAAAAATGTTTGTACGGAAAGGAAATCAACATGGAACATATGGCATGGAAAGGCCGCATCAAACCCGGTTGCAAGGCAGAATATCAGCGCCGCCACGCAGAGATCTGGCCGGAGATGGTCAAGGTTTTGAAAGAGGCAGGCATCTGCAATTACAGCATTTTTTATTGCAAAGATGAACTTTTTGGCTACTATGAATGCGAAAAAGGCGTTGCCTATGCTGAAAAAGTGCAGGCAGAAAGCCCCATTGTGGACCGCTGGAATGAGTATATGAAAGATATTCTGGAGCTGGAAATGGACCCCGTGACCGGTGCCCAGCCCAAGCTGGAGCAGGTGTTCCGGCTGGATTAACAAACAAAGCAGAGAAGCGAGCCTTGCCAGAGAAAAAATGGTAAAGCTCGTTTTTTATTTGCTTTATGCGTGAAAACCGTATGGAGTACGAAGCTAACATTTTTGCTTCACAAGCTTCGCTCCCAGACGATACCATTTTAGAGTATATTGAGAATGGCTATGATATTCAACAAATAGCACGGGCAATGAGTTCTGACATCAATTTAGTCGCTTTGAAAGTTGATACTCTTATAGCACAAGGTTGTCAACTACGAAAACAAGAACACCGGAGCGATTTCCTTAAATACAATCATAAAATATAAGACCGTCAAGTCTCATTTGAGATCTGACGGTCTTTACTATTATGCTGTTGTTGCGATATAGAGATTATCCTTATCTATGAATCATGCTCACTCGTCTGTGCGGACGCAGCGCAGCGCATATCGTGCCTGACCGGTCGTGGTACAGGTAAACAATGTCAGATCCCAATTGCTCTCGGACGTTTTGACCGCCATCTCCTCGATTTGGGTTGGCTGCAGAACCTCTGTATCCGAGACCGCATAATGCCATGTGTTGTCATTCATGTCAACAAAAAGCACTTCTGTCCCCACCGTAAGATGCGTCAGAGGGCTGAAGTGACGCGCATAGTTATGCCCCGCGATTACCAAGTCATCTGTATATAAGCGCGCCGGAATACCGCCCCGGCGCGATCTTTAGCCCCGGATAGCTCCACTGCTGCATCACGGGCAGTGCCAGCCCGATGGACGGAATAGAGAGATACCCAATATAGTCGTAGCCGTCAATGGTGCCAACAGGCATCTCCGTGTCCGCTGTGGGTTCTGCTGCATCACCGGGATAGATGGTGCGTGGCTCTGCGATCGATTCCTCCAGCTGGGTCAGCACACTGTCGGCTGCTTTTTCTGCGCGGGTACTGTCCCACTGGTTGTAGCCCATAAGCAGCACAGCTGCCAGCAATGCCAGAACCCCAAGCGCAATCAGGGCGTTCCCCAGCTTATTTCTCATTCTGACCACTTCGCTTTTTGAGTACGACACCTGCCGCCACCAGTACAGCGCCAGTCACCGCCAGCACGGGGACTGGCCAATTCAACTGTCCGGTCTGCGGCAGTGCAGAAAGCACTTCCTGCATGGGCGGCGTCTGCGTTGTTTTCCGGCTTGCAGTACCCGCTTTGGGGTGGGCGTCCACATCGTAGACATACTGCCCGTTTTCCATGATTGGAACCGTCACAAGAAAAGGCTGTATGGCGTCATACCCTTCGGCTGCCTGCTTCTGCACAATAAGGTAAAGCCCGGCCTTCAGATCACCAAACACGGCGATTCCGCTGTCGTTGACGGTCTTGGTGACTGCCTGTGCATTCGGCGCCACCTTTTCCGCCAACCGGCTCGCCAGCGTGCTTTCGGATACATTGTCCAGCGCGATCCCGCAGTTTTCGAAGCCGTTTGTGTAGGTAAAGCTCATATCTGCGCCGTTTTTAGAGACACTCGCCACACGGTACAGCGTCAGCTCACCGCCCTGCAGCGGTGCTGCGGTTTCGGTATCACAGAGCAATACCTTGATGGAGCCGATGCGCGTTTCATCAACCGTTTCTGCGGCAAGAACCGGAACAGCGCCCCAGACCAGCAGGCACAGCATAAGCAGCAGCACTGCCAACCGATCACGGATGCTTTTCATAATGTTATTTCCTCCTTCTCTTGCTGCGCTTGCGCAGATGTGGGGCAACCAGCACACCGACCAGTGCCGCAAGTAGCATCGGGATGGCCAAAATCGGGGCCACGATGATGGGTTCAATGCGGAATGCATCTGCCGCCACACGGATATGCTTTTGGCTTTCCGTAGTTTCGACCCGCTTGCCGCGCACCAATAGGCGGTGCGTGTTGATGCCGTAGGGGGTGCAGGTCATCAGGGTGACATAATCCATCCCCTCGGTGGGAAGCAACTGGTCGATCTCAGTAGGCAGCACAATGGAGATTTGATCGACCTCATAGGTCAGCACCCGATTCAACACTGTGATGGTAAAACGGTCGCCCACCTCCAGCTCGTCCAGATTGGTGAACAGCTTTGCACTGGGCAGGCCGCGGTGCGCTGATATGACCGCATGGGTCCCGGCACCGCCCACGGGCAGGCTGCTGCCTTCCAGATGGCCTGCTGCCACCTGCAGCACGCCCTCATCGGTGCCGTGGTATATGGGCAGCTCAACGCTGATTTTGGGGATCGTGATATACCCCATAATGCCCGTGCCGGAGATGTCGAGCGTCTGCGCATAGCCGCTGACCAGATCTGGTTTATAAAAGGCATTGGGGGTGGTGTTCAGCTGCCGGTTGTACGCATCGGCAGCATCGAAATAGGTCTGATAATCCGCATCTGACAGCTGTTCTACTTCCTCGGCATAGCTAGCCACTGCGCGGGACTGATGCTTCCGGTTGACAGCGTCGCTGACGGAGGGATATAACATCACGGATAGACCCACGAGGAAGATCAATATTAAAATAATTGTGCTGAAGTTCTTTCTCATGGGTTACTCCCTAATGTTATAAGGATTGGTATATGACGGCAAATGCGCCTTTACTTGTTATTCATCCGCTTTTTGGTGACCAGCAGAACGGCAGCCACGGCCATCAGCACGCCGCCGATCACATAGAAAAGGGTAGTGCCGATGCCGCCGGTGGAGGGCAGCTGTGTTCCGGCTTTGTTCAAAACCTTAACGATTGCATTTGTTGCAGGTGTATAAGTGCTATCGTTTTGATTCCTATATTCAACCGTTTCGCTCACTCCTGTAGCATCGGGTGTTGCGGTGATTTTAACTTCAATGGGTTTGGTCAGCTTATTGTACCCTACAGGCGCTTCGGTTTCTTCCAGATAATAGGTTCCCACGTTGAGACCTTCAATCAAAATATCACCTTCGCCGGAAGTTTCCAAAGTTGTTGCATCGCTCTGATTGGTTACCCAACTGTCGATTTTACCGCCAGTCAGCTTTGCATAATACTTTTTGTCGCCACCGTCCATGCGGTACAGTACAAACTTTGCACCACTCAATGCCACTTCTTTGTTTGTACTGTCCAGCGTATATTTGTGTACATTCAGTTTCCAAACATAGGTTGTTGTCTCTTCTTTGGTGCTGTGTTTCCCATTATACTCCAGATTTGCCGTGTTTTTGTTGCCTGCGCCCGCAATCGTGGCGTCTGCCGCAACCGTCGCCGAATAGGTAACAACGACTACATCGTTCGGTTTGAGCTTGTCATTAGTAAATTTTACATCAAAGGAATCCCTATCTGTGGGGTTTGTTTTCAAGGTATAGTCAGTATTTGGAGTAAGCGTTGTTGTTCCGATTTTAACTTTAAGTGAATCAGGATCAAATGTCAGACCGGAGAGCTTATCGTGCAGAACATAGTCCTTCGGGGCACCATCCTTTACCGTAATGGTTATGCTAAAGTTTACGGTATCACCAATGCCTGCACTGTTGCTATCAACCTTCTCATCACCAGTAGTACCAGTAATCACGATTTTCTTTTCGATTGTTGTATCACTGTTCTTTTCTTGTATGGTAACACTCGGCGCCGTTGTGTCCAGACTGCACAGAGACCCCAGGCTGGTATCTACCAGATAGTAACCCAGTGTCAAATCTGTAAAGGTCACTGTAGCGCCAGATGCGGTTTCTTTCTTATCACATGCAATACTGTTTGCATCCACAAAAGCCTTTGCCAGCTTTGCAAAATCCGCTCCGGCATCTTTTTTCGTATCTTTCCACTCAATATAACCTGCCGAATTTACGCTAAAAAAGTCTGTTGCGCGCACTTCCTTGCCATCAATGGTTGTGCTATATTCAGGAAAGTCTTTCCAGTTCGTATTCAGCTTATAAGAATACGCATTTTTGTCTGTATCATAGCTTTCCAAGTCAAAAATACGATAAGCCTTGTAGGTCGTACCCGTCACGGCATTATCAATGGTTATCATTCCTGTGCTGCTTGCTGTACCGCTTTCTGCAAATGCCGGGACGGCCATGGCCAGTGCAAGCGTCAGCACGGCAAGCAGTGTCATGAGTTTTTTCATGTACTTCATTGGTTTTATGTCTCCTTGCTCAAATAGTTTGGTCTGCGTTGTCCACATCGGTGGAGGGGTTATTTCTAATTTTCACCCCCCCTCGAATGGCTGCGTTTGTTGATAAGATATCTTAACATCAGCGCGATGCCCATTATCAGGGCGCCTGCTGCTGTATACGGGGGTGTGCCGGCCGCGCCGGTGGCGGGCAGCTCATAGCTGGGCTTTTGCTTGTTCGTGATGGTAATGGTGCCGCCGCCGGTGACACCGGTGTCGTTGCTTTCACTGTACTTTACTTCATAGAAGATAAGCGCGCCACTGTCTGTTCCTAACTCTTCTACATAGTAGTGATAACCGCTCTCCAAGGAAGAAATTTTCTTGGTCCAGCCGTCAGCTTTTGTCAAGGTGACCGGATTTCCGACCTCCACTGCGTCCGCCTTGTCTTTTCCATCCTTGTACCGGTACAGCTGCACCTGGATCTCGTCCACCGGTGCTTCTATCGTGTCGTTCCCGATGCCATACCAGATTTTGCGCAGGGTCAGGCAGTTTTGCTTGTTGGGGATGGCCATTGTGGCGCGGTCTCCGTTCACGCCCAAAAAGTTGATGTTTGCAGTGGTAACCCCTTCCGGGACAGTAGTTCCGGTTGCAGTTGTAAGCGCAGCTGCTTTTTTGTCAGCATCCGTTGCTGTGCTATTCCAGATAAAATAGTGCGGGGTTGCATCCGGCGCATAGTCTGTTGGAGCCACAGTTTCCACAAGCTTATACAGGTCCTTGATGACCAGCTGCGAGCTGCCTGCTGCAGAGGATTGCGCAAATATCAGGTCAAAGCTGCCATTCGTAGTCTGCCACGTTCCAATGGACTCCCACTTACTGTCGGTTTTATTATAGTGGTATATCGCAAAGGTTGCCGGGCTTGCCGTGATGGCTAAGTTTGTATCAGAATCCGTCTTGGAAACAGTCAGAACGGCATTGTTTACAGTTGCCGTTGCACTGTCGCTTTTCACCGAAACCTGATTGCCTACAATTTTTCCCTTCAGCGTAGCCGTATTGGTAACCGCCATGTCGCTTGCGAGATTACCCGGATTCATTTTATAAGAATACTCCAGCACCAGGGCTTTCGCGTCCGGCAGAATGAACTTGTACTTCCGCGTCGATGCGGTTTCTTCAACCTTTTCAACGCGGACACCGTCCTTGACTTCGTCGCCCTTTACCCAGTCACCATCCTTCAGGATGTATTCATATACCTTGATAGAATCCAGCATCAGCTCCATGCCGGTTTTGCCGAAGTATTCGCTTTCCATCGTGTCCGTAAGCTCGAGCGTGTCACTGCCCGATGCAAGATCCTCTGCGCGGGGGTTGATGCAAAGGGTGTAATTGGCTTGATGGGTTGTTTGATTGTAACTGCCCTTCTTCTCCAGAAGCTCCTTTTTCGGGCGCGTGATGGTCATGCCGGACGATGTCGATGCACCGTCCCATGTGGCAGTATTCGTATAGGTTTTTTCCTCGAGAGTACGCTCGTTCCAGGCTGCCGCATCATCCAGCTGGAGCGCATAGCGGATCTCCACATAATGATCCGTTGTTTTGCTTGGGACGATCAGGGTTTTCAATGTGTCCGGTAAAACCTGAATGGTCAGCTGCCCCGAAACAGAAGTGTCAATCGACCAATAGGTAACCCCGTTAAGCACAAGGCCGTATTGGTTTTCGCCAAGCTTTTTGATGCTTCCCGTGTACTTATTTTTGGGATTTGCATCCAGATCCGCCGCAATCCTATAGCTGCTAAGAGAAACACTGTCCGTAGCCAGCTTCATGCCGTCCGGGATCTTATCTACCACCGTCAGCGCTTTGGTCTTGTCTACATCACCGCTGCCCAGATTCAGTTTGATGCAATACCAGATGACCTTGTTTTTGGCATAGGTAGTGCTGTTGTTCTGCTTGTACCCACTGTCGCTCTTGTCAGATGTTTCCTTGGTGATAGAACCGATCTTTGTATAATCGTAAGTTCCTCTCCAGCCCTCGTTCCCGGCGTTATCCGAGTAAATTTCCACGCGGTTCACAAAATGCCTCGTGGTATTGTTCGCCATATCAGACGTTTTTGCCACCGTTGGAATGTCGCTGATGGTGCATCTCAAAATGCGCAGCTTCTCGCCGTCCGGCCGGCTAAACTGTAATCGGATGCGATGCACCGCGGTTGCATCATCGGAAACCGAAATGCCGTTGTCGGGATCGCTCCAGTCATTCGAACCGTTGGAAAAAAGGGACAGCTGAATCTGTATGCCTTCATCTACCGCTTGCGCCCATGTCAGCGTTGTGCCGCCTTCCATCGTCAAGCGCAGATTGTTTCGAATGGCGGTTTCCAGCTGGGTTTTGACACCGTACAGCGGTTCGCGGATGTTATCCACGATTTTGAAACTGTTAACGCCCGCGGGAACCGTTCCGGTTATATTCCACATGACCTTTTGGTCACCGTTTTTCAGCGGCGTGACAGTGCCCGGATACTTTCGAATATCCACTTTGCCTACACCGGTGGAAACATTGGCTGTCGCGGTATAGGAACGTGAACCTTTTTCCAGCGTTGCCTGGTTGGTGGCGGAAACGGTGCCATTCACCGGGTCCGGTGCAGCCGTTTGATAGGTAAATGTATAGGCGTTCGCATTGGAGTTTTCCGGGAAGGTATAGCCGTTGGTCAGAAAATCTTTGCCAGTGATGGTTGTTGCAACTGTTCCGTCAGCCCTCTTCAGCGTTACATCACCAACAATGTCCAGCTTCGGCGTCGGGTTGTCGGTCACCTTATAGCCTGCCAAATCACCGTCCGGATTTTTGACCTTGATGACCCAGTTGATGCGGTGGGTCGCAGCATCATAGGTGCCTGTTTTGGCAATGCTGCTCTCCTTCACGGTGATGGTATCCTTGACCTCGTTGCTCTGCAGCGTACTGGTTGTGCCCTTGGCCGTGTTGACAATCGTACCGGAACCGTCTGCGCCTGTCACAACACCCACATTTACGTCATAGGTCAGTTTATACGACTGGTTATATCCGAGGGGAGGCAGCCCTGTGATCGTAAAGCCCTTGCCGTCTGCGTTGTCGGTAATTTCGGCATCTTTATACTCGGAGAGCGGCTTCCCGTTGATTTTGATACTGTTTTTATCATAGCTGCCGTTTGCGGTATTCTCGGCCAGCCGGTCCGTAATGGTGACTGTCTGGTCATGCGTACCATTTGGGGCATTGACTGTGACGGTGTAGCTTACCTTACTTTTGTCTTCCGAAAGGGTGTGCTCTTTCTTCGTGTTCAGCGAATACTCCGGCTCAATGGTGAAGGTTTTCTCGCCCAGCTGTATCTGGCCGTCGCCACCGGTCTCAGCGTAATTGATCGTGGTATTAAACTTGAAGGTGCCGGTGAACGCCCGACTTGTGTCGTTACTAAATGTAAATGTGACCGTAGGGGATTTTTTCGAAAGCGCAAAAGTACCAATTATCGTTCCGGTTGAATCGGTGATGTTTCCTGACAAATCTCCTTTGGGATAGACACCCGCCGGCAGGGTATAGGTCGCTGTATTGCCGCCGGGTTTGAATGCGTTCGCCGGTACACTGTAGACGATTTCCACCTGAACCTGGGTGCCGTCCTTGATAGATGCCAAATTATTCAGCGGTTCCCAAGTGCCGCCTTGATTGATGGAAATAGCTGTACTTGTCAGCAGATTATCCAGCTTTAGGTTGCCCTCGCTGTCATACTGAGGGGTTGCTGCCGCTGCGGTCAGTGTATCATCGTCTTCCGCAGCCGGCATTATGGAATCCGGCCGTTGCCAAACAATATACGCCACCGCGCCGTCTCTTGCCAAAATGGCGTCCGCATCAAAGGAGAGTTCTTCGGATCCGTCTGATGCGCCGGTCTGCGCATACACGCCATACGCATCCAACACACGGATGGTATTGGTGACATCGGCCTCTGCGACTGTCACAGCCGCTACCGCACCGTCCACAGCGCCGGAAACAACGGTCA
>ERZ1034980.1691-NODE-1691-length-12887-cov-4.639261_pt1 | contig 12887 bp, 9 predicted proteins | sample MGYA00520622_ERZ1034980 | MGnify/ENA primary metagenome ERZ1034980 (study PRJEB33766, sample SAMN09781791) | gut metagenome | biome: gut microbiome | host: Homo sapiens | place: Madagascar | study: EMG produced TPA metagenomics assembly of the PRJNA485056 data... | reverse complement strand
AAACAGCGCCTGGCGTGCCGCTGTCGAGCTCGGCCGTGCGTATGGCCGTGAGCCTTTGTTCGATATCCATATCGAAAAGCGCATTCCCATCCGTGCCGGCCTGGGCGGCCCCTCTACCGACGCTGCCGCAACCCTGCGCGGTCTGTGTGCAGCATGGGATATCGACATCCATGACGAGCGCGTGGCTGCCGTTGCGCGCAGCATCGGTGCCGATGTGCCGTTTTTCCTCTACGAATCGCCTGCATACCTCAGTGGCGCGGGCGATGTGATGGAGGAGACTTTCGATGCGCTCGAGGGCATGCCCGTGGCGCTTGTCCGCGCTTCTTCAAAGGGCGTTACGGCGCAGGAAGCCTACCGTGTCTTTGATGCCGATCCGCAGCCCGCGGCTCCTATCGATCCCATGCTTGAGGCCCTGCGCGCTAGCGACGAACAGAGCGTGGTCAATGCGCTTGCCAATAACTTGGCCCCCGCTGCGATGTCTATCGCGCCCGAGATTGTCGATGTGCTGGCGTGGATGCGTGAGCAGCCGGGTGTGCGCGTGGCGGACGTTTCGGGTTCGGGTTCTTGCTGCTTTGCCCTGTGCGAGAGCAAAGAGGCTGCTCAGAGCCTTGCAAGCGCGGCTTCAAGCGAGCGCGGATGGTGGTCATGTGCAACTCAGATGGAAAAGTCTGGATCGAATCTCATTGATTGCTAGCATTTGTCTCAATCTTTTGTTACTATAGCTTGGCTATCGGGTTGTGGCTCAGTTTGGTAGAGCACTGCGTTCGGGACGCAGGGGTCGCTGGTTCAAATCCAGTCAACCCGACCATTGCATTGAAGGCAGACCAGGGGCTATTGTCTCTGGTCTGTTTTGTTATTCAGAGTCAGTATGGATGATTAGCCATCAATTTCCGGTTAAGGTTCCCCTTCTTTCCAGAGCCAGCGGTTTAATGCCTAAGAGTCTTCGATCCTAGGCGAACAAAGTTCTATGTCGGGACGATATAGTATTCTGGGCAAAAGGATTTGAGCAAGGAAAGGAGGAAAAATATGGAAGCAAAAGATAAATACCGTTTTCTTGAGTTTTTTGCCGGTTCTGGATTGGTTAGCTATGGCCTGTCAGGTTCGTTTTGCTCAGTTTGGGCGAACGACGTGAGCGAAAGAAAAGCTGAGGTGTATCGGACTAATCTTGATCCTGATGTGCTTCATGTGGGGGACATCGCGGATGTTAAGGGTGAAAACCTGCCCAGAGCCTGTCTTTCTTGGGCTTCCTTTCCTTGTCAGGATCTTTCGCTTGCGGGAAATATCGAAGGAATCTATTCGAATCGCTCTGGTCTAGTATGGCAATGGCTGCGTGTGCTCGATGAGCAGGCAAGGGATGCTCCTCGGGTGATTTGTTTGGAAAACGTTTCAGGGTTGTTGAGCGCTCATAATGGCGAAGACTACCAGCATCTCCATTTTGCTCTTACCGAGCGTGGATATGCGGTCGGAGCTGTCCAAATTAATGCGGAGCGTTTCGTGCCTCAATCAAGACCGCGCGTGTTTGTTATTGGAACAAAAGGACCAATTCCACGAAGCCTAATCGGTGATGGTCCTACTTGGGCACACACTCCAACCTTGAACAAAGTTGCTTCAAAGATTGACGGATTCGTGTGGTGGAACCTTCCGGAACCTGAACAGCGCACTTTGAGCATCGAAGATGTCATCGAACGGCGGACGCCATTCGATAGAGATGAGGTTACTGCGCTCATCTCCGAAGCTCATTTGCGTAAATTTGAGGAATCTGGAAGACAGTATGCGACTGGATACAGACGCACTCGCAATGGAAAGCAGGTACTGGAAATTCGCTGCGACGGTGTGGCGGGGTGTTTGAGAACTCCGTCGGGAGGATCCTCTCGCCAATTTCTGGTGAGCCGTATGGGTGGCAAAATCCATGCCCGGTTGCTTACGACTAGGGAAGCGGCACGTCTTATGGGGGCTCCAGACAGTTTTAAGCTGCCCGGAACGTACAATGATGCGTATTTTGCGATGGGTGATGCTGTTGCGGTGCCGGTTGCTAAATATCTATCTGATCACTTGCTCGGGCGATTGGTGGAGACTGCTTATGCTTTATAAGAATGAACTTGAGGATTTTCGTTACGATCAAAAAGTTAAAGGAAAGGGCGCATTGGCGCTTGTTGTACAGCTAACAAGGGCTTTTTCGAAGGATGAATTTCCAATTGATCCAGCTAATTATGTAACGGGAAAACAAGGCCAAGTTGCAGGTTTGGGCGATGCCAATCTTAGGAAGATATTTGCGGAGCACGGAATTACTCGACAGCTTGCGAAAGAGGCCGGTCGTACCAACCGGGGCAACATGGGCTTAATGTTCGCATATGCTCAATTAATCAATGAGCTTCCGCGTCCTGTTGATTTTGCTGCTATTGAGAACTATTGGATCGATTGCGTTAACGAGTATTTTGCTGGCCAGCCTTTCAAGCTTACTAAAGATTCTTCACGCAGCGTGACTGATGCGGTGAATGGGCTGCTTGAACAGGCGGTAAAGCGACAGAGGGAAAATCCGGGAATGAAGTATGCCGGTACGGTTTTGCAGCACTTGGTTGCCGCAAAATTGGAACTTCTTATGCCAACCATTGAGATTCATGGTGCATCCGATGCTGACGACCAGACAGGCAGGGCAGGCGATTTTATTATCGAAGATACTGCTATTCACTGCACTACCGCTCCTGCAAATCTTTTGATTGAAAAGTGCCGTTCCAATCTGGAACAGGGACTTCATCCAGTCATTATTACAATATCAGATCGCGTTACAACAGCACGAAATCTTCTTGAAGACGTCGGAATGGGCAGCAGGGTTGAAGTCTGGGATTTGCAGCAGTTCCTTTCGACTAACGTGTACGAGCATGGTTTATTTCGCTCGAGCACAAGAGGGGATGTGCTGAGCGAACTCATTGATAACTATAACGGCATTATTGACGAGTTCGAAACTGATCCAAGTTTGCGTATTGAGTGTGCCAAATAGCTTTATTTGGGTCAGTGACACGTTTTTTGATTGGGAAAGTGGCTTTGAATCTAGAATCGGTGCCTCCTGTATTAGTGGAGTTTCTTGAGGTTGTTAGCTCGATTGTTGCAGTTTTTGTTGCTCTGTATGTGAGCTATAAGGCAAGTCTCCCTCAAGTCATTGCCTATCTCGATTTTGATGAAGATCACAATTTGATGTATTTTGTTGTTGAGAACAGTGGGGCGGGAGTGGCATACGATATCCGCTTTCTGAACTTTGGGGAACAAATTGTTCAGGAGAGTCTTCGAGAGATTGTCGGGAGATCATTTATTCACAATGGTGTTCCTGTTCTTGCTCCGGGTAAGATTAGAAGAACTTTAATTGCTGCTGGGCGAATACAGGATGAAATGGAGAATTATTCTGCAAAGGTAACGGTGCTATATAAGGAAAAATCCATGTTCCTTCGTCGAAATAAAACGGTGAAGGAGCCTACGGTGCTCGAATATCGTTCCTATACAGGGTCTCTTTACGCACATAGCGACATGCATGAAATGAAGATGTCGTTGGATAAGATTGTAAATCATACGAGTTCGATTGCCAGCGCCCTTAAGAATATGGAGCGTTTCATAAAGGAAGAGTAAAGGCTTGCAGTCTGAATGGCGAACTCGCAAAGCGGGCTTATTGGGAAGCCTTTCTGGCTGCGCAGAAATATTAAGTTATTTTGATTATCATTGCATTGAATAAAGTCGCTTTCGGGCGGCCCTTTTTTATGCGCGTTCACGCTTCAATTCCGGCTGCTTTGAAATCGCGGCAAGATGCGCGCCGCTTTGTTTGCATGGAGTGCTAGCATATGACCGTTTGCAAGCAGAGTGTGAGGAATGCGTATGGCGCTGGGCGTAAAAGTCGATATGACGCAGGGGTCCCTTTGGGACAAAATCGTTCTCTTCGCCATACCCGTTGCGCTTATGGCTTTCCTTCAGCAACTTTTTAATGCCGCGGACGTTGCCGTACTGGGACAGTTTGCGGGCACCAACGCCATGGCGGCCGTGGGCAGCTGCGGCGCCATGTGCAGCTTTGTGGTGAGTTTGGGCACGGGCATGAGCCTGGGTGCCAACGTGACCATTGCAACGAACATCGGGTCGGGCAGGATGGATGCCGTGCGTCGCGCTGTACACACCGCGATGCTTGCCGCAGTGGGCGGGGGCATTATCTTGGGCCTTGCGGGCGAGCTTGTGATTGAACCCATCATGGCCGCGATGGGCATCAAGGATCCCGAGGTCGAGGCGATGGCGCTTCTTTACATGCGTATCTATCTTGCGGGACTTCCCATTCTTTTTCTGTATGACTTTGAAGCTGCCATCATGCGCAGCCAAGGTGACACGCGCACACCGCTTATCGCGCTCACTATTTCCGGCATGGTTAATGTGGGCCTCAACCTGCTTTTCGTGCTGGTTTTGGGCATGGACGTCGACGGCGTTGCGTCGGCAACGGTAATCTCCAGCGCCGTGAGTTCGATCATTCTTTTATGGTGCCTGACGCACAGCGACTCCGTCATCCGTGTGAATCTGCGCGAGCTGGCAATCGACTGGCCCTCGCTCAAGCGCATTCTTATCGTCGGCCTGCCCGCAGGTATTCAAGGTGCGCTGTTCTCTGTGTCGAATGTTATCGTCCAGGCAGCCGTGAACAGCTTGGATACCGCTGTCATGGCGGGCAACTCCGCCGCAAACAATATCGACGCTTTCTCGTGGTATAGCCTCAATGCCTTTGGCCAAGCGTGCACCACGTTTGTGGGCCAAAACAACGGCGCCCGTCGTCACGATCGCTGCCTGCGTACCCTCAAGATCTGCTTTATCGAAGGCTATACGGCCTATGCGATCCTCACAACGATCCTGCTGCTCTTTAGCAGGCAACTGCTTTCGATTTTTAGCACCGACCCCGCGGTGCTCGATGCCGGACAGCTGCGCATTCAGTTTATTTTGGCAACGCACCTCTTTACGATGGTGGTCGAGATCATGTCTGGCTACTTGCGCGGCTACGGCTGCTCGCTGCCGCCAACGATCATTGCCCTCATCTCCATCTGTGTCCTGCGCGTGCTGTGGGTTGCGTTTATCTTCTCGGCCGACCACACCTTATTTACGCTGCTGATGGTCTACCCCGTGAGCGTTGCCGTGAACGCGTTGCTTACCATGATATTCACCTTCTTTATGCGCAACCACTTGGCGCGCCCGGCGGCTGCGGTGGCCTAGCGCCCACGCTGTCCCGTTTTCTGCGCTCAATCCCAAAGCCGGTTGATGAACCGTGCGTAATGTCGCGTGAAGAATCTGGTAGGGGAAATATGGGGCTGTTGTTCCGCAACGCCAAGCGCGGTATACTTCCATCTGCTTGTTTGCAAAACACTGGGAGGAAACCATATGTTCCCTAAGGGTATGGAATGGATCGTCATTCTCATCGTTGCACTGCTGATCTTTGGGCCTAAGAACCTCCCGAAGCTCGGCAAGTCCCTCGGCTCCACGGTCAAGAATATCCGTGAGGGCATGGAGAGCGACGAGGCCTCCAAGGACGACGAGCCTGTTGTCGCCGAGGAAGACGCGGATGACGACGCCGAGATTCGCGAGCTCGAGGCCAAGCTCGCTGCCGCCAAGAAGAAAAAGGAAGACGGCGACGCTGAGTAATTTCCGCCCTGTTATCACGGGGTGATCTTCGACCGGCTTACCCCTAGGGCCAGCCGGTCTTTTCTGTGTATGGGTGGCTGATCTGCCACACGTGAGATGCAAGGAGTTTGTGCGCATGGATGCAAGCGAGATCGTACTGACAGCCGAAGGCCGCCAGAAGCTCATGGAGGAGCTCGCCTGGCGTGAGGGCGATAAGAGCAAGGAGATCATCGAGCACATCAAGGAAGCGCGCGCCTTTGGCGACCTTTCCGAGAACTCCGAGTACGATGCCGCTAAGGAAGAGCAGGCTAAGAATGCCGCCCGTATCGCCGAGATTCAGGCCATTCTTGCCAACGCTCAGGATGCTGGCACCTCTTTGCACGGCCTGACCGTCTCCATTGGCAGCATCGTTGCTTTGGTTGATGCCGACGGCGTTGCCACCGAGGTCACCCTCGTGGGTACTACCGAGACCAACGTGCTGGAGCACAAGATTTCCAACGAGTCTCCTGTGGGCCGTGCGATCATCGGCCATGCCGAGGGCGAGACCGTCGAGGTTGTGACCCCGTCCGGCAAGACCCGCACCTACACCATCACCAAGATTTCCCGCTAAACCGCGGGCATCAGTATGTAATGGCTCCCGGGGGATACCGATCCTTTGGGAGCTTTTTCGCGTTATATAGGAGTGCAGCCGATGTCAGAGAATCAGACCGAAACCCCCGTTGTCGACACGCTTAACGATGAGCGTGCCCGCCGCCTTGCCGACCGCGAGGCCCTGTATGCCGCTGGCCAGAACCCGTATCCCGAGCATTCTGATGTTGAGGATTACGTGGCCGACATCGAGGCCAAGTATGCCGACCTTGCCGATGGCGAGGACACAGCCGACGTCGTGAAGATCGGTGGCCGTGTTGTTGCCAAGCGCGGCCAGGGCAAGATTATGTTCGTCGTGCTGCGCGACCCGACGGGCGATATCCAGCTCTTCTGCCGTATCAATGATATGAACGAGGATGACTGGAAGCGCCTGCGCAAGCTCGACCTGGGCGATATCGTGGGCGTCGAGGGCGTTGTGGTTCGCACTCAGCGTGGCCAGCTCTCCGTGGCGCCTCGTTGCCTCACGCTTCTTGCCAAGGCCGTTCGTCCGCTGCCCGAGAAGTTCCACGGCCTTTCCGATAAGGAGACCCGTTATCGTCAGCGCTATGTCGACCTGATCGTGAACGAGGACGTGCGCGAGACCTTCCGCAAGCGTTCCGCTATCGTTTCGGCCTTCCGCCGCTACATGGAGGCCGACGGCTTCATGGAAGTTGAGACCCCGATTCTGCAGACCATCCAGGGCGGTGCCACGGCAAAGCCGTTCATCACGCATTTCAATGCGCTGAACCAGGAGAATTACCTGCGCATCGCTACCGAGCTGCACCTTAAGCGCCTGCTTGTGGGCGGCTTTGAGCGCGTGTTCGAGATTGGCCGCATCTTCCGTAACGAGGGCATGGACCTTACGCACAACCCCGAGTTCACCACCATGGAGGCATACCGTGCCTTCTCCGACCTTGAGGGCATGAAGGAGCTGTGCGAGGGCGTTATCAAGGCAGCGAATGCCGCGGTGAACGATTCCGAGCAAATCGAGTATCAGGGTCAGACCATCGACCTTTCCGGTACCTGGCCGAGCCGTCCCATGTCCGATATCGTCTCCGACGTGCTGGGCTACAAAGTGACCATCGATACTCCCGCCGAGGAGCTCGCTGCTGCTGCCCGCGAGCGCGGCATCGAGGTCAAGCCCGAATGGACGAGCGGCAAGCTCATTGCCGAGATTTATGACGAGCTGGGTGAGGAGACCATCGTCAACCCCACCTTTGTGTGTGATTACCCCATCGAAGTCAGCCCGCTCGCCAAGCGTTTTGAGGACGATCCGCGCTTGACGCATCGCTTTGAGTTGGTCATTGCCGGCCATGAGTACGCCAACGCCTTCTCGGAGCTCAACGATCCGGTCGATCAGGCGGAGCGCTTCCGCAAGCAGGTGGAAGAGAAGTTTGCCGGCGACGATGAGGCCATGGAGTACGATGAGGACTACGTGCGTGCCCTTGAGTACGGCATGCCTCCTGCAGGCGGCATTGGCATTGGCATGGACCGCGTGATCATGCTGCTCACTAACTCCGCGAGCATCCGTGACGTCCTGCTGTTCCCGCACATGAAGCCCGAGGGCGGCTCCAAGGGCCCCAAGCCCGCTGCTGCTTCTGTCGAGGGCTCGTTTGTCGAGGCACCGAAGGTCTCCACCATCGATTACTCCAAGGTCGTTGTGGAGCCGCTTTACGAGGACATGGTCGATTTCGATACCTTTATCAAGTCCGATTTCCGCGTGGTGAAGGTCAAGGCCTGCGAAGCGGTGAAGAAGAGCAAGAAGCTGCTGAGCTTTGTGCTCGACGACGGCTCCGGCACCGATCGCGTCATCCTCTCCGGCATCCATGGCTACTATGAGCCCGAGGATCTGGTGGGCAAGACGCTCGTTGCCATTACCAACCTCCCTCCGCGCAAGATGATGGGTATTGACTCGTGCGGCATGCTCATCAGCGCTGTACACGCTGAGGGCGACGAGGAGCGCCTGAATCTCCTGCAGCTCGATCCGAGCATCCCCGCAGGTGCCAAGCTCTGCTAGACGCGCCTTAGCATGAAGTGAACGAGGCATTGACCCCGTGCGGTCGGTGCCTCGTTTTTTATGGCGCTGACGGACGAGCGCGGGTGCCGCGCGTGCGCTGACCGATAAACGCTGGAGAATGACGAGCTGATGCGAAAGGCGTTCGAGGCGACGGGGGCGCTATATTTCACAAACTCTACGCTTACGAAGAGCCTTCTTTTCGTGCTAGCCTGAATGCAGGACATAAGTAGTCGCAGACGCATATAGGCGGGCGAGATGAAGTTTTAAAAGCTCCATCTCGCCCGCCTTTTTGTTGCGACAGCAAAGAGAAAGGAATCGCCCTTACATGCCTACCAACAAACGAGAGAGCCTTCTGTTCACCTTTATCATGTGCTTTTGCATGGTCTTGTGGATGAGTATCTATAACGTCGCCTTGCAGCATGGCGTCATCAATGGAGAGGTCATCGCTGCAGCTTGGCTCGGCTTCCCCCTCGCCTATATCTTTGCCATGTGCTGCGACTGGTTTGTTGCCAGCCCGCTCGCGAAGGGCTTCGCTTTTAAGTATCTGGTTACTCCCGGCAAGAGTTCGCCGCGTGCCATGACGCTTGCCGTGAGCTCTTGCATGGTGGTTCCCATGGTGATCATCATGTCGCTTTACGGTGCTTGTGAGGGCCTGTTCCATATGCCCGGCGGCCCGCTTGCTAACCTGAGCGTCCTGCCCATGATGTGGGCGATCAACATCCCGCGTAACTTTGTGATGGCGCTGCCGTGGAATCTGCTTGTTGCCGGTCCGCTTGCGCGCTTTGTATTTCGCCGCGCATTCCCGCTGGGTACGGTTTTTGGCGAGCCTCACATGGAGCTTGTTTCCTTCCCGGGGGCTCCCGCCGCGTCCGAGGCTGCCGATGAGCCGGCGACGCCGATTGCCGCCGTCAAGGCATAAAAGGTAACGCCGCCCGCATTGCAACAGAGCAATTTGCCCAGAAAGCCACCTGCAAGGGTGGCTTTTTTTACGCTGCGAAAGATGAGCTATCGGATTCCGTTATCATTAATCATGGTATGGGTAAAGAACAACAAGCGCCGAGAACGGTGCTTGTTTATCGTTTATAACTTCTAGCACGTTAGAGGTTTGCATATGTTGGATAGATTCACCGACCGCGCCCGCAAGGTCATGTCGCTTGCAAAACAAGAGGCGATCGATCTGAAGTCCACCAAGGTGGGCACCGAGCACCTGCTGCTTGCGCTTGCCAAGGAGGAGGAAGGTATCGCTGCCGAGGCCCTGCGCGCCCTCGATATTTCCTATGATGACATCCTGGAGCAGCTCAAGGAGATTCGCACCACGGTTCCTGCCGAGGATGAGCCCGCAGAGGCGGCAAAGCTCACTTTTACGCCGCTTGTGATCTCGGTGATGGAGCGGTCCTTCCGCTTGGCACGCGAGAACAACCAGACATATGTTTCGACCGAGCATTTGTTGCTTGCCATTGTCTCCGAGGGCAACGGCCTTGCGATGGATATTTTCCAGCGCCTGGGCGTATCCGGTGCTTCTGTGCGTGCTTCGGTGGAAAGGCTTACGGCCAAAGACCAAGGCGGCAAGCGCCCCATGGCAGGTGCGGGCGCGGGACGCCCTGGTGCTGGTCTGCCGTTTTTCTCGGGCGAGGCGGGTATTGCCGGCGCCAAGATTGCCGGCGGTACGCTGGAGCAGTTTGCTATCAATCTTTGCCGCCGCGCTCGCGAGGGCAAGCTCGACCCGGTTATCGGCCGCGAGAAAGAGATCTCGCGCATGATGGAGATCCTTTCCCGTCGTACGAAGAACAACCCGCTTATCCTGGGCGACCCCGGCGTGGGCAAGACAGCCTTGGTGGAGGGCCTGGCGCAAGAGATCGTTGCCGGCAATGTTCCCGAAAACCTCCTCAACATGAATATCTGGGCGCTTGACCTGCCCGGTCTTGTGGCTGGTGCCAAGTACCGCGGCGAGTTCGAGGAGCGTTTGAAAAACGTTATCGCCGAGTGCACCGAGTCCGATAACGCGATTTTGTTTATCGACGAGATGCATACCTTGATTGGTGCCGGTTCTGCCGAGGGCTCCATCGACGCGAGCTCTATGCTCAAGCCCGTGCTTGCGCGCGGTGCCTTCCAGATCATCGGCGCCACTACCGCCGAGGAGTTTCGCAAGTACCTCACCAAAGACCCCGCGTTCGAGCGTCGTTTCCAGTCCATCGATGTGGAGGAGCCGAGCGTCGAGGATACGGTCACGATTCTAAAGGCTCTGGTGCCGCGCTATGAGGAACATCATCACGTGCGCTATACGCCGGCTGCCATCGAGGCGGCGGCGAGCCTGTCGAACCGCTATATCCAAGATCGCTATCTGCCGGATAAGGCCATCGATCTTATCGACGAGGCCGGTGCCCGTGCACGCATCGCCGCGAACCGCGCTCCGCAAGAAGTACGTGATGCCGAGAAACGCGTGGCCGAGCTCTCCGATGCTGTGGAGTCCGCTTCGAACGACGATGACATGAATCGTGCCGCCGAGCTCAAGCAGGACCAGCAGGCTGCCGAGATTGCCCTTGGCGAGGCTCGCGCCGCTTGGAATGCCCAGATGGATGCCGATCCGCTTGTGATCGATACCGCGCAGATCGCCGATATCGTCTCCATTACCTCGGGCGTACCCGTGAGTTCGCTTACCGAGAGCGAGTCGCGCCGCCTGCTGCAGTGCGAGAGCGTGCTCAAAACGCGCATCATCGGTCAGGACGAGGCGGTTTCCGCAGTCGCCAAGGCTATTCGCCGCAGCCGTTCACCCCTTAAAGATCCGCGTCGTCCGGGCGGCTCGTTCATCTTCCTGGGCCCCACGGGCACCGGTAAGACCGAGCTTGCAAAGACGCTTGCCGAGTATCTGTTTGGCAGCAAAGACGCGCTCATCAGTTTTGACATGTCGGAGTTCGGCAGCGAGTTCGAGGTCTCCAAGCTCATCGGTAGCCCTCCGGGCTATGTGGGCCACGACGAGGGCGGCCAGCTCACCAAGGCAGTGCGTCGCCATCCGTACTCGGTCGTGCTGTTCGACGAGATCGAGAAGGCACACCCCGACATCTTCAACATCTTGCTGCAGGTGCTCGAGGAGGGCCGCCTTACCGACGGCCAGGGCAAGACGGTCGACTTCCGCAACACCGTGGTTATCATGACGTCGAATGTGGGTGCTCGCGAGATCGCGCAGGAGTCCAACGTGGGCTTTGGCACTACGGGCGAGAACGGTCTGAGTTCGGGTGAGATTCGCAGCCGTGCGATGGGCGAGCTTAAGCGCTTGTTCCGCCCGGAGTTCCTCAACCGTATCGATGACATCGTGGTGTTCCAGAAGCTGACGGGCGAGGACCTGAAGAGCATCGCTCAGCTGCTTGTGGACGACTTGCGCCAGCGTTTGATTGCCAACGGCATGAACATCGAGCTTACCGATGCCGCTATCGACAAGATTGTGGCGGAGGGTACCGACCTCACCAACGGCGCGCGTCCGTTGCGTCGTGCCATTCAGCGCCTCATCGAAGATCCGCTTTCGGAGGAGCTGCTGGCAGGCGAGTGGGGCGAAGGCGATACCGTGCTGTGTGACGTTACGGACGGCGCGTTTGTCTTTAGCCATGGCACGGGAGAGATTCCCGCGCCGCGCGCGTTGGGTGCCCTGGGTAGCAACGCGGTTGCAGCGCCGCACACGTCTGGTGCTGCGCCGAGCACGGGTGTGACCGCTGGCCCCGGAGGTATGATGCAGACGGGCTCCGGTGCTCATTAGTTATCCGCCCCTTATGAGACAGGCCTCGAGGAAGTACTTCCTCGAGGCCTGTTTTTTGCGGCAGGGAATGCCTCGGCACCTGTCCTCGCTTCGTACCCTGGACCCAAGCCGCATGCTTTTGAGAAGAAAAGCATGGTATTTGTGGGTGGCAGCAGGGCAGCGACGGCATTCGTGTAAAAATAGGCTCGTGTGCCGGAATCGCCATCCGGCGCAAGCTCTATAGCACTTCTGCCGGAACATGGAGGCGGACTATTGGATAACGAGACGTTTAAGCCAACGCTGAAGGACGCGATTCGTCTGACGGCACCGGGACAACCGCTGCGCACGGCACTCGATATGATTATCGCAGGCCATCTGGGCGCTCTTATTTGCGTGGGTGACTCCGAAAACGTGCTCAATGCGGGCAACGACGGTTTTCCGCTTAACATCTCGTTTACCTCAAACCGCCTGTTCGAGCTTTCCAAGATGGATGGTGCCATCGTTATCGATGGCGACCTTACGCAGATCCTGCGCGCAAACTTCCATCTCAATCCCGATCCTTCACTTGCTACGAGCGAGACGGGCATGCGCCACCGTACGGCAGCGCGCATGTCTATCCTCACCGACTCGATTGTCATCTCCGTGTCTGAGCGTCGTGCCGTGGTAAACGTCTACGTGCATGGCAAGTCGTATCAGATTGAGCCTATCCCCGACCTTATGGGTTCGGTGAGCCAGCTGGTGGGTACGCTGCAGACCACGCGTAGCTCGCTCGACCGTTCGCTGCTGCGTTTGACGGCGCTCGAGCTGGACGACTACGTGACCCTCGCAGATATTACCGGCATTTTCTCGAGCTTCGAAATCTTGCAGCAGGCAAAGCAGGAGCTGGAG
>ERZ1034980.1689-NODE-1689-length-12891-cov-23.994858_pt1 | contig 12891 bp, 7 predicted proteins | sample MGYA00520622_ERZ1034980 | MGnify/ENA primary metagenome ERZ1034980 (study PRJEB33766, sample SAMN09781791) | gut metagenome | biome: gut microbiome | host: Homo sapiens | place: Madagascar | study: EMG produced TPA metagenomics assembly of the PRJNA485056 data... | reverse complement strand
TGCTGGCCAAGTGGCTCGACCTGGAGTTTGTCCAGGAGGTCATTGCCTCCAAGCGCGCCGTCGAGACCCTCATCCCGCAGACCGACTGCGCCATCGAGCTCGGTGGCGAGGACGCCAAGATCATCTACTTTGACAACGGCATCGAGCAGCGCATGAACGGCACCTGCGCCGGCGGCACGGGCGCGTTCATCGACCAGATGGCGTCGCTGCTGCACACTGACGCCTCCGGCCTGAACGAGCTCGCCAAGGGCGCCACGCAGATCCACCCCATCGCCTCCCGCTGCGGCGTCTTTGCCAAGTCCGACGTCCAGCCGCTGCTCAACGAGGGTGCCGCCCCTACCGACGTGGCCGCCTCCATCTTCCAGGCCGTGGCCAACCAGACCGTCTCCGGCCTTGCCTGTGGCCACCCCATCCGCGGCTACGTGGCCTTCCTCGGCGGCCCGCTGCAGTACCTCTCCGAGCTGCGCCACCGCTTCTACGTCACGCTCAACCTGGACGAGGAGCACATCATCGTCCCGGAGAACGCCCACCTCTTCGTGGCCACCGGCGCCGCCCTTGCCGGCGAGTCCGACAAGTACATCACCTTTGCCGAGGCCATCCGCCTGCTCGAGGACCTCAAGGACACCCAGGGCTCCGAGGTCGCGCGCCTGGACCCGCTCTTCTCCACCGAGGAGGACTACCAGGAGTTCAAGGCCCGTCATGACCAGCAGGTCGTTCCCAAGGGAGACCTGACCAGCTACCACGGCCGCGTCTTCATCGGCATCGACGCCGGCTCCACCACCATGAAGGCGGCCGTCGTCGGAGAGGACGGCGAGCTTCTCTACACCTGGTACGGCAACAACAACGGCGACATCCTGGGCACCGCCCGCACCATCACGGACGACATCTACGACAAGATGCCCGCGGACTGCACCATCGGCCACGTGACCACCACCGGCTACGGCGAGCAGATCCTCATCGAGGCCCTGCGCGCCGACTCCGGAGAGATCGAGACCGTCGCGCACCTGCGCGGCGCCAAGGCCTTCATCCCCGACGTGGAGTTCATCCTGGACATCGGCGGCCAGGACATGAAGTGCCTGCAGGTCAAGGATGGCGTCATCGAGCACATCATGCTCAACGAGGCCTGCTCCTCCGGCTGCGGCTCCTTCATCGAGTCCTTCGCCGTGTCCATGAACATGAGCGTCCAGGAGTTCGCCGCGGCGGCCGTGCACGCCACGAGCCCCGTCGACCTGGGCTCCCGCTGCACCGTCTTCATGAACTCCCGCGTCAAGCAGGCCCAGAAGGAGGGCGCGACCATCGGCGACGTGGCCGCCGGCCTCTCCTACTCCGTCATCAAGAACGCCCTGTTCAAGGTCATCAAGCTGCGTGACTTTGACGAGATCGGCAAGTACTGCGTGGTCCAGGGCGGCACCTTCATGTCCGACGCCACCCTGCGCGCCTTCGAGCTTCTCACCGGCCGCGACGTCATCCGTCCGGACGTGGCCGGCTGCATGGGCGCCTACGGCGCGGCCCTCCTGGCCCGCGATCGCGCCGGCAAGACCGGCACTTCCGCCCTGCTCTCCCGCGAGAAGATCGACAACCTGCAGGTCAAGCACACCAATGTCCACTGCGGCCGCTGCTCAAACAACTGCCTGCTGACCATCAACGACTTCGGCGAGGGCCACCGCTTTATCACGGGCAACCGCTGCGAGAAGGGCGCGGGCGCCGGCAAGCGCTCCAAGAACGACGCCCCCAACCTGTTTGAGTACAAGAACAAGCTGCTCTTTGACCGCCCGGTGCTCTCCGAGGAGGAGGCCACCCGCGGCACCGTGGGCATTCCGCGCGCCCTCAACATGTACGAGAACTACCCGTTCTGGCACGCGTTCTTCACCAAGCTGGGCTTCCGCGTCGTTCTCTCCGACCAGACCAACGGCAAGACCTACGAGGCCGGCATCGAGTCCATGCCCTCCGAGTCCGTCTGCTACCCGGCCAAGCTCAGCCACGGCCACATCATGAACCTCATCGCCAAGGACCCGGACTTCATCTGGATGCCCTGCATCCGCTGGGAGCGCAAGGAGGACGAGGGGGCTACCAACCACTACAACTGCCCCATCGTCATGAGCTACCCGCAGGCCCTGGAGCTCAACGTTGACGAGCTGGGCGAGGGCACCAAGGTCGAGTTTCTTGACCCGTTCATTCCGTACGACAAGAAGAGCGAGCTCAAGCGACGCCTCTACGAGCTGATCAGCGAGCAGCGCGAGAAGGACGCTGCCGAGGGCCGTGGCCGCGTGCGCGGCGCCCACATCACCCGCGCCGAGATCGACGAGGCCGTCAACGCTGCCTGGCAGGCCGACGTGGACTTCCACAATGCCATGCACCGCAAGGGCGACGAGGCCCTGAGGTGGATCGAGGAGCACGACGCCCATGGCATCGTGTTGGCCGGCCGCCCCTACCACAACGACCCCGAGATCAACCACGCCATCCCCGAGCTGGTGCACTCCTTCGGCTTTGCCGTCCTCACCGAGGACTCCGTGGCCCACAAGATGCTCCCCGAGCGCCCCATCCGCGTCGTCGACCAGTGGATGTTCCACTCGCGCCTCTACCGCGCGGCGCGCTTCGTGGCCACCCGCAATGACCTGGACCTCATCCAGCTCTTCTCGTTTGGTTGTGGTCTTGATGCCCTGACCACCGACGAGGTGCAAGAGATCCTGGAGGCCTCCGGCAAAATCTACACCATGCTCAAGGTGGACCAGGTGAGCAACCTCGGCGCCGCCCGCATTCGCATTCGCTCCCTCATGGCCGCCCTCAAGGAGCAGCGCGAGGAGCTGGAGCGCAAGAGCGCTGCCGGCCAGATCTGCGAGGTCGCGCCCGAGGGCGTGCTCTGCGCCGACGGTACCCCCGAGCGCGCCCGCAAGGACGAGCCCGGCCGCGTGCCCGTCTACCGCGAGTCCGCCTCCGCCGCCTTCAAGAAGGTGCGCTACACCAAGGAGATGCAGGACGCCGGCTACACCATCCTGGCGCCGCAGATGAGCCCCATCCACTTCGAGCTGGTGGAGGAGCTGCTCAAGAACGAGGGCTTCAACGCCGTGCTGCTGCCCTCCGTTGACCAGGGTGCCGTCGACATGGGCTTGAAGTACGTCAACAACGACATCTGCTACCCGTCCATCCTGGTCACCGGTCAGATTATGGAGGCCGTGCTCTCCGGCAAGTACGACCTCAGCCGCACCGCCGTGCTCATCACCCAGACCGGCGGCGGCTGCCGAGCCACCAACTACATCGCCCTCATCCGCAAGGCGCTCAGGGACTCCGGCCACCCCGAGGTGCCCGTGATCAGCCTCACCGCCGCAAGCGGCCTGGACGAGGACAACTCCGGCTTCAACATCTTCAAGCCCGAGCTGCTGGTCAAGGCCCTGTATGCCCTTCTCTACGGCGACCTCATCATGCAGCTGCTCTACCGCGTGCGCCCCTACGAGGCCGAGGCCGGCTCTGCCGATGCCCTCTACGACCGCATGATGGCGGAGGCCAAGGGCGTTCTGCTGAGCGCTTCTCGCCGCTCGTTCTACGGGCTGTGTCAGCGCACGGTCGACGCCTTTGAGGCGCTGCCGCTGGTCAACGACCGCTCCAAGCCGCGCGTGGGCGTGGTCGGCGAGATCCTGGTCAAGTTCCACCCCACGGCCAACAACCAGGTGGTCCGCGTCATCGAGCAGGAGGGCTGCGAGGCCAACGTGCCCGGCCTGGTTGACTTCTTCCTGTTTGGCATGACCAACGCCATCAACATGAAGGACGAGCTGGGCACCAAGGCCACCAGCCGCTTTACGCACAAGGCGGGCATCAAGCTCATCGAGGGCTTCCGCGAGCCCATCAACAAGATGCTGGAGGCATCCACGCGCTTTGAGCCGTATCCCAGCGTCTGGGAGCTTGCCGAGAAGGCCGGCCAGGTGCTCTCCCTGTGCAACACCATGGGCGAGGGCTGGCTGCTGACGGCCGAGATGTGCGACCTCATTGAGACCGGCACGCCCAACATCGTGTGCTGCTCGCCGTTTGCGTGCCTGCCCAACCACGTGGTGGGCAAGGCCGTCATCAAGCGCCTGCGCGAGATGCACCCCGAGAGCAACATCGTTGCCGTTGACTACGACCCGGGCGCGTCCGAGGTCAACCAGCTTAACCGCATCAAGCTCATGATCTCCGTCGCCAAGGAGAACTACCGCAACAACCGCGGTGAGGGCTTCAAGCTCGAGGGTGACCCCGAGGGCGGCGATGACTTCGGCCTGCCGCTGACGCCCGAGCAGCGCGAGCACCTGGCGGACATCAAGGCCCGCGCCGCCGTGGACTAGAGCCGTCCTCTGGCTGACTCGTCAACGCAAAAGCCTCCCAATGTGTGTCGACCCTTGACCACATTGGGAGGCTTATTCTGCGTTTTGTGGCTCTTGAGCTGCGACGGCAACGCGAAAGGCGGCCTCGGCACCGCCGTTTTGCGCGGAACTGCCCTTCGTGTGAGTCTTTTGGGCCGCGGCGTGCAGAAGTGGCCTTCGTGTGAGCCTGTTTTCGTCACTTGGGCGAGATATCAATTATTAAATGTATATGCCTTACGGGAAGCAGCAGGTAGATAGGCTGTGTGCTTTGAGTGTCTGCATAAAAGCGTCGGGCCTCCGTCAGCTCTCCCAGAAACGGATTCACACGAAGGCCACTTCTGCACAACCGTTTGCAAATTGCTCACACGAAGGTGACTTCTGCGCAGGGTTTGGCGCCTTGCGACCTCTCGGGTCGTTCGAGGCGCCTGCAAGTTAGCCGTTCTGTCTCATAACTACAGCATGACCCACGGGAGCTGGGACTCGGGCATGAGCACGCCCAGAAGCACGATGAGCGTAAGGGCGATGATGGCTCCCAGAACGAATTGCGCTATTACCAGTCGCGTGTTTCTGCCTGCCGTCACCTTGAGCAGGCCCTGCTCGGAACCCTCGGCAGCCTCGATGGCGTCTCGAAACGCCGCCGCGCGCCGTGCGTTGGGCGTCCGGCGCATGAAGGCCAGCGCGGCAAATCCAACAAGCAGAAGCACCTCGGTCACGCGGGACGCGGTGCCCACAAGGTCGGCGTCCACGTGCTGAATCCCCACGAGGGCACCGGCGCAGATGACCAGAAGTACGGACAACCCGGCCATGATGACGGTCTCCTGCGTCTCGGTTCCGTCGATGACCTTGAGCATGAGCTCACGATCTTCGTTTACCAAATCGGAGATGCGCACCTTGAAGGCGCGTGCCAAGAGCAGCAGATGCTCCTGGTCGGGGTACTGGGTGCCCTCCTCCCAGGCGGCAATCACGTCGGGGGAAACCCCAATCTTCTTGGCGAGCTTCTCGCGAGAAAGGCCCTTCTTGGCGCGAAGCTCGGAAACAATCTCTGGGAAGCGCATCTTGACTCCCTACCATCCACTCTGGCCTGCAGAAACGTGAACTGCAGACATTCCCGACGAGGGAATTCTAGTGCAAAGCAGTGCGATGATGGCCACAATGTGGTGAAAAAGTGAAGAAGTTAGCCCTAAACTGAGTTCAATATCCAGAACCAAGCAGAAATTATGCAAAACCTAGAACAGTGGCAATGAGTCTAGCTGGGATGCATAACGTCCGAATAGAGCAAATCGACTTCAAAAGTGATCAGAACAACAAAGAACCAGCTCAAGGTCTCAGGCGTTATGGGGCTATTTATGGTCGTTTCAACCTCAAATGACAGTAAAACAATCGCAGAAGCTACAGCACAGCCTCCACTGAAAGAATATGTAGAAATAGTGTGCAAACCATCAATTTGAAATGAAGGAATATGCAAGCTACTATCGCGATGTCAAAAGAGGGGACAAGGTCCCGACGCGCCCGGGGCACCACCCGTGGCCGTTCCAAGACGTGGAATTTGGAGGCATGCATGAGCGAGCTCATTCTTCCCAAGGTGACGGTCATTCTGCGTGGCTATGAGACCAAGCAGGTCCTGTCCGTGGTGGAGCAGCTGGTTGGCACCAAGGTCAACTCCATCGAGGTTGCCAGCAACTCCCCGCACGTGGCCGAGAGCATCGCCGCCGCAAAGAAGGAGTTTGGCTCCGAGGTGCACGTGGGCGCGGGCACCGTCACTACCGTCGAGCGCGCCAAGGCCGCCATCGCCGCCGGCGCCGAGTTCATGCTCTCTCCCATCATGTTCAGCGACGAGATCTTTGCCGAGGCCAAGGCCGCCGGCGTCATCACCGTCCCGTCCGCCTTCAGCCCGTCCGAGATCCAGCTCATGATCGACAAGGGCGCCGACATCGTCAAGGTCTTCCCGGCCGGCCAGCTTGGCCCCGACTACATCAAGGCGGTCCAGGCCCCGCTTGGCAAGCTGCCGCTCATGGTCGTCGGTGGTGTCAACGCCAACAACGTGCAGTCCTACTTCGACAAGGGCGCCACGTACGCGGGCATCGGCTCCGGCATCTTTGATCCCAAGGACATCCAGGAGTGCAACTCCGCAAACCTCGCCGCCTCCATCAAGAACCTCGAGGCCAAGGTCAACTGGTAGCGTCTCGGCCCAAAAGCAGTCACGCGCCGCGCGGGCGGCGCTAAACCAAAGGAGAAAAACGTGGCAGATCTGGCTTTCAACAGCAACCTGGTCACCCTCATCGACGAGGAGAGCCTCACCTGCGAGCAGGTCGAGCGCCGCATTGCCGGCATCCTGACCGAGCAGGGCTACGCCAAGGATACCTACGCCCAGGCCATCGTCGACCGTGAGGCAAACTTCCCCACGGCCCTGGACATGAGCGGCCTCAACGTGGCCATCCCGCACTGCGACGTGGCCAACGTCAACAAGGCGGCGTTCTGCATGGCCGTCCTCAAGCACCCCGTCGACTGGCACAAGATGGACGAGCCCGACGAGACCTGCAAGGTCTCCGTCGTGGTCATGCTCGCCCTCACTGAGGCCCATGCCCACCTGGAGATGCTCCAGAAGGTCATCGCCTTCGTCCAGGACCAGGAGCTCGTCGCCAAGGTCATCGAGGCCAACACCGCTGACGAGGCCTTCGCTCTTGTTGAGCCCCACCTCTGCTAGCAAATGAGACGAGGGGACAGGCCCCTCGTCTCATCTAGATAAGCCAGACAAGGAAAGGAACCAAAATGGCTAAGAAGCGCGTCATCATCGCATGCGGCAACGGCGTTGCCACCTCCACCGTCGTGGCCTCCAAGGTCAAGGACTACTGCGCCGCCAACGGCGTCTCCATCGAAGTCACCCAGTGCCGCATGATCGAGCTCCACGACAAGGCCGACGACTACGACCTCGTCGTCACCACGGGCAAGTTCTCCGACCCCGACATCAAGACCCCCTGCATCATGGCCATCTCCCTGCTCACCGGCATCAACGAGGAGCCCACGCTCCAGAAGATTGTCGCTGCCCTCCAGGACTAGCACGGCAATTTGGCGAGAACGCGTGCTTCTCGACGCACTTCTCGCCTGGCAATTTGAACGGTTCCACACGTAAGAAGGGAAGTACATGGACGTCCTCCTCAGCGCGTTCAAGGCGCTCATCGACGCTGGCTCCTACGTCATGCTGCCGATCATCATCACCATCATCGGCCTGATCTTCCGTCTGCCCCTCTCCAAGGCATTCAAGAGCGGCATCACCATCACTTGCGGCTTCGTGGGCATCAACCTGCTGGTCAACCTTCTGAAGTCCGCCGTCTCCCCGGCTGCCTCCGCCATGGTCACCAACTTTGGCCTGAACCTCGACGTCACTGACGTGGGCTGGGGCGCCATCTCGTCCATCACCTGGGCTTCTCCGATCGTGGCCTTCCTGGTCTTTGAGATCTTGGGCATCAACATCCTCATGCTCGTCCTCAAGGCCACCAAGACCATGGACGTCGACATCTGGAACTACCACCACATGATGATCGCCGGCATCCTGGTCTACTACGTCACCGAGAACATCGTCTGGGCCCTCATCGCCACCGCCATGACCGCCGTCATGACCCTGAAGTTCGCCGACTGGACCGCTCCGCTCATCGAGCATTTCTTCGGCATTCCTGACGTCACGCTGCCCACCATCTCCTACACGTCCTCCATCATCATCGCTGCCCCGCTCAACTGGGTCATCGACCGCATCCCGGGCCTCAACAAGCTGAACTTCTCCATCAAGTCCGTCCAGAAGTACCTCGGCGTCTTTGGCGACCCCATGATGCTGGGCCTCATCCTCGGCATCGCCATGGGCGGCCTTGCCCTCTTCCCCGTGGACAAGGCGTTCCTCACCGGCGTCAACGTCGCTGCCGTCATGGTGCTCATGCCCAAGATGACCGCCATGTTCGTTGAGGGCCTCATGCCCATCTCCGCCGCCGCCCAGAAGCTCACCTCCGAGAAGTTCGGTGGCAACGGCCTGTCCATCGGCCTTGACGCCGCCGTCGTTGTCGGCAACCCCGAGGTCATCACCACCGCCCTCATCATGATTCCCGTGACCATCCTCATGGCCTTCATCCTGCCGGGCAACCGCATGATGCCGCTTGCCGACCTCGCCGTCGTCACCTTCCGCGTGGCCCTCGTCGTCGCCCTCTGCCGCGGCAACGTCTTCCGCTCCATCCTGATCTCCATCCCGGTCATGGCCGCCATCCTGTACGCCGGCACCTTTGCCGCCCCGTACCTCACCGGCCTCGCTCAGAGCACCGGCCTGTCCTTCGACGGCCAGATCGCCTGCATGGCCGGCCCGTCCCTGACCCAGACCGCCATCGTCTTCTGGAGCTGCATCTCCCAGAACGCCGTCATCGTGGTCCCCGTGGTCATCGTGATTTTCGCCGCCGTCTGGTTCCTCGTCGAGAAGAAGATCGGCATGGAGAAGATCGAGGCCTACGCCGCCGAGTACGACGAGATGTAGTTCTCGCCGCGAGCGTCTTCTGATTCAACCGGGGCGGGTGCCGGCAGGCCCGGCGCCCGCCCGACTGCTACCAAGCACTTAAGTGAGAGGAACTACGCGCAATGCAGCGTGCTATTGACAAGCTCGAGCCCTTCCAGCGAGCAATCTCCAAGGCGCACCTGGCCTCCGCTGGCGTGTCCATTGACTCCCTGGAGAACCCCGATAAGCCCCTCATTGCCATCGCCAACAGCTGGAATGAGGTCTGCCCGGGCCATGAGCCGCTCCGCCAGCTTGCTGCCGAGGTCAAGAAGGGCATCCTCGAGGCCGGCGGCGAGCCCATTGAGTTCAACACCATCGGCATGTGCGACGGCGTGGCCCAGGGCCACGCGGGCATGCGCTACTGCCTGCCGCACCGCGAGATCATCGCCGACTCCTGCGAGGCCATGATCGTCGGCGAGGGCTGCTTTGACGGCGTCGTCTACATGGGCAGCTGCGACAAGATCGTTCCGGCCATGCTCATGGCCGCGGCCCGCATCAACCTGCCCGCCGCCCTTGTGACCGCCGGCCCGTGCTACGACGAGATCAAGCCGTCCGAGTCCAAGGCCCTGCGCGCCCGCTTCCTGCGTGGCGAGGCCACGGAGCGCGAGGTCATCGAGGGTACGCTCAAGTACTACACCGGCCCGGGCATCTGCCCGTTCCTGGGCACCGCCAACACTATGGGCTGCCTCACCGAGGGCCTCGGCATGATGCTTCCCAACGGCGCGCTGTGGCCTAGCTCCACGAGCCAGCGTCGCTTCTCCGCGCGTCAGACGGGTGCCGCCGTGGTCGAGCTCGTGCGTCGCGGCATCAAGCCGAGCGACATCATGACGCAGGGTGCCATCGACAACACGGTGAAGCTTCTTGCGTCCATCGGCGGCTCGCTCAACGCCCTTATCCACCTGCCGGCCCTGGCCCACGAGCTTGGCCTCGAGTGCACCTGGACCCAGGTTGCGGAGACCACCTCGCACACGCCCGTGGTCTGCAACGTGGTGCCCAACGGAGACATCTCCTGCGTCAACCTCTACAAGGCCGGCGGCGTGCCCGCCGTCCTCAAGACCATCGAGGGCGACCTTGACGGCTCCGTCATGACCGTGACGGGCAAGACCCTGGCCCAGAACCTTGCCGGCGACATCCACATCGACCGCTCGGTCATCCGCACCCAGGACGACCCGGCCTCCGTGGCCAACGGCATCCAGGTGCTTTATGGCAACCTGGCTCCCGAGGGCGCCCTGGTCAAGACCAGTGCGGTTCCGGCCGACCAGCACGTTTGGAGCGGCCCCGCCATGGTCTTCAACTCCGAGGAGGAGGCCTTTGCCGCCTACAACGCCAACGCCATCAAGCCTGGCACTGGCGTCGTGGTGCGCTACGAGGGCCCCAAGGGTGGTCCCGGCATGAAGGAGCTCCACCGCGTGACGGAGATCATGAAGGGCATTCCCAACTCCGCCGTCATCACCGACGGGCGCTTCTCCGGTGCCTCCGGCGGACTCTCCGTAGGCTACCTCTGCCCCGAGGCGCTTGACGGTGCCCCCATCGCCCTCATCCATGATGGCGACGTCATCCACGTGGACCTCAACAAGAACCTCATCGAGGTTGAGGTCTCCGATGACGAGCTTGCACGCCGCAAGCAGGACTGGAAGCCCGTCATCCACGAGAACGGTGGTCACCTGCTGGCCCGCTATGCCAAGCAGGTTGGCTCCGCCAAGACCGGCGCGGTCATCCAGTAGGGTTTGCAAGGCAAGCGGCCGGCGTTGACCTGCCGCGGAAGGGCCGGGTGCTGTCGGGGGAGGCGGTGCCCGGCCCTTCTCGCCTTTTGAGGGTGCACGGTGTCCTGCGGGCGTAAAATAATAAAATGACATGTCTAATTGAGAGGAGTCACGGCGTGTCAAGCAAGTTCGTCGTTGCCTCGTGCGCCGCGACCTTTGGCATCTTTGAGCAAGAACCCGTCGAGCGCCTGAGGGCAGCGGGCTGCGAGGTCCGCATCAACCCGTACGGCAGACCGCTCACGCCCGCGGAGATAATCCGTCATGGCGAGGGTGCCCAGGTGCTCGTTCTGGGCAACGACCACCTTGACGCCACCACCATCAGCGCCCTGCCCGAGCTGCGCATGGTCGCCCGCCACGGCGCAGGCTTTGACAACATCGACTTTGCCGAGCTCACGAGGCGCGGCATTGTGATTACCAACACGCCGGGCGCCAACAGGGAAGAGACGGCCGACCTCACGTTTGCCCTCATCCTGGACCTGGCTCGCATGGTCACGCAGTCCGTAAACCAGCTCAAGGGCGGCGTCTGGAACAAGATTCCTGGTCGCAGCCTCTATGGCAAGACCATTGGCATCATTGGCGTCGGGTCCATTGGCATGGCCGTGGCCAGGCGCGCGATGGGCTTTGGCATGGACATCCTGGGCAACGACATTGTTCAGCGCGACGAGGCCGCGCGCTATGGCCTGCTCTATACCAGCTTGAACGACCTGCTGGCAAAGTCGGACATTGTGACTATCCATGCGCCGCTTACCTCCGCCACGCAGAACCTCCTGGGTGCTCGTGAGCTCAGGCACATGAAGGATGGCGCACTGCTGGTCAACACCGCGCGCGCCGGCATCGTGCGCGAGGCGGCGCTGGAGAAGGCGCTGCTGTCGGGCAAGCTCGGGGGCTATGCGGTTGACGTCTACGAGCGCGAGCCGCCGACGCTCTCCAAGTTCTTTGACCTGCCCAACGTCCTGACCACGCCTCACATTGGATCGGCAACCTTTGAAGCCAACCGCCGCATGGGGGACATGGTGGCGGACAACATCATCGCCTTCAAGGACGGCAACGTCCCGCCCAACCGCGTGACCGCCGTCGATCGCGTGAAGTTCTCGTAGGGTTGTGTGCGGAACTGCCCTTCGTGTGAGCCTTTTGGGCCGCGGTGTGCAGAAGTGGCCTTCGTGTGAGCCTGTTTTCGTCACTTGGACGGCATATCAATAATCAAATGTATATGCCTTGCGGGAAACCGCAGGTGGATGGACTGTGCGCTTCGGGCGTCTGCATAAAAGCGTCGGGCCTCCGTCAGCTCTCCCAGAAACGGACTCACACGAAGGCCACTTCTGCACAACCGTTTGCAAATTGCTCACACGAAGGTGACTTCTGCGCAGGGTTTGGCGCCTTGCGACCTCCCGGGTCGTTCGAGGCGCCTGCAAGTTAGCCGTTTCGCAGCTTGCTCTTCCTTGCAGCCTGGTTGCGGCCGCAAGTTTGGCGTTGCTGCCGCGCTATGATGTTCCCGCAACCAATCGCAAGGGGAGAATTGCATGCTCAAGCTGGTATTCGTTGACATGGACGGCACGTTTCTGAACTCTGCCAAGAAAGTCACGCCCGAGAATCTGGCGGCTATGGACCTTGCGGCGCAGAAGGGCGTCCAGTTTGTGCCCTGCACCGGCCGCAACGTCAACGGCATTCCCGAGCAGATGGTCTCTCACCCAAGCGTCAACTATGCGGTCTGCTGCAACGGCGCCCTCGTCTGCGATGTCCACACCGGCAGCGTTCTGCATGAGGTTGGCATAGACAAAGAAACCGTTCGCGCCCTCTACCGCCAGGTTGAGGACCTTCCCGTAACCTTCGACATCTTTGCGGACAGTAAGGTCTACACACTGGCCGACCGCTGGCACTACCTGGACGAGATGCCCGTCGACGAGGCTTCCCGCGCCCAGCTCAAGTCCATCCGCGTGCCCTTTGACGGCACGCTCGGCCAGCTGCTCGCCGCCTGCGGAACCGTCTGCCGCGTAAACGTCTTCTTCATGACGGAAGAAGCAAAGTCCCAGGTCTGGGCCGCCGTTGACGCCGACGCCTCCCTGCGCCGCGCCTCCTCGCTGCCCTGCAACGTCGAGGTCACCGACGTGAGCGCTCACAAGGGTGCGGGTCTGCGATGGCTGTGCGGTCACCTTGGCGTTGACGTGGGCGACACCGTTGCCTTTGGAGACGCAAGCAACGACGTCACCATGCTCGAGGCAGCCGGCGACGGCGTTGCCATGGCAAACGCCCTCCCCGAGGCCGTTGCCGC
>ERZ1034980.1688-NODE-1688-length-12904-cov-6.932213_pt1 | contig 12904 bp, 10 predicted proteins | sample MGYA00520622_ERZ1034980 | MGnify/ENA primary metagenome ERZ1034980 (study PRJEB33766, sample SAMN09781791) | gut metagenome | biome: gut microbiome | host: Homo sapiens | place: Madagascar | study: EMG produced TPA metagenomics assembly of the PRJNA485056 data... | reverse complement strand
TCTTTTTACCATAAAAACTCTCTGTTTTAAAATAATAATATATATTGTTGTTCTATTCTCTCTCTTCCCTGCCCCCGATATGCACGCACACCTCGGGGGCGGAGGTGGGTAAAATTCTGTTTTCCTAAAAACCTTTCATCTTTTTTTAAGATGGAATGCAAAATTAACAAGTTTATCGCAAGCGACAAAGAAAATTAAAAGGAACTTTCCTTTTTTAACATGTTATCCTGCAATTTGTTGCAAAAAGTAAGATAAAAGGACAAAAAAGCGCAACAATTCTCACATTTAAGCCATTTGGTGGTACCCATGCGCTATCTTCCTAAGTCATCGTGGAGCTTTATTGCCAGGCTTCAACCTTATGAGGATAGGTCTTGTACGGCCCGGCTATTGTTTCGCCTTGTTTCATATAAGACTCTTGGGAGCATGGATATGTATAAGGAGACGCGACTATTTCGCCCGAAGCATACCAAAAACTATGTTTCGGGCGAAATAAGAAGCAGCGCGAGTTATATGCTGCCAGAGCCATACCTCTTGATTTTATCCCTTAGGAATTTCTTTAGGCCTTTGTCTTCAAGCACGTCGATGTGGTCGTAAAGGCCAAGTATGAACCGGGCTATGGCATCGTAAGTGGCCACGTCGGTCTCGAAGAGCCAATGGGTGTCGTCGTCGGGACGAATCATGCGCAAGGAATGGGGATACTCTTCTTGCATGAAGTTGCAAGAAGACACGTCGAGGCGCAACACCACATGATGGCGCACCTCGCCGCTGTACATGAACATGTCGGTAAAGGCATTGCGGTGTTTATTGGTGTTCTCCCATTCCTTATCGAGAATCTCCACGATGCTTATCCTCGAAATCTTAAACGTCTTGTTCCTGCCCGACTCGACCTCGTAAGCCCTGACATCCGTGTCCTCGCCAAGAAACATGAACGGCTCCACCAGCCTGTCTCTCACCGTAAGACTGTTTGACGAGGCGTAATTGTGCAACACCACGCATTTGTGGTCTTTCATGGCACTCTGAAGAAGCATGTAGTTGGTATAAGGGCCATAGTTCTTCTCACTGCCTCCAAGCACGTCGAAATGGTAGAAACGCTTAAACTTCAACATTATCTTGGCTGCCATGGGGTTGTCCATGTCTTTCCCGATAAGCATCCTGTAAAGGAAAAACGCCTGGTCCACATTCAGGCTTACCGACTCGTTGATGTCCCTGAAGAATGGCGACGCGGCGTCGAGGTTGTATCCTAACTTGTTGTGGTTGACAAAAAAACCGTAGGCAGACAACGCCTTTATGACATAATAGGCATTGCGGAGGCTCGTGCCAAGAACCTTGGCAATGTCGGGCGCCGAGAGAATCCTGTCGCCGGAGATGGCGCGAATGACGTCAAGCCAACGAAAGAACGACTTGGCGGTATCGTTGTTTCCATTTGCCATCGCTTATTCGAATTTCAGTTCAAGCTGTCGGTCGCCATAGAGGTTGTAGCTCCTGCGGTGATACTTCGTTATGCCATATTCGGCTATCGCCGCGCGATGGTCCTTGGTGGGATAACCCTTGTTCTTCTTCCATTTGTAAACGGGGAACTCCTCGTCAAGCCGGTTCATGTAGTCGTCTCGATAGGTCTTCGCCAATATCGACGCGGCGGCTATGGCCTGATATTTGGCATCGCCATGGACAATGCAGGCGTAGGGAAGTGAAGAGTGAAGAGTGGAGAGTGAAGAATCAGCTGATGGGAGTGAAGAATGAAGAGTGGAGAGTGAAGAATCCCCGGAAGAGAGTGAAGGAACTGACTGAAGCAAACGAGGGATTCTTGGCATGGGGTCGAACCTGTTGCCGTCAATGATGAGTGCCTGAGGCCTTACGCTCAAGGCGGCTATGGCCCGGTGCATGGCGAGGAAAGAGGCATGAAGAATGTTAATCTCGTCAATCTCCTCGGGCGACACAATGCCTACCGCCCACGCCACGGCATCGCGCTGTATCTGCTCGCGAAGGGCGTAGCGACGCTTCTCGGTCAATTTCTTAGAGTCGTTGAGCTCAGGATTGTCGTAGTCGGGCGGCAGGATGACGGCTGCCGCATAAACGCTGCCAGCCAAGCAACCACGCCCAGCCTCATCGCACCCTGCCTCAATCAGGTCTTTATAATAATGTGGCAACAACATGATAAAACTATCAGAACATCATGCTAACTCGCTCTATTCCTTCGGCAAGCACGTCAATCTCATGCTTTGTGTTGTAGAGCGCGAAAGAAGCGCGAACAGTGCCAAGCACGCCAAGCCTGTCCATGAGCGGTTGGGCGCAATGGTGACCCGTGCGCACGGCAATGCCGAGCTGGTCGAGAAGCGTGCCCATGTCCATGTGATGAATGTTGCCCACGTTGAAACTCACCACGGCGTCGTGGGCGTGGGTCTTGTCGTGAGGCCCATAGATATGCATGCCGTCAATGGCGGAGAGACGTTGGAGGGCATAGGCCGTGAGCTCGCGCTCGTGACGCTCTATGTTGTCCATGCCAAGACGCTCCATATAGTCTATGGCTACGGCAAGGCCGTGGGAGGCTATGTAGTCGGGCGTGCCAGCCTCAAACTTCAATGGCGGCTTCTCAAACGTGGTCTTGTCGAAGCTCACGTGGTCTATCATCTCGCCACCACCTTGATAGGGCGGCAGGCGGTCGAGCCACTCTTCCTTGCCATACAGCACGCCGATGCCCGTGGGACCGTACATCTTGTGGCCGCTGCAGACATAGAAATCGCACCCAAGCTTCCGGACGTCTACTTTCACGTGAGGCGCGCTCTGCGCCCCGTCCACCACGCAAGGCACGCCGTGGTCGTGGGCCATCCTTACAATATCCTCCACGGGATTGACCGTGCCGAGGACATTGCTGACATGGGCCACGCTCACTATCCTTGTCTTCTCGTTGAAGAGATTGTCGTATGCCTCCATGTCGAGCACGCCGTCGTCGGTCATGGGTATCACGCGCAGCCTTATGCCCTTGCGACGCGCCGCCAACTGCCAAGGCACTATGTTGGAGTGATGCTCCATGACGGAGACTATCACTTCATCGCCCGGCTCCATCATGGCCTCGCTGAACGTGGCCGCAATGAGGTTAAGGCCCTCCGTGGTGCCACGGGTGAACACTATCTCCGACGCGCTTTCAGCGTTGAGGAAGCGCCTCACCGTCTCGCGTGCCTGCTCGTGCAGGTCGGTGGCCTGCACGCTGAGGTAATGCACGCCACGGTGCACGTTGGCGTTCTCGTTGAGATACTCGTCGCGCATGGCGTCGAGCACGCACAAGGGTTTCTGCGTCGTGGCGGCGTTGTCAAGATAGACAAGCGGCTTGCCGTGGACATCGCGGCTCAATATTGGGAAGTCTTCCCGCACCTTTTCTATGTCGTACATCATTTTGCCTTTCTTTATTACAGCGTTAAACCATTACTTGCAAATCTTGCAATTGGAGCATTTGCCAAGCTCGCCACGGAAACGCATCTCCACCAACTGGTGCAGACGGTCGCGCAGCGGCTCAAGTTTTATCTGGTCTATCACCTCGCCTATGAACGCGAATTCCAACAGGAGCTTAGCCTCATGCTCGTCGATGCCACGCTGCTGCATGTAGAACATGGCGGCATCGTTGAGCTGGCCAACCGTTGAGCCGTGCGAGCACTTCACGTCGTCGGCGTAAATCTCCAGCATGGGCTGGGTGTACATCCTCGCCCGCTTTGTCATGACGAGGTTCTGGTTGCGCTCGTCGGATGTCGTCTTTTGGGAATCGTGGCGCACGAGCACGCGACCGGCAAACGCGCCGATGGCGTCATCATCGACGACATACTTGTACAATTCGTGCGAATCGCAATGGCCCACCTGATGGTCTATCAAGGTGTTGTTGTCCACGTGCTGGCTCTTGTCGGCAATGACACAGCCGTTGCACCAGCACTCTGCCCCCTCGCCCTTGAACACGAGGTCGAGACGGTTGCAGGTGATGCCGTTGCGCAAGGTTATTACGTTGTGGTTGACCCTGCTGTTGGCTTGCTGCTCTATATAGACATTGCTCACGCGCGTGTTCTTGTCGTGGGTCTCCTCCAGGCAGTAAAGGTCGAGGCTTGCGTTCTCGCCCACGTATGCCTCTATCACCTGCGTGCCAAGGAAGTTGCGGTCGTCGGCCGAGTCGTCGCAGAAGAGGAGCTTGGCCTCAGCGCCCTCGTCCATGACGATGAGCACGCGGCGGTTGACCATGAGGTCGACGTCGGAGCGCAGGATGTTGACCACCTGGATGGCGCGGTCGACCTTTACGTTGCGGCCCACATGTATGAACAGCCCGTCCTCGGCAAGCATGGTGTTGAGCGCTGTCACGGCGTCTTCCGACGTCTTGGCAATCTGGCCGTAATATTTCCCTACCAATTCGGGTCGCTCGTCGGCGGCGTCCTTCAGGCTCATCACCTCCACGCCCTCAGGCAAGCCCACCTTGGGCAACGCCTTCTTGTAGAAGCTGTCGTTGACGACGAAATAGAGCGACGTGGAAAGGTTGGGCACGTCGCAACTGAAGACGCTATATGGATTCACTGGGAACTCCACGCGGTTGACGTTCACCCCATAGTCTGGGGCGAACAGTTTCTCCATGCTGGTATACTTGTATCGCTCTACCTTGCGCGAGGGGAAGCCTTGACGCTTGAAATCCTCGAAGGCGGTGTCGCGCACGGCGTTCATCACGGCCGAGGAGTGGGCGTTGAGAATGTCGCGTGCCTGGGTGTAAAGCTCTATGTATTGTTTTTCACTACTCATGACCTTCTCCTCACTTTCCGTATTTCTCGTCGGCCTCTTCCTTTATCCAGTCGTAGCCGCGCTTCTCTATCTCCTTGGATAGCTCCGGACCGGCAGTCTTCACTATGCGGCCATTGTAGAGCACATGCACCACCTGTGGCTTTATCATGTCGAGCAGGCGCTCGTAGTGGGTGATGACGATTATCGACTTTTCTGGTGTGAACAGCTTGTTCACGCCCTCGGCCACGATGCGCATGGCGTCCACGTCAAGGCCGGAGTCGGTCTCGTCGAGGATGGTGAACTTGGGGTCGAGCATGGCCATCTGGAATATCTCGTTGCGCTTTTTCTCGCCACCGGAGAAGCCCTCGTTGACCGAGCGGCGCGACAGTTTCGGATCGAGGCCTACGAGCTCACGTTTCTCTTTCATCAGTTTCATGAAGTCGGCAGCCTTCAAAGGCTCCTTGCCCTCATACTCACGCTTGGCGTTGACGGCGGCCTTCATGAAGTTGACCATCGACACTCCAGGTATCTCCACGGGATACTGGAACGAGAGGAACAAGCCGGCGCGCGCCCTGTCCTCCGGCTTCATCTCCAGCAGGTTCTGGCCGTTGAAGATGGCCTCGCCCTCGGTCACGGTGTAAAGGGGGTTGCCCGTGAGCACAGCGCTCAAGGTTGACTTACCAGAACCGTTTGGTCCCATGATAGCGTGTATCTCGCCGTCGTTGATAGTCAGGTTGATACCTTTCAATATTTCTTTGCCCGCGATGGAAGCGTGCAGATTCTTTACCTCTAACATATTTTTATTAATAAAACAAATTCCATAACAGTCCGCGCGTGTCACCCTTGGTCCACTTGAATGGGAAAGTGAGCTTCAGTCCGATGGTGAGCACGTGGCGGTGCAATTGTCCATGATAGCTTGACTCCTTTCCTGTTCCGCCCTCCGTGTATCTGACGTGATAGGGAGAAGCCAGACCAAAACGATAACCGTATTCCACTTGCAGCACTATGCTTGAGAAGAGCCTGACATCAACTCCCGCCATCGGTCCTACGCTGAAACGCGGTTCTCTCACCGTGCCCTTTGCCTCATACGAATATTGCTTGTCTACTTTGCTGTAACCTGGCGACACTGAGGCATCCATGCTGAAATCGCCTCGGTCGCAGTTGTACGCCCACAAGACATCCATGCCGAGATATGGCACGACTGGCCAATCCCCAGGGGCGGGATACCACCGTCCGCCAAGCATGAGCTGACTGAGGTCTGCGCTTGCGTCACCTTTCAGGAAAGTGAGTTCCTCATGCTCATAGCCTGCCTTCAAGCTGAAGTTTGTCTTGGGCAGGTAGTATTCCACATGCAACTTTGTCAATAACCCCGTACATGACGTGGAAAGCGCACGCAATCTTGGCACGCTGCCGTCAGGCGAAGATGCCTTGCTTGTGATATTGCCGCCCACCTGACCGTCTATGGCCCAACGCGGAGAACTGTCTTCGTCTTGAGCCACCGCACTTAGGCTCACCAGCAGGAAGAGTGTTGTCAATATGGTTGAAAGGCGATACATGGCTGCTTATCTCAGTTTTACCCCACGGTTCCCTCAAGCGACACGCTCAAGAGCTTTTGCGCCTCCACAGCGAACTCCATGGGCAGCTTGTTGAGCACATCCTTGGCATAGCCGTTGACAATCAACCCGACAGCCTCCTCCGTGGGTATGCCACGCTGATTGCAATAGAAGAGCTGGTCTTCGGAAATCTTCGAGGTCGTGGCCTCATGCTCGAACACGGCTGTGTCGTTATGAGCATCCATGTATGGGAAGGTGTGGGCGCCGCAGTTGCTGCCCAGGAGCAACGAGTCGCACGAGCTGTAGTTGCGCGCATTGTCGGCATTGGATGTAGCACGAACCAGACCACGATAGGAGTTCTGGCTATGACCAGCCGAGATACCCTTTGATATGATGGTGCTCTTGGTGTTCTTGCCCATGTGTATCATCTTTGTGCCAGTGTCCGCCTCTTGATAGTTGTTGGTCACTGCCACGCTGTAGAACTCAGCTTGGGAGTTGTCGCCACGCAACACGCAGGATGGGTATTTCCACGTGATGGCGGAGCCTGTCTCCACCTGCGTCCAGCTCAGCTTTGAGTTCACGCCACGCAAGTCGCCTCGCTTGGTCACGAGGTTCAGCACGCCGCCCTTGCCGTGCTCGTCGCCCGGATACCAGTTTTGCACGGTGGAGTATTTCACCTCAGCGTTGTCCTTGACTATAATCTCGACGATGGCGGCATGGAGCTGGTTCTCATCGCGCATTGGCGCGGTGCAGCCCTCCAGGTACGACACGTAAGCGTCGTCGTCGGCAATGATGAGCGTGCGCTCAAACTGTCCAGTGTTGCGGGCGTTGATGCGGAAATAGCTGCTCAGCTCCATGGGGCAACGCACGCCCTTGGGGATATAGACGAACGAGCCGTCGCTGAACACGCAACTGTTCAGCGCGGCGAAGAAGTTGTCACGATAAGGCACCACGGTGCCCAGATATTCGCGCACCAAGTCGGGATGCTCCTTGATGGCCTCGCCGATGCTGCAGAAGATGACGCCCTTCTCGCGCAGCTTGTCCTTGAAGGTGGTCTTCACCGACACTGAGTCCATGATGGCGTCCACGGCGGTGCCGCTCAGCGCCAATCGCTCCTCCAAGGGTATGCCGAGCTTGTCGAACGTCTTTTCCAGCTCCGGGTCTATCTCCTTGTTCTTTGGCTTCTTGGCCAAAGGGTCGGCATAATATGAGATTGCTTGATAGTCGATAGGTGGCACGTGCACGTGTCCCCATGTGGGTTGCTTGAGCGTCTTCCAATAGCGGAACGCCTTGAGGCGGAAGTCGAGCATCCATTCCGGCTCGCCTTTCTTCTTTGAAATCAGGCGCACAACGTCCTCGTTGAGTCCCGTGGGTATGATGTCGGTATGCACGTCGGTGGTAAAGCCGTACTCGTATTTCTGTTCGGCCACCTGGCGCACGAAGGCATTTTTTGTATCTTTGTTTTCCATTTTCCTGTTCTGCTTTGCGTGGCATGCCACGCTGCCAAAAGAGCACAATGCACCCTCTCGTTGTAAAATGCAAAATTACGAATAATGCGGTTATTTCCCTAAGAATTAACGCTTTTTTTATAGCCGCAACCTTGCGCCACGTCTTGGCAGACAGTGGTGTTTCATTAGCGCACGATCACCTTGCGCGCCACGGTGCATGGAGCATAATCAGCCGACAGACAGTCCACGACCATGAGATAATCTCCTTTTTTGGCTGGCGCGGCAAAGGTTTTCCGCGCCTCGTCAGCATAATTGGCAATGCCAAGCGACGGCGTGTACATCACGCCTTTGCTCTCTACCGCCTCGGGCTTGAAACCTTTTGTTGTAAGCTCAAGGCAACCGTTTATGCATAAGGAATGGCGGGCGATGGATTGCGCCGGCGTGAGATATTCCACCGTGGCGATGTCCTGCATATTCAGGACGTAAAGGTATCGGCTGTAAGGCTTCCCTTTCTTGTCATCGCATCTCGTCAGCCAACCTGCAATCCGTATCGTGTCGCCAAGCTGGTAGCTTATCCTGTCGCAGGCGAAGAACACCTTCTCTGTCGGCAAAGTCTGGGCTTCAGCAATAAAAGAAAACACCAGCATCAAAACAAGAATCACAGATTTTCTCATAGAATCAAGTTTTTGATAAAAGTCGTTATTTAATAACAGGACTGTAAGTCAACTGTATTGACCGCAAATATAATGGTTTAATCTGAACATGCCAAGCTTCTTCATGTTAAAACAGAATAAAAAAAATCCGCTATGCCTTGCTCATCGCAAAGCATAGCGGATTATACATATTTATAAATAAGGGCTTACAGCTTCTGCTCCACCTCAATCTCGGTGAATGTCTCGATGATGTCGCCCACCTGTATGTCGTTGTAGTTGACGAGCGAGATACCGCACTCCAGACCTGTAACGACCTCCTTCACGTCGTCCTTGTAACGCTTCAAGGCGGCGATAGCTGCGGTGTGGACCACGATTCCGTCGCGCACGACATGGGCCTTGTCCTTTGAGTGGACCTTGCCCTCGGTGACAAGTGCGCCGGCGATGGTGCCGACCTTGGAAATCTTGAACACCTGCTTGACCTCCACCTCGGCGGTGACAACCTCCTTGGTCACCTTGTCGAGCATGCCGACCATGGCGGCCTTGATGTCGTCGATGGCATCGTAGATGATTGAATAGGTGTTGATCTCCACGCCCTCGCGGTCGGCGAGCTTGCGCGCGTCGGCAGAAGGACGCACCTGGAAGCCCACGATGACGGCATCGGAAGCCGAGGCGAGCATGACGTCGTTCTCTGAAATCTGACCCACGGCCTTGCTGATGACGTTGACCTGAACCTTCTCGGTAGAGAGCTTGAGGAAGGAGTCGGACAAGGCCTCGATAGAACCGTCGGTATCACCCTTGACAATGATGTTGAGCTCATGGAACTCGCCGCGCGCGATGCGGTGCGAGATGTCGCCGAGGGTAAGGCGCTTCTGCGTGCGCAAGCCCTGCTCACGCTGCAGCTGCTCGCGCTTGTTGGCGATATCGCGCGCCTCCTGCTCAGTGTCTATCACGTGGAACTGGTCGCCGGCCGTCGGCGCGCCGTTGAGACCGAGCACGATGGTCGGCTCTGCAGGCTTCACGTTGTCGATGCGCTGGTTACGCTCGTTGAACAACGCCTTGACGCGGCCCCAAGAGGTACCCGCGAGCACGATGTCGCCAACGTGGAGCGTGCCGTTGCTCACGAGAACGGTCGACACGTAACCGCGACCCTTGTCGAGCGACGACTCGATGACGGTACCCGTGGCCTTGCGGTTGGGGTTGGCCTTCAAGTCGAGCATGTCGGCCTCAAGCAGCACTTTCTCCATGAGGTCGTCCACGCCAACGCCCTTCTTGGCGCTGATCTCCTGGCACTGGTACTTACCGCCCCACTCCTCCACGAGGAGGTTCATGTTGGCAAGGTCCTCACGTATCCTGTCGGCATTGGCTCCCGGCTTGTCTATCTTGTTGATGGCGAACACCATTGGCACGCCTGCCGCCTGACAGTGGGCGATGGCCTCCTTGGTGGTAGGCATCACGGAGTCGTCGGCGGCGATGATGATGATGGCGATATCGGTGACCTGTGCGCCACGGGCACGCATGGCGGTGAAAGCCTCGTGTCCAGGGGTGTCGAGGAACGTCACCTTGCGGCCGCTCTTCAGCGTCACGCTGTAAGCGCCGATGTGCTGGGTGATGCCGCCCGCCTCGCCGGCGATGACGTTGGTGTTGCGTATATGGTCGAGCAGCGATGTCTTACCGTGGTCGACGTGACCCATGACCGTGACAATCGGGGCACGCGGCACGAGCTCGCTCTCGTCGTCTTCATCCTCGCTGACGGCCTCTTGCACCTCAGCGCTCACATATTCGGTCTTGAAGCCAAACTCCTCTGCCACCATGTTGATGGTCTCGGCGTCGAGGCGCTGGTTGATGGAGGCCATGATGCCGATGCTCATCAGCGTGGAGATGACCTGCGTCACGGAGATGTTCATCATCGTGGCGAGCTCCGACACGGTAACAAACTCGGTGAGCTTCAGCACCTTGCTCTCCTTCTTCTCGGCGCGTGCCTCAGCGTTGAGCTTCTCCTGCACGGCCTCGCGCTTCTCCTTGCGGTATTTGGCGCCCTTCTTGTTCTGGCTCTTGCTTGTCAGGCGTGCCAACGTCTCCTTCACCTGGCGTGCCACGTCCTCGTCGTTGACCTCAGCGGGCTTGTTGTCGCGGTTGCGGTTCTTCTTTTTCTTGCCGTTCCCGTTCTTGTTCCCGGTCTGCTGGTTGGCGGCGGCGTTGATGTCCACCTTGTTGTTGTTTATGCGCTCGCGCTTGCCGCGGTTGTTGGCGTTGGCGTTGTTGCCACCGTTCTGCTGGCGCTGGCGCTCACGCTGCCTCTCCGCGCGCGACTTCTTCTTTGGCCTTGTGCTTGAGTTGATGGCGCTCAGGTCTATCTTGCCGAGCACCGTCACCTTTGGCGTGTCGTCGATGCGCGTCTCCGTCTTCGTGCGGAATATCTCCGTGCCCTTCTTGGCGTCCTTGGAAGGCCGTGTCACCTCTGCCACCTTCACCGCGTTGGGCTTCTGTATTACTTGATGCTGCTTCGGCGTTGGCTTCTTGTCGGCGGGCTTGGCGTCTTTCGCGCGTGGAGCCTGTGGCGCTGGCTGTGGCGCGGAAGGCTTCACGACAGGTTTCTCGGCCGCGGCCTTCTCTGGAGCGGCCACGGACTTCTTCGCCTCTGCAGGCTTGGCGTCGGCTTGCTTTGGGGCGGCAGGCTCCGGCTTGGCAGCCTCCACCTTCTTGGGTTCCACCTTGGCGGCCTCAGCCTTTGGCTCCTCCGCCTTGGCTTCCGGCTTCTTGTTGGCAGCCTCTTCCTTCACGGCGGCAGCCTCTACCTTCTGACTGACGGCAGCAGTCTCAGGCTTGGTTGATTTCTTCTCAGGAGATGCATCAGACTTGATTTCCACAGGGCGTTTTCCCACGCTGTCGAGGTCTATCTTCCCCAGCGGCGTGTACTTCTGGTGTCCACCCAATTCCAGGCCACTGTCGACGCGGCGCTTGGAGTTGTCTCGGTCTTTCTTCTTCTCAGGCTTCTTGAAGAGCTGCTCCGCCTTTTCCTTGACAGCAGCATCCTTCTTGAATGCCTCAACGAGGGCGGCGTATTGCTTGTCGTTGAGCTTGAAGTTAAGGTCGTCCTTGACCTCTCCAAGCCCCTCGGCCCTCTTTTGCAGGAAGCCAACTGCCGTTTGGCGTCCTATGTTCAGTTCACGTAATGCTTTGTTTAATCTGATGCTCATATAAAATATTTACCTTCTTTATTCAAATTCCTTTTTCAACACTTCCAACACATGGTCCACGGTCTCTTCCTCAAGGTCGGCCTTCTCTACCAGCATCTCACGAGGAGCGTCGAGAACCTCGCGCGCCGTCTGCGGGCCAACGGCCTTGATGGCATCGATAATCCACTGGTCAATCTCGTCGTTGAACTGGTCGAGATACACGTCGTCGAGCTGGCCTTCCTCGTCGCCGTCGGTAACGACACGGAACACGTCGATGGTATATTCCGTCAGCATGGAAGCGAGCTTGATGTTCATTCCGCCGCGGCCGATGGCGAGGCTCACCTGGTCGGGCTGCAGATAGACGCTTGCCTTATGCTCCTCCTCGTCGAGCTTTATCTCCGTCACCTGTGCCGGGCTCAACGCGCGCTGTATGAAGAGCTTGGTGTTGGCCGACCAGTTGACCACGTCGATGTTCTCGTTGTCGAGCTCTCTCACGATGCCATGCACACGGCTGCCATGCACGCCCACGCAGGCTCCCACCGGGTCGATGCGGTCGTCGTAGCTCTCCACGGCAATCTTGGCGCGCTCACCCGGCATGCGGGCTATCTTCTTGATGGAGATAAGGCCATCTTGAATCTCAGGCACCTCGTTCTCGAGCAGGCGCTGTAGGAACGTCGGGCTCGTGCGGGAGAGTATGATGCGAGGGTTGTTGTTCTCGTTGTCCACGCGCTCGATGACGCACCTCACGGTCTCGCCCTTGCGGTAAACGTCGGCGGGTATCTGCTCGCTCTTGGGGAGGTGAAGCTCGTTGTTGTCGTCGTCGACGAGGAGCACCTCGCGCTTCCACACTTGGTAAACCTCGGCAGAGATGAGCTTGCCCACCCTGTCCTTATATTTATTGTAGAGGGCGTCGTGCTCAAGCTCGAGAATCTTGCTGGCAAGGGTCTGGCGAAGGGTAAGGATGGCACGGCGGCCAAACTTGGCGAAGTCGACGGCCTCGGACACTTCCTCGCCGACCTCATAGTCGGTGTCTATCTTCTGCGCGTCGGCAAGGCTAATCTCCTTGTTCTCGTCGGCCACCTCGCCGTTGGCCACGACGATGCGGTTGCGGTAAATCTCAAAGTCGCCCTTGTCGGGGTTCACGATAACGTCAAAGTTCTCGTCCGAGCCAAAGATCTTGGCAAGCACATTGCGGAAGCTTTCCTCAAGCACGCTCACGAGCGTAGTGCGGTCTATGTGTTTTGTATCCTGAAACTCACGGAAAGAACCCATCATGTTCACCTGCTCGTCGTCAATCTTTTTTGCTGGCATAGCTGTATTGTCTTTTTTAT
>ERZ1034980.1687-NODE-1687-length-12906-cov-4.101704_pt1 | contig 12906 bp, 10 predicted proteins | sample MGYA00520622_ERZ1034980 | MGnify/ENA primary metagenome ERZ1034980 (study PRJEB33766, sample SAMN09781791) | gut metagenome | biome: gut microbiome | host: Homo sapiens | place: Madagascar | study: EMG produced TPA metagenomics assembly of the PRJNA485056 data... | reverse complement strand
CCCCGGCTCCGATGCCGGTTCCCGGACCGCTGCTCACACCAGCACTGTCAGTTTCGTGAGCCTGTCCGGTCAGCCCGTCATCCGCCGGACTTACCGTATTGTCATTAGTATCAGGATCTCCATTAATATCTGTATTTCCAGCACTTACATCATCAACGGTCTGTCCCTGAGCCTCCAGGGCTCCATCAGCGGCCTCCCCCGATCCTTCCGGATCTGTTGAAACACCGGTTTCATCCATGCTTTCAGGATCCGTACCCACCGGCGGCATGACGTCATTTCCTTCCATGTCCGTCATGTGAAGCTGTTCATCCGCCTTTGAAGTCTTATTTCCTGCGTCATAAGACATATTGCTGAGCATATTTACCCCGCAGAAGGTAAGAGCCGCCGCAAGGCCGAAAGCCGCTCCGCACATGGCAGCCACTGCAGTATATTTTCCCGCCCTCGAAAGCGTCAGCTTCCTTCCGGTGATCTTTTCCGTGATAAGACTTTTTTTGTCACGGTTTTCTCCGTTTTCCGTACTGCTAATTCTGTTTTTATCCTCAGGCATAACGATTTCTCTCCGTGTTACATCCGTATTACAGATCCTAAGACCTCTTAAGCTTCTGCCGCTCCTTCATCTGTCATTAAAGCTTAAAGGATGCGGCTTAAGGCTTTGCATGCTATAATGTCCTTATCTTAACTCCATAATGTTAACTAACTATTAATAACTGATACTTTTTTATTTAAACCATGTTCAGCTCCATATATTCCAAGTTCATTATAGGCTACATTCTCTTCGGATGCATAGGATTTATAGTCGTAGCCATCTTTTCACAAAAGATGACCTATAACTACCTCGTGCAGCAGAACGCCGGGAAGCTTTATGACGAAGCCGTTCTCATGGCCTCTACCTATGAGGAGGGAGATTACTATTTTAACGATATCCATACAGATACTGAAAATGACGTAAGCCTTGTGGCAGGCTTTTTAAATGCCGACATATGGATAGTTGACCCGGACGGCACCATAATACTGGATTCTGACGAAGGTAAATTAAACGGCCGTATCATCAACGGCTTCGATCCGGCTTTAAGGTCCTCTGTATATCAGATCGGATATTTTTACGGTATGTTCAGTAAGGAAATGCTGTCTGTCATGGCGCCCATAAATCACGAATATACCAACATAGGCTATATAGTCATACACTACCCTATGTCTCTCGTCGTATCCTCCACCAATGAGATACTCAACATAGTATATATCACGGCCCTTGTCATTTTCATACTTTCCTTCGTGATACTCATAGTTTTTACCATATACGTGTACGTACCGTTAAAATCCATAACCGCCGGAGCCAAGGAATACGCCTCCGGCCATCTTGACTATAAAATAAAGCTGCATGAATCTCACGACGAGGTAAAATACCTTGGCGATACCTTAAACTACATGGCGGCCGAGCTCAATAACTCCGAGCATCTGCAGAGGGATTTTATTTCCAATGTCTCCCATGACTTCAGATCGCCTCTGACCAGCATGAAGGGCTATCTGGAAGCAATACTTGACGGTACCATACCTCAGGAATCCCAGGAAAAATATCTTAAGCGCGTCATAACCGAAACTGAACGTCTTTCCAAGCTTACTGAGGGCATGATATCTCTTGGGGCCATTGAAATTAAGAGCCGCCTTAAGCTCTCACGTTTTGATATAAATGAAACGATAAGGAATGTCTGCAGCGCCAATGAAAATATCTGCAGCAAAAAGAATATAGGATTTGAGCTTGTATTTGAGGATAATTCAGAGCTCGTATACGCCGATGAAGAAAAGATCAAGCAGGTACTCTATAATCTGATAGATAATGCGATAAAATTCTCACACAATGACTCCACCATAACCGTCCGTACCTATGTAAGGCAGAAAAAAGTCTTTGTGTCTGTCAAGGATACCGGAATAGGCATCCCGAAGAGCTCCATTAAAAAGATATGGGACCGCTTTTACAAAACGGATGTATCAAGAGGAAAGGACAAATCAGGAACAGGCCTCGGCTTAAGCATAGTAAAGGAGATAATCCAGTCCCACAATGAAACCATCGACGTGGTATCCACTGAAGGCGTCGGGACTGAATTTACCTTTTCCCTTGCCCTTTCGGAATAAGCTTCAGTATCTGATCCTGTAAATGGTGTTTCCGCTTACGACGTAGAGCTCCCCGTTCTTTCCCGAAGGGGATACTGAGGTTATGGAGCCCTCCTCAAACTCGAAGGTCCCCCTTAAATTTCCCTTTCCGCTGTAGACGCGGATCTCATGGCTGTCATATACGACTGCTACATCTCCGCATACCGACATGGATTTATACTCAATGTCCACATCCGCTTCTCCTGTCTTACTGCCGCGGTTATTGAAGGTTATAAGCTTATACTTTCCTCCGCCATCCGAAGCCTCTACCTCATATCTGTTTTTTCCGTCATCAGGCGTGCCGGTAACATCTGAGGCTGTGTCTCCGCCGTCATTTACTGCAGCTTCATCCGCTGCTTCAGCATTGCTGTCAGAGCTTTCGGAGCCATCAGAGCCTGTCGTTTCAGCCCCGGCGCTTTCAGACTCAGCGTCATCTGATGTCTTTCCTTCAGTCTCTGTCTTATCTTCAGCTGCAGCCCCGGCGTTATCAATAAGTTCGGCGTGCTCATCGTATCCTGTATTTTCCAGCAGTACGGCGCTGAAGGCTTCAGCAGAACCGACGGCCATCATTTTTTCTTCAAAGGTCACATGGGCAAGAACCTCAGGCGAATTCAGCACCTCCGTAGAAAAGAATACCGCGCCGCCGTCATAAAACGCCTGGCTGTACTCATTTGTCGAAAAATAAACCTTTCCGGCTATATGTCCGGCAAATTCATCCTTGAATCCGCCCACGACACGTCTTGCATCAGTGTTCTGTCCCACCGAACCAAAGTTCCTGAATACAACGTTATTTACTATCTGTCCGCTCTCCATCCCCACATATGAGGTGATAAGCTCCGTGCCGTCCGGTGAAACATCTATATCAAACGGATAGCCGTCGCCGGTAAGTATGGATTTGACCGACAGATCTATCGGGCTTCCATCAGGATTGAAGGCCGTGATATACTCCGCATCCGAATCATTCAGCACGGCATATACCACGCCGTTATCCGCCACCCTCACAAGAGATATTGGAAGCACGGTCTCACTTGCTCCCGTAAGTGTCGTTCCGTCAAAAATATAGATATCCGTGGCTCCCTGATCCGCTATTACGGCGTAATTTTTACTGACGTCGATTATGGGAGCATTCATCTGATAACTCCTGTCCCATACCGCATTGCCGTTTTTATCGATCAGTTCTGCGCCGTCCTTGGTATATTTAATGAGTCCGCCATTAAAAGGCATATAGCCCTTAAATGTATCTATCTCACCGTCGGTCTGCTCCTCTTTTCTTTCCCAGACTATGGAATACTCATTGCTCACTGAAAAATTCATAAAATAATATGCACCGTACATAAGGGCGGCGAAGCATACGACAATCAATATATACACTAAAAGGGAAGGACGATCTCCGCCTTCCCTTATATCATCATTTTTACTTATTACACTGTTTTTAAGCCTGCTTTTTAATTCAGCCCGGCTCTCATGAGTATCAGCCAAAGAGTTTCTCCCCGTAGACCTTGTCGTCCACCATCCTCCTGATGGCGTCCGCAACATACTGTCTGTCCTCCTGGTAGGTCACTCCGTACCACTTATCCTCTATCGGAAGTACCTTTACCTTTGCAAGTCCTCCCTGTATGAGTCCGTCTATCACTACCGGAAGCAGATACTCAGATTTTATATCATCTGCTTTCAGGCTGTCAAGGAACTTAGGGAACCCTTCTCCAAGCACCTTTATGATGTTTGGCTTTAATCCCCACATGTTCATGGACACTAAGGACTTCTCGTCAAGCTCACGTTCTCTGCCATCTCCGTCCTCGCCTGTTACTTTTCCTTCTTTTCTTCCGATCTTATAGGTCTCAGTGACTGATCTTAAGTACCCGTCTTCATTCTGGCTGCAGACTCCTCTTGCTACAGTTCCGCTCTCGCTCAAGGTGTTTCCGAGTATGTATCCCGCCATGCAGTAATCATACTCTTCCTCATTTTCGCTCATCTCATTTGTGAGATATTCATGGAGCGCCTTAAAGGATCCGGCTCCGTAAAAATCATCCGCATTTATAACGGCGAATGGGCAGTCGATCACTTCCCTCGCTGCCCATACTGCCTGCGCCGTTCCCCATGGCTTTTTTCTTCCTTCCGGAGTCTTATAACCCTCCGGAAGGTCGTTCATCTCCTGGTATACGTAATCTACCGGCGCTATTCTTTCTATGCGCTTTCCGATCACTTCCCTGAATTCCTCTTCTATATCCTTTCGGATTATGAAGATTATCTTATTAAAGCCTGCTTTCAACGCGTCGTGAATACTGTAATCAATGATAATTTCGCCGCTCGGCCCTACCTTGGCTAACTGTTTTATCCCTGCGCCGTAGCGTGAGCCTATTCCGGCAGCCATTATTACTAATGCAGTTTCTCTCATTTATTCTACTCTTCCTCAGCTCCGGTTATTATTTCGATCCTGTGGGCATTCTGTCCGTCAGGTCTCTCATCATACTTATGAGCTGCCTCAAGCATCATATCCTTGACTTTCATCAGCCTTATCTGCGAGCTTCGCTCGTTTTCATCCAGCTTCATCTTGATATACTTGATGCTTTCCTCCGTTTCCGGGATCATGACGTGTTCCAGAGCGTTGACACGCCTTCTTGTTTTTTCGATCTCTGCGGCCATCAGCTGGCAGGATTTCTCCCTCTCAGCCAAAAGCAGCATATCCGGAAGCAGATCGGCAATGCTTTTTACGGCACTGTCGAGATCTGCCGAGGTAAATGCAAATCCGTATGAGTAAATATCGTTTGTGTCTGAGGTACGGGTCTTATATGTAAACTCCGGTATCTCAACAGACATGACGTTTTTAGTGGACGCTTCCAGATAGACCTCCTGCTTAGGGCTCATGAGCGCTACGTTAAGCGCTTCCGCGCTCATGCCGGCCCTGGCCATTACGAAGTTCCTGTTGCAGTCCTCTATGCCCTTCTCTACTTTTTCGCGAAGCTCTTTATTTTCCCTGACAAGGATCAGGAACTGTCTCATCAGCTCATCGCGTTTATCCTTAAGGAGCTTGTGTCCGCGGCGTGCGGTCTTCAGCTTGTTCTTAAGGCGGGTCAGTTCCATCCTCGTAGGATTAACCTGTGCCTTTGCCATATTGACCCTTTCCCTTAAGCTTCATCATAAGGCTTGTAATACTTCTCTATGTATTCGTCCTTTATACGCTTTAACTCTGACTTAGGCAGTATGCCGAGGAGCTTCCAGCCAAGATCCAGTGTCTCCTCTATGGAGCGGTCCGTATTGTATCCCTGGGATACATACTGCTTCTCGAACTCATCGGCAAATTTAGCGTAGAGCTTATCCATATCTGAAAGTGCAGCCTCGCCGAGCACCACCATGAGCTCCTTGGCGTCCTTACCCCTGGAGTATGCCGCGAACAGCTGGTTCATGGTATTTGCATGATCCTCACGGGTCTTGCCTTCGCCTATACCCTTATCCTTAAGTCGTGACAGTGACGGAAGAACATCTATAGGAGGCTGAACTCCCTTTCTGTAGAGATCACGTCCCAGAATGATCTGTCCCTCGGTTATGTATCCCGTAAGGTCAGGGATAGGATGAGTCTTATCATCCTCAGGCATGGTAAGTATCGGAACCATGGTTATGGATCCCTTACGTCCGATCTGACGTCCTGCTCTTTCATAGAGAGAAGCAAGGTCAGTGTACATGTATCCAGGATAACCTCTACGTCCCGGAACCTCCTTACGGGCTGCGGATACCTCACGCAGTGAGTCGGCGTAGTTCGTGATATCCGTAAGGATAACGAGGACGTGCATATCCTTTTCAAATGCAAGATACTCAGCGGCGGTAAGGGCCATACGAGGCGTAGATATACGCTCTACTGCAGGGTCGTTCGCAAGGTTAAGGAACATGACAGCCCTGTCTATGGCTCCCGTCTCCCTGAAGGAGTTCATGAAGAAATTAGCTTCCTCAAAGGTGATGCCCATTGCCGCGAATACTACCGCGAAAGGCTCCGTCGTACCGCGTACCTTCGCCTGACGCGCTATCTGTGCAGCCAGGTTGGCGTGCGGAAGTCCTGAACAGGAGAATATAGGCAGCTTCTGTCCCCTGACAAGGGTATTAAGGCCGTCTATGGCTGAAACTCCGGTCTGGATAAACTCAGACGGATATGCTCTTGCTGCTGGGTTTATAGGAAGTCCGTTGATATCCATCCTTGCGTCAGGAATGATGTCAGGACCGCCGTCTATAGGTCTTCCAAGTCCGTCGAACATACGTCCGAGCATGTCCTCGGATACTCCAAGCTCCATGCTCTTTCCAAAGAATCTTACCTTTGATGAATCAAGGTTGATACCCGTCGCATTCTCGAAGAGCTGTACCATTGCGTTTCCTTCATCTATCTGAAGGACCTTGCAGCGGCGTCTTGTACCGTCTGAGAGCTCTATCTCTCCGAGCTCGTCATATCCGACATTTTCAACGCCCTTGACCAACATCAGAGGTCCTGCGACCTCCTGTATAGTCCTATATTCCTTTGGCATCAGAAGTCCTCCTTTCTGGCGATGGCATCCTTGATCTGGCCCTTAAGCGTTTCGATGATCTCGTTATACTTAGCGTCGATCTCATCCTCAGCAACATACTTGAAACGTCCGATAGCCTCACGCACAGGGAGAGCCACAAGGTCATTTACCTTTGCTCCCTCATCAAGGGCTGCCTCAGCCGCGTCATAGTAAGCGAGAACCAGCTTCATCATCGTATGCTGCTTCTTAGGCGAGGTGTATGTATCTATGCCGTCGAATGCGTTCTGCTGCAGATAGTCCTCACGGACTGAACGCGCAGACTCGAGCTTGATACGGTCAGGAGCAGAAAGCGCATCCATTCCGACAAGCTTTACGATCTCATCGAGCTCGGCCTCGTCCTGTAAGAGCCTCATGAGCTTCGCCCTGAGCTCTGTCCAATCGTCAGCTACCTTGTTATTGAAATACGGCTCCACGTTATCCATGTACAGAGAGTACGATGTCAGCCAGTCTATGGCAGGGAAGTGTCTCTGGTATGCAAGGGAAGCAGAAAGCGACCAGAATACCTTTACGATACGGAGCGTTGCCTGTGTTACCGGCTCTGAGATATCTCCGCCCGCCGGTGATACGGCTCCTATTACCGAAAGTGCTCCCTCACGTCCTTCCTTTCCAAGAGAGATAACTCTTCCCGCTCTCTCGTAGAACTCTGCAAGACGTGATCCAAGGTATGCAGGATAACCTTCCTCACCAGGCATCTCCTCAAGACGTCCTGACATCTCACGAAGGGCCTCTGCCCATCTTGATGTGGAGTCCGCCATAAGCGCTACGGAGTAGCCCATATCACGGAAATACTCAGCTATCGTTATACCGGTATAAATGGATGCCTCACGGGCAGCAACCGGCATATCCGACGTATTTGCGATGAGCACTGTCCTCTCCATGAGCGACTTTCCGGTACGCGGATCCTTAAGCTCAGGGAACTCGTTAAGAACGTCGGTCATCTCATTTCCGCGCTCTCCGCATCCGATATATACGACGATCTCCGCATCGGCCCACTTTGCAAGCTGGTGCTGAACCACCGTCTTACCTGATCCGAAAGGTCCAGGTACGGCTGCAACGCCTCCCTTTGCGATAGGGAATAATGTATCTATAACTCTCTGTCCGGTAACGAGCGGCATCTCAGGGCTGAGCTTTTCCTTATAAGGCCTTCCTGTACGAACAGGCCATTTCTGCATAAGCTGTACTGCCACATCTCCGTAATCAGTCTCTATCACGGCTATATCCTCAGTTACCGTATAGTCTCCCTCGGTAATGGACTTTATCCTTCCGTCCGCTCCCTTAGGCACCATGATCTTGTGAAGTACGACATCTGTCTCCTGAACCGTTCCTATGATATCTCCGAAGGTGACCTCGTCTCCGACATTTGCCGTAGGATTGAAATGCCATTTCTTATTGCGGTCAAGGGAAGGGACGCTTATTCCTCTCTGAAGGAGGTTTGAATCCGTCATCTCCCTGATCTTCTCAAGCGGCCTCTGGATTCCGTCATATATACTGCTGATGATGCCCGGTCCAAGTTCTACTGACATAGGCACTCCGGTAGATTCCACAGGCTCACCCGGCTTAAGGCCCGATGTCTCCTCGTAGACCTGTACGGACGCCTCGTCGCCGTGTATCTCGATTATCTCTCCCATAAGGTGCTTGTCCGAAACGTAAACCACGTCACGCATGTTTGCGTCGCGCATTCCCTTAGCGACAACCAGAGGTCCGGCTATTTTTTTAATTACACCTTTGCTCATTTCAAACTTACCTTTCACTTATTAATCATCACCGAAAATGATATCCGAGCCGACGGCCCTTTCAACCGAACGCTTGACCGCCTCAATCCCCTTGCCGGTATTGCCGTAGACGCCCGGAATAAGGATTATGGCAGGAAGCTCCCTGTCGGAGAAATGCTCTATCTCCTTCTGTATCCTGCCGGCCAGCTCTTCCGTGATATATATCACGGCGTAGTCGGCATCAACAAGGCTTTTAAGCTTTGCTGCAGCTTCCTCCGTATCGGTGATCGGAAAAGGCGTAAGTCCTACTGCGGCGAAGCCGTATATGCTGTCACGGTCGCCCATAACTGCTATCTTATACATAAGAATCACGCACCCTTTCCGCGATCATTTCATTGGAAAATCCATTCTGCTTGCCGCTCAGGATTATCCTTACCGATTTGATCTCATTTTCTCTTGCTAAAATATATGCTGAAATCGGGCCTAAGCCAAACGATTCATAAAGCTGAGGCTTCATCCTCTGAGTGATAAGGTTATCGCACCAGCATTCAAATGCCGCCGGCGATTCCTTTAACATAGGGACAGCATCGGCATAGGCAGTGGATCCAAGATACGACGATATGGCCTCTACTCCTATTGCAGCCGCATCCATTAAAGCGGTCTTATCAAGGGTCTCGCATTCAGCGAGAGCCATATCAAGGAAATCCCTTCCCTTGCCGGTCAGCGCTGCCCTTACGGCTATCTTGATATCCGTGGAAGCGACCTTGATCTCGGCGTACATCTTAAGGAAGTCGTCCTTCGTCGCCTTTCCCGCCTTAAGTATTTCATCCAGGCAGGCCCTGTCCACCATGATATCGCATATCTGTCCGTCACCCGTCTTGAGGAACAGCGAATGAGCCTGTTCAGCGACTTCCTGCATGGACTCAGGAAGGGCTTTATAATCCCTTTCCTTTATGGCAGCCGCTATAAGCTCAGGATCCACCGTGCTCTCGCTTATGTAGATGCCCGGATAATCGAATTTCATAACGGATTCCTTCAGCGCGGCCTTCAGATTGTTATAATCATTAGGCAGCTTGAACACGTCAAATATCGATCTGTCCGCTACTATCTCATCTATGAAGCTCCACAGCTTCTCCCTTTCAGCCTGAAGGATGGATTCCGGATCCTCAGATCCGCCGTTTCCCCAGCCTCTGTCCCTTAAGATCTTTAAGGCCTCCTCCATGCTCCCTGCAGTGGCAAGCTGTGAAAGCACTGAAGCGTTCAGCAGCTTTAACTCGGCATATCTTACGCGCACAACAGCATATACATAGCTCTTATCTACATATGAACTTGTCATAATGATCTCCTGTTACGCAAATAGTAAAGATTTTACCTTGTCCTGCAGCTCCTCTATATTCTGGTCGATAAGTGCATCAAACGTGCAGTTTTCCTCTATATCGCCGTAGTCAAGTATGAATCCGTTTTTGATGTCTGCCGGCTGGTCAGATACCGTAAGCTTTGCCCCTGATTCTGCAGCAAGCTTTACAAGTCCGTCAATGACAGCCTTAGGGATCCTCTCAAGATCACGGGCGTTGAGTTTCAATACCGCATCCTGTTTAGGGATGTGTTTTCCAAAAAGGCCGGAGATAAAATCAATGTAATCCTGATCGTCAAGACTGTTAAGCTTATCCTTGGCCATCCTGATGGTGCTGCTTATAAGCTCCTGCTTACCCTCAAGGATGAGCTGCTTTGTCTTAAGATCCGCTGAGGATCTGCCTCTCTCAAGGATGCTCCGGACTTCCGTTTCAGCTTTTTTGATAATGCTGTCACTTTCCGCTGCGGTTTTGATCTTTGCGTCCCCGATAATGCCTTCCGCCTGGTTTTTAGCGGCGTCCAGCACGGACTTTACTTCATTTTCCGCATCGCGGCTTATGTGACCTATGATTTTGTCAAGTCCGCCCATCTTCTACTCCTTTTCCCTTTTCAGTATCTTTGTCTTTTTATCAAACAGGAACGTTTGCAATACCGAAAACAGAAAGGATGGAAACGAGCAGTGCAAGGATGGCGTATGTCTCGACCATGGCCGGGAAGATCATTGCCTTACCGAACTGATCAGGGTGCTTTGTAACAAGAGCTATAGCTGAAACTGAGCACTTTGCCTGAAGGATGGCTGAGATAAGGCCTACTACTGCCATTGGAAGGCAGGCTGCGAAGTACAGGAGTCCCTTATACATTGAGATGTCTGCGCTTCCGCCCATGATACCGATCTGTGTAAGAGTGATGAACGCGATAAGCAGTCCATAGATACCCTGCGTACCAGGAAGCAGCTGAAGGATAAGGACCTTAGAGAAAAGGCTTGAATCCTCAGTTACAGCGCCTGAAGCCGCACGTCCTGCAAGGCCTACGCCGATAGATGATCCGATTCCTGCGAAAAGAGCTGAAAATACAGCACCGAGCAGCGCGAATACAACACCCATGTTTTCCATATTAAATTTCCTCCTTGACTTTGTAATACTTGGTATTTTCCTTGAAAGGCGAGAACTTCTTTCCTCCGCCCTCATAAAATTTTCCGAAGAACTCAACGAACTGGAGACGGTTTGTATGTACGTATGCACCGAGAACGTTGATCCCGAGGTTGACCGCATGTCCCACCACAAATATAAGTGTGAACAGGATCACGCCGTACCATGAATTTCCTATCATGCTTCCCATCTGGTTGAAGACCTGGGCTATAACGCCGGTTGCAAGTCCGAGCGCCAGCAGTCTCGAATAGGAAAGTATGTCGGAAAGATATCCGGTTATGCCGTATGCGGCATAGAGGCCCTTTAAGATCCTCTTGAACCAGTTTTTGGATTCCCTTCCTCCGGTAAGTATGACGCCTGCGCAGCCTATGCCCATTGCCGCTAAGGAAATGGTGCCCACCGTGGAGCTTAAGGTAAATGTAAGCCCCAGCATGTTTGTTATCATAGGCATCGTCAGTATGTATACGATACCTCCGCCGACGAACATGTACCAGAACAGGCAGTCATAGATAGCATCTATATACAGACCGTCCTTAAGCAGCTCATAAAGCTTGACAGTAAGTCCCGTAAGCAGATGTATGATACCTATCAGGAAGGCTACCACAAGGAGCTTCATCGGCTCCTTCTGAGGATCCATCCAAATAGGATTGAGCGCTATGTCAGGCCTGTTGAAAAAGGTCGTGGCTATTATATTGACCGCATTTCCAAAGAAGCTTCCGAACATGAATCCCCAGAAAACCGTGGATATGCCGGAGAAGAATAAAAGCTTCATCATCTTCTTCATCGACGGCTTCATGTTCTTGACCTTAAGGAGCGCAAATCCGCATCCCAGTACAAGTATAAGGCCGTAGCCCGCATCTGACAGCATCATGCCGAACAGTATGTAATAAAAGCAGGCCGTTATCTTTGAAGGGTCTATCTCGCCCTTGCTCGGGTATGAGAAGGACTCTACCACCGACTCCATAGGATCCGACAGGAATCCGTTCTTTAATTCGCAAGGTACGTCGTCCTCAGGGAGTGTGTCGCTTATCTCCACTACAGCGTCGTATGCCTCTAATTTCTTAGCCACCCTGTCGGCCGTGGCCGCAGGAGTAAAGCCGCTTATAAAGAAGGCGTTAGCTGACTGAGGAAGATTGCCGAGCACCTCGTACTTATCAGCTCTCATCGAATAATAATCCGAAGCGAACTTGATATTTTCCCTCTCGCCCGCATAACCAGCTATCTGGTCTATGCATTTTTTGATATCAGCCTCGTAATTTGAGATCCTGTCATTTAACGTCTTTATCTCTTCCTTAGGTACGGATTTGCTTGACGGCGCCCTCTGGAAATCGATCTGCTTTAACGCGTTTTCCACCTTTGCAGCATCGTCTGCGTGGCAGATGGCCATAAATGCCGTCATGTTCTTATCCGAACTTATGATATCGACGTCAATATCAGGGATGTCCTTATCCTCGACAGCCGCGCTCAGCTTTTCATATATCTGCGACGCATTTGCCTCCTCAGAGATGGATCCTATAAATACTCTTGATTTTGACGTTCCAATAAAATCAAGCGGTATATCCAGGTCCTTCCATGCTGAAAGAGCTTCCATGTCTGTCCTGCACTTAGGTATCGCAGTCTTATCTTCTATGATCTGCTTATTGATATTAACTATCTTTGAAGCAGTCTCAAGATAATCTCCGACATGAGCAAGCTGTCCGTCATATGAAGCCTTTTCCATGCTGCGCGCGTCCTCTAACGAACTCAGCAGTCCCTCGGACTTATCCGGAGCATACTCTTTAAGTATCGCAAGAGCTTCTTCCGACTGTTTTGCGGCGCGTAAGAATGTCGATCTCTGCGTTTCGACGTCCATGGTTGAAAACGCCTCGTCGCGGATATCATCGGAGTTTATCTCCACCGTGCCCATCCTCTGAAGCAGCTCAAGGATATTTTTTCTCTGAGTCCTCGGCCCGCAGATGAAAATACGCTTCATCAGCACTTTAGACATGCCCTTATACC
>ERZ1034980.1685-NODE-1685-length-12917-cov-4.092754_pt1 | contig 12917 bp, 11 predicted proteins | sample MGYA00520622_ERZ1034980 | MGnify/ENA primary metagenome ERZ1034980 (study PRJEB33766, sample SAMN09781791) | gut metagenome | biome: gut microbiome | host: Homo sapiens | place: Madagascar | study: EMG produced TPA metagenomics assembly of the PRJNA485056 data... | reverse complement strand
CGTACATCTCGGAGGGCTCGGGGTGGAAGACCAGGGCGGCGCCGGCCTCCTCGCACAGCTTGCAGTCGCGGTCGAAGTCGCGCGGGTAGCTCTCGAGGTCTTCGGTTGGGCCGAACTGCGTGGGGTTCACGAAGTCGGACACGACGACGCGGTCATTCTCGGCGGCGGCGCGCATGATCAGGCTCTTGTGGCCCTCGTGCAGGTAACCCATGGTGGGGACGAGGCCGACGGTCAGGCCCTCGCGCTTCCACTCACGAACCTGCTCGCGAACCTCGGCGACGGTAGCGGCGGTCTTCATTAGTTGTTCCTCCTGATCTGGTCCATGACCTCGGCATCAATCTTGAAACCGTTCTCGGCGGCGGGGAACTCGCCCGTCTCCACGGCATTGGCGTACGCATGATAGGCATCGCGCATGGTGTCGCCCACTTGGGCGAACTGGCGAACGAACTTGGGCTTGAAGTCACCCGGCGTCATGCCGAGGAGGTCCTGCGCGACGAGCACCTGGCCGTCGCACGCGGAGCCGGCGCCGATGCCGATGGTGAAGCAGTGGGTGAGCTTGCTCGTGATGAACTCCGCGAGGTCGCTCGGGACGCACTCGAGCACGACGGCGAAGGCGCCCGCGGCCTCGACGGCGAGCGCATCGTCGACGATGCGCTGCGCGTTCTCCGCGCTCTTGCCCTGGACCTTGAAGCCGCCGAAGCTGTTGGCGCTCTGCGGGGTCATGCCCACGTGGCCGACGACGGGGATGCCTGCCTCGACGATCGCGTGGATCTGCGGGGCACAGCGCACGCCACCCTCGAGCTTGACGGCGTTGCAGCGGCCCTCCTTCATGAGGCGGCCGGCGTTGTGCAGGGCCTCCTCGACGCTGGCCTGGTAGGACATGAACGGCATGTCGCCAACGACGAAGGTGTCGCTCGTCGCGCGCGTGACGGCGCGCGTGTGGTGGACCATGTCGTCCATCGTGACGGGGATGGTGTCCTCGTAGCCGAGCATCGTCATGCCGAGGGAGTCGCCCACGAGGATCATGTTGATCCCCGCCGCCTCGACGATCGACGCCATGGTGTAGTCGTAGCTGGTGACCATGGTCACCTTCTTGCCCTCCGACGCCTGTTTGGCGAGGGTGAGGACCGTGTTCTTTGCCATGCGCTTTCTCTCCCTTATTTGCGCTTACGCCCGTGTGGGTGCCTGGCTATTGTAGTCCCCTTAAAGGACACGTGCAGGGCCCCGATCGAAAGCGGCCGCTTCCTACATGTGCATGTCATTGAAGACGTCTGCCCACGCGAAGCCGAATGACCTCACGACGTCGAGGTCCGCCGGGAGCCAGCCGACGGAGAGCAGCTCGTCGCGACCGAGCCAGGCGAGCTCCGCGTGGTCGAGGAGCTGTGGCTCGGCGGATGGGTCGACGGGCGCGCAGAAGACGTCCATCTTCATCGTGAACTCGGGGTATGCGTGCGTGACCGTGGTGAATGGCCAGAGCACGCTGAGGGTGAGGCCGAGCTCCTCGCTAATCTCGCGGCGGCAGGCGTCCTCGGCGCTCTCGCCGGGCTCGAGCTTGCCGCCGGGCAGCTCCCAGCCCTCCATGCCGTGCTCGCGCCGCGCGGCGAGAACCTTGTTGTCTCGCACGATGATCGCGGCTGCTACGTGCAGGTTCTTGTCAGCCATGGTCCTCCTGTTCACCGGTCGCGCCGGCATCGCGTTTCGTCCGAGGAGATTCTACCCGCGCGGGCGCGGGCGTGTCCGGGGACGGGCGCGCGAATGCCGAGGAGGGCGCGAATGCCGAGGAGGACGGGGAGGGCGAGAAAGACGAGAAGGACGCTGGACGAGAAAAACCCGCCCCTGGCCTGAATGATTGGCCAAGGGCGGGCTCCGAGTCTAGCGAAAGACATCCACGCTACAAGACGTAGTCCTCACGAAGGGACTTGACAGTCTCAAGCAGGTTTTCGGCGCCCTCGTAGGCACCATCGATTTCGTTCGAATCTAGGTGTGCTTTGATTTGCTCTGCGAGGACCTCGATCTGCTCTAGCTGCTGGGAGAATTCGACTGCTGCCATGGGTGTCCTTTCGTCCGCTTCCGTTGTTGGACCATTATCGGAGATAAGCCGGACACTAAATCAGAGGCAGATCATGCTACCTGAGCTCGCAAATTGCTTTTCCGATGAGGTGGGGGATACCCGTGACCAGGGCGTTTCCCATGCAGAAGGCGCGGTTTCCGTCGGTCATGCCCGTGTTCGTCCAACCGCGGGGGAAGCCCTGGAGCTGGTCGAGCTCGTCGGGCACAAGACGGCGATAGCGCCCGTCCTCGCACTTGATGACGTGCTTGAAGCGACTCGCGCCCCTTCCGCCTTCGCCGGTGAGGATGGTGCGGGACGGCCTGTTGGTTGCGTCCGGGAAGGCCATCTGGCCTTCCGAGTACCAATAGGTGAAGCCCGTCTTCTTATTGGTGCGCTCCTCGCGCTTCGAACCCTTGAGGTACTCCCATTTGGGCAGCTGCTCGGGCTCGATGAAGAATTCCTCCGGCACCTCGTCAAGCGGGATAAGAACGTCGCCGAGGGTCTTGCGGGCACCGTCGTACTTCTCGATGACGGGGCACGTCAGGACGCGATGGCCGACCATGATGCCAGCATCCATGAACGGAGAGGTCTTGCCCGTGAGGTTGAAGTTCTCCGAAGCGTCGTAGGGGTCCTCGGGGACGAAGACCTCGCGGATGTTCTCCTCGCCAGGCGCCTCCATCGGGAAGGCGCGGGACATGACGCCATTCTGGAGGCGCGTCTCGATCGTCCAGTCGGCGTTTCGCTCGGCAAAGATGTAGACGCGCTTGCGACGCTGGGGAAATCCGTACTCGGCGCTGTTGACGACGCGCCATTCCACGGAGTAGCCGCGCTCGGCGAGGCAGGAGAGGATGATCGCGAAGTCTCGGCCGCGCTGGGAAGCGGGGCTCTTGAGCAAGCGATCGACATTTTCGAAGAGGCAATAGCGTGCCGCGTCCTCGCTCCTATCGTTCTGGAGCTTGAGGAAACGATAGATGTCCCACCAGAGGACTCCCTTCTTGCCCTCGATACCGTGCGCCTGGGAGAGAGGGCGAGCGACGGAATAGTCCTGGCAGGGGAATCCACCGACGACCATATCAATGGTGGGGATATCTATTTCTCCGCGTTCTGCCTGGTCAAGAACCTGGTTGATATCTTCGTTTACGACGGAGTCCTCGCCGAAGTGCGACTCGTAGCAGCGGGCGGCGAACTGGCGAGCCTTGGATCCGGGCGGCTCCCACTGGTTTGCCCAGATGGTCTTGAAGGGGCCCGCGGAGGGCATATCGAACTCGGGGTGTACGGAATCGTGATAGCCGTCAAGGCCAAGACGAAACCCGCCGACCCCCGCGAAGAGCTCGGCTACTTTAATTTCCTTGGACACGTTTCTCCAATCGCTACTGTGTCCTATCGGGTTAGCCCAAGAGAGCTAACCCAAATACACTACTCGATCTCTATCAGTTTTGACAAGTCGCTTTATTGCCGGATAGGAGCCAAATAGACCACTCTCGTGAGAGCGGGACGCAACATTAATACGTCGAGAGAAGTCTCCGTATAGATGCGGACATTAATCACTTCTCAGTCGTCATCATCTTGGCAATCTCATCTCTGAGGTACGACTGATTGAGCCAGAAACACTTCTTCGTAACGGGCTCTCCGTGTGGCTGCGGCCTCGTGTCGGCCTTGTTGCGAGCGTGAGGACGAACGTGGCAGCAGCGGTTCTCCGAAGACTTTACCGAGCTTTCTGCATTGCCCTTTTTGACGTTGCTTCGCATCTGCTCATAGCAGCGCTTTGCTTCAGGCATGTCTTCTTCTGGTATTCTCCAGAAGAAGACATCCTTTAGGACGTAGTTCTCGTCTCCAGTGTCCTGGTAGACGACAAATAGATAGAGCTGCTCAAGCTGCTCCTTGAACAACGAATTCTCGAAGGGTGTTTCTTCAAGCTCGAAATAGTCGATTGCCGGGAATGAAACGGCTTCCTTTGGCGTCCCATTTGGACGAAGCCTAATTGTCTTGGGCTTAGCGCCTGCCTTATCGAGTTCCGCAATGGTGCTTTTGTCGCCAACGCCAAGGATTCGGTTGGTTACGAGCGCGTATGCGCTTTTTGCCGAGGAGTTCACCTCAAACAGCTCTGTGAGCTCGTCTTGATTCATGCCGAAATAGGGCTCGAACCTCTTGCGAATGAGCTCGAGAATGCCAAGGGACTCTTCGCCGCTTTCGCGCCTGATCGATTCGGAGTGGGCGAGGAGCTGCCGTTCCACGCCGGTCATGTAAGACGCCTTAAATGCCCATGCCCTGGGCTTCGCCGGAACGTCCGAGAAGGGCTGCGACGTTCTGACGGAGCTGTCTTTTGCCTTTGTGCAAGCTTCGAGGTACATGGTGTCGCTGCCAGAGATATCCTCGGCGTGACCGTTCATGACCTTGGCGACAACCGTTTCCCAGTCCTTCTTAATCTGAGGGATATCGCCATCGGGAATCTGCCAGCGTTCCGCGAATTGAATTTTGTAGTCGACAGGGTTCTTATCCGGCTCATACAGATATGAAATAAGAGCGAGGTCAGCGACCTTATCAAGTAGATGGCTATCCTCGAAAGACTCCATTGGGACGTGCATGTAGTCAATCATCGTTAGGACGAGACGTTCCTTGGCGACGAGTTTGCCATCTGCCCTCTTTTTCATGGGAGTTGTTTTGAGCTCGAGACCTGCTTCAGCAAAGTCCGGAGCCGAGTCACTATTGATGGCATAGCCGAAGTAATACTGCTCGACTGCGTTGCCGAAAGAGCCACGTCTTGTGTGAGGGTCTGGCAGGTCAGGCGCGTCGCACATCTCGCGCAGTGTCTTGCCCTCAAGGCGCTTGGCGTACTCGATAATTGAGTCAGCGCTGGTCGGGTCATAAGCGAGGCTGATCTCGTTGCTTGAGGCAGTATCACGAGTCATGACGCGCTCCGATCGGTTATTGTGAGGCATGGGGGTGTTTAACGCTCCGTTCCATTGTCGCTAAACGAGCGAACGCGCTCAAGGTTGGTGCGTGGGGCCTCAGATGTCAGCCCCTCACTATCCTCATACCAGACACGCAACCAATGAAGGCGAGGTCAAGATGGGTGCATCGGAAATCCGCTGGGGAATCCTCGGGGCGGGCGGAATCGCGAAGAGGTTCGCGGCTAGTCTCGAGACCGTGGAGGGTGCCAGGCTTGTTGCAGTCTCCGGTCGTTCGGCGGAGCGCCTTGCCGCCTTTGCTCCTGCCCGCATCTATGCTGACGGCGCGGATGGCTCCTCCGCCCACGCGAGCCTCCTTGCAGACCCTGAGGTCGATGCCGTCTACCTCGCGCTCCCGCACTCCATGCACCTCCGCTGGGTGCTCGAGGCCACGCGTGCTGGCAAGCCCGTGCTCTGCGAGAAGCCGGCCGTCCTTACCGAGGCGGAGGCCCGCCAGCTCGCTGATGCTGCCCGTGGCTCGAGCACTCTCTTCATGGAGGCGATGAAGTGCCGCTTCGTGCCGCTCCACGCCCGCGTGCGCGCCCTCATCGACTCCGGCGAGCTCGGGCGCGTCTGCGAGCTGACGTGCTCGCAGTGCGTCGACTATGGAGAGGACAACCTTCGCTATCTCGTCGACACTGTTGGCGGCGGTGCCCTCTATGACCTCGGCTGCTACCCGATGAGCTGGGTCGAGGAACTTACGCAAGGCAATGAGCCCCAGGTTAGCGCATGTGCAAACTGGCGCGATGTCTCCGGTGGGCGCGTCGACTGGTCTGGTGACGCCACCCTCGACTTTGGAGATGTGCGTGCGACCATCCACTGGGCGGGTGACTCCGCGGAGTATGACTGCTCCGTCCTGATTCGCTGCGAGCGGGGGAGCGTCCTCGTCGAGCGCGCGCACCGTCCGGAGCGTGCGGTGGTGAGCCGTCCGGGCATGGAAGACGAGGTCATAGCCGCGCCCTACGACCCGGATGACTTCCACGGCGAGATCGCGCACTTCTGCGAGCTCATACGCGTCGGTGCCACGGAGAGTCCCGTCATGCCGCTTGCCGCAACCATCCGGAACGCCCGCCTGATCGGTGCCGTTCGCGCGGTGATGTAGGACTCTTCTCGCACTAGCTCAGGGCCGCCCGCCCGTGACGGTACGTGTCACGGGCGGGCGGCCCTGGTAGTTGCGTCTTGAAGTGGTTGCGTGCCGAGCTATGCCTTGAAGTGGTCGCAGATCGAGCTACGCCTTGAAGCAGTTGCGGGCGGCGAACTCGGCCTGGACGGTCCTGAGCATGAGCTCCGTGTCGTCGAGACCCTGGTGTACCTCGGCTTCATTGGTGGCGAGGGTACCGCGCCTGCGGGCCCAGTTCTCGAGCGACGCGGGAGAGCTCTCACGCGGCAGGGTTTTGACCTCGGGGTCGAGCTGGCGGCAGATGTCGCGGGAGTCGACCGGCACGATCTTGCCCGCGCGCCTTGCCTCGGCATATCCGTCGAGGTGAAGCGTGAACCAGGAGTCCTCGAACGCCGCGTTGTGCGCCATCATCGGATACTTCTTCATGAGCTTCAGGAGCTTGGCCTGCAGGGCCTTGTTCTCGCGGAAGGGGATCTTGCCGTCGACGTCCGCCCAGGTGATGTGGTGGATGTTCTCGAGGGGCACGCCCTTCTCGGCGTACATCTCCGGAATGCCGCAGAAGTGGGCCTCGGCGCCGGTGGGCTCTGCGTCTGCCGTGAGCTCCATGAGCTCGAAGCCCACGTTGACGATGTAGCCGCGGTCCGGGTAGCGGTCCGTCGTCTCGATGTCGATGCCCAGGACCGTGCCCTTGACGGGCTTGGAGACGTAGGAGACGGCGAGGTTGTTGCGGTCGCCGCGGATCTCGCGGATGACGGTCGTGGCCTTGCGCTTCTGGAGCGCGGCGACGCCGGCGCAGAGGTCCTTATCGCTCATGCCGCGGGCGAGGCTGTGGTCGCGCGTGTTGGCGAGGCGCTCGATGCCCATCTGGTCGCAGAGCTCGCGGTTGCGGTCCGCGAGGTCGCGGATGACGTCGTAGGAGAAGCCGGGGTTGTCGTTCTTGGCGAACTCCTCGCGAAGCGCGGCCATGGCCTCCTCGTTCTTCTGACGCTCCGAGTCCATGGCGGGGAAGCCCTCGCAATAGACGATCTCGGGGATGAAGAGCGCGCTTGCGTGCTCGAGTGCCTGGCTGACGTTCATGCTGCTCCTTATGAGTGTGCGCGGCGAGTGCGGGTGTGCCCAGTGGGTGGCGTGCGCTCGCGCGCGGCTGTGGTGTTGGATCGTGCACTTGCCCGCGCGCGGCGGGCGCGGGCGACTGTTTCACGGCTTGGCATGGTAACACGGGCGCGTGACGCGGGCGAGGACGCCGCGGGGCGCGCGCGATTGGAGGGCGCGTGCGTGGCGTTCGCGCGTCCGCGACCTTACATAAGCCCGTTCCCCGATGTGCCACGGCGCGGCCTCGCGCCGTAGGGGACAATGCAAACGTTTTCATGTCGATCCGATGGGAGATCTCTCATGACGTGTTTTGTGGGGTCCGCGGGCGTGCGCGACTCGTATGACGTCGTTGTCGTGGGCGCGGGTGTCGCCGGGTGCTGTTGCGCTCGTGAGCTCGCACGATATGCCCTCGACGTCCTCGTCCTCGAGGCGGGCGATGACATCGCCTGCGGTGCCACGCGCGCCAACTCCGGTATCGTCCATGGCGGCTATGACCCTGAGCCGGGTACGGCGAAGGCCCACTATAACGTCGCGGGATCGAAGCTCTTCCCCCGGTGGGCGGACGAGCTGGGATTTGCCTACGTTCACAACGAGTCGCTGGTGGTTGGCTTTGGCGACGAGGACGAGGCCGCCCTCGTGGGCCTTCTCGAGCGCGGCCGCGCCAACGGCGTCGAGGGGCTCTCGATCATCTCCGGAGACGAGGCACGCGAGCTCGAGCCGGCCCTCTCACCCGAGGTCACCTGCGCGCTGCGCGTATCGACGGGCGCCATCTGCGACCCGTATGAGGTTGCCTTCGCCTCGCTCGAGAATGCCGTCGAGAATGGCGTGAGCGTCACGTTCGACGCGCGCGTCTCCAAGCTCGCTCGTGAGGGGGAGGGCTTCTCCGTCACTCTCGTGGACGGCAAGGCCATCCGCGCCCGCGCCGTGGTGAACGCGGCGGGCGTCCATTCAGACGAGCTCCACAACCAGCTCTCCGCCCGTAAGATCCATATAACCCCAGTTCGCGGTGAGTACAACCTGTATGACAACAGCCTCGAGACGCACTTCTCGCGCACGGTGTTCCAGGTGCCCACGGCCGCGGGCAAGGGCGTCCTCGTGAGTCCCACCGTCCACGGCAACCTCTTCGTGGGCCCCAGCGCCGTCGCGCAGGACGACAAGGACGCCCACGCCACCACGGCAGAGGGCCTTGCGAATGTCGTCGCGGGCGCCAGGCGCACCTGGCCGGGCGCCTCCACGCGCGGCGTCATCACCAACTTCACCGGCGTGCGCGCCAAGGGCGACACGCATGACTTCGTCATCGGCGAGCCGGATGACGTCCCGGGCCTCTTCAACATCGCCTGTCTCGAGAGCCCGGGCCTCTCGAGCGCGCCGGCGATCGGCGCAGACATCGCCGCACGGGTGGCAGCCCGCCTCGGCGCGGGCGAGCGAGCGGGCTTCGAGCCCCGTCGCGAGCCTCGCCAGCGCCTCCGCCACATGGACGCGGAGCAGCGCGCGGAAGCCGTTGCTGCAGATCCCGCCTGGGGCCACGTGGTCTGCCGCTGCAACGAGGTCTCCGAGGCGGAGGTTGTCCGCGAGCTCCACGGCACGCTCCCCGTGCTCTGCCTCGACGCGATCAAGTGGCGCACGGCGGCTACGATGGGCCGCTGCCACGGCGGCTTCTGCACGCCGGAGCTCATCCGCATCATCGCCCGCGAGACGGGCCTGCGCCCGAGCGAGCTCGAGAAGCGCGGCCGCGGCTCGTGGATGGTCTCCCGCGAGAGGCCGGACTATGTGGAGCTCGCCCAGGCCGAGGGCAATGCGCCGCAGGTAGACGGCTCGTCGCGTGGTTGCGCGGAGGGCGACGTCGCGTCCGCACCCGCACCCTATGACGTCGTCGTGGTGGGAGGAGGCGCCGCGGGCATGGCCGCCGCTGCCGCCGCGGCGGTTGCCGGAGCCTCGCGCGTCCTTCTCGTCGACCGCGAGTCCACGCTTGGCGGCATCATGCGTCAGTGCGTCCACAATGGCTTTGGCCTCAAGCGCTTCTCCGAGGAGCTCTCCGGCCCCGAGTTCGCTGCGCGCGAGGCCGCCCGCCTCGACGGCGTGGAGGTCTGGCCCGGCACGAGCGTGCTGGGCATCGAGCGCGCGCACGACGCGAGTGGCGTGGGCGGCACTGGCGGCGTGGTCGCGCTCCATGCGCTCGAGCTCGTGCGCCCGGAAGGTGCCTGCCGCGTCCTTGCCCGCGCGGTCGTCCTCGCGACGGGCTCGCGCGAGCGTGGCTTCGGCGCCCTCGGCATCGCGGGCGACCGTCCCTCCGGCATCTACACCGCAGGGTCCGCCCAGGCCCTCATCAACCTGCAGGGATGCCTCCCCGGCAAGCGCGCCGTCATCCTCGGCTCCGGCGACATCGGCCTCATCATGGCCCGCCGCATGACGCTCGAGGGCATGGAGGTCGAGGGCGTATACGAGCTCCTCGCGCACCCGAGCGGCCTGCGCCGCAACATCGTCCAGTGCCTGGATGACTTCCAGATCCCGCTGCACCTCTCGCACACCGTCGTGGCAACGCACGGCCGCACGCGCCTCGAGTCCGTTGATATCGCCGAGGTGGACCCCGCGACCAGGCGGCCCATCCCCGGCACCGAGGTCAACGTCGAGTGTGACACGCTCGTGCTTTCCTGCGGCCTCATCCCGGAGAACGAGCTCGCGCGCGAGGCGGGCGTCGAGCTCTGCGGCGGCACGGGTGGCGCCGTTGTCGACGAGCTCCTCGCTACGAGCATCCCGGGCATCTTCGCCTGCGGCAACGCCCTGCACGTCCATGACCTGGCAGACCTCGCTGCCGGCGAAGGTGACGCCGCCGGTGCGAGCGCCGCCGCCTGGGCGGCCTCGGTCGCGGCGGGGGAGGCGCGCGCGGATGGCGTCCACCGCATTCCCGTCCGCCAGGGCGAGGGCGTGGGTGCCGTGGTGCCCCAGCTCGTTCGCGAGGACGAGGAAGGCGCGGTTGCCCTCACGTTCCGCCCGGGCAGGGTTGCGCAGAACGTCGTCTTCGAGGCCGTGGCCGTCGCCGCCGATGGCACGGAGACCCCGCTCAAGTCGCGTCGCGCCCGCGTGGCGGTGCCCGCGGAGATGGAACGGCTTCAGGTCTCGGTCGCGGGGCTTGCTGTGCCGGACCATCTCGAGGTTCGCATGGTTGACGCCCCTGTCCGTGAGGCCACGGCCGCGGGCACGCCGGCTTCGAAGGGAGGCGAGTGACGTGTCCTATCCCGAGAGGCTCGAACTCACCTGCGTGTGCTGTCCCATGGGTTGCTCACTCGTCGTCGAGCGTATCTCGGTTGACGAGGCCACCTACGTCTCCGGCGCCGCCTGTGCCCGAGGCAAGAAGTACGCCCCCGCCGAGGCGACCCGGCCCGAGCGCGTCGTGACCACCACCGTCTGCGTCCCCGGCGCGGCCGAGCCCCTCTCCGTGAGGACCGTCGCCCCCGTTCCCCGCGAGCTCATGGCCGAGGTCGTCGCCGCAGCCAAGGACGCCGCCGCCGGCATGCGCGCGCCTATCGCGATCGGCGACGTGGTTCTCGCGGACGCGTGCGGCACCGGCGTGGACGTGATCGCCACGAAGAGCGTGGGGTAGGGGCGGCGCGCCTGATACTAGGCATTCTCCGCATTGCCTCGGCGCACGCGGGACGCGTCGTATACTGTCCTCACTAATCCGCCGAGACGAAGGAGGGCGCCATGGGCGTCACGCAAGCTATAGACCCCGCCCTTGCGCCCGCCTATGGCCTCGCCGTGCTCGACGCCCTTGAGGCGGCCGGTCACGAGGCCTGGTTCGTCGGCGGCTGGGTGAGGGACGCCCTGCGCGGCGCGCCCGCCCACGACGTCGACGTCTGCACGGACGCCCCCTGGGAGGAGAGCGTGCGCGCCCTCGTCGCCGCCGGCATCACCGTCCATGAGACGGGCACGGCCCACGGTACGGTCACGGCCGTGGTCGAGGGCAGGCCCGTCGAGGTCACCACCTATCGCGTTGATGGCGCCTACACGGACCACCGCCGCCCGGACTCCGTCACCTTCGTGACCGACGTCCGGGAGGACCTCGCGCGCCGCGACTTCACGGTCAACGCCATGGCGTGGCACCCCCGCCGCGGCCTCGTCGATCCCTTCGACGGCGCGGGCGACCTCGAACGCCGCCTCATCCGCGCCGTCGGCGTGGCTTCCGAGCGCTTCGAGGAGGACGCCCTGCGCCTGCTTCGCGCCGTGCGCTTCGCATGCCGGCTGGAGTTCGCCGTCGAGGAGGCGACGCAGGAAGCCCTCGTCGAGGCGGCACCTACGCTCGGCGACGTCGCGCAGGAGCGCATCGGCGCCGAGTTGCGCGGCATCATGGCCTCCGGCAGGGCCGCCTGGGCGATGCGCGCGGAGCGCGAGGTTATGCTCGCCGCCGTGCCGGAGCTCACCGCGATGGTGGGCTTCGACCAGAGGAGCCCCTACCACGCCTATGACGTCTACGAGCACACGGTTCGCGTGATGGAGGGCGTCGAGTGCTACACCGGCGGCGTTACGTCCGAGCGTCTGCGCTGGGCCGCGTTTCTCCATGACATCGGCAAGCCCGCGTGCTTCACGGTGGGCGAGAACGGCCAGGGCCACTTCTACGGACATCCTCACGAGGGTGCCCAGATGACGGAGAAGATCCTCCGCCGCTTCGCCATTCCTCTCGAGCTCGCGCGTCCCGTCGTGGCGCTCGTCCGTCTGCATGATCGTCCCATGAAGTCCGAGAAGCGCCCGCCCCTCAAGCTCCTCGCCGAGCTCGACCGTAGGAGCGGCGTGCGCACGCGCGGCGAGGCCATCGCCCTCATGCACGAGATGTTCGACCTGCGCCGTGCCGATGCCCTCGCCAAGGCGCCGGACTATCGCGGTTGGGCCTGTGAGCTCGACCGATATGAGCGCATGCTGCGCGCCATCGACGCGAGTGGCGTCTGCTGGCGGACGAGCGACCTCGCCATCTCCGGCGGCGACGTCATTGCCGTGCGTGGCATTAAGCCGGGTCCCGAGGTGGGCAAGACCCTCGAGCAGGTGCTCTCTGCCGTGATGAGCGGCCAGGTGGAGAACCGCCGCGACGCCCTCCTCGCCTGGCTCGCGAGGTAGCTCCGCGCCGCGGCCCACGCCGTCGCACTGGCCGTAACGTCGCGCTGTCCACGCTGGGCTGCGCCTTGTGTGTGGCCTCCCGCTCGCCGGATTGTGGACGCCGTGTGGAGAAAGCCTGACAAATAAGCGACCCATCGGGGTACGCTCAGCTCATCGGCACAAGAAACCGCATCTTGGGAGGGATGGCTGATGGGCTTTCTCAGCAGGTTCTTTGGACGCAAAGACGCTGCTAGTGCGCCGTCTGACGCCGTTGTGTCCGCTGTGGCGGCCCCAGTTGAGGCGGCTGCGCCCTCGGGTGAGGCGCAGTGGATTGATGTCCCTCCTTTTATTGACCTTCCGACAGGCGAGGAGCGCTCTCGCGTGGCCGTCATCGCCGCCGCCATCGCGGCGGGCGACAACCCAAACACCAAAGTGGACATACGGCGCGTCGGTCGGGTGAATCCCGAGTACCGACGCGTCTCGCTTATCGCGGCGTCGATCGCCGCGGGAGACAGGCCGGAGAGCGCGCTCTCGTGCGTGCGCATCCAGCGCCGCGTTGCGTCAGGGGAGGAGAACCATGCTTCGTAAGTTCAAGATCAAGATCGACGGCACTGAGTATCTC
>ERZ1034980.1682-NODE-1682-length-12921-cov-11.718871_pt1 | contig 12921 bp, 7 predicted proteins | sample MGYA00520622_ERZ1034980 | MGnify/ENA primary metagenome ERZ1034980 (study PRJEB33766, sample SAMN09781791) | gut metagenome | biome: gut microbiome | host: Homo sapiens | place: Madagascar | study: EMG produced TPA metagenomics assembly of the PRJNA485056 data... | reverse complement strand
AATATAAAAATATAACATTAACAATCCTTTACTTTTCTCTTCGTCCTCCAAGGCGAAGGGTTCGCAGAAGGGAGGGGTGCGGAAAATCGGACTGTCACTGTCACCGTCACCAAAGTTTCAAAGGTAAAAAGGTAAAAAAGTAAAAAGGTAAAAGGAGTTTTCTTGCTTTATGAAGATGCCCTTACTTGGTAAAGATGCTCCTGCTTGATACTTGCTTGATGAGAACTCTATGTTTCTTCCTCGACAAAACTATGTTTCTCTGCCCGAAAGTCGTGCCTCCCCTACCCTCAGCGACGCATTTCGGCGGAAGTGCTGAAAATCGCCCCTTATCACATGTCGAAATTTGGTGGTGTCGGAAAATTGTTGTACTTTTGCACTTGTAATTCAATGTTGAGTGTTGAATGTTGAGTGTTGAATTAAGGCATACACCCTTGACGGCATTCCGACTGACGCACAAGGCATTGGAAAACGACTAAGGCTAAATTAACCACAGCCAAAGAAGAGAACAGTAAACTAAATTATTAACCACATGTTGAGAAAAGTATGTTGGGTGGTGGAATGTTGATTTCCGAACGGTACCTATCGGGCAATCAGCAAGCCACGACGGCGCAAAACACGACGGCGCAAGCCCCAACTCAACATTCAACACTCAACATTCAACACTTAAAAAAAATGACTAACACTAAAGGAACTTTGAAGTACAGAAAGATTCAGCGCACCCCTCAGACTGGCGAGAACGCTGGCAAGAAGAAGTGGTACGCCACCGCAGTGACCGACCGTGAGATGTCGTTCGAGGACTTTGTAAGTCACATCTCTGACCACGGCTCCCCTTACTCCCGTGGCTGCATCCACGGCGTGCTGATGGATGCCCTCGACCACCTTCAGGAACTGGTACTCGACGGCAAGAGCGTGCGACTCGGAGAACTCGGACTCTTCTCCATGGGTATGACCTCCAAGGCAGAAGACACCCGCAATGATGTGACGGCACAGAGCATCCAGGGCGTCCACCTCATCCTCAGAAACACCCGCTCCTGGAGCAACTCCGAGCTCAGCAAGAAATGCAAGTTGCAGGAGTACGGCACCTACGGCACTACTGAGGAGACCGCCGGCGATCCAAATACTCCATCTCAGGGCGGAGGCGGCACTACTGGCGACTCTACTAATGGAGGAAGCGGCACTGCTGGCAGCGACTCTAAGGGCGATAACCCTTCAGGCGGTTCTCAGACTGGCACCGAAGGTTCTGATGGAGGCGGAACAGGCGAAGACAACGAACTTTAGTTTGCGCCCCTGAGAATTCTCTAAACCCTACAATTATTAACCCTTTTAAAACTTAGAAAATGACGATGAAGAAAGAAACTTGGAAAACCATCCTACAGATTGCCATCAGCATCCTCACGGCTCTCGCCACCACGCTTGGCATCACCAGTTGCACGGCAATCTAACGTGAAAACGCAAAGGGATAGACAAAGAGAAAAAGCAGCAACCACACAGATGGTTTGCTGCTTTTTCTTTCCTCCTTACAATAAATTCTTGTATCTCAACCTACTTACCAAGGGAAATCATCAGGGTCGTTCTTCTCGTATGTACGTTGATTCTTGTTCAACCCACTAATCGTTTCCATGTCTTTTGGCGACAACTCAAAATCAAAGATTCTGACATTCTCGTCAGTGTAGTCATCATTGTCGCAACGAGGTATTGTAATGAGGCCTCGCTGCATGTGCCAACGCAAGATGACCTGAGCTACAATTTTTATCCTATCCTTCAATATCATTTATTCTATCACCCAATCCTCTATGCTTCGCTGGTCTTCCGAGAAGTTAACAGCCACCTTCACAACCTTCCGCTCATCATCGGCAAAAGCCTTGGCATAATCCTTGCCGCTGATTTGCGCCATGGCGATGTCGGCAGACTTCTTATATTTCAACTCAAAGATAAAGATACTCTTATCCGTCTTGAGCACAAGGTCTATTCTTCCATCCGAAGTGGTATGCTCCACCTTCACATCTTCGCCAAGCATGGTGAAGATGGTGAACATCACGGCTTGATAGTGACGCTCATTATTGTTGATAATCGTATATGGGAACTTATCATAGAATGCCTTCAAGTGAGGCATAAAGGCTCCCATGTCGTCATTGATGAGCACATTCTTGGAATAAGCATACACGATGGCATCATATCTGTTCATGTCTTGCGCAGTATAATACCTGACGAGACTTTTCGAGAAGCCTTGTCTTACTTCTTGATTTGGGAAACAGAGATGATACAATTTTCCTCTTCGCTCATATCCTTTAATGGTAAGGTAGCCACTCTGGAAAAGAACCGGAATCGGGTCTGTAAGCTTTTCTGTAGGGGTATCAAAACGATCATCATTAATCCATAAATCGTCCAGATTGAGCATATCCAAATTCTTCTGCTGCAACAACTCTACCAAGAACGTAGGCGTGCCAGATGTAAACCAATAGCTATTAAACTCCTTATCGTCCAAAGCATTGATGATGCTGTAAGGATTGAAGATATCCTCGCTATTGATACTGAAATGGTAGCCATCATAATGCTGCTTGAGTTGCTGTAAGGCCTCCTCATAAGTGAGTCCATTATGCTCAGCCATTTCCTCGATACCCTCACGGAAATACTGAGACAATTCCCTCTTGGTAATACCACAACAGCTACTGTATTCATCCTTCAACGTGAGAATCTTGAGATTGTTCAACTCGCTAAAGATGCTGAGCTGACTAAACTTGGAGATGCCCGTGATGAATACAAAGCGAATGTTTCCCTCTTGCTGCTTCAAGGGGCTGAAGAAGTCTCGCATGATATTGCGGATGGTCTTCTGTAAGTCTTCGTCACTTACAGAATCATGCATTGGGGCATCATACTCGTCGATAAGGACGACAGCTTGCTTACCGGTTTGAGCCGTGGCTGCCAGCAAGATGTTCTTAAGACGCCCTCCAAAAGACTTCTCGTTTATTGGATTAACCTTTAAACCATATTTTTTCTCTTCTATTTCTAGTATTCCATTGAGAATTGAATATGTATTCTCCAAACTATAATATTTACCACAGCTCAGATCCAGATGGATGACAGGATATGCCGTCCACTCCTTCTCTATCTGTTCGATGGCAAGTCCCTTGAACAGTTCTTTCTTACCTTCAAAGTAGGCCTTGAGAGTAGATACAAACAAGGATTTTCCGAATCGACGTGGGCGACTCAGAAAATGAAACTTGGCATAATGAGCCAACTGATAGACGATAGCCGTCTTGTCAGCATAGAAGTAATTCCCCTTCACGATTTCGGAGAACGTTTGTATTCCCAAAGGATATCTCTTTGAAGCCATAATCTTATTCTTAATAATTCAGGCACAAAGATACAGATAATATTTCAGAAAGCAAGCGTTTTTCTTATTATTAACAAAAATACCCTCCAGAAGTTCCTTCATGCTCTCCAAGCGATCCCTCAGGGATCACGTGATGGGGAACCAGTGAACATGAGACGAGCAACGAGGGATCACGCGACGGGCAACAAGTGCCCAAACTAAGGACTAAAATTTGGGCAATGCAACAATGATTGCCAAAATCAATCATCAACAGGAATAACCTTTAACCAGATATTCCATCATAAATAAATGAGACTTCCCTGCATCAAAACAGAGAAGTCTCATTCTTTTTATCTTATCAAATGCTTATCCCTTAGATAGCATAAAGGAAGGTGCGGATGAACCAGTAGCAAACGATACCTGCGATGTAACCTACGAAAGCAATCCAGGAGATGTGCTTCATATACCAGCCGAAGGTAATCTTCTCCAAGCCCATTACTACCACACCAGCGGCACTACCGATAATCAGCATAGAACCACCGACACCAGCACAGTAAGCCAGCAACTGCCAGAAGACACCATCCACAGCCATATCGCCAGCAGCAGCCACAGGATACATTCCCATACATCCAGCCACCAGAGGCACATTATCCACGATACTTGAAAGCACACCGATGATACCAGTTACGAGGTAGTGGTTGCCATCAAATACGATGTTCAAACCCTGACCCAAAGCAGTCAATACGCCAATCTCAGCCAAGCAAGATACCGCCATCAGGATACCGAGGAAGAAGAGAATGGTACTCATATCTACACGAGAGAGCAACTTGGTAACACGCTTCTGAGTTCCTTCTGCATCCTGTCCGCGATGCAAACCGCGATAGAAAATTTCGGTAGCAGTCCAGAGAACGCCCAATACCAGGAGGATTCCTACGAATGGAGGCAAGTGGGTGATACTCTTGAAGATAGGAACGAAGATCAAACCGCCTACTCCCAACCAGAACACAGCCTTGCGCTGACCTTCGGTGAAATCGCTCACAGATGCATTCTGCTGGGCAGAAGTCTCAGGCATCACGAGTTCGCCCTTCAACATAGTCTGAAGGATGAGAGCAGGAATCACCATAGAAACTACAGATGGGATGAAGATTTCAGCGATAACACCGGCAGCAGTAATCAATCCCTTGTTCCAGAGCATGATGGTGGTAACATCGCCGATTGGTGAGAAAGCACCACCCGAGTTGGCTGCAATGATGACAAGGGATGCATAAACCATGCGGTCCTTGTGATCGGTGACGAGCTTGCGGAGAATCATGATCATCACGATACTGGTAGTCAGGTTGTCGAGGATGGCAGAGAGGAAGAAAGTGAGAATAGCAATACGCCAGAGGAGCGCACGCTTAGACTTGGTCTTCATCACCTTGCGAACCCAGTTGAAACCGCCATTCTGGTCTACGATTTCCACGATGGTCATCGCACCCATCAGGAAGAAAAGTGTAGTAGCGGTATCGCCCAGATGCTCCTGGATGATTCCGGTCACCTTCTCTACCATACCTGCAGCGCCACCTGTATAATCAGGGTGCATCAACTGGAGATACTGCATCGGATCCACCATGTAGAGGGTCCAACAACCTACCAACATCAACAGGGCAATCGCTGCCTTGTTTACCTTTGTCAAACTTTCGGTAGCTATGAGCGCATAGCCCAGCACAAAAACGACAATAATAGAAATTGTAAGTGTAGCCATTACTTTAATTTATTATTAGATATTAACTGATATTCAAAATGAATTTTCTTTCCTTCATGATTTGGTAAGTATTTTTGCCAAACGGATGCAAAGGTACAAAAAGAAAAGCAATAACCACGCAATTCCTTATTATAATTGTATGAAATCGTTTACTTAATTACGGATTTCTTCCCAAACCATAAGAATTCTGCGTTACTGTGGCTGAAGCTCATAATTGATTTCACCATCCTGAGGACGATGGATGACTACCAGAGTCTGATAGGTATCGAAAGTCTCATCCCAGCCACCTGTCTTCAGCGGCATCTTGTCGATAGGCACCCAGGCATCACCGGCTCTATTGAAACCATAGTTCACATGCACGAGACCCTTGCTGTTGTAACCATCTATCACGAAGGAATGAGAGAAATAGTTATTTTCTCCATTCTTATAGGATGTTCCGCCATAAAGCACTGGGCGACCGGCACTCAACTCCTTGAAGATAACTTCCTTCCAGAGCTTAGCATCCTGCTGGTTAGGATAGTCGCGATAACCGTAATATTTCACGATATAGCCGAACTTCTTTGCAAAACCGTAGTTCTCAATATCAGATACCTGACTGGTGCTCACATCCGTGCCATACTGCATATTGACAACCTCGCCGCAACGAGCCATCAGGAGAGCTACGGCAGCAGCCTGAGCATCGGTATATTTGCCTTCCTCATAAGAAGGAAGCATGTTGTCCCAATCAATCACCGTACCATCAGAGAGCTGAGCTGGATACTTGTAATAATTCAAGATCTGAGCCAGGGATGTAGCCACACAACCCGTAAGGCACTGCTTGCCGTCCTTGGTTGGTGTATCGTTCCAAAATGGCGCATACTGTCCCCAAGTGGTAGTAAGCATGGCTGGCACTTCCGCCTTGCAGCCCTCTGGGATCTCATCCCCATCGCTCCAGGTGAAGTCGTCATAGCCATAAGTATCACCTATCTGATTGCCATCATAATCATAAAGATATGAACAGAACCAAACCTCGCCAGCATACTCATCGCCTGTAAACTGGGAATAGCCTCCTGACGGATAGATGCTCACATAATACTTGCTGCTCAGATAGATGGAATAATAACCATAGTCGTCAGCTGTAGTGGAAGGAGTTATCTCGGTAGAACCCTCAGGAATGGTGAAGTTGATGCTATAACCTTCCTCACCCAACGGATTCTCCAAAGTATAACTGCCATCATCATAATGAACGAGGGTAGCGGTAAACGACTCGCCAAGGGCTGCAGATGTATAAGTTCCCGTATGGCGCCATACCTCAGCCTTGGTGCGCTCAAATTTCAGTGCGATAGGCTCTGAATCGGCATATTCCGGGTCAGAACTTGTAGCCGTGATATAGATGGTGTATTCACCGATAGCCAGACCGGTAAGAACCACACTGTTGGTCTCCGTCTGTCCGCTCACCTCCTTGCCATCAGCATTCTGATAGTGATAAGAATAACCGGTGGCATTCTCCACCTCAGGCCAGGTGATGGTTACACCGCCGTTGGCAGAACTTGCCGAAGGTACAGGGTTAGCCAAAGGAGTCTGGGCTGTGGTAGTAGCGGTAAGGGTGGCGATAGGTGATGTACTCTTATCGCCAGTCAATGCTGCGTATGCCCATACCTTCAGGGTATAGGTGGTGGTAGGTTCCAGACCAGTGGCTATCAGGGTTGTACCACTTGTCATATCTCCCAGCACCCGGTTGTCATTGGCATCATACAATTCGTATGCATACTGGGTAGCACCAGCCACAGGCTGCCAGTTGAAAGACAGCGAGGTGGCCTTCGTGATATCCGATGAGATAGCGGGAGCCTCCAACTGTGTCTTTACGACATCATCATCGCTACAAGAGCTGAAGCCCAAGCAAACGACAATGAGGAGGAATAATATGCTATATATCTTTTTCATTCTATTGCTATTTTAATGTTATTTTTATGATCTTCTATTCATGAAAAACTGTTCATGATTTCCCATTTCACTCCTATGGATTCCACGTCACTTCGATATAGTTGTAGCCTTCAGAAGTTTCATCGGTATAGTCTGTGGAATATGTGGCGAATACGCAATAACCCAATTTGAAGGAGACATAGGAATAATCACCATAACCGATATAAGAGTTCATGATGCAGAGGTAAGACACGGTCTTGTCGCCCACCGTCCATGAAGGCCACTCACCCTTGCTGGAATCATAGAGGTAATAGCCATCTACGGTTCCGTCATTATAACTGTAATAATTGGTATATGGCAGAATCTTGTTGTAGGAAGTTGCTCCCGATGCCACACCACCTACCAGGAACACCATGTCCAGACCGGAACCTACGAAATCCTTGATGCGATAGCGGTTGGTGCTACCCAGGCGCTCGATATCCACAGTCCACTTCTGCTGGTTTCCGTTGATGGTCCAGGTCATGTCCGCATCCTTGACGTATGTCTTCCAGGAAGCCTGCAATGCATAACCGCTAAAATGGGAAGTACCCTTGAACTGACTGCTATAGTGATCAGCGTAAGCCTCATCAATGGCAAGGTCGAAGGAATACTTCTTATCCTCCTCCATTTCTCCCACCCCGATGGTGAGGGATGCCGTCTTCTGACCAGCCTCAAACTTCACCGATGATGGGATGGTGAGTCCCTCACTTGCCGATTTGCAGATGATAGGCACCTCGGCAGCCTCACTGTCATTCACACGAGACACCTTCAATTCCATCTCTGGCTGTTCGCCAGGACCACAAACATAGTCGGCAGTATTGTCGGCATCGAAATACACCTGCATACTGTTGGCAGGGGTTGGCGCTCCAGGCTGGTAGTCATCATCGCTATCACAGGCAGTGAATCCTGCACCTATAGCCAGCACCATCAATATCTGATATATGAACTTTTTCATAATTTCTAATCTAAATCCTTTTATAAATGAATCCGAAATCAATAATCCGTCTGAGAGGTCGCAGCATTCGTTGGGTCTGGATTGAGCACCACGGCAGTATTCTGGTCACGCTCATAGTCGTAGATGTAATAGTTGAGCCATGGAGCCACCTTGCCTTCCTTGGAATTGAGCTGGGCAGAGGCTGGATAATTGCTGCCATCATAATAACGCTGGATGCGCATGCCGAGACGCTTGCGGTCGAAATAGACAAGTCCCTCACCCCAGAACTCGATACGCTTCTGCACCATCAGCTCCTTGATGAAAGTATCCATATCGGTGGCAGCACACTGGTATGAACCATCGGTATAACGATAGGTGTTCATGAAATCTGTCAAGACCATCTTGCCTGCCTCCACGTTCTGTGTGTGTGCCTTAGCTTCAGCCAGGATGAAGTACATCTCCTCCACACGCATCAGAGGTATATCGAAAAGCATCGCTACGTTGTAATCGGTCTGATTGCCAGAGCTCATGCGGAACTTCATGCCGGCATAGGCTGGGAGATCCTGCCACTGGTCTGACTTGAGGATGGATTTATACTTAGAAGGAACCGCTTTAGCTCCCACATCAGAAGGATCCACCCATGTAGTCTTGCGCCAGTCGGCATCAGGCATTTTCTCATAGAGAGACTTATCAATGCAGCGATATGTGCCCATACCACCCCATGTGAGATTAGGAGCCTCGGAACCCATCCAGCACAACCATGAATACCAATAATAGGTCAACATATCCTTGTCCTGCATAGAAGCAGACCACATCCAGGCACCTGTAGCAAGATTGAAGCCCGTCTTCTCATTGTGCCACTCGTCGCTGCTCAGCGGAGCATAGCCATCGAGCGCCATCGCCTTCTGTGCATATTCTGCCGCCTTGGCATAGCACTCATCAGCGGTGGTCACACCCAACTTAGCGTAGCCATCAGCATCTTCCTCATGAGCGAGCTGGGTAGCCAAGTCTTCTGGATTCTTCTCAAAACGGGTAGCCATCTCCAGCCACAGACGAGCCTCCAGTCCATAGACCACGCTCTCATCTGGCTGTGTCTTGCTAGCACGTTCAAAGCCTTTCATCTCTGATTCCGCCAACTTCAGGTCGTTCAGGATGAAACGATACATGGTATAGAATGGAGCACGAGGATTATTCTTAGACTCCTTGGCGGTTGTCTTCTCAGTCACGATAGGCACGGTGAGTCCAGCCACCTTGCTTTTCTCTGCCTGAGCATCCAAACTGCTGAAGCCCGTGGTCTTGTACTCAAACATACGGGTCATGTCGAGATAAGCCAATGCTCTGTAGGCACGAGCCGCACCGGCGTATGCCTTCTGGTCAGAATCATCAGAACCGAACTTCTCCACCATGTTGTTGGCATTGCTCACCAAGTCATAATAATAAGAATAGGTATAGAGCGAGAACACATTGAGCGAGGTGCCGTCGGCTATCCATGCCAAGTAATCATTGGTGACATTGCTAACAGGCTCATCGCCACCCAGGATGTCACGTATCAGCATCTGACTTGGATAACCCCAGTCGTATGCCACCTGTGCTCCGTTATAAGAGAACTGCTCCACCATTTTGGCATTCAAGCCGTTGAGCAATATCTTGCCAGGGTTCTTGGCAGTTTGCATCTGCTCACCTGTCGCATAATCAGTAGGAAACTCTTCCTCTATACAACTCTGCATCAAGGAAGAAGCAGCCAATATCATGAATGGCATCACAGCCATCTTCATTATTTTCTTGTTCATCATCATAATCGTCCTTTTGTTTGAGAGTTAGAATTGGAGTGTTATACCTGCCGAGATGGTACGTGTGAACGAATAGTTCTCAGTACCTGGAGAACCTGCAGAACTGGTTCGAGGATCAAGACCCTTGCGCTTGGTCCAGAGACAGACATTATCTGCAGAGGCATAGACACGCATCTTGCTGAAGCCCAACTTGCTCGACCATACCTTAGGGAATGTATAGCCCAGGTTGATGTTGTTCAGGCTCAACCAGCTGCCATTGGTCAGGAATCGGTCGGAAGTAGAGTTGGAATAGTCATCACCAAACTGGAGACGAGGTATATTGGAAGAGGTATTATCCTCTGACCATGCCTTGAGCACATCCTTATGGAAATTGTAACCCAGACTGGTGGATGTAGGGCTGCCCATCAGGTTTCTGTATCCCTCATCAAGCACCTTGCCACCGATGGAATAGGAGAAATTGAACGCCAAGTCGAATCCCTTGAAATTCACACTGGTACCAAAACCGCCATAGATATCTGGAGTTGGATTGCCACAGTTATAGTCTGTCGCATCATTATAAGTGGTGGTGGTCGTAGTATTACCCTGTTCGTCGGTCACATACCACATAGACTGTCCATCCTCTGCCACACCTGCATACTTTGGCATACGCCAGGTGTACATAGGAAGCCCCTCACCATAGAAGTAGAAATTACTTACATATCCGCCATGTCCATCGAGCATACTGCTGACATTGTCTGGATTCAGAGAGAGTATCTTATTGCGATAATGGGTGGCATTGAGATTGATGTTCCACACCAGGTCCTTGGTACGGATGGCATCATAAGAGAGGGAAAGTTCCACACCCTTGTTTACCATATCGCCTACATTGTCATAGATACCATCATAGCCGTATGACTTAGGATAATAGACATAGCAGAGCATATCGGTGGTCTTGCGATAGAAATATTCCAAGCTACCTGTCAGGCGATTATTGAACATACCGAACTCCACACCTGCATTGACATTGGTATTGGTCTCCCAAGTGATGTTAGGATTACCCTTGGAACTGACGGTAACAGCCACCTCGCCATTATTATTGCGCACCACATAGAGGTCGCGGTAGAGGTTGCTGCCGATACCATCATTACCCTGCTGACCGAAGGAAGCCTTCACTTTCAGCATGTCGAGCCATCCCTTGCTGCTCTCCATCCATTTCTCCTTGGTGAGAATCCAAGCACCACCGAAGGAATAGAAACTACCCCAACGATGACCTGGAGCAAAGTTGGAAGATGCATCACAGCGATAGGATGCCTGGGCAAAATACTTGCCGTCATAATCATACATACCACGGAAGAAATAGCCCTCGGTATTATATTTTGACTGATTGGAACTGCCGTCCTGAACCTTGATGGCACCGCTCAATTCCTGGTTGTCGAAATAAGAGAACATACCAGAACGCGTAGCACTTACGCCCTCGTCTGTAGAAGTAGAATTCTCATGACCGAAGAGCAAAGTCATATTGTGATCACCGAAACTATGGGCATAATTGATGAGCTGCTGGAAGTTGGTTGCAAACGTACGACTATGGCTCTTGCTCACCTGTCCCTCCGGATAAGACATTGCGCCCCAACCATAGAAAGGCTGATAAGTGGAGGTATAGCGATACTCATAATCACTCACCGTGCCGTTGAGAGTCAGCTTCAATCCCTTGACAAATGTAGGAGTGATGTCGGCAAAACCAGCCAAAGAGAAGGAATTAGCCACTGAATTATTGGTCTGCAACTGGTCATCCTTCAACGAGTTGATCTGCTTTGCCACTACGCTACGCACAAGTCCGTTGACTGCGCCATCACCATAGTCACACATCTTACCATTCTGGTCGGTCATGATATTGCCCTCGCCATCACGTATATAAAGAGGATAAATCGGAGCTATACGGCTCGCTGCATAGAAGACATTATAGCCAGAGTTAGAACCAGCCTGGTCGGTATTGGTATGTGCATAGTTCACATTGCCACCCACCTTCAACCATTCGTTAGCCTTCAAGGTTGACTTCAGATGGGCGGTATAGCGCTTGATACCTGAGCCGTAGGCGATACCAGGCTCGTTGAGATAACCCAAGGAAGCATACATCTGAGCCGCATCGTTACCACCATTCACGCTCACGTTGTATTCCTGACGCAAGGTGTGACGCATAGACTCGTCCAACCAGTTGTCTGGAGTGACTGTATATACCTTACCCTTATAATATACACGATTGCCAAGAGTAGCATTCGGATTCAGCTTGCCATTATCACCGATGAGATACTGGCCGTCTGGCACTGCATAACAGAGATAACCCAAACCGCCATTGGAAGTATCGCTGCTGATAATAGATTTGTTGGCTGCGGCATGGGCAGCATAAGGAGTCATGCCATTGGCGATATTATTGCGATAAACAGCACCATACTGCAACTCATAATATTGTCCTGGGTCGGAAATCATATCATAATCCTGGGTGGCACGGCTCGTGCTGCCCCACTTGGCATCCAGCGTAACCACGGTTTTGCCCTTCTGCGGATTCTTAGTAGTAATCATGATGACGCCATTGGCACCACGGGCTCCATAAAGAGCATTGGATGCAGCATCCTTCAATACGGTCATGGAAGCCACATCGTTTGGGTTGATATCATTCCATGAACCAGAGAATGGTGCACCATCCAGGATAATCAATGGCTCCTGGTTGGCATTGATAGAACTGATACCACGAATCAAGAAAGAAGGAGTGGCAGAAGGATCACCTGAAGACTTGTACATCTGCACACCAGCAACCTGACCTTCCAAGGCATCAGCTACATTATTTACAGGGCGCACGGCTATTTTGTCTGCATCCAATACACCTGCTGAACCCGTGAAAGAGGATTTCTTCTGCTCACCATAAGCCACAACAATGACTTCATCGAGCTGGCGGTCTTGCGAGTGCATGTTCACCTTCATGCCCGGAGCAGCCTTCACGGTCTGGGAGTCCATACCGAGATAACTGATCACGATTGCCTCGCCCTGTTTTACACTTGGCAGACTGAACTTACCGTCAATGTCGGTCACAGTTCCTGTCTTAGAACCTTTCACCATAATCTGTGCACCCACTACGGGATCTCCATTCTCATCGAAGACCTGTCCTCCAATCTGTCCGGAAGACTGTGCCAGCACTTGCCCCGAAGCAGCCAGCAACAGGGAAGCA
>ERZ1034980.1674-NODE-1674-length-12951-cov-9.358173_pt1 | contig 12951 bp, 10 predicted proteins | sample MGYA00520622_ERZ1034980 | MGnify/ENA primary metagenome ERZ1034980 (study PRJEB33766, sample SAMN09781791) | gut metagenome | biome: gut microbiome | host: Homo sapiens | place: Madagascar | study: EMG produced TPA metagenomics assembly of the PRJNA485056 data... | reverse complement strand
TTGCCCTGCTGGATGGAGTTGTCGATCATGGCGGCCAGCAGGTTGTTGGCCGCGCCGATGGCGTGGATGTCGCCGGTAAAGTGCAGGTTGATGTCCTCCATCGGCACGACCTGTGCATAGCCGCCGCCGGCCGCGCCGCCCTTAATGCCGAACACGGGGCCGAGCGACGGCTCACGCAGGCAGAGCATCGTTTTTTTGCCCAGCGCGTTCATGGCGTCCGCCAGACCGACGCTCGTCGTGGTCTTGCCTTCGCCCGCGGGCGTGGGGCTGATGGCGGTGACTAAGATCAGCTTGCCCTCGGGCTTGTCAGCCTTGGCCAGCTTGTGGTTCAGCTTGGCCTTGTAGTGGCCGTAGGGGATGACGTCCTCGCCCTGCAGGCCCAGCTTGCCCGCAATCTCCGTGATGGGCTTCATTTCGGCGGCCTGTGCAATTTCGATGTCGCTCAGCATAACGATACCTCCATGTTAAACAAAAATGGGCTGCACACACCATACACCAGTGTATGCAGCCCAGACGGTCGGCTTAAAAAGCAAGCTGTTATGCCGCGTCCCCCGTGGTAAACCCCACACTATTCCGTCGGTCGGCGGCCTTGCTATAGGTAAAATGTACCACAGATAAAAACAGTTGTCAAGAGGTTTGCTATGTCAAACCGTCCCTTTCCCACAGCCCCACTTCTTGAAATACCGTCCCATGCTGACAAGCTGCATCTTGAACTTGCCGGCGTCGCGCATGGGGGCGCGGTGCCACGCATGAATGGCGGAAAACTGCGGAGCCAGCCAGACGGTGCCCTTCTGCAGCACCTTCTGGGTCAGGTCGGCGTCCTCGACATACATGAAATACCCGGGGTCAAACCCGCCGATTTCCTTGAACACATCGGTGCGCACGGCCATAAAGCTGCCGGTGCAGAACTCGATGCGGCGGGGCACGGTCAGATCCTCATCCTGCATCGTGTAGTGGTCGTCGGCCTTCTTAAAGCAGCCGCCGAGCTTCGGAGCCAGCTGCCGCGCCAGCAGCAGCCAGGGCGTCGGCTTGCGGCGCGGCAGGTGCTGCAGCTTGCCGTCCGGGTAACGCAGCTGGGGCGTTGCCATGGCGGCCCCGGGCCGGGCCAGCAGCCACGCGGCCATGTCCTCCAGCACGTCGCCGGTCAGCAGGATGTCCGGGTTCAGAATAAAGTGTACGTCGCTGGTCAGACGATCCAGCACATAGTTGTGGCCCTTGCCGAAGCCGATATTCTTTTCCAGCGGCAGCACAGTCACGCGGCTGTCGCCGAAATCCGTCTCTGCCAGCTGCCTGCCGCAGCCGTCGGGACTGCCGTTGTCCACGACATACAGGGCAAGATCCGGGGCAGGGGTATAGTGCAGGATGCTGCGCACCGCGGCGCAGACCTCGTCATAATCACAGTACGCCACAATGCAGGCGCTGATTTTGGGCATAGTAAGCTCCTTGAGACAAAATTCTACTATCGGGGAAACCTGTAGGGGCGGATGTAAGCATCCGTCCCTATAAATGGGCTGTTACTTCTCCAACGCTTCCAGACGGCTCAGATCATACGGCGTGTCCTGATACACGTAGTAGTTCAGCCAGTTCGTGTACAGCAGATACCCGTGGGCGCGCCAGCGGAACAGCGGGTCGCGGCTCGGATCGTCGTCGGGGTAGTAGTTGCATGGGATGTTGATGGGCTTGCCGGCCTTCACATCGCGCTTATACTCCCTGTCCAGCGTATATTTGTCGTACTCGGGGTGGCCGATGACAAAGATCTGCCGCCCGGACTCGGTGGAAAGCAGCATCGGCCCGGCAATGTCGCTCTCGGCCAAAATGCGCAGGTCGCCGCAGGCGTCGATGGCGGCGCGGTCCAGCCCGGCCCAGCGGCTGTGCGGGGCGTAGAATACCTCGTCGAAGCCGCGCACCAGCGGGTTGGAGGGGCGTGTCACGCGATGCTCAAACACGCCGAACATCTTCTTGTCCAGATGCACCTTGGGGATGCCGAAGTGGTAGTACAGCCCCGCCAGCGCACCCCAGCACAGGTGGATGGTGGAGTAGACGTTCTCCTTGGTGTAGTCCATGATGCGGCAGAGCTCGTCCCAGTAGTCAACGTCCTCGTAGTCCAGGTCCTCAATCGGCGCGCCGGTGATGATCATGCCGTCAAAGCGCTCGTTTTTGATCTCGTCAAACGTCTTGTAGAACGCCTTCATGTGCTCGGGCGCGGTGTGGGTCGTGCTGTGGGTCGCCGTCTGCAAAAAGGTGACCTGCACCTGCAAAGGGCTGTTTGCCAGCAGGCGGGCCAGCTGGGTCTCGGTCACGATCTTGGTCGGCATCAGGTTTAAAATCAGGATGCGCAGCGGGCGGATATGCTGGCTCATCGCGCGCTCCTGGTGCATGACAAATACATTTTCCTGCTGCAATTCCTCGTAAGCAGGCAGGTCTTTCGGGATGATAAGAGGCATAGGGAAGGACTCCTTATTCAGAATACCTTTATTATAAAGGTTTCCCCCGCAAAAAGCAACAAAAAAGCACTCCCGGTGCAAAACCGGGAGTGCGGCGGCGCTTACCGCTTATTCGTACTTGACGTTGTCGATCAGGTTCTGCATGACGTCGCTCTGCAGAACGTTCATCTTGATGTAGTTCTCACCGTAGGCGGAGACATACTGGCTCGGGTCGGTGGTGCCGTAGTAGCGGCCAAAGTCAGCGCTCATGGTGGCGGTGTCGCACTTGAAGCCCGTTTTCTCGGCCACGGCCTGCATCAGCAGGGCCTGCTGGGTGATGGACTTGATGCTGTCGTTGGCATCTGCCAGATAGGCATCCACGCTGTCATAGCTGCTGCCCATCATGCCGGAGGACAGCAGGGTGTTCATGTCGGTGCCGTATTTCTGGGCGTTGGTGTAAATGCGGTACAGCAGCACATCGCGGTAGTAGTCCAGCGCGGTCTGCGGCAGCTCGTCCGCGTAGCTGGCCTTGTCATGCAGGGCGGTGTAAACGTCACTGGCCTGGTTGTCATAGAGCATCGTGGACTTGACGAAGGCTTTCAGCTCATCGACGCTGTTCAGGCTCATGCTCTCGCCGAGATTTTCCTTGACCCAGTCGTCGGTCAGCTCGGGGGTGACGGACTCCTTGATGTAGTTCAGGGTCGTCTCAAAGACGGCTTCCTTGCCGTTCAGGTCCTCATTGCCGTAATCCTCGGGGAAGGTGACCGTGACGTCAAAGGTCTCGCCGGGGGTATGGCCGACGATCTGATCTTCAAAGTTGTCAATGTAGGTGCCGCTGCCCAAAGTCAGGTCGGCACCGTTGCCCTTGGTGTCACCGCCGTCGAAAGCAACGCCGTCGATGCGGCCCACATAGTTAATGTTGACCGTATCGCCGTCCGCGGCTGCGCGGTCCTTGACCTCATTCGTGGTCGCAAAGTTGGACAGCACGTTGGAATCAATGTAATCATTGATGTCGTCGTCGCTGACCTGGCCCAGGTCGGCGCTGATCGTGATGTCCGCGTAGTCGTCGGGCAGGGTGACATAATCGGTGGCGGTCACGCCCTTGAGATAACCGTTCTCGTCAAACGCATCGGAAAAGCTGAAATCAGCCAGATAGGCGTACTCGGCGTCCGCGGTCTCAGCGCTGGCCTTCTCGGCGGTAGATTGAGCGGCCTCGGAAGAGGCGGTGTCAGCGGTATTGCCGCAGGCCGCAAGCACAGCAGTCATGCCGACAGCCATGCCAAGGGCTGCCACACGGCGGAAATTCTTCAGTTTCATGGAATTCTCCTGTCTTTTTCAAAATTGCATACTTTCTTATTATACACGCTTTTTCGGAAAAGTAAAATGAAATTGCTGTGAAAATGTGGTATAATGGCAAAAAGACAAGGCAATACCGCATAATTCTAAGTGCCGATACGGCGAGCGAGGTGCGGCAGCTGCTAAGCCAAAAGCGCAGATAATACTGGATGTCTTATCGAGCATTTTGGCAACGCAGGTGCCGTGCCGCAGCCGCCGGAGCGGTGCTTAAGCCGTAAGGCGGGAATTATGCGGTATTGCCACAAACAACAAGGAGACATACACCATGGAAAAATCCAAAATTGACCGCATCAACGCGCTGGCAAAAAAGGCCAAGACCATCGGTCTGACCGAGCGCGAAACCGCCGAGCGCGACGCTTTGCGCAAGGAGTATCTGGCCGATATGCGCGCGGCCTTCAAACAGCAGCTCGACAGCACCTATGTCCAGACTGCGGACGGCGCAAAGATCCCCTATGCCGAGTACGCGAAGCTCTCTAAGCATTGACCTGCCCCTGCAACTGCGCCAACGGAAACATATGAATCTTGTACAAAACGGCTATAGTATTCTCTTGACAAATATGGTATAATACAGGACGGCAGCGGATCCCGGAGATTCCGGAAAAGGCTGAAATGCCTATTTACTTACAAAAGAGGTAGAAACGTATGCTTACTTCCATTACCGGCATCAACTGGGGCGACGAGGGCAAGGGCCGCATGGTCGACCTGCTCAGCCAGGACTATGACATTGTTGCGCGCTATCAGGGCGGCGACAATGCAGGCCACACCGTCAAGAACGAGCGCGGCAAATTTGTCCTGAACCTGATTCCCTCCGGCATTCTGCGCCCCGACGTTGTCTGCGTTATGGGCGGCGGCATGGTCATCGACCCCGAGCACCTCGAGAAGGAAATCGCCTCCCTGACCGAGAAGGGTGTTGAGATCAGCCCCAAAAACCTGAAAATCTCTGACCGTGCGACCATCACCATGCCGTTCCATGTCGCACAGGACGGCCTTGAGGAGGAGCGCCTGTCCAAGACCGGCGCTCAGTTCGGCTCCACCAAGCGCGGCATCGCCTACAGCTACGGCGACAAGTACATGAAAAAGACCCTGCGCATGGGCGACCTCGTCCACATGGACGCCGGTGTCAGAAAACGCCTGGAGACCATCGTCGAGTCCAAGAACCTGACCATGGAGAAGATCTACGGCCAGAAGCCCGTCAGCGTTGACGAGATGTGGGCTTGGTGCGAGAAATATTCCAAGCTGTTTGCCCCCTACATCTGCGATGTGGGCGACTATCTGGACAAGGCTGACCGCGAGGGCAAGAAGATCATGTTCGAGGCCCAGCTGGGCGCTCTGCGTGACATCGACTTCGGCATCTATCCTTACACGTCTTCCTCCAACACCGTGTCCGCCTATGCACCCATCGGTGCGGGCATCCCGGGCCACAAGCTGAACCTCTCCATCGGCATTATGAAGGCTTATTCCTCCTGCGTCGGTGAGGGTCCCTTCACCACGGAGCTGGCTATGACCGAGGCAGAAAAGGACGTGCTGCGTGAGCACGGCCATGAGTACGGCGCCGCCACGGGCCGTCCCCGCCGCGTCGGCCCGTTCGACGCTGTGGCAAGCCGCTACGGCGTGCAGTGCCAGGGCTGCGATGAACTGGCCCTGACCCTGCTGGACGTCCTCGACTACATGGAGGAAGTGCCCATCGTCACCGCCTACAAGCTGACCGACGGCAGCACGACCACCCGCTTCCCCATGGGCAAGACGCTGGACGACGCCCAGCCCGTTGTCGAGACTGTGCCCGGCTGGCACTGCGACATCACCGGCGTGCGCAGGTTTGAGGACCTGCCCCAGGCAGCTCAGGACTATGTCACACGTCTGGAGGAGCTGGTCGGCTGCAAGATCAAGTACATCTCCGTCGGCCCCGAGCGCGATGCCTGCATCGTGCGGAAGTAATTTTTCTCCTTGGCCCCCTCCCAGAGGAGGCAAGAACTTATAACCAACCAAAAGGCAGACCCTTACAAGGTCTGTCTTTTTCTAAAAAAGGGGGCATTCCCACTGATTCAGCTTTTAATACGGACTTTCGTCAAAAATTATAAAAGCACCGCGGATCGCGCCGTCCGCACGGCCTACGGAAACCTGGCCTGCATCGTCAGCGTGGTGTGTAACCTACTGCTGGCGGGCGGCAAGATCGCCGTCGGTGTACTGACCGGCAGCGTTGCCATCACCGCCGACGGCATGAACAACCTCTCCGATGCCAGCTCCAATATCGTCAGCCTCGTCGGCTTCAAGCTCGGCGCGCGCCCGGCGGACTCGGAGCATCCCTACGGCCATGCCCGGTATGAGTATCTGGCCGGGCTGGCGGTCTCTGTCATGATCCTGGTCATCGGCGTGGAGCTTTTGAAGGAGAGCTTTGCCAAGGTTCTGCACCCGACGGAAGTCGCTTTCAGCTGGCTCATGGTTGCAGTACTGCTTGCGTCCATCCTCGTCAAGCTCTGGATGAGTAGGCTGAACCGGCAGATCGGCACGGCCATCGACTCGGAAACGCTGCTGGCCACCGCCGCCGATGCCCGCAACGATGTCATCACGACGGCAGCGGTTCTGGCAGCCACGATTCTGACAAAGCTCACCGGCTTTGCCCGCATTGACGGACTGATGGGTATCGGTGTGGCGGCGTTCATTTTGTACAGCGGTGCAATGCTCGTCAAAGACACCATCAATCCGCTGCTGGGTGCAGCGCCTGACTCGGATCTGGTCGAGCATATCGAGAAAAAGGCCCTGAGCTATCCCGGCGTGCTGGGCGTGCACGATCTGATGATCCACGACTACGGCCCCGGCAGCCGCCTGGTCAGCTTCCATCTGGAAATGGACGCTAAGGACGACGTTATGCGCAGCCACGATGTCATTGACCGTATTGAGCGGGACCTGCTTGTGGAGGACGGGCTGATCGCGACGATCCACTTTGACCCCGTCGTGACCGGTGACCCCCACGCGGACGAGCTGAAGGCGTTTTTGCAGCGTGAGGTCGAGGAGCTCGCGCCGCTGGCCAACATCCACGACCTGCGCATTGTGCCCGGCCCGACACATACAAACGTGATTTTTGACTGTGCCGTCCCTGCCGAGTACATGACCGACAAACAGCACCGGGGCGTCAAGCTCGTCAATGCCCTGCGCAATGCCGTACAGGCCAAGTGGCCCGACCATTTCTGTGTCATAAAGCTGGAACCGGACTATGCGCCGGTACACCACGAATAAAAGAAGCAACCCTGTAGGGGCAGGGCATGCCCTGCCCTCAACGTAAAATCCATAGCGATGTGGCGGCAAGGCTGCGGGCCGGACATGTCCGGCCCCTACCGAGCACCATTACGGAAAGTAAAACTATATAAAGGAGAGGTATCCCCATGGACTACAACAAAGCTGCTCTGGAGCTCCACAGCAAGTTCCCCGGCAAGATCGCCGTGCAGAGCCTTTGCGAATGCAAGGACCGCGATGCGCTGTCCACCGCCTATACCCCCGGCGTGGCCGAGCCGTGCCGCAAGATCAAGGCAAACCCCGATGACGTCTACACCTACACGATGAAGGGCCGCACCGTCGCCGTCGTCACGAACGGCACTGCCGTGCTGGGTCTGGGCAACATCGGCCCCGAGGCCGGTCTGCCGGTCATGGAGGGCAAGTGCGTCCTGTTCAAGGAGTTCGGCGGCGTCGATGCGTTCCCCATCTGCCTGAATGCCAAGACGAAGGAGGAGGTCATCGCTGCGGTCAAGGCCATTGCCCCGACCTTCGGCGGTATCAACCTGGAGGACATCCGCAGCCCCGAGTGCTTTGAAATCGAAGCCGAACTCGAGCGTGACCTCGACATCCCCGTGTTCCACGACGACCAGCACGGCACAGCCATCATCGTGCTGGCAGGTGTGCTCAACGCCCTGAAGGTCGTCGGCAAGCGCATTGAGGACGTCAAGATCGTCCAGAACGGCCCCGGCGCGGCGGGCACGGCCATCATCCACATGCTGCAGGTCGCGGGCGCTAAGAACATCGTCGCCGTTGATGAGCACGGCATCCTCTACCCGAACCGCCCCGCGGGCCTTGAAGGCCACAAGGGCAGGCTGGCCGAGGAGACGAACCCCGACAAGCTGACCGGCGGTCTGGCCGAGGCCATACGGGACGCGGACATCTTCATTGGTACGTCGATTGCGGGCGCATTGACCCCCGAACTGGCCGCCACGATGGCGAAGGATGCGATTGTGTTCGCCATGGCGAATCCCACGCCCGAGATCATGCCCGACCTCGCTAAGCAGGCGGGCGTCCGCGTCATCGGTACGGGCCGTTCCGACTTCCCGAACCAGGTCAACAATGTGCTGGCGTTCCCCGGCATCTTCAAGGGTGCGCTGTCCGTCCGTGCGCGGGACATCAACCCCGCCATGAAGATGGCCGCCGCTAAGGCCATCGCAGGTCTCATCCCCGACGACGAGCTGAACGAGGAAAACATCCTGCCCAAGGCATTTGACCCCCGCGTGGCTGATGCCGTCGCCGCTGCCGTCGCACAGGCCGCGAGAGAAAGCGGCGTGGCGCGCGCATGAGCATCCGTGAAATTCCCGCCGCCGCCATCACCGACGCAGTGGAGGCTCTCTGCATCGAGGCCAACACCCGGCTGCCCGCCGACGTAAAGGCTGCACTGGATGCCGCCGAGGCCGCCGAGCCGTGGCCGCTGGCAAAGGAGACACTGGGCTTATTGCAGCAGAATCTCTGCGTTGCGAAGGAGAAAGATCTGCCCATCTGCCAGGACACCGGCATGGCCTGCGTCTTTATCGAGCTGGGCCAGGACGCCCACATTGACGGCGACCTGACCGATGCCGTCAACGAGGGCGTGCGCCGCGGCTACGAGAAAGCATTCTTACGCAAATCCATCACCGCCGACCCGCTGCAGCGCGTCAACACGGGGGACAACACCCCGGCATTCCTGACCGTGCATCTTGTGCCGGGCGGCGGCTGCAAAATCACCGTCGCCCCCAAGGGCGCAGGGAGTGAGAACATGAGCCGCCTTGCCATGCTCAAGCCAGCCGACGGCGTCGAGGGCGTGAAAAAATTCGTGCTTGACACGGTGGAGCAGGCCGGAGCCAACCCCTGCCCGCCCATTGTGCTGGGTATCGGTATCGGCGGCAGCTTCGACCACTGCGCAGCGCTGGCCAAAAAGGCACTGCTGCGCCCGTTGGACGAACCCAACGCCGACCCGTATTATGCAGCGCTGGAAAAGGAACTGCTGGACGCCATCAATGCCACAGGCTTTGGCCCGCAGGGCTTTGGCGGTGCCACGACCTGCCTGGGGGTTGCCATTGAGCAAAAGCCCACCCATGTGGCCTGCCTGCCCGTGGCCGTCAACATCAGCTGCCACGTCACCCGCCGCGCCAGCCGCACGCTGTAAGGAGGCGCAACGATGCAATATGTACTGAAAACGCCCCTCTCCAAGCAGGACCTTGCGCCGCTGAAAGCAGGGGATACTGTGCTGTTGTCGGGCGTGGTCTACACCGCCCGTGACGCCGCCCACGCCCGCATGATGGAGCTGCTGGACAAGGGCGAGCCGCTGCCGTTCCCCATTGAGGGCGCGGCCATCTACTACGTCGGCCCCACGCCGGAGCGCCCGGGCTGTGCCATCGGCGCGGCAGGCCCCACGACCTCGGGCCGTATGGACGCCTACACGCCGCGGCTGCTGGATCTGGGACTGGCCTGCATGATTGGCAAGGGCAAGCGCACCGATGCCGTCAAGCAGTCCGTCGTCAAAAACGGCGCGGTCTATCTGGCCGCCATCGGCGGGGCCGGTGCCCTGATGGCCGGCAGTGTGCAGAGCTGTGAGATCATTGCGTGGCCGGACCTCGGCTGTGAGGCGGTGCGTAAGTTGGTGGTTAAGGACTTCCCGCTGACGGTCCTGCTGGACACCCACGGCGGCGACCTGTACCGGAGCGGCCCCGCTGCTTACCTCGCCAGCCGGGAGCACAACGCATGAGCCGCAAACGGATGACAAAGTGCCTGGCCCTCTGCGCATTGGCGCTGGCCGTCTGCGTCGGCATAGCGGCGGCGCTGGTCATCTCCAAAAACCGGCAGAGAGCTGCCGAAGCTGCCGCTGCGGCCAGTGCCGCTGCAGCCAGTGAGGCCGCCAAAGCCGCCGAGGAGGAGGCTGCCCGCGCCGCCAGTGAAGCCGCCGAGGCAGCCCGTCAGGAGGAAGAACGCCTGGCCGCCGAAGCAGCCGCCGCGAAGCGTGCCGAGCAGGTCACCGCTGCGCAGGCCGAGCACGACAGCGTGCAGTACGGCGATAAGCTGGGCCGCATCTGGGTCGAAGGCACAAACGTGGACTGCGCCCTCTATTGGGGCGACAGCGAGGGCCAGTTTGGCCGCGGCGCTGGCTGCCGCGCCGAGAGTGACTGCGTCCTGCCCGGCGAGAACGGCACAGTCTTTATCGGCGGGCATACGGGCACGTACTTCTCGGACCTTGGCTCGACGCAGCTCGGCGCCATCATTCATCTGGAGACCGACTGGGGCGACTTTACCTATAAAGTCACCGATATGCAGGTCATTCAGGAGACCGACGTCGACAAGGTGCGCTGGGGTGCCGAGGAGCCCAGCTGCATCCTGTACACCTGCTACCCCTTTGGCATCCTGACCCACACCCCCCAGCGCTACGCCGTCTATGCAGACCCCGTCAGCGCCGATGAGTACGGTGTGGTACCGGCAGAGACAACCGAAAAATAAAAATGACCGAGGTACATCCCCCCGCAGGGGATATACCTCGGTCATTTCCTTTGGTGCAGTAAAGCAATCCAAATCCGAACCATTTCCCTCAGATGCAACTTCTGTCGCTTCTCCAAAGGTGACGGTCTGTGTGCCTTCTTTATAGTTGAAGGTTATCAAAACCTTATCATCATACAGGTAAATCGCATTGATGAAGGTATCCACCAGTGCCTGCCGCTGGTCTTTCAGGCTCATGTCCAGCTTGCGGAACCGCAGCAGCCAAAAGCAAATGAACTCCTCTGTGACCTTGGGCTTCGCCAGCTTTTCTTCCGCAATACGGGCTTCAAGCTCACGCTTGGTTTCTTCCAGCTGCTCCAACCGCTCCTTGGTGGAACTGGTCAGGATGCCCGCCTGAATTGCATTGAGCATATTATGGATACCCGATTCTGCATCCCGGAGTTGCTTTTCATAAAGGGGAATGTTGGTATTCTCCTTGTTTTGCAGTTCCATCACCTTGGCGATGATGGATTCCATGGCGGCATCGTCCTTGACAAGCTGCATGGTCTGATTGACCACCAGATCTTCCAGCCACTGTTTACGGACAGTTTTCTTCTTGCAGCCTTTATGCTTTTTGGCAGTAGCGCATTTATAATAGCGGTGGACTTCGCCCGTCCGGCTCGTACCACTTTCGCCAAACATCAGTGCACCACAGTAGCCGCAGAACAGCTTGGTGGTGAGCAGGTAGTCATCCTCTGCCTTTCTACGGGCAGGGGCTTTCTTGTTTTTCAACATCTTTTCCTGTACATCGTTGAAAAGCTCTGCGGACACAATGGAGGGAATCGCATCGGGAATCAAAACATCACGATATTTCAGCTCCCCGATGTAGCGGCGATTGTTCAGCATATGCTGAATGGTGTTGAAGGTCATCGGCCCACCCCGCTGGTTCTTGATACCCTTTTCATTCAGCCAATCCCGAATTTCCCGCATGGTCTGGCCATCGTTGTACCGCTGGAAGGTTTCTGCTACAAAGGGAGCGGTCAACGGGTCAATTTCAAAGCGGTGGTCTGCGTTGATGTTATAGCCAAAGGGAATGGCACCGCCAGTGAACTTGCCCTTGAGAGCATTCTCGGTCATACCGCGAATCACTTTCTCGGACAGGTCAGCGGAATAATACTCGGCATAACCTTCCAGCACCGATTCCAGAATGATGCCCTCCGGTCCGTCGGAGATAATCTCGGTAGCCGACATGAGCTTGACACCATTTTTCTTCAGCTGAGTCTTATACCGGGCACTGTCGTAGCGGTTTCGGGCAAAGCGGTCCAGCTTCCAGACCAGCACGATGTCAAACAGCTTCTTGTCGCTGTCCTTGATCATCTGCTGGAACTGCGGGCGGTTGTCCGTCTTGGCAGAGACAGCACGGTCAATGTAGTGCTTGACGATAGTGATTCCGTTCTTTTCGGCATACGCCGTGCATTCCCGAATCTGGCCTTCGATGGATTCTTCACGCTGATTGTCGCTAGAATAGCGGGCGTAAATCACGGCGGTCATGGCAGGCACCTCTCTTTTATACATCATTGAACGGTGGAACGTTTTTTCAAAGCAATGTTTCGTATAATGGATATACCACAGTTTTTAACAGAATGCAAGACTTTTTCTCAAATAAAAGCCGCCCTCATTCTCAGATCGTCCAGTTTTGGCTTGCCGACTGCAGATCCACCATGTGGGTGTACAGTCCCTTCCGGGCGTACAGCTCTGCCGGGCTGCCCTGCTCGGCCACGATGCCGCCCGACAGCACCACCACCTGATCCGCACCGGCTACGGTGCGCATCCGGTGGGCGATGATGAGGACGGTTTTGTTTTTAATGAGCCGCGAAAGTGCCTCCTGAATGGCAGTTTCGTTTTCCACATCCAAGCTGGCGGTGGCCTCGTCCAGCAGGATGATGGGCGCATCCTTCAGGAAGGCGCGTGCGATGGAGATGCGCTGACGCTCGCCGCCGGAAAGGGCGCAGCCGTTCTCGCCGATGTTGGTGTTCCACTTGTCTGGAAGCTTCTCGGCAAATTCCTCACAGTTTGCCAGCTTTGCCGCCAGAACCTCCTCGGCTGGTGTCCGGTGTAATCGAAACCGCACGGATTGGTGCAGCCCCAGGCAAGGGAATCGTGAAGAAGCACCTTGCTTTCCGATTCAGGCATCACCGATGAAGCAGAAATAAAATTCAAGGTCGTTCTTTGTCGCCTGTAATAAAGTAGTCACAATACTCTCCGCCATTCGCCAGCGTCTGTTTCCTGTGCAGGACACCGTGCTGAAGCGTGATCATCACTTCATCAAGTTCACAGAACAACGGCATTAGTTCGGAAACACCGAGATTTCGCGCATAGGAACAGATGGGGCAGCGGGTAATGCGGTAGTAGCAGGCACCTTCATACGGCTGCCCGACAAAATCCACCTTGAAGGAGGTCGGGTATTCCGCCTCCT
>ERZ1034980.1670-NODE-1670-length-12957-cov-16.665943_pt1 | contig 12957 bp, 13 predicted proteins | sample MGYA00520622_ERZ1034980 | MGnify/ENA primary metagenome ERZ1034980 (study PRJEB33766, sample SAMN09781791) | gut metagenome | biome: gut microbiome | host: Homo sapiens | place: Madagascar | study: EMG produced TPA metagenomics assembly of the PRJNA485056 data... | reverse complement strand
TAAAACACCCCAAAAGTTAGATTTTTTCTGTCTAACTTTTGGGGTGCAGTTCAATATTGGATGTTTTTTTATTTTATCCTTGACAAAAGAATAAATATGCATTAAAATATCATACATATTTATAAAAGGAGTGAATAAATATGAAAGTTTCTATTGTAGGTGTGACAGGTTATAGTGGTCTAGAACTTGTGCGACTATTGAATAATCATCCAAATGTTACCATTGTGTCTGTTCATGCTACGCGTGACATCGGGCAGAAACTTTCGGATATTTATTCATATTTAAAAGGTGTCTGTGACCTACCGATTGAAGTCTTTGATAGTCAGGCTATTATGGCTAAGTCAGATTTAGTTTTCTTTGCGACACCGAGTGGTGTGGCTAAGGAGTTATCAGCAGACTTTGTTAAAGCTGATTTTCCAGTGATTGATTTATCAGGTGACCATCGTTTGCTTGCTGAGACTTACCAAAAGTGGTACGGAAAGGAACCTGCTGAGCAGGAGATACTCAATCAATTCATCTATGGTTTAACAGACTTTACGCATGTGGCGGGCAAGAAATGGATTGCTAATCCTGGCTGTTACGCTACAGCAACATCTATGGCACTTATCCCCCTCATTCAGGCGCAAGCCATTGACCTAAAAAGCATCATCGTGGATGCTAAGAGTGGCTTGACAGGGGCGGGAAAGGTCTTGTCTGAGTCCAGCCACTTCGTCAATGTGCATGATAATTACGTGACCTACAAGGTTAATCGCCACCAGCATATTCCCGAGATTGTGCAGACCCTTAAGCAGTTTGACAGCCAGCTCGACCATATCCAGTTTTCAACCTCATTGCTGCCGGTTAATCGTGGCATCATGGCGACTTGCTATGTACAGCTGAAGGAGGGCGTGACTGAGGACGACATCAAGCAGGCTTATCAGAAGGCTTACGCTGACAAACCCTTCGTTCGCCTCCAGTCAAGTCTGCCTGAATTACACAATGTCATCAGCTCAAATTTCACCGACATCGGCTTTGCCTATAACTCAGTCACCAATATTCTGACTGTCGTTTCTGTGATTGACAATCTGGTCAAAGGCGCAGCCGGTCAGGCCATGCAAAATATGAACCTCATGTTCGGCTTTGAAGAGACAGCTGGTTTCATGAGAATCCCAAGTTATTTATAAGGAGAACCCTATGAAGATTATTGAAGGAAATATCGCAAGTCCACTCGGCTTTTCGGCAGACGGTCTCCACGCAGGTTTCAAAAAGAGAAAAATGGATTTCGGCTGGATTGTTTCAGAAGTTCCAGCCAGTGCAGCGGGCGTTTACACGACCAATAAAGTCATCGCGGCTCCCCTTATCGTCTCTCGTGAGGCAGTTAAGAAAAATGGGCTACTACAGGCTATCGTTGTCAACTCTGGTGTTGCCAATTCTTGTACAGGTGCCCAAGGTATGGATGACGCTTACCAAATGCAAAAACTCACCGCAGACAAACTAGGAATTCAAGCAGACTTGGTAGCCGTTGCCTCAACAGGAGTCATTGGAGAACTCCTATCTATGGACAAATTGGAGAACGGTCTCTCAAAAATCGTCGTCAACGGCAACGCAGATGATTTTGCAAAAGCTATCTTGACGACAGACACTGTGACCAAGACCGTTGCAGTGACCGAAAACTTTGGCATGGACGTGGTAACTATGGCGGGTGTGGCAAAGGGTTCAGGTATGATTCATCCCAACATGGCAACCATGCTTGCCTTCATCACTTGCGATGCCAATATTTCCAGCGACACCTTGCAGCTTGCCCTCAGTCAACAAGTCGAAACCAGTTTTAATCAAATCACGGTTGACGGCGACACCTCTACCAATGACATGGTTCTAGTCATGTCTAACGGCTGCACGAAAAACAAGGAAATTCTTCCAGATACTGATGACTTTGACAAGTTTGTCGCTATGCTTGATTTTGTCATGACAGATTTGGCGAAAAAGATTGCCAAGGATGGTGAGGGGGCGACCAAGCTCATTGAGACTCAGGTGGTCAATGCACCGAATGCAATAGATGCTCGTATGATGGCTAAAAGTGTAGTAGGTTCAAGTCTCGTCAAAACAGCTGTTCACGGAGAAGACCCTAACTGGGGACGTATCCTATCTGCGGTTGGTTATGCGGGAGTGGATGTACCAGTTGATAATATCAACATCTATTTGGGACATTTGCCTGTTATGTTAGCTTCAAGTCCAGTTTCCTTTGATGAAGAAGAAATGGCGGAAATCATGCAGGCAGACGAGATTAAAATCACGGTTGACCTTCATGCAGGAGATAGCACTGGTCTCGCTTGGGGATGTGACCTTTCGTATGATTATGTGAAAATCAATGCACTTTATAGGACATAAGCGATGGAAAATATTATTGTAATTAAAATTGGTGGTGTTGCCAGCCAACATCTTTCAGAAACAGCTATCAAGCAACTGAAAAAATGGCAACAGCAGGGCAAAAAACTCATCATCGTGCACGGCGGTGGCTATGCCATCAACAAACTCATGAAAGAAAAGCAAGTGCCCGTTCAGAAGGTCAACGGTCTGCGCGTGACCAGCCAGTCAGACATGGACCTCGTGACCTACGCCCTCTGTGACCAGGTCGGTCAGCACCTCAGCCGTCAGCTGATTAAGGCTGGGCTAGAAGCGGTGCAGGTTGAGGCCAGTCTTTCAAAAATCGTCACAGCTGATTTTTTGGACAAGGAGACCTACGGCTATGTCGGTCAGGTTCAGAGCATCCAGACAGACTATCTTGAGAGTATGCTTTCAAGCGATATGATTCCTGTCATTCCGTCACTTGGATTTGACAGCAGGGGTCAGGCGCTTAACATCAATGCGGATTATCTAGCGACAGCCATGGCTTGTGAGCTGTCAGTGCAGCGATTGGCCCTCATGACTGACGTCAAAGGTGTCATGGAAAATGGGGCGGTGCTGGACAGTTTGAGTGTGGGAGCGGTGCAGGAGAAAATCGACAAAGGTGTGATTACAGGTGGCATGATTCCCAAAATTCAATCTGCTGTGCAGACAGTTTTGGCGGGTGTGGGTCAAGTCATGATTGGGGATAATCTGACCACGGGAACAGTGATTGAGGTGTGAGATGACAAAGTTATTTGAAAATTATAAGCGTGCAGACATCGAATTTGTCAAAGCAGAAGGCAATTATCTGTTTGACAGCCAGGGCAAGCAGTACTTGGACTTTTCATCAGGTATCGGCGTGACTAATCTGGGCTTTCACCCTCAGGTCAAGGCTGCGCTGGAAAAGCAGGTGGTTGAAATCTGGCATACGCCTAACCTTTACCAGAATAGCCTGCAAGAAGAAGTAGCTAGCAGGCTGATTGGTGACGGTAATTATCGTGCTTTCTTTTGCAATAGCGGTGCCGAGGCCAACGAAGCGGCTATCAAACTAGCTCGTAAGGCGACTGGCAAGCAAGAAATTATCACCTTCCAAAATTCCTTCCACGGACGAACCTTCGGCTCCATGTCTGCAACTGGTCAGGACAAGATTAAGACTGGTTTTGGTGAGGGAGTGCCTCATTTTAGCTACGCTGATTACAATGATTTAGATAGCGTCAAGGACTTGATGACTACTGATACAGCGGCAGTTATGCTGGAGCTGGTGCAAGGGGAATCTGGCATCCTTCCAGCTAACAGCGACTTTGTCACGGACTTAGCAGATTTCTGCCAAGCTCAGGGCATTCTTCTGATTGTGGACGAGGTTCAGACGGGCATGGGGCGCACGGGCAAGCTCTACAGCTTCCAGCACTATGGCATCACGCCCGATATTTTCACCCTTGCCAAGGGGCTCGCTAACGGCGTTCCGGTCGGGGCCATGTTAGGTCTGGAAAAATGGGCTTGCGCTTTTGATTACGGTAGTCACGGATCAACCTTTGGGGGCAACAAATTAGCTATGGCGGCCAGCTCAGCGGTGCTGGATGTCATGTTGGCAGATGGCTTTCTCGCTGAGGCCGGCCAAAAAGGAGACTACCTCCAAGCCCAACTCCAACAAGCCCTTGAAAACAAGTCAACAGTCACTCAAATTCGTGGACTTGGTATGATGATTGGGATTGAGACAAATGAAAATCTGGCTGATATTGTTGAGGCTGCGCGTGGAGCGGGGCTCATTGTCCTCACTGCGGGTAAAAATGTTATCCGACTCTTGCCACCGCTAACATTGACAAAGGATGAGATTGACCAAGGGGTGACCATCTTGGCTCAAGTCTTTAACTGATTAGAAAAGAGAGTGGGGCAGAAATCGGTAAGACAAGTCTTCGATTTTCCCTCACATCTTTATATTTTTCGGTTCGGGCTGAAACAGTCTCTCCCCAGACTGTTTCACTCCCACCTCCGCACAGTTGAGTAGGTCTCTAAGTGCTGATTTATCGGTGCTTAGATGCCACTCAACCACTGCGACTAACAATAAGTTCGTGCGAAAAGTGAAAAGGTTGAGATTTTTGTCTCAACCTTTTTATCATCTATTTTCTAAAAAATTCAGGTCGTGCTTTGTAAATGACCACTAGCAGGCTGGCGCAAAGAACGATTGACGGAATCATGTAAGAAGCGTTGTAGGTCAAAGAATAGAGCCAGACAGGTATTCCTTTTGGCGCATAGTCAGCATAGAAAATGACACCAGCTAGAAAACTCCCCAGCAAGCGACAACCACCACCCAGAAGACTAGCCCCCAGCAGGTAGCTGATTTTAGGCTTACGGGTAAAAGCTTGCGCGAAGGCTCCGCCTAATCCAACCCCAGCATAGGCCAAGCCATAATCGAGAAAGACCTGAAAGACATTCAAGAAATAGCCCCCGAAGAATAATTGCACCAGCCCAACAATGAGACCAGCTAATACCCCCAACCGCCAGCCATGACGAAGGGCGACCAACAAAATAGGTAACATGACTAAGGACACCGAACCACCCTGAGGCATGGTGAAAAGTGGAATCTTATCAAGAACGATAGCAATAGCAGCAAAAACAGCCAGTTCAGTAATAACCTTAATAGAAGAACGAGACATAAAAAACTCCTTTTTAACAAAGGAGTTTTGGGTTAGTCTGATATAACTTGCTCTGATAGCTATCTTCTTCTATCTCACAATCCCTACGCTCGTCCTAACGAGATCAGGTTATCAGGATTTCGCTTGCGCGATCTCAGCCTTGGCACTCCTTTGTGATATGTAATTGCTTACATTATAGCGTCAAATGTGTGGGTTGTCAAGACTTGTTAAATAGAAGTGATCGTATCTTTTTCTGTATCTGGCTTAGTTGTTTGTGGCTCATCTGTTTTAGGGGAGTCAGTTGTAGAAGCTGTTTTGCGACCTTGACGTTTTTTGATGATGTTAGCAAACTCTTTACGGCTATGATTGACGATAGCAAGGAGGGGCTTGTAGTCCACTTCCTTATCACGACGCGTCAGCAGGTCAATGTAATTGCAGATGTCGGTATAATCATCAAGTAGATTCTGACGGAGTTCACGGTAGTCATAGACTGTTTGACTGAGTTTTCCATGACTGCGTGTCTTGGTAGCTTCCTCAAAAGCAGCTTGGCTATTTTCCTAACGGGTGACAAAACACTTCAAGCCGAGATAATCAATATGCTTGATGGTATCCTCGTCCTTGAGCTTTTGGAGGAGGTGGTTAATCTGAGCGGTTTCGGCCTCATAGTTGAGAACGACTGACGGTACGATAGTCCTTGAAAAGGCTAGCCAATTGCGTATAAGCCTTAGATTCCTCGGCGTCAGGAGTCTCTCCGCGAAAGGTTTAATGGAAGATAGCAGAGCCTTTAAGTCAGCGTCTCTGCGGTCATCAAACTGGGCGAGATTGTCAGCACTTGTAGGCTGTGTGAGCTGTTCCTGTGAACGGTTATAATGAGCCAGCGTCTGACGAAGGGATGACATCAAGTCAAGCAAGCGCTCGTCAGAAATGCTGAACTGACTTTTCTCATAATCAGCAATGGATAAAAAGGCTGTAAATGATTAGCATGGGTTACATATTAGTATCAGGAAATTCAACATAGAAAAAGCTACCGCACATGCGATAACTTTTTCTTTTTACAATCCATAGTTATAATCATCATCCTGCATAGCTTCAACAGAACCGAGCAGGTAACCATTTCCGACTTGTGAGAAGAAGTCGTGGTTGGATGTCCCAGTTGAGATACCGTTCATGACGATTGGGTTGACGTCGTTAGCGGTGTCTGGGAAGAGTGGGTCTTGCCCCAGGTTCATGAGGGCCTTATTGGCATTGTAGCGCAAGAAGGTCATGACTTCCTCGGTCCAGCCGACTTGGTCATAAAGGGTTTGGGTGTAGAGCTCCTCGTTTTCGTAGAGTTGGTAGAGCAGGTCATACATCCAATCGCGGAACTTATCTTGTTCTTCCTCTGACAATTCATTGAAACCAAGTTGGAACTTGTAGCCGATATAGGTACCGTGCACAGATTCGTCACGGATGATGAGTTTGATAATTTCAGCAACGTTGGCTAGCTTGTTATTGCCAAGATAGTAGAGTGGGGTGAAGAAACCTGAATAGAAAAGGAAGGTTTCAAGGAAGGTTGATGCCACCTTCTTCTCTAAAGCTCCGCCATTTTCATAAATATCATTGATGATTTTGGCCTTCTTTTGCAGGTATTCGTTGTTGTTAGTCCACTCGAAAATCTCTTCAATCTCAGACTTGGTGTTGAGGGTTGAGAAGATTGAGGAGTAGGACTTGGCGTGGACGGACTCCATGAATTGGATGTTGTTGAGGACGGCCTCTTCGTGAGGGGTGCGCACATCACCACGGATGGCCTCAACCCCAGATTGAGACTGCATGGTATCCAGCAGGGTCAGACCACCAAAGACCTTGCCCACTAAATCCTTTTCCTCTTCTGACAGCTTGCGCCAGTCGTCCAAGTCATTTGACAAAGGGATGCGGGTATCGAGCCAAAATTGCTCGGTCAACTTTTCCCAAGTTGACTTGTCAATCACATCCTCAATTTCGTTCCAGTTTATTGCTTCGTAGTATGTCGTCATGTGTTTCTCCTATGAGTGACTATATTTCTTAAAAATAATTCAGTTTGAAAGTTTAAGTTACGATACGGAATAAAAGCTGCCGATATTGCGACTTTTATGCAGTTGGTGAGGTTGTTAGCTAATTCACCATAACGGTTAGCCTAGTAATTGTTACGGCTTTAGTCGTTACAATTACTTACAACGTTAGATGACACAGCTTTCACACTGGTTAGACCCAACTTCTTCCCCATCATCCGTATAAGTACGCACATAGTAGATTGACTTGATGCCCTTGTTGAAGGCGTAGTTACGAAGGATTGACAGGTCGCGAGTGGTTTGCTTGCTTTCAGATTTCCATTCGTAGAGTTCTTTTGGCAATTCGCTGCGCAGGAAGAGAGTGAGTGACAAGCCTTGGTCCACGTGCTGAGTCGCTGCCGCATAGACATCAATGACCTTGCGCATGTCCATATCGTAAGCAGAGGTGTAGTAAGGGATGGTGTCAGTAGAAAGCCCGTTAGCTGGGTAGTAGATTTTACCGATTTTCTTCTCTTGACGCTCTTCGATACGTTGCGTGATTGGGTGAATAGAAGCAGAGCAGTCGTTGATATAAGAGATAGACCCATTTGGCGCTACCGCAAGACGGTTTTGGTGATAGAGTCCCTCTTTCATAACAGCCAGACGGAGAGCCTCCCAGTCTTCTGCCTGAGGAATAAAATGATCTTTAAAGAGTTCTTTAACTTTATTAGATTTAGGAACGAATTGACCAGTCACATACTTGTCGAAGTAAGTCCCATCAGCGTATTTAGACTTTTCAAAACCAACGAAAGTTGTCGCGCGTTCACGAGCAATATTGTTAGACTCAACCAGTGTCCAATAGTTCATGAGCATAAAGTAAATGTCTGTGAACTCGATTGACTCAGGGCTACCATATTCAATGTGATGAGTAGCAAGGTATGAGTGCAGTCCCATGGCACCAAGCCCGAAAGTATGAGCCTGGGCATTCCCATTTTTAATGGTTGGCACAGCATCAATGTTTGATGAATCCGTTACGAAAGTAAGCGCACGCGTCATAGCCTTGATAGAACGCCCAAAATCAGGTGATGTCATCATGTTGAGAACATTGGTTGACCCCAAGTTACATGAGATATCCGTCCCCATTTTGACAAATTCTTGTGCATCATTAATCAAGCTAGGCGTTTGCACTTGCAGAATTTCGGAACACAAGTTTGACATGATAATCTTACCATCAATTGGATTGGCGCGGTTAGCCGTGTCAATGTTAATGATGTATGGGTAACCAGATTCTTGCTGCAATTTAGAAATTTCAGTTTCTAACTCACGGGCATTGATTTTCGTTTTGGTGATGTTTGGATTGGCAACCAATTCATCGTATTTTTCAGTGATGTCAATGTAGCTAAATGGTGCGCCGTATTCTTTTTCAACCGTGTATGGGCTGAAAAGGTACATGTCCTCATTCTTACGCGCTAGCTCATAGAACTTATTAGGGACAGTAATTCCAAGTGACAAGGTCTTGACGCGAATCTTTTCATCCGCATTTTCTTTCTTAGTCGAAAGGAAGTGAAGAATGTCTGGGTGGAAAACATCAAGATAAACTACCCCAGCACCTTGGCGTTGACCAAGTTGGTTAGAGTAAGAGAAGCTGTCTTCGAACAATTTCATGACAGGCACAACCCCAGAAGCAGCGCCAGCATAACCCTTGATAGGAGCACCAGCTTCACGGAGATTGCTAAGCGAGATACCGACCCCACCACCGATACGGGATAATTGCAGAGCTGAATTGATAGAACGACCGATAGAGTTCATGTCGTCGGTCACTTGGATGAGAAAGCAGGACACCAACTCTCCACGACGGCTACGCCCAGCATTCAAGAATGAAGGAGTGGCAGGTTGGTAGCGCTGATGAATCATCTCCATGGCTAAATCAGCAGCCAAAGCTTCATTTCCATCAGCAAAGTAGAGAGCGTTGAAAAGCACACGGTCTTCAATGCTTTCCAAATAATAGGCGCCATCGTTAGTCTTCAAAGCATACTGTTGGTAAAACTTGTAAGCAGCCATGAAAGATTTGAAACGAAAATTTTGCTCTTGAAGCGATTTAGCAAGACCTTCGATAAATTCAGGCTTGTATTTACCAATAAACTCAGCTTCAAGATAATCATTTTCAATGAGAAAGTTGATTTTCGCAGTGATGCTATCAAAAGCCATAGAATTTGGCTCTACATTTTCTTTAAAAAATGCAGCCAAGGCTTCCTTATCTTTATGAAGCGGAATTTGCCCGTTAACCGGACGGTTGATTTCATTGTTTAAGCGGAAGTATGATACATCCCCAAGATTTTTTAAACTCATGTCGTAGTTCCTTTAACAATATAAATGGGGAGTCAGATAAAAATCAGAAATCCATGACTGATTTTCATCCTTCCCCCTTTCCGAAGTTGGTTTGGTTCTTTTGTGACTTAGACAATCTCTTTAAGTTTAGCAGGCTGGAAACCTGAGAAAACAAGGTCACCAGCTTCGATAACAGGTGCTGATGTAAAACCAAGACTCTTCACATAGTCAACTTTTTCTGGATGCTCATCAATGTTGATTTCTTCAAATTCAGCACCATTTTGCTCTAAGAATTTTTTAGTCATTTTGCATTGCATGCAGTTATTTTTTGAAAAAACGGTAATTTTAGCCATTTCATCCTCCTCGATTTTTAACATGTTCCTAGAATATAAAAAAATAGCTAAAAAAGCAAGTGATTTATCTGCATGATAACACAACATATAGTACAAAAATATGTATAAAAAACACAAGATATTGTGCTCGTCCTAGTTTTAATAATGATTAGACTAATGCATGAAGAAGAAAAATATTCATTCAAAAATATCAAAATAATATGAGCTCAAAAACAAAAATTATCCAACAGATTGCAATTTTTATATTTGTCAATTTTCTATAGAAGAAAAGTTGTGAAAAGCCAAAGAAATATTTCAAGTTTTTTTCCTAAAAGAACTTTTAACCTTGAAAATCAAAAATCAATATGGTATAATTTCATATTGTAAGGGTTATCATAAAGGTAACCTAAATAAACACATAAAAAGGAGAACCATAACATGGCTTCAAAAGATTTCCACATCGTTGCAGAAACAGGTATTCACGCACGTCCAGCTACTTTGCTCGTTCAAACAGCTAGCAAATTTGCTTCAGACATCACTTTGGACTACAAAGGTAAAGCAGTAAACCTTAAATCAATCATGGGTGTTATGTCACTTGGTGTTGGTCAAGGTGCTGATGTTACAATCTCAGCTGAAGGTGTTGATGCAGACGACGCTATCGCAGCTATCGAAGAAACAATGACTAAAGAAGGATTGGCATAAGAATATGACAGAAATGCTTAAAGGAATCGCAGCCTCTGATGGTGTTGCAGTTGCTAAAGCATATCTACTCGTTCAACCGGATTTATCATTTGAGACTGTTACAGTCGAAGATACAAATGCAGAGGAAGCTCGCCTTGATGTAGCACTTCAAGCTTCACAAGACGAGCTTTCTGTTATCCGTGAGAAAGCAGTAGAAACGCTTGGTGAAGAAGCAGCAGCAGTTTTCGATGCACACTTGATGGTACTTTCAGATCCAGAAATGATCAACCAAATGAAAGAAACTATCCGTGCAAAACAAGTAAATGCTGAAGCAGGTCTTAAAGAAGTGACTGACATGTTCATCACTATCTTTGAAGGCATGGAAGATAACCCATACATGCAAGAACGTGCAGCGGATATTCGCGACGTGGCAAAACGTGTATTGGCTAACCTTCTTGGTAAAAAATTACCAAATCCAGCTGCAATTAACGAAGAAGCTATCGTTATTGCACACGATTTGACACCATCTGATACTGCCCAATTGAACAAACAATTCGTTAAAGCCTTTGTAACAAACATTGGTGGACGTACAAGTCACTCAGCTATCATGGCTCGTACACTTGAAATTGCAGCAGTTCTTGGTACAAATGACATCACTGAACGTGTTCAAGATGGTCAATTGATCGCAGTTAACGGTATCACTGGTGAAGTCATCATTGAACCAACTGATGAACAAGTTGCTGAATTTAAAGCAGCAGGTGAAGCTTACGCTAAGCAAAAAGCTGAATGGGCTCTTCTTAAAGATGCAAAAACAGTTACAGCTGATGGTAAACACTTTGAATTGGCTGCTAACATCGGTACTCCAAAAGACGTTGAAGGTGTTAATGATAACGGTGCAGAAGCTGTTGGTCTTTACCGTACAGAATTCTTGTACATGGACTCACAGGACTTCCCAACAGAAGACGAACAGTACGAAGCATACAAAGCTGTTCTTGAAGGTATGAATGGCAAACCAGTTGTTGTTCGTACAATGGATATCGGTGGGGATAAAGAACTTCCTTACTTCGACCTTCCAAAAGAAATGAACCCATTCCTTGGTTTCCGTGCTTTGCGTATTTCTATCTCAGAAACTGGAAATCAAATGTTCCGTACACAATTGCGTGCTCTTCTTCGTGCATCTGTACATGGTCAATTACGTATCATGTTCCCAATGGTTGCCCTTCTTAAAGAATTCCGTGCTGCTAAAGCTATCTTTGAAGAAGAAAAAGCTAACTTGGTTGCTGAAGGTGTTGCAGTTGCAGACAACATCCAAGTTGGTATCATGATCGAAATCCCAGCGGCAGCCATGCTTGCTGACCAATTTGCGAAAGAAGTAGACTTCTTCTCAATTGGTACAAACGATCTTATCCAATACACAATGGCTGCTGACCGTATGAACGAACAAGTTTCATATCTTTATCAACCATACAACCCATCAATCCTTCGCTTGATTAACAACGTTATTAAGGCAGCTCACGCTGAAGGCAAATGGGCTGGTATGTGTGGTGAAATGGCTGGTGACCAAACTGCTGTACCGCTTCTTGTTGGTATGGGCTTGGATGAATTTTCAATGTCAGCTACATCTGTACTCCGTACACGTAGCTTGATGAAGAAACTTGACACAGCTAAAATGCAAGAGTACGCAAACCGTGCTCTTACAGAATGCTCAACAATGGAAGAAGTTATCGAACTCGGTAAAGAATACGTTAACGTCGACTAATTGAGATGAGGAGACTAGGGATTTCCCTAGTTTTTTTCATTTTGTAAAGAATATTAGAAAGAGTGAACATGTCAAAAGTTATTGTGATTACAGGAGCTTCATCTGGGATCGGTGAGGAGACTGCAAAATTATTAGCTAAGGATGGTGCTAAACTTGTTTTGGGAGCTAGACGTGAGGAACGTTTGAAAGATGTTGCCTCAGAGGTGGTAGCTCTAGGTGGTCAGGCAGTCTATACTGTCACTGATGTGACGAAATACGAGGATGTTGAAGCTTTAGCTAAACTGGCACTGGCTACTTACGGACGGATTGATGTCTGGATTAGTAATGCTGAGGTAATGCCTCAGGCGCCCTTTATGAGCCAGACGGTGAAAAAATGGGAGTCGGCTATCGATACCAATATTAAGGGCGTTTTGTATGGTATCAGCCTAGCTTTGCCACAAATGAAAAAGCAAAAATCTGGTCAAATTATTACAGTTGCCTCTGTTGAAGGGCATCATGCCCATGTAGGCGGAGGTGTTTATTTAGGGACAAAATACGCTGTGCGTGCTATGGCATAATCGCTCCGCGAAGAAATGACGCAAATGGAAGGTAACTTGCGGCCAACAATTATTTCGCCAGGGGCTATCAATACAGAATTGTTGACCTCAGTGGCAGACGAGTCTATTAAGGAGCGCTATGAGGATTTTTATGCCAGTCATGGCATTCCTGCGGATCGCGTAGCCTTGACCATCAAACAAGCCATAGATTTGCTAGAAGATACTGCTTGGAATGAAGTTGTTATGAGACCCATTAAGCAAGTTCTCTAAAACCTCAATCAAAGTTTGATATTTTTGAAAATAATCGAAGTTTTAAAA
>ERZ1034980.1669-NODE-1669-length-12961-cov-6.063459_pt1 | contig 12961 bp, 16 predicted proteins | sample MGYA00520622_ERZ1034980 | MGnify/ENA primary metagenome ERZ1034980 (study PRJEB33766, sample SAMN09781791) | gut metagenome | biome: gut microbiome | host: Homo sapiens | place: Madagascar | study: EMG produced TPA metagenomics assembly of the PRJNA485056 data... | reverse complement strand
TATTTCATCTATATAGCTTTCTTTATCTCTTGCTTGATAGAATTCTATTGCTTTTTTATCTACGATAATAATACCGTTAAATATTTCACTTGGGACAAATATACACTCTTTTCCAAATACAGTATATTTTCCATTACTAATATCCAAATCAGAAATCTTTAAAGGCATATCTTCAGACATTATTACTAAAGCATCACCTTTTAGATTAGCCTTCATAAATTCAGTTACCCATTTTTGTGTAGCTTGTCCTTCTTCATGGCGACCTAATGATTTTAATTCATTTACTAATCTAACATAAAGAGAAGACACATATAACTCTGCCAATCTCTTAGATATATATTTCTTTAATTCTTCCCCTTGTAAATCAATAGCTGTTCTGCCTAGTGGTATGCTTAGATTTATTTCTTTCATCTCAGTAGTAATTGCTTTAATAGATATGCTATCTGAACTGTTAGATATTTTACCAGTTCCCTCTTCAACTTTTAATGTTAATCCTATTAGTTGAGGAATTGTTACTTTTTTAGCACTTATTGAGTAACAAGGAATATAATTTAATATTGAAGTAATTTCTTGTATCTCTTGTTCAAATAAATACTTAAACTCTTCTGTAAAGATTAAACTTTCATCAATTGCATTTTTAATTACTATGCCTTGATTTATAAGTTTAGCTTCTAAGTTCATTCATTTCACTTCCTTTCATTGTTAAGGAGGCAATTACGCCCCCTATTTTTTACTATGCTATTGCTTCTTCTATTCCTAATAGTTTATAAGCTTCTTTGTCAACTTCTTGAACATCAAAATATGTGATTATCTTTTGATCTACAACGTTAGCTCTAAAGTTCCTTTGCATATCTGTTATAAATTCTTCGTTTTCGAACATTATAATTGCTTCTTTCATATTAGCAAATAAGATAGGGAATACTTTCTTGGAATCCTTTTCGTAAGGCTCTAATTCCTTAGCCACAACTCTAACTTGAACACCATTAATAAATGCTTTAGCTGGTTGTGTTAAATCTGTTTGGATATATCTTAATCCATTTTCTGTATTTTTATCCTTTGCTAATTTAGCTAAAGTTTGTCTATTCATATATAAAGCAGAACCTTCAACTAAAGCTGAATCTAAATCTAACATAGTAGCGTCTACTACATCTTCAACTCCTGTTACAACTTTATGAGCTTTATAGTCTGTACCATTAGATTCTTTTACTAGCTTATCTAATATAGCCTTATTAACTGTCATAACGTAACATTCTACAAATAATCTAGCTACATATGCTATTAAATCTGCTGCTGTGAACTTTAATACACTTTCATTTAGTGGGAATAATCTACCTTTTTTCTTTAAAGAGAAAGTGATTAATTCAAATCCAAGACCATCATCATCACCAGACATATCAACTCCGTCCACTACATCAACTAAATATTTTTCTGTAGTCTTTAAAATTGGAAATTGTCCTGATATTGCTGGTGTTTTATGTATAGATACATATTGCTTTAATAGAGTTCTATTTTCCCTTAATAATTCTTTAACCTTTGTAGAAAATTCTTTGATTTGAACATTTTCTTCACCAGAAAGTGCGTTCTTTAATACTCTATCTTCTGCTTCTGTAAGTGGTTTCCCCATAACAGATTTTGCATAAGCGTGAATAAATGATGCCTCTTCTTTCTTATTATTTTCTAAAACTTTATTTTCCATATTTTTAACATCTCCTTTATTTTCTAATAATTCAGCTTCAATAGCTCTTGCTTTTGCTATTTCCTCTTTCTTTTCTTTTATTTGATTAACTATTTCAAACGCCTCATCAATCTTTCCTTCATTCTTTAAAGTTTCTGCATTATTTTTTAAACTTTCTAAATCTCTTTCAAGTTCCATTATTTTATTCATTAATTCATTCCTCACTTTCTATTTTTCTACAAAAAAAGAACCTACTATAATAAAGCAAGTTCTAAATCTAATAATTTAATTTTATTTTCTATTTCTATTCGCTTTTGTTTAGCATCTTGTTCATCTATTAATGCCTTAACTTGACTAGGAACATTCTTATATTTATTTAATATACCTTTGTCCAATTTAGCCACCATGCTAGATGGAGTTTCAATTATTCTATCGCATAAACCATATTCAATGCATTCATTAGCACTTAACCAACTTTCATTATCCATTAATTCAGTAAGTTTTTCTAATGTTAAACCTTCATTAGCTTTACTAAGATATACTGTTTTAAGAGATTCAGTAACTTTATCTAATACATCAGCCTGTTCTCTTAATTCCTTAGCATTTCCAATAGCCATGCATAATGCGTTATGAATCATTAGCATACTAGATGAATACATTTCTATTTCATCACAACTACATGCAATAATTGACGCTATAGAACAAGCCCAACTATCTATAATTGCAGTTGTTTTACCTTTATGTTGCTTTATTAATGAACCTATTGCAAGTCCTTCATTCACCTCTCCACCATAACTTGAGATATGAATATTAATTGGCTTATTATCATCTATTTTAGATAAATTTTCTCTAAAATCATATGAATTAACTTCATCCCAAACACCTACATCACCATAAAGATAAATATCACAAATATCTTTACCATCTACAAAATTATAAAATTTATTCATTTATTCACCTTCTTTCTTTTAAATGGTACTCTCACTCCCTAACTTTTCGCTGTAATTATTTTATTTATCCATAGTAGAATCTACCTCTTCTTTTGTAAATCCTGAATTACTTAATTGATATTCGTTAGCATACTCAATGTCTACATAGTTTAAGCTAACCCTATGACTATCTCCGCCTTTAATCCTATCTCTGTCCTCTAAATCGAGAACATCATTCACTGAATAAAGACCTATTTCACTCATTAATTTATAATATTGTGCTTGTTCGATTGGAGTCATTCTCATGACATTCTTTGTATTTAATTTAAAATAATATCCATCTTCTATTTCTTTTTCAGATAATAATTTATAATTTAACTCTTGCTCTAATTGCTTTATTATTGGTAAAAGAGATTTTACAAATTGTTGCTGTATTACATTTAAACTAGCATAACTACTTTCTTTACCATCACCTAATACAAGGCTTTTGGGAACTCTGAAACATTTAAATATTTCATTGTCTAAATCTTCTTTTAACTCATTAACTAACATTTCCTGAAAAGTACTTGATTGGGATAGTTGTTGAAACTCTATATTATTATCTAACATAGAATATCCTGTTTTTTGCATCCTATTTACAAAACAATCTAGAAAGAATTTAATTGCTTCTTCTCCAAGATCATCGGCAGTTTTTAAAATTCCTTTTAATGGTTTGCTTCCATCACTTTTAAAATAATCGGTAACTAATTTACTGCAATATTTTTTAGCTAAACATATATTTTCTATAGTTAGGAATCTATCTTCTATATCCGCTAAATGTATAACTGAATCATATGTAAATTTTACTGGTTTTTCATCCAAAACAGTTTCAATAATATAATCGTTTTTATAAACCACTTTGCTCATGGATGTAGAAGCTTTATCTAAATTTCTTAATTCAATTACTTCACCTTTTTCGTGCAAAATAGCAATAAAAGAATCTTTATTTAATAGATAATCTTTTATAAAATCCCTTATTAAGTTGAATGAACTTACTGTCTTATTAGCCCTTCCATTTAATAAATATGTTAGTTTATTATTTATTTGCTTAGTTCCTTCATCAGTTTTTTTAAACATTTGTATTGTCATAGTTGCAATTGTACTCGCAATTAAATCTACACTAGCCAACACCGTTGCATCTTCTCTCATCACGTTGTATCTTGTTATGTTACCAGAATTTTTATCAAGGAAACTTTCAACGTACTCCATTGCAGTTCTATATTCAACTCTATTTTCTACTTTTTTATACCTACTTGCCTTCATTATCCTCACCTACTTTCTTTTTATATATAATTGTTAAAAATGCTAATATAAATAAACTTATGGATATAAATAAAACCCCTAGTTTTACACTTAAAATAAAACCAAAGGTTATAAACATTAAAAATCCCAATATTATAAGTATTTCTTCTAAATAATCAATTATATTCTGCATTTAATCACCCCTTACCTATACGCACCACTCATTATTTTATCTCTTAAAGATACTTTAGGTTTCCAATATGCACTTAATTTAGTCGCGAAAATAGAACTGTCTACACAATCAATTCTATTTCTCTGTTTCTTTTTATCTATTTTTATAATATCTTCATCTTGTTTATCTACTTCAATATAAGCATTGCTTAACTGCCATTTAAAGCTATTATTCTCTAAGAAATACATTGTTCCATCTTTAATCTTAGCTCTAAAAGTCTTTGTTGGATCACTCACATGTTTCTTACTTTGGAAAATTGGATATACTTCTTGCTTTCTATCTAATAAATACAAATAAACATCTCTCGCATTAGAATCATCAACTATCCATCTAGCTTTCCAATTATTTTCCTTTATTTTATTAAAGCAAAATTCCATAATAGGAACTATATCTATTACTTCATTATTCGTATGCCGTATCCATCCTTTTTCATTCCAATAATCAAATGGCATCTTATCATTTGCTTTATGGTATTGTATGTATTCAAAATCAGGTACAAATCCAAATGTCTCTTGATATATACATGGCTTTTTGTCTTTTTCTCTTATAAATGGAACGTGGAATGTTACTCCAAATAAATCATACTTAGATGAACCATCTATACCTATATACACTTCTCTATTCTTCAAATCAATTGGTGGTTCATTTACTACACATTTCTCGTAATCTGCTATATCAATGTAAGCATTTTTCCCACCATCTGTTTGCCACATATTAAGATTTTTAACTAAAAAAGTAGTCATCTTTTCTGGTATCTCTTTAGCTATTGCATAACCGTCTAATAGTCCATCTATACCTTCTTGATATGTAAATAATAATTGATTAGCTTTTTGCCACACTAAATAATCATCTATATCATCATCTTTTTCAACTTCACATATAACAGTAAAATATCTCTCATTCTCTCTTACTCCACTTAATAATTTTTCAGCATAAGGATATTCTTGGGTATACATTGGGCAATTTATATTATTACCAGCAGTTGATATTATAATTAATAAAGGTTGTGGCAATGCTCTTTGTCCTGTTTCAGCTATTTCATAAAACATAGAATCTTCATGATCTTTGTATTCATCTATAATTGCTAGTTGAACGTTTGTACCTTCTCCATCTTTCTTCGCTTCTTTTGATAATGCTTCTAGTCTACTCATTGTTTTAATGTGAGTAATAGAATCTCTTGTTATTTTAAATTTAGAGGCTAAAATTGAACCTCTTAACATCAATTGGCACTCTTCAAATATTACCTTACTTTGTTTTCTAGTAATACCTGCACATGTACAATAATTCATGGTGTTCCATTTAGTAGCCATTACCGACATTTCATATAATGCAAATCCTGATTGTAATTGTGATTTTTGTCCTTTACGCCCCATCGAAATAAAAGCTTTTCTAAAAACTCTATAATCATTCTTTTTATATTTAAAACCATAGATATTATAGGCTATAAATTTAGATAAACCATCTAATATTATTGGTTTACCACTCATAACTCCTTTACTATGCTTTAAATAAGTAAAGAATTTAATAACATTATCTGCTTGTTCTTCATCAAAATAGATATGTTCTTAGTATTTGATATTGTTTCATTACAATAATTAATTAGCCACTCTCTAGGCGTTCTCTCCATTTTTCTCACTTCCCTTCCTATTTTCTTAAAATAAAAAAGTAGTTTATTTAGCCAATCATAAACTGATTAGCTATAAAACCACTTTTAAATATCACCAAATTCATCAGTGATTTCATTTTCTTTTTTCTCTGCTTTAGCACTAGCAAATTTTAATCTACTATCTATAGTTAATCCAATAAGTCCTGCGAATCTTCTGCACTCCTCAGCATATAATTTTTGAATTTTTATTAATGGATTTTCTACTGTAGTATATGAACCATTAGGCATACACTTCTTAATAGTCAATGATTGTCCATTTAATTCTTCTGTAGCTTTTATATAATTACTATATGCTTCACAATAAGAAGCTAAATTATTTACATCTAAATTAGTAATAATATCTATTGTAGTTAACTCATCAACTAGTCTAGTAAATTCCTTTTTCGCTCTCTCATCTTTTAGCCAAGAAGGCGCTTTTATTTTATCCTTCTTTCCTTTTACTAAAGATTCAGTGAATTCCCTCTTTGCAATTTCTTCTTTTGTTAAATGTGCTTTATTAATAGCTAAAGGCTTTTTAGATTTCCCCAAAATTATCACCTTCCTTTCTAACCGATATTTTTTTTCAAATAAGGAAAAATGCGTGACAAAAACTAATGTAGTCGTGGATTTTTTAATTTTCCCCCACAGAATTTTTGACTGGGGCTATGATTTAAATTCTAATTCGAATTGCTTCACCATATCCTTCAATTCCTTTATTACAATTTCCCTTTCACCTTCATTCATCCTTCTATGTATTTCATTATGACTCTTACTACTAACTGCTATCAAATTATCATCACTTAATCGCTCAGAATAAGCTTCTTTGATTTCATGAATATGATGAACCAAACTAGCTCGAATAATTTCTTTGTTCTTATAATAAGCGTAAAGATCTATGTATTTAAACTTAGCCATAATCTTATCTCTTTTATTCTTCCATTCCTTACTGGAGTAGAATGCCTGGTACTCAGCATCGGGTCTATTAGTACGGTACTTCCTATATGCCTCTTTATCTTTTCCTGTTGCTTTTCTATATCTTAGATAAGCTTCAAATCTTTCCTTACTCTTTCTATCTATTTCTTTTTGACATTCTTTACAATATTTATCTCTACGTGGAATTATCTTATCGCACCTACAACAAAATTTATTTAATCCCATCTTTATTAACCTTAAATAACTTTCTCTTTACTTCTTTTACTATTTTCGGAAATTCAAAGTCAAATGTAGTATCAAAATACCAAACTGTTTGTTCTTTACCATTTCTTTTATTCATCTCTTTTTCTGTTAAATAATCTCTCATCATCTTACCATCCTATATTAATTGTATTTTTAAATCTTCTTACTTTTTCAAACACTTTAGCATCATTAAACATTTCATTCTTATACCAGAAGCCTATTAATATAAATAAATATTCATCTGGATTTATGCAATCGAATTTACTTGCGTTACCACTACATCCTTCAATTTCTACTCCTTGTAAATCAACAGTATTTTTTATAGCTAATATGCTTCCCCTTAAGGCTTCTCTATCACTTGCTATCACACATATCTTATCAAATCCAAATTTTTCTCTATTTTCTATCTTAAATTTTAATCTTTCAAAACTTTTATTCATTTCTATCCTCCTAAATTAATGGGAATTCCGGTTGCCAATTATATTTAAATTTAAATATTCCTGTACTAGTTACCCTAATTCTACTAACACCACGTTCTAACTTTAAAGCTTCAGTATCAAATTCAGCATCGCCATCACCCAATATTTCTTGTGTCTCACCAATTATTTTTATAACCTGATCTTTAATCATATTTACTTTTAATGTATATCCACAACTATAATTTGTTAGTTCCAGTTCTCCATCTTCGATGCATTTTATAGTTATATCTGCATAAGTATCGTAAAGTCCACTATTTTCTAATTTTATATAATCATCTTCATTAGCTGTATAATAGCTATACTCTATTAAGCTTCCATATGCTGTAGGCTTAACACTTTGGAATGTTACTGTAAAGTAGCCCCTTTTATTTATCTTTTTTATGCTACCGCTAATAAATAATCCATAAAATATTTTACTTCCTATCTCGAGTAACTTAGGTTCTTTATGCTCAAATAAAATCCCTGCTACTTCATCAAGATACCACCTATCCCATTCATCAGAATCATTATTATAGTCTGCTTTTATAAAAGTAATATCGATAGTAAAGACTTCATCTTCTACAGAAATAAATTTATTATTTACCATATTTACAGTTCTAGAAACACCAAACTGGTTGCTTTCATGTCTTTCTATATCTACAACATAAAGCCTGTACCATGCATCTGTTAAGCTCCTATCATCCCAACAAACTCTATCTCTGTTACCTTCGAATAAGCTCATCTAATTACACTTCCTTTTATAATACTCATCCACCAATTTCTTTCTTTTAGCTTTAAGCTTTTCAAAGTTATCTATTTTCACTTTATTTACATTATCTTTACACTTATTTATAATAGCTGCTACCTCACGACCTTTATGTCCTGGAAAACTAAATAATACATTTTTATACTTTCTAGTCCCCACTTCTTTTATTATTATGTCTTCTATCTCAATTCCTTCTACATTAGATAACAACAATTGCATACTATAAAATCCCGTACAATATTTCTTTCTTTCCATGTTTCCTACCTCGCTTTTCTTAAAATAAAAGAGTACGAATTAACGTACTCCTGTTAACATTGCATTTAAATAAACTTTATTACATAAATCTGCATATTCTTTCATAGATTTAAAATGTTCTATCGCTTCATCTAAATCTCCTGCACCGTAAGATTTTAAAAATTTATTTATTTTATTCGTCTGTTCTAAAAGTTCGCATCTTTTAGCAAGATCTTTATTAACTTCTAATAGCCTATCTATCTCATCAATAGCTTCTTCTAGAGATAACCAACTACCTTCTTTTTCTTCTGGAGTTTCAACTTCTATACTGCCATCCTCAAATATAGTCAATTTATATTCATCAATATCAGTTATTTTTAACTTAGCACAATCGAATGGTCTAAAGTCAGAAATTTCAACTTCATCTCTTTCTAAGTCCCATTCGTAATCTTTATATATTACTAAATTTTCATCAAAGCCTACAACTAAATCTTTATTGGTTATCGAATTTGTTACTAAAAATCTACATACTTTTTCTAAATTATTATTCATCTTCATCAATTCCTTTCTATCTTTTAATTCCTATTTTCTTAGCTAATTTAGCTTTCTTTCTTTCTTTTAATGCTTGCTCTAATGCACCTGCAAATGTTCCTAATACACCTGCACCACCCCAAATCGTTATAAATCCAACAACTTTATAAATATTTTCCATTCTAGTCACTTCTCCTTTATTTTTTTATTCCCATTCTGCATTTACTAGGGCTTGTGACCTACCTTGGCTGCATTAAGAAAAACACCGCCATTTTTTTGATGATGCTAAAAAGAGAATGATAATTTTATTGACTCCTCCTTTTGCTTTATAGGAGAGTGAATTAAAAGACACATTCTAACACGTAGCTATAAAAATTAAAGGAATAGAAAGGAGTGTTAAATGAGACAAAAAAACTAGCTACGTGTTAGAATGTGTCTTCTTTTAGGGAGTAGGAGGCTAAGAAAGCCCCCTTTTGAATAAACTAGCAAGAGTTATATTAAACTCTAAACAGTATAGTAAAATTAGAAGTCCGCCTTTTTATATTGAGTTGTTATCGGGAACGCTTAAAGATTAAACTCTTACGAGCAGATACTTTGTACCTTTAATCTCAGCAAGTTTTTTTAATTCTGGAGGAATCGGCAAGGAATGCCCTAGACTTGCAACTAGTTAATAATGTTTAAAAACTTACAAAGAATTATAACTATTATTTAAAGTCGAGTTATGCAACGACTACTACCTGTAACTTTTCGGAATATTCCTTGTCTAGCTACTTAACTCATAGGCTCTCGAATGTCCTATAAGTCATGCATAAGCACTCTCTAGCACAGCAGTAACACTAGAGATAAAAGGTTATAAAGCCTCATTAATAGCTAATTAAATAGCCACTATCAAGCTTCATCTCCACCAATTCAGGCAAGGCTGGGTGCCGAAGCCCCTAACTAAACGCAACAAAAAAGAACAGTATTTCTACTGCTCCTTATTGACTAGTATTTCATCTAAAGAAACTTCTCTAATTATTTTAATTGGTGGCTTTAATAAATATTCATACAAAGGATTGTTGATACTATCTCCACTCCAATATAATTCAGCTAATGCTATGCTTACTAAATTACTTCCTTTGCGTAACAAAGTCATATCATGTTTAGAATACTCTTCAGCCTCTACTTCATATACCTTGCAAATATTAAGATTGCTATTTAATCTATAAGTCATTGGAATTAATGTATCCTTATCTACTCCAAAAAATGATTCAAACCTTGATAATTTATCACTATATTTTTCTCTCCTAACAAGTTCAAATATCAACTCTATCTCCGAACTAGTATCGTTGAAAAGCGAACCTGATAAAAAATACTGATTTCCATGACATGAAACTCCATTAGGAAACATATTGTTTACTATTTTCTGTAAAAAGTCAGGTTTACTTTTGTTATCCCATTCAATATCATTAAATTTAATTAATTCTATAGTTTGACCAACTTCTAGTCTATTAGTTCTATCTATATGATAAAATTTAGCCATCCTGCTCATCTCCTTACACTTTATAATTCTACATAAAAATTCAAATACCTCCTAATTATTACAAATCAATTCTAATATCTTTCCAACTCTTATTAGATGCAATATAGCCATAAGAAACACCTATCTCTTTAAGTTGTTTACCTAATCCTATATTACTTCCAGTCAATTTACTTAATTGTTTCCAAAGATCCTTTTGTTTAATTTCATCTAAAACAGAGCCATTTTCAGTTACATAACTAGATATAAATTCTCTATATTTGTCATTTAATTCAGCCTTAGCTCCTGATAATATTTCATCCATTTCTTTGCATAATTGTCTTAATCTTTCTACGTCAATCTCCATTTTAAATCTCACCTTTCTTAATTTATTTAGAAGCTTGTACACTTCCACCAATACTTTAGCAAGGACTTGGAAAGTCCGAAGCTAATCCCATTCTTCCGGAATATATTTAACCTTATCATTCCTTAGTGATTTATGAACTAAATACAATAAGCCACAACTTCTACATACTATCTCTTTATCATTAATCTCTAATAATTCAGATGCTCCACAATATTTACATTCAAACTTTTTCATCACTCTCACTCCTTTTTTGTGAAGGAAACAACTCTAAACGCACCCTAGGTTTGCCAAGCCTTTACTTCATTCGTCCTTACGTCCTCATTTCATAAATTCTTGTCACCGGTCACCGCCCTAACCTTTGCTTCGGCTGAAGCCTCGCAACTATTACTACAATAAAAAAAGAAGCTAGAATTTTCACTCTAACCTCTTGTATTATGTTATGATTTAAAATTGTAGACATTTTTTGGTGTCATGCTCTTTAATAAGCTTAACATCTTTTTCTGTCTACATTTACGATATATTCAAATTTACCCCCTTATTCGGTGGAATCACTATTAATAGTAGAACCACTTAATAGGGGGGTAAAAATTAGTATGTCTTTATTTCAATTTTTTCTAACTTCCAAGCACATTTAAACTTCTTCTTCTTACCATCAATCATTCTACTTGTTTCAAATTCTCTAATTTTATAAGGAATGTTATTATCTTTTAAATAAGAATTTAAAGTTTCTCTTCCTGAAAACAATTTACCATGACTAGTATCATAAAGTCCTATTCTTTTTACTAAAGGTTCTCTATCAATTTTACTCAACATTACAACTTTATTTTTAAACATATTGTCTAAATAAACATCATTATCAATAGTATTAATTTCAAATTTTAACATTTCAGATAAAACAATTTTATAATCATCAGTGCTCTTATCCTTCCATTTCGGGAACAGCCACTTTAATTCTTGTTCTATAAAAGTATACTCTGGAATTCCTATCCACTCCCCATTTAAATCTTCGATTAATTGTTTCATACTGTAATTTCCATTAAATTCATATATCATGTTTTTTATAAAGCTTTTTTCCTCATTGTAAATATCAAGCCCTAAACTACTAATTTCCCATTGACCGTTTTTCTTTCCATTCCTAAAAATCATATTTAAATAATCTTTGCATGGAGTTTTTTTATCAAACTCTGAGAACTTATAATTAAAATCTTGTCTATCATTATTGAAAAGTTTTATTTGTTCATCAACAAACTTATGTTGATCTTTAATTCTATTGAAATCTTTTTTACTTCTAATCATAAGATACAATGTAATTTCATTAGAATAAATTTCTCCATCAATATTTTCATATCTTATTCTTCCTAGCTCCTGAAGAAATGTAGCCCAATCTTTGCACATAAGTACCAAGTTCATTAACTTATCATCCTTAATATTAACACCATTATCAATTACTGTAGTAGAAATAAGAACTTTACAAGTAAATTGACAATTATTAATTATGTTTTGAAACTGCTTATTATTCTTTCTTTCAGAGTTTATGTAATCAAAGTCACATTTCAACATTGATGCTAACTTCTTTCTTTCATAATCAGAATTAACAAATATCAACCACTTTTCATCACTATTATCATTATTTATAACTTTAGCTAGCGATTCCAATTTCTTAAAATATTTGAAATTTAAATAGCTGTAATCTGTTCCAGTATCATAATTCCACATTTTAGTTTTTTGAAATATAAAATTTATTCCGAACTTTTTAACCGCATCACTTAATAGTTTATCTAGTTTTCCTATTGTAGCACTAATAAATATTTTGATTGCCATTCTACCTTCGCCTAATAATTGCTTTAAAGCATATTCAGTATTAGGATTAAACTTTCCATCTGAATAAAAGAAATGACATTCATCTGCTACTATATATTTATAATTTTCCAAATTATACTTATGTACTTCTGATTTAAATTCGTGTTTTTTATACTGACTTCCTAATTGTTGATAACTCATTATTCTAATATTATCAAAATCCTTCATTTTATCTATTGCTTCATAATCTATTTTTCCACTCTTAGTTTTTGGAATTTCTTCATTCATATTTTTTAATAGATCTATTTTCATTTGTCTCTTTAATGCTATTCTGTTGCAAAGTATTAAAACTCTTTCATCATATTCTAA
>ERZ1034980.1662-NODE-1662-length-12994-cov-4.022413_pt1 | contig 12994 bp, 16 predicted proteins | sample MGYA00520622_ERZ1034980 | MGnify/ENA primary metagenome ERZ1034980 (study PRJEB33766, sample SAMN09781791) | gut metagenome | biome: gut microbiome | host: Homo sapiens | place: Madagascar | study: EMG produced TPA metagenomics assembly of the PRJNA485056 data... | reverse complement strand
GCGACCGTGAGAAAGCGCTGGAACTGCTGGATGACAACGGGTACATCGTCGACCAGTCGTGGCGTGACTGGCGCGAGACGATGCAACCCAACGCCGGACGGATGGGCCGGGGAGGCAGGGCGAAAAGCCATGCCGAGGCCTACCAGCAAGCCATGCGCACCGGCATCAGGAATCCAGACGAACTGGGCACCATGACCTCGGCGGAACGACGACTCTACGAGGCACGTCTACGTTACATCCGCGCACTCTCCGGAAGCGACATGAACGAAATGGCCGCCGCCGAAAGAAATTTCCGGCATCAGCTCGCCAACAACGGCGAAATCCATGTCCGATGAAAGGCAGGAACACCATGGATAACAACGAAAACAAGGAACCGCAAAACCCTCCCGCGGAAGACCACACGGGACAGGACGCGCGTAAGCAGCCGCAACTGCAGGCTCCGCCGGCATCCGATACGAAGCCGGTCGACTGGCAGGCCAAGTTCGAAGCCCAGAGGAAGGTCAACAAGGATCTGGAGGACAAGCTTAAGACGGCCTACAAACGAGCCGACCATGCGGACGAGCTGGAAAGACAGCTCGCCGCCTACCAAGGCAAAGAGGAGGAGTACGCGGCCGCCAAGGAGCGCGAACGGATCCAGAGCGAGGCCATCTCTTCCGCGAACCAGAAGATCCTCAAAGCCAACATCCGTGCCGCCGCCGCAGGCCGTCTCAACGATCCCGGCGACGCGCTCCGATTCCTCGACCTTACCGACCTTTCCGTCTCCAATGACGGCGAGGTCGACCTGCAGTCCGTCAACGCCAAGATTGACGACCTGCTCAACGCACGTCCATACCTCGCGAAAGGCGAGCAGACAGCTGGACCGACGGGCATCATCCCACCGTCGGGCATCCGCGACGGGGAAAGCCACGCCGGCCAGATCACTAGGGATCAACTCAAAGGCATGAGTAGCAGTGAGATCGCCAAGGCCCTCAGGGAAGGCCGTCTCAACGACCTCATGCAAGGCCGATGAAGACAAGGAGAGCATTATGGCCATCAGCAATTTCATCCCCGAGGTATGGTCGGCGGCCATCCTCGAAACCCTGCGTAGCAAGCTGGTATTCGGCAGCCTGTGCAACCGCGATTACGAAGGCGACATCGCCGAAGCCGGAGACACCGTGCACATCACCGGCATCACCGATATCACCGTCAAGACGTACGACCGTACCGCCGAAATCGATATCGAAGCCGCATCGGACAAAGATGCCGGAACGCTCAACATTGATCAGAGCGACTACTTCGCGTTCTACGTTGGCGATTTGGACGCAGTGCAGGCCAAAGGCAACCTGACCGGCACCTTCACTAACTCTGCCGCCTACGGCATGGCCAAGAAGGTCGACACCTACATCGCCGGCCTCATGGACAAGGCCATCAGCAAGGAGACGGCGAAAATCAATGTCAAAACCCCTGCCGACGCCTACACCGCGGTCGTGGCGGCCGGACAGGCTCTCGACGAGGCCGACGTGCCCGACGAAGGACGCTGGATCGCGGTCAGCCCGGCATTCTACGCGATGCTGCTCAAAGACCCCCTGTTCGTTTCCGGCACAGAATCTGGACACTCCACGCTCCTCAACGGCGTCGTCGGCTCGGTCAACGGCATGACCGTGGTCAAATCCAACAACGTACCCGCCGACGCGGCTAAGAAGACCCAGTCCATCATCGCCGGCAACAATATGGCCACCACCTTCGCACAGCAGATCAGCAAGGTCGAGGCCATGCGCATGGAGAAGCGTTTCGCCGACATGGTCCGAGGCCTCGACCTGTACGCGGGCAAGGTGGTCCGCCCCGAATGCCTTGCCAAGGTCACTCTGACCATCGATCCGAACGCCGCCTGACCATGAGCCCGCTCGCCACCCTCAAGGACCTCGATAACAACGGCATCGACCACACGGACAACGACGCGCTCGCCGAACGGCTGCTCGAATCGGTCTCCGCGCAGATCCGGGACGCGGCGGGCAGCCCCATCAGCCTCGGCGAGTACACGTTCACGATTCCTTCGGAGCAGTCGCGCAAACTCGATCTGCCCTGTAGACCGGTACGAAACGTGAGCAAAGTGCTCGTCGACGGCGAAGAAACCACAGGATGGAGGCTGTTCGGCTCGGCCATCTACCGGGACGAGCCGTGGGGACCGTACGGCGGCATACCGGTGCCTGTGACCATAACCGCGACCATCGGATGCGATCCGATTCCTGCCGACATCATCCGTCTCGCCTGCGCCTATGTGGCCGCCGGCCTCCGACAGCACAAGGACGGAGGCCCCGGCAATCGTAGGGGAGTGGCCTACGAACGCATCGACGACTATCAGATCGGCTTCATCCAATCCGGAGACGCCGTCGACGCGATCGACGACATGGAACTGCCGGAGATGACGCGCAAGCGCCTGCGCAGCCGATTCGGCAGCTCGGCCGTCAGCATCGGAGTGTTCCGATGAGCATGAGCGCACTATTGGAGCGTGCGCGCCGCAAGGCCGAAACGCTCATGACCGACACCTGCCGGATCGAACGCGCGCAATCCTCCACACAGATCGATCCGGAAACGTTCCTCCCCACCATCCCAGCGACCATCCTCTACGAAGGACGCTGCCGCGTGCAGACATCAGGAGGCATCGCATCCGCCACGAACCTGCAGGGCGAGACCAGCACCTTGAGTCTCACCCCGGAATGGAGCGTCTACCTGCAGCTGCCCATTACCGTCACTGGCCTCGAGACGGGCGACAGCGCGATCATCACCTCAAGCATGGACCCCGACCTGACAGGACGCCGCTACCGTCTGATCAACCAGCAAAGCGAGAAATCGCATGCGACGGCCAGACGATGGAACGTCAAGGAGACACCACAGAAGGAGAAGCCATGAGTATGCTGCTCGTAGACACGCACGAACTTGACGCGCTTGCCGCCAGACTCGCGGACATGAAGGTCAAAGCCTATGCAGGCAGCCTCAAAGCCGTGAAAAAGGGTGCACAGAACATCAAGCAGGCTATCCAGGAGGATGTGTCCGACTCTTCGAACAAGGGATTGAGCAGGATCCGGATCGGATACGACCTGCAGCCCGGTGCCACCGTCATCGAGGCCGACATCGCACCACGCGAAGGCGGTGCCGGCAATCTCGCGAACATCGCGTTCTTTGGCACGGCACGAGGTGGAGGAACCCACAGGTTCTACGAACACGGTGAGGATGAGTTGGACGCCACAGCCGAATACGTGCAACGGGCCGGCATGGAAGCGTTCTACCTATGAGCTGGCTCGAAGCACGTGAAAGCCTCCTCGATCTCGTCACCGCCCCAAAAGGATGGCACGTTTTCGAGGACGGGCAAGCCCCACCATCGGCGACACCACCATGGGTCATCGCATCTGTTCAGGATGCTGGACGGATCCATTCGGAGGCCGGCACGGTGCAGACACGCGGGCTGAAACTGAAGCTGACCGTCGTATCGGACAGTGAGGCGAGCGTGAACGCCCTGTGCTCCAGTCTGCGGGACAAGCTCGACTATGCACACCCGCCAGGCCTGACACCCCTGATCCCCAACACGGATTCCGGCTCCTACCCATCGGACCTCATAGATTCCTCCACCGGCATGGCCTACGCCATGCGCGTGCTATCACACACCACCACCTATCAACAGTAAGGATCAAACAAATGGCCACCACCATCGATACCGTCCCCGCCTATCTCGAGGACGGCGAACTCAAGACCGTGTTCGTGCCCACAGGAGGCATCGCCGACTATACCAAGCCGACCGTCGCCGAGCTTGCCGCCACAACCGTACTCGAGCTGAGCCCCTACCTGACCGCGACGGGTTTCAGTCTCGACCACAGTCAGGATACCGTTGACGACGACCGCGAATCCAGCGCCGCCGTAGGCACCATCCCTGCATCGGACAAGTTCTCCAATACCACGTTGCAAATCATCAATAACATCAACCGTGGCTCGGACGCACCGAACAAGGCGTTCGAAACCCTCAAACGCGGCACCAAAGGCTATATCGTACGCCGACGCGGCAAGGCCAGCGAAGAGCCATTCGAGGCCGGCGACGTGGTCAGCGTGTTCATCGTGACCATCGGACTCGTCTCCCCGGTGGCGCATGCGGCCAACGCACGCCAGATGAGCACCGTGAACTTCTCCGTCGACCCGAAAAGCCAGGACGAAACCGTCAAGGTCGTATCCTGACCGACTATATTCCAGCGTCCCGCACCGCTTTCCTGCCCGATGCGGGACGCTCCTAACGACCCTCAGCGCAGGAACCCATGAAAGGCGAGAATCTCATGACAATCAGCATCGTCCGACCGCACGGCACACTTGAAATCGTCACGGACTTCACCCTGTTACAGGAGACCATAAACCTGTACAACCAGCTGATCGACCTTGACCAGAACGACGAAAACGAATTCGCCACCGAAACCGAAACCGAAACCGCAAACCGTCGCAAGGAACAGGACCGCATCGGCAAGAGACTCAAGGCACTCGCGTCCGAGACCGATGCGAAAACCCTCGTGTTCGAGCTCACAGCGCTCAACTCCAGCACATGGAACCAGATCACGCTCAAGCATGCCAAGACCGACAAGGACGGGCGCACCATCCGTGACTGGACGGCCCTGATCGCGGAGGCGCTGCCGCTTATGATCAGTGGGATCCATTGGAAGACCGGCGATGAGCCGGTCGAGATGCAGACGGGTGAACTGATCGGCTTGATCGGCGAGTTCACCGACTCACAGACCGCCGACGCTCTACGCGTTATCCAGGAGATCAACACGCCGATCAGCACACTCCCAAAAGCGATCTCGCGGCGAATCTCGAATACGAGCCGGAACTAGTCGCCCAACTCCGGACGGCGCGGAGACTCGGCATTAGCCTCAAACGCTTTCAAGGCTGGCAGCCTACAGAACAGGATTCCGTCGAATGGGATTCCTGCGAGCGTATGTGGATGCTCGCACTCGACGAATACGAGTCACATCACATCTGCCCGGTATGCGGCATGGACACTGACTTCTGCCATGACCAGGAGGCGGTGGAACGCGTGTTCGCCGGCGCCGACGTGGAAACCTGCTTCGTCGGTGAGATGCGCGAACTCGCCATGAAGGCGTTCGCGGATTCCGGCGAGGTGCAGGCTCCGAACAGCCAGACCACACGCATGCGCCCAAGGGCGTGACATCATTGAAAGGAGCCACGGTGGGCAATCTCAATTCCAACATCATGATCCGTCTGATGGCCGATACGTCGAACTATTCGACCAAGATGCAAGCGGCCTCCATGAACGCGGAAAAGCTCGCCGTGGCGGTCGAGAAGCCGGTGACCACCGGGCAGAAACTCGGCATGGTCGCCTCCAATGTGGCCCTTGGCGTAGGAGCATTGGCCACTGCCATCGGCGTGAGCGCGGTGAACTCGTTCGCCGAGTTCGACCAAGCCATGTCGGCGGTGCAGGTGGACACCGGCGCGACCGGCGACGAACTGATCGCGTTGAAGGACAAGGCCATCGAGGCCGGCGCACGCACCGTATACGACGCGAAGCAGTGCGCCGATGCGATCGATGAACTCGCCAAGGCCGGCATGAGCACCACCGACATCCTCAACGGCGGTCTCGACGGGGCACTCGACCTCGCGGCATCCGGACAGATGGGTGTCGCCGACGCCGCCGAAATCGCCGCCTCCACCCTCGCCCAGTTCAACCTCGCCGGAGACCAGGCCACCCACGTGGCCGATCTGCTCGCAGCCGGGGCCAACGCCGCTATGGGTGGCGTCAGCGATATGGGTGAGGCGTTGGGCATGGTCGGCACGACCGCGAACCAGCTCGGCATGAGCGTGGACGACACCGTCGGCGCATTGACCATGCTCGCCAAACAGGGCATCGTCGGATCCGAAGCCGGCACCCAACTCCGCTCCGCACTGATCGGCCTGACCTCCGCATCCGGACCGGTCCAAAAGGAGATGGAATCCCTCGGCATCAGCCTGTACGACAGCCAAGGCCAATTCGTCGGCCTCGCCAACTTCGCAGGACAACTGCGCGGCGCACTCCAGGACCTCACCCCGGAGGAACGCGCCAACGCGATGGGCATCCTGTTCTCCAACGCGGCCATGAACGCCGGCAACATCCTCTACGCCGAAGGCAAAGACGGCGTCGAATCCTACACGAAAGCCGTCCAACGCAACGGATACGCCTCACAGCAGGCCGCCGCACTGACCGACAATCTCAAGGGCGACATGGAACAGCTCTCCGGCGCCTTCGAATCCGCCTCCATCAAAATCGGCGAAGGAGCGGACGGACCATTACGCAAAATCGTCCAAACGGCCACGGACGTGGTCGACGCATTCGGCGACCTACCCGCAGGAATACAACAAGGCGTAGTCGCTTTCGGAATGCTCACCGGAGCCGCCGCAGGCATCCACAAGATCTTCTCCAGCGCCGCCATGCAGAGCAGCAAACTCGGCACGGCGATCGGTAACATCGTCGACCCCATCGGCAACGTGCAACGAGCCATCCCCAAATTCAAGGAAGGATTCGGCGACCTAGCCGCCGTCCTCTCCACAAGCTGGCAATCCCTCTCATCAGGCACGCCAGTCATCGGACAATCGACAGTGGCGTTAAGCGGCCTGAAAAACATCGGAAGCGGACTCATCACCATGATGGGAGGACCTTGGGGAATCGCACTCACGGCAGGCACAGCCCTACTCGTCTCCTTCGCCCAAGAACACGAAGCCGCCAAACAACGCGTCGAACAGCTCACCGACGCGATGCAATCAGGAACCTCGGCCGTCGAATATTACACCAGCGCATTCAACGACGGCAGTAGCAGCCGATACACCGACGGATTCTTCAACAAACTGAAAAACGGCTACGACACCGTCTGGGACGCAGTAGACAAAGTCGGCATCAAACACGCCACCTACATCAAAGCCATCCAAGGCGACCAAGAAGCCTACAACAAAGTCCAAAAAGCCGTCAACGACTACACGTCAAGCCTCAACGTCTGGGACCAATGGTGGGACAGCAGCGGCAACACCACACTCGAAGCCCTCGCGGAAGGACAAGACAACTACAAGAAAGCCACCGAAACCTCCACCGAAACACAAAAACAAGCGACACAAGCCGAACTCGAAAAAACCTCAGCCCTCCTCAACGGCACCAATGCCACAAAACAAGCGGCGGACGCCAACCAAGACGCAGCGGACTCCGACACCATCCTCAACGAAAAACTCGAAGCCTCCACCAAAGGCATCAACGAACAAGCCGAAGCGCTCGCCAACGTCATCGACGCGCTCGAAACCTATTATGGTTTCAATCTGAGCGAATCGGATGCGTTGATCAAACTGCATGAGGATTACGACAAGTGCTCCGAATCGATCAAAGAGAACGGTGCGACGCTTGACCTTAACACGGATAAGGGTCGGGACAATCAGAGCGTCCTCAATGACCTCGCCAAGGCGGCATATGATGCCGCCAAGGCCCAGGCCAGGAACGGCAAGAGCGTCGACGAGGTCGGGGCCACCATGGATGATGCGCGTGCCAAGCTGACCGACTACGCGCAAAAGATGGGAATGAGCGCGGAAGAGGCGAACCAGTTCGCCGACAGTGTTGGTATCAGCCGTCAAGCGGTCGAGGATCTCGTCAAGAACGTCGCCGATGCGAACGGCACTAACGCCGACATGAACATCATTGTCACAGACCAGGCCTCCAAAACCCTTGACTCCGTCAAATTGAAGGCGGAGAACATCAAAGGCAAGAAAGAGGTTAGGATCACCGGTAACAATGATGATGCGATGAAGGCCATCAGCGAGGTCACCGGTGCGAAGATCGATCCGAAGACCGGACAGCTGACACTGAATGCCGACCAGTACAACATCGCCCTCGCTCTGGCTAATGGTGCGAAGATCGATCCGAAGACCGGCGTGCTGTTGGGTGAGAACAACGACTATTGGCAGAAGATCGCCTCTGCGAACGGTTGGAGGATTGATCCGAAGACCGGGGAGATCAGCGGTGATAACGGGAAGTTCATGGCCGCGAAAAAAGCCGTTGAGAGCACGACCATCAAAGGCAAGAAGGTCTCAGTCGACGCCGATACATCCGGATTCTGGAGCACCGTGAACGGGATACTCGGCAGAGTGTTCAAGGTCAAGGTCTCCACCGAGGGCGGGCATGCGTCCGGCGGCTACATCACGGGTCCCGGCACCGGAACCAGCGACAGCATCCACGCATGGCTGTCGAACGGCGAATACGTGATCCGTGCCGAAGCTGTCAGAGCATTAGGTCGTGGCTTCTTCGACCGAATCAACTACCGGCGCTACGCGTCCGGCGGCTACGTCGAGGCCACGCCGGTGCCCATGCCGGTCAAAACGGAATCTGACAATCTGACGACGAATCTCGCCATCGTCCGGGCTATTGACAGTTTCCACGCCGACATGCCGGGTCTGCTTGCGGCCGCCTGCAGTGGTATGAGCGACCGTGAATTCGGAAGGATGGTACGCAAGTGCATGCAATGACATACACGAATCACAACGGGCAGACCGCCGACCTCTACGGCGAATGGGCTTGGGTGCCAAACCTAACCGACATTCGTGGCGGCAAATGGACATACACCCTCGGCACCCGAGGAATTACCGGCGCCAGCCGTCCGGCTGTGGAATCGAAATTCACCGTCAACAGTACGAATCCCGAACAACTGGATGGCATGCAGGCTCTGTTTGACAGTGACGTGCAACAGCTCACGCCCGGCATGCTTACTATCAACGGAGAGTGGTCGCAACGGGCCCTGATCGTCGGCCGAGACGTACAGTCACCCACGCCAAGCCTCGACCTCGTCATAGTCACCTTCACCGTCATCCTCTGTGATGGCACATGGAGCAGGGCTCTGCCGACGCAGCATTTCTATCCGGTCTCATCTGGCACCAATTCGCAATTGGACCTGCCTACTGATCTGCCGACGGATCTCGCCGCGTCGAGGATCGTTCTGCTGGTGTCGAACCCCAGCATCTTGCCGGCGGAATTCGTCGCGACGATTTTTGGCCCTTGTACGAATCCGAGCTTCACCGTCGGAAGCAACAGCTACGAGTTTGAGGATCTGACCGTTCCGATCGGTGGATACGTCAGACTGACGGCCACGGGTCTGGAGAAAAGCATCCGTCTCGTCACCGAAAACGGTGATGAGACGGATGCCTTCTCGCATGGGGTACGTGGCAGTGGCGCAGGCGGTGGACGCTATATTTTCGAGCCGATGCCGGCGGGAAACAATCTTTTGACGGTTTCGGGGAATTTCGGACTCGACATCGATCTTTACGAGAGGGGAGACGTGCCATGGTCGACATTGTCTTAGCCGACACCGACTTCAAGCCGCGCGGCATCGTCTCCGACACCACGTTGGACTGGGCATCCGGCACCGACGAAAACGATTTCGAACTGAACGTCGGATCCGGTATCAAACCGAAACTCGGATGGTGGTGGTGGATTGACGGCACGGAGATTGGAGGCCGCATCGATGACTTTCGCACCACGGTCGCCTCCGGCGTATCGGAGCTTACATGGCTCGGACGCTCGTGGACGGGCATTCTCTCATCGAAGATCCTCCGTCCAGACAACGGACAGGATTATCTCGTAGTGTCCGGCAAACTGCCGGATGTCGTGGCGAACCTTACAAGACGAATCGGGTTAGAGTCCGTGTTCACGGTCAAGTCGGATGACATGAGCACCGTCACGAATTGGACCTTCAAGGATCCACGCTACGTGGACGCCTACACGGGACTGCGGAACCTGCTTTCCTCATGCGGTCGACGCCTCGACTTCAGGGCCGTGAACAATCACATCATGCTCGACATCGTGCCAGTCACGACAATCGACGGCACGGTGGACTCCGACCTAGTGGATTTCGAAGCCGGGACCAAGAATCGGGTCACGAATCATCTCATCGGTCTCGGCGAACAGGAACTGAAGGACAGGCTCATCTCGGAATGGTATGCGGACGCGGATGGAAACGTTTCGCGCAAGCAGACACTCACCGGAGTGGACGAGATAACCGAAATCTACGACTACACGTGCGCCGAACAGGCGACACTAGATGACAACACGAGGAAACGTCTGCAGGATCTTCAGTCCGGTGGCAGTGTCGACGTAACCTTGTCCGACAAGCTCGGCGAACGTTTGCACGTGGATGACGTCGTAACAGCCAGCGACCGCAACACCGGCTTTTCCGTAACTGCGAAGGTCACGAAGCGAATCATCAAAATCACCTCCGGAGTGATGACCTCCTTATGCGAGGTCGGGCAGAGCATCGTCAAGGAAACATACAGTGGAAGGTAAGACATGACAATCGAACTGGTCGACGGCAAGGGCGGCACCGCGCACATCTCCAGCGAGGACAAGGCGATCATTCACCAGGCGAAGTTCGGCAAGGTAGATATGGTGTCTGATTGGGGGGATGCGCTGGAATGCACGATGAGCAGTGCGAACAAGGCGACCATCGGCACCGGTTGCGCCTCCATTCAAGGTCTGGACTGGCACATCACCAGCGCCGAGACGGTAACCATCACCAACGGCTCACAAGGCATGAAGAGGAATGACATCATCGCCGCGCACTACCACCGCGACTCATCCTCGGGTATCGAGAAGATCGAACTGGTAGTCCTGAAAGGTGCCGCCAATGCCATGACCGCTACCGATCCGACAGTTCCGGCCGGACGGATTCTGTCCGGCGCGACAGACGCGTACATGCCGTTGTGGCGCATCCCGTTGGAAGGCATCACGGTGGGCACGCCGGTTCGCCTGTTCGCCCTGAGAACGGCCGTGTGGGATTCCGTATCCCATGCGCCGACCGTCACCGGCAGCACGGTCCTGCAGCCGGACAACACGGCGATCGCGCAGCTCCTGTCGGGCCAGACCATCCGGCAGTTCGCCGCCAGATGCGGCGTGGACCCCGGCCTGCCGGTCTCTGTGGCGGCCATGAACGGCGACTGGGACGCCTGCAACGCGGTCATCCTGGGCACGCTCTACCAGGACAGCGCCGTCCTGGTCTGGCTCGACCGGCCGGTCAGCAAGAAGATCCGCATCAACTGGACGCTGACGTTCGTCACCGACAACCGACAGTCTTAGACGGCGAGATAGGTGAACGTGCCGTTGAACGCGCCCGCATTCTGCGTACCGCCCATGTTGTTGTAGGTCATCTTGCCGGACGGCTCCAACCGCAAGAGGCGCTGGCTTCCCCCGTCGCGTCCCGTGAATGGCATGTGTACGACGTGGGCCGGACGCCATCCCTCTGGCAGCGTGCCGAACGATCCGGAATCCCACGAGCCGGCCGCCGCGCTCCTCCACGAGACGTCGATCATGCACACCAGGCCGGATCTCCGACCCGTCACGGTGCCGTACTGATTATCAATCAGGATCTGGGATACGGAATCCCACACGTCCAGCACGAGGGCTGGCGGGGTGGGGTTTAGATGGGTGTGCCGAGTAACAGACGCTCCCATGCCCGCTGCATATCGCGCAACACCGACAGGTCCGGTCGCAGATAATAGCGAGCCGTGGTCTGGATGTCCGCGTGGCCCAGCTGGCGTGCGACCACCGAAACGTCCGTGCCGGCCTTGATCGCCAGAGTACCGAACGTGTGACGGAGATTCCGGGGCGGCACACAGGGCAGGGACATATGCCGGCACCATGAGCGATAGCGTCTTGCCACTTGGTTGGCGTTCAGCGGGCCGACCAGACGTCCTCTCCTCCCACACCTTAATTGTGCGAGCCGTTTGACCGCGAACCGCGGCAGGGCGACGGTCCTGCGGCTCAAATCCGTCTTCGGCTCCGTGACCGTCTCATGACCAGACACCCATTGCACGCTGCGGCACACACTCACCGTACCCCTTCGCAGGTCGAGGTCCGCCCATTCCACACCCACGCTCTCGCAGCGTCGCAGTCCCGCGCATACGGACACGAGAAGCCACGCTTCGAGCGCATATCCATGGAACCCCCTCAACAGCCGACGCACCTGCCTTGCATCAAGCACTTGAGGCTCATAACGGCGCAGATGGGGCAGTCCGATTCGTCGGAAGCTCACATCGTTGTCCGTGATTCCTTTACGGTAGGCGAGTCTGAGTATGGCCCTAAGTACAGCCCACGCCTTGCGTGCGGCACCCGGATGGTCGAATCCGGACAGCCAGTCCTCGATCTGCGTTGCTGTGATGGACTCCAATTCCACCATGCCCCATTTCGGTTGGATATGGCATCTCCACGCGCTCTCATAGCCCACTCTCGTGCACTCGCGCAGGCGTATACAACCTGGCCACCACACCTGCTCCGCAAACTCTCCGACCAGCATTTCCAACCTCCGAATCCCACATACGGCTACCAGCATCTCCACAGTAGACACGTGTGGGTTTTCCCTCCTACTGGAAAGGACAACCCATGAGTCCAGTGGACATCACAGCCATCATCATCGCCGTCATCGGTTCCGGAAGCAGCGGCGTATTCGTCTCATGGATGCTTGGCAGGATCGACCGTCGAGACGATCCGCTGCATGAAGGAGTCCGTGAACTGCTTTTCTGCAAACTCGAGGATCTCCATGCCCAGATGGTGGCCGACAACGGCATCTGTGATGTGGGAACCAAACAGACAGCGGAACGAATCTATACCGCCTATCACCAGCTCGGTGGCAACGGCGTAGGCAAGCAGATGATCGAGGAAATTCGCGAAGCACATATCGCCAAGGACTGATTTCACGGGCTCGAGGCATCCAGCCAAGAGCCACAACATAACCAGTAAGAAGAAACAAAGGATGCATATCCTGAATAAAGGCAAACCGAAGCACAAGCGGTCCCGGAGTCCTCGTGCAAAACCGCTGTCCGCACTTGTCGCAGCCCTGTGCCTGTCCATTGTGCCATGCGCGTCGGCGAACATGAACGTGATCGACGTGTCGGGCTGGCAGTCACCGGACGTGACGCGAGTCGTAGACGCCGACGCCGCGATCGTGAAGATCACGGAGGGCAACGG
>ERZ1034980.1660-NODE-1660-length-13000-cov-44.330166_pt1 | contig 13000 bp, 12 predicted proteins | sample MGYA00520622_ERZ1034980 | MGnify/ENA primary metagenome ERZ1034980 (study PRJEB33766, sample SAMN09781791) | gut metagenome | biome: gut microbiome | host: Homo sapiens | place: Madagascar | study: EMG produced TPA metagenomics assembly of the PRJNA485056 data... | reverse complement strand
AATAAAAAACCGGGACTTTCTTCTTCATAAATAACTCTTTGTCACTTTGAAGCATCTGATATAATTCCTGTAGTGTCGCCTGCCCCATATTACGAAACTTTATAAAATGTTCCTTTGGATATTCTCTCAATCCTTCCAATGACTCAAAACCATTTCTTCTGAGAATATTCCGTAACCTGCTCGACATTTCAATATCATCATATTCTATTTTTTCAGCGTACATAAAACTCCCTTTTGTCATTTTATTTGTTTTATAACTTATCAACCTCAGATTCATACACCGATTCAGTATGAGTATCAAATAGCACCCACTCCACCAGATCAAAACAATCCGGATTATTCTGCAAGAACCTACTTACTGTATGTACTGCAATCTTTGCTGCCAACTCAACCGGAAAACTATATACTCCCGTTGATATAGAAGGAAATGCAATAGACCTGATTCCATTATCCATTGCCAGCTTCATGGAAGTAAGTAGGGGGAGAAATGATAGCGCTTACCGTCGTTATTAGAAACTTCCTCACGATATTGGTTATAGTGAAAATACAGAAATGAGATTTGTTTGCCTTGGTTGATTGCCTATTGATATTGTCTACCAAATAGTAGATCTGCTCATTCATCGGTTTGACACGCTCGGAAATATAGATATTCCTTTTCAGTTCTTCCGACTGATACACGCTTGTCATCTGCGACAGCTTATCTGCAAGCTCCGAGCTTTTCCTTGCCGTAATGAACTTTGAGGACTCCACCGCATCCATCAGCAGCTTCACTTCCGGCAGGGTAAACAAATGACTACTCAGGGAATAGCGGTTCTCACGGCTTCTTTCTTCTTCAATATCAATACCAATATCACAGAGCTTCGCAATGTCTCCCGGTATGGTTTTTCTGTCGCAGGAGATACCGTTTTCCTTTAAGTATGTAAGAATATCTCCGGTTGTGGCATAATGCTCGGCATCCGTGTTTTGCCATAGGTATATTAGAATATATAAAATCCTGCTTTTTGTTTCAGCCATAAGTACCTCCGTGGTATGTTACCTTATTTGCTCAACACCTATCACAACCATTCTGCTGTCTTTACTGTCTCCGAAGCAGGTGGAAAGGGTTATTAGCTGCTCTTTGAACTGCGGCTCGATTCCGGTATCGTAAAGCGACCTGTCTTTAATTTCCGAAATTGCCTTTTGGTACTGCTCTTTGCTCTCAAAACAGGAAAAGCCGTACCATTCATCTGTTTTCTTCAGGCAAACCACCGCAAAGACTTGGTATATTCTCAATCCGCCTGCTGTTTCAAACTCAATGTACGGATGTTCCTCCCAGTATGCTTTATCCCTATATTGTGTAACATCAGAAAACATCGTACCGTTTTTCATATTGTGACCGTAGACAATCAAATTGTCACATTCCGGGGTAGAAGCCCCATCCAAAAACGGAATACCTGACACACTGTATTCACCCTCGAAGTTTTTACGAAGGTACTTCTGAGGTTCTTCGGGTGTAAACATAACCGGATAATTCACCGCCGTATTCGGAATACATATCCAGCCGATACAATCCCCGTTTGCTTCAAATAACGGTGTCAGATTGCGCGAGGACTGTTTCTGTTCCTGCGGTGTTTCGGTCTGTTCAACATTATCCGCCATTTCCGTTTGTTCAACTTCGGTTATAATATCCTATAATTTTTCAAACCCTTTTATATCTTGTTGGCGTTCCCGATACTCTTTTGCTATCATTCCAACAGACAAAAGCATTATCGCGACAAACAGGAGCGAGATTAACGGTAATACTTTTTTAGTTTTCATATAGGCCTCCGTCAATAGTTTCTGTTTTTTACTGAACACCATATTTTACTCTTGCCTTGTCAGTTTATAAGTCCCGCTGACCGTTCCTTCTCCTCCGACCATTGTGAGGATATCGCCGTCAACGGTAAATTCATAAGTAGAATCGTGTACAGATTCATTTGAATAGTCGATTACGAGCTTATTGCCGTCAATCGTATATGTAAAGTCGTAGGATATGGAGGGAAGCACCATTGCGCCGGTTCCATTTCCGTCAAACTCATATGTCGTAGTTCCGTCAAAATCCCAAGTGCCCGCAAGCGCATCCGTTCTGCCGGAGCAGCCTTTCACGATAAGTGCAATGACAACTACTATAACAATCAATGCAGCGGCAGCACCGCCAAACAGCATACGGCGTTGTTTCTGCTTTTTCTTTTTTTTCTTATTTCTTTGAGCCATTCGTTCCGATTCACTCAAATACCGCCCTGGTTGCCGGTGTTCGCCGGAACGTGGGGATTGATAATCCTGCATAACATTTCTCCAATCTCAGACTCAGCAAAAAGGCGGTGGCGGGAACCTCCCGTCACCGCCTTTTGCTTAAAGGTCTGTAGCTGAATTATTCAGCTTGTTCTTTCTTTTTTTTGCCGTAAATGACAGTTCCCAATACGCCGAAGCCGCTTACGAACAGCACCGCAAACCACAGCATCATATTGCTGTTATCTCCGGTCTGAGGAGATTTTTCGCTGCCGTTGGTGCTTCCGGGCTTTGTTGTATCATCAGGCTTGCTCGGATTGGTCGGTTTTGTAGGATCAGTAGGCTCTGTCGGTGTTCCGGTAGCCGGAATCTCTACCGCTGGACGCTGATAGCCGCAAACCTTGCATTCTTCATGCTTGAAACCCTTTTTGGTTGCAGTTGCTTCCTTATCTACCACCCACTTAAAGCTGTGTGCTGCAACATCAGCCTTATCGCCGCAGGAGCATTCTTTCCAGTGGTTAATAGAATCGGATTTCCAGTCAGAGCTGTAGTTGTGGGTATGCTCACCGCTGCCGATTGCCGGAATCGTACCGGTTTCCAGTACACGCTTGCAAACAGTGCATTCCTTATGCTTTGAGCCGTCGGTTGTAGCAGTTGCTGGGGTGTCGATGATCCATTCGCCGGCGGTATGCGCTGCTGTATCTTTCTTATCGCCGCAGGAGCACTCATGCCAGTGGTTGTCGGCATCGTTCTTCCACTCGCTGCCGTAGCTGTGAGTATGCTCACCGCCGCCGGTTGCCGGGATGGTTTCGGTTGCCATCGTATAACCGCAGACGGTGCATTCCTTATGCTTTGAGCCGCTTGTGGTAGCTGTTGCCGGGGTGTCGATAATCCATTCGCCGGCGGTATGCGCTGCTGTATCTTTCTTATCGCCGCAGGAGCACTCATGCCAGTGGTTGTCGGCATCGTTCTTCCACTCGCTGCCGTAGCTGTGAGTATGCTCACCGCCGCCGGTTGCCGGGATGGTTTCGGTTGCCATCGTATAACCGCAGACGGTGCATTCCTTATGCTTTGAGCCGCTTGTGGTAGCTGTTGCCGGGGTGTCGATAATCCATTCGCCGGCGGTATGCGCCGCCTTGCTGCCCTCGATGATCACGCCGCAGCCGACAACGGTGCACTCTTTCCAGTGATCGGTATTATCGGACTTCCAGTCGGAAGCGCTATGACCTGTTGCCGCAAGGATTACGCTTGTCTTGTCGGTAATTTCGGATGCACCGGTTGCATCCTCAAACCACTTGTCACAGCCGTCGCAGGTGTAATATGCCGTGTTGCCTTTCTCCGTGCAAGTAGGAGCCTTTGCGGGAACGAGGGTCAGATTGTGCGTATGCGGTACGGTCTTGTCATATCCGCAGGTGTCGCAGATGTTATCGCTACCGTAATCGTGAGCCGCCTCGTCCTTCTTTTCGTGGCAGCGAGAGCATTCTTTCCAATGATTGTCTGTGTCCTTGCTCCAATCGCTTGCCCATGCGTGCCCGAGCTGTGTACCTGCTGCTGTAAAGGTTTCTGTTGTGCTGATCTCTCCGCAGGAGCAGCTCTTGAAATATACTGCATCGTTGGTGCAGTCGGCAGCCGACTTGAGGGTTTCCGGCTTCTGAATTTCCTGATCGTAGGTATGGGTATGGGGAATTGTGTAGGTCGCTTTCACGCTGACTTCACTGTCAGGCATTATGAAAGTAGTGGTTTCACTGTTCGCATCTTCAAGAGAAGTGTTGCCGCTTTCTACTACCCACTTATCAAACACCTTACCGTCAGGAGCCGCATTTGCGGTCAGAGTAATGGTTGTGCCTTTCGCCGCTTTACTGATTTCGCTTCCTGCACCGATTGTCGCTTTGCCGTCCGTTACGATGATGGAATACTCTTTACTCTCCCAGATTGCATAGAAGGTAGTATCCAAGCTTACTTCATAGGTCGTGCCGGAAATAACCGAACCGTCGGCACTGGTTGACCAGCCCTTGAATTGCTTGCCTTCCGGTTCAGTAAAACCGCAGGAGGGCAGGGTGTAGCTGCCGGAAACGCCGGTGACATCTGCCATTGTGCCGCCGCCACCGTTGGCGTTGAATCTGACGGTATACTCGGCAGGCGCGGCTTTAGCTATCGTAATAGACAGCTCCTTCGTATTGCTGCCCGCGCTGTTGGTAGCCTTGACGGTAAATTTGGCGGTGCCGTCCGCAGTAGGCGTGCCGCTGATCTCGCCGGTATTCCCATCCAGCTTCAGACCGTCGGGCAGATTGCCGCTGCTGATGCTCCATGCGACAGGCTCGGTGCCGTCGGCGGTCAGGGTCTGGCTATACGCCTCGCCCACCTTGCCGTCCGGCAGTCTGTCCGTAGTGATGGTCACGTCAAAAATGCCGGGAGCAAACTGTGCCGTCAGCTTGGTTACATCTGCCGGAACGCTGCTGCCCGATGCGTAGAGCTTGCTGTCGCTGCCAAGCCACATAAAGTAGCTGCCGGTATCTCCGTCCGGCCGGATCAGACCGTCGGAGGCAGGCGCGGTAAAGCTCTCACCGTTTTTTACGATAATCTGGATGGCCTCGGAGCTGCCGCCCAATTTGCCACCGCCAAGGTCAAGGGTAATGGCTTTCAGTCCGTAAGCGCCCAAGGTGTTCGCGTTCAGGACTTCCAGGACGGGACGGAAACCAAGGTGCGATTTGGCACCCGAAGATTCGTAGAAACTCCAGTTGCGGGCCGAGCTATACCCACGGTTCGCACGACCCTGCGCGTAATTGTGCGCAGTATCCTGCCCCCACGAATATATTTTGCTCCAGTTTTTGATATATCCGTCGTATTTGTCCAGTATTTTGTCCCATTCGTTGCTTTGTGGGTTGCCGCGTACAGAATCGCCAGAGCCTCTATAAGAACGTCCTGCTGACGGCACGCGCATCGTATATTCCACGCTGTCGGCAGTGTAGTTTTTTCCAAAAATCAGACCTGCGGCATTCAGATTCTCCCAGCTTATCGTATGCGTTACGGCGAAGTCCGCTACAAACAGGCTGTGTGGATATTTGTGCTTCTCTGCATACTCATCGGTGGTTGCCATCTCCGACGTGAGCGCGTAGGCGTCCACTGTCCCGGCGTAGGTAAAGGGAACATAGTGCAGCGACGCATCCGGCAGGCTGCCGCTCGCCGTGCCGGGAATACCCGCACCGGAGAGGTCAAAGTAATATGTGCCGCCGGGAACGAGGGTGAACTGCTCTATGGAATCAAACTGCGCCGTCAGCTTGTTCACGTTTGCCGGGACGCTGTCACCCGGTGCGTAGAGTGCACCGTCGCTGCCGCGCCACATAAAGTAGCTGCCTGTATTTCCGTCGGGACGGGTCAGACCATTGGAGGCAGGCGCGGTAAAGCTCTCGCCGTTTTTTACGATGATCTGGATATCCGAGCTGACGCTCAATCTGCCGCTGCCCAATGTGCCGCCGCCAAGGTCAAGGGCAACGACTTTCAGCCCGTCAGAACCCAGCGTGTCCGGGTTCAGGACTTCAAGGACAGGGCGGAAACCGAGGGACTCGTTGGAACGCGTAGCAACGGTGCGGTGCCAGATGCGGGGCGCATTGTACCCTCGGCTTGCACGGTCCGACTCCGAACTGCTCGTAGTATCTTGTCCAAACGAATATATCTGTCTAAAGTTTTTGATATATCCGTTGTCCTTGTCCAGCATCTTGTCCCATTCGTTGCTTTGTGGTATGCCGTGTTGGGAATAGTTCGAGCCTACGCCACTACTTCCCACGGACGGTGCACGCAGCGTATATTCCACGCCGCCGGAGGTGTAGCCTTTTCCGAAAATCAGACCTGCGGAATTCAGATTCTCCCAGCTTACCGTATGCGTTATGGCATAATCCGCCACAAACAGGCTGTGGGCATATTTGTTCTGCTGCGCATACGCCGCAGTAGTTGCCATCGTTGATGTGAGCTTGTAGGCGTCCACTGTCCCGGCATAGGTAAAGGGAACATAATGCAATGTTTTGTCCGGCAGTCTGCTGTGCGCCGTGCCGCGGATGCCTGTACCGGAGAGGTCAAAGTAATACGTGCCGCCAGGAACGAGGCTGAACTGCTCTATGGGCGCAAACCGCGCCGTGAGCTTGTTTACGACCGCTGGAACACTGTCGCCCGGATCGTAGAGCTCACCATCGCTGCCGAGCCACATAAAGTAACTGCCGGTATTCCCGTCTGGGCGAGTCAGGCCGTCGCCGCTGGGCGCGGTAAAGCTCTCGCCGCTTTTTACAATGATTTGAATATTCTCGGAGCGATTCCCCAGCTTGCCGCCGCCAAGGTCAAGGACAACAGCTTTCAGCCCGTCAGAGCCCAGAGTGTCCGGGTTCAGGACTTCAAGGACAGGGCGGAAGCCGACACTCGAATCGGAGGTCGCAGCAATGCTATTGTGCCAGCCGCGAGCCGAATCGTATCCGCGAACCGCACGGCTCGATTCCTCCGTGTGCGGAGTATCTTGTCCCCACGAAGACATCCCGCTCCAGTTTTTGATATATCCGTTGTTCTTGTCCAGTATCCTGTCCCATTCGTTGCTTTGGGGCGTGCCACGTTGGGAATTGCCCGAGCCTGTACCAGCGCTTCCCTCAGACGGCGCGCGCAGGGTATAGTCCACACCGCCGGTTGCGAAGTTCTTGCCGAAAATCAGACCTGCGGTGTTCAGGTCATCCCAGCTTGTTGTATGCGTTACGGCATAGTCTGCCACGAACAGGCTGTGGGCATATTCGTTCTGTTGTGCATACTCCTCGGTAGGTGCCATCGCTGATGTGAGCTTGTAGGCATCCACTGCCCCGGCGTAGGTAAAAGGAACATAGTGCATTGATTTGTCCGGTAAATTATCGTTTATTGTGCCTGGAATGTTCTCACCGGAGAGGTCAAAGTAATAGGTGCCGCCAGAAGTGAGGGCAAACTGCTCGGTGGCTGCCTCCTCCACCGTCAACGCTACCGTCTGAAATTGGCTGGCGTAGTCAGTGTGGTAATCACCGTTATACTGCTCGGAGAACACATGGAGTTTATAATTTCCGCTAACAAGGTCATGCGGCAGTGTAAAGCTGAGCTGTCTGTCTGTGGCAGTGGGCTTCATAATTCTTCCATAGTGGGTCGCACCGTTTTCACCCTCAATAATCGCAGAAATATATTCATTTTGCCCCGTTCTCGCCCCGGAAAAATTCAGCGTAACAGAGCCGCCAGGTTTTCCTACTGCTGCGGTTTCCGTTACCCGAAAAGTGCGGGTATCATCCAAAAGTGTCAATTTCCATTCGTCTCCGCTGTATTCCGGAATTTTGAAAATTCCGTCAGCAGCACCTTTGCCGCCAACGGCGGCAGAAACAAGGAGGACAGAGTCCGGCTTCAAGTTGAACGCAGGACGAGCTGCGTTGGTATCGTTCACCCATTCAGCACGCACACCACCGGAAGCGTTGACCACGCCTGCAGAGTTATAGTCTTGGTGAGGAGAACGAAGCCACCAACCGCCCGCACTATCACCATAATTGGCGATACGCGCATTGTCATCGATAAATCCGTAGGCTGCTTTCCCCGCTTCCTCTGCCGAGAGGAAAAACACCTTGTCTCCATTCAGGATGTTCTCAGAACCCATAAAGCGTCCATCAATGTATGGATCATCACTTTTGCTGGTTGCAAAAACAGCTTTTTGCTCCGTAGTGCTGAGGTTCCTGGTGTAAAAGCCATTGCACCAGTCCTGCCCACGGCTGCCCTTCCAGTCGTTGGTATATGGGGTCGTATAGTCAAATTCTACGCCGCCAAACGCTCCAGTCCCAAGCAGCGCATCAGAGAGCAGAAAAAATCCGTCGCCCTCCTGAACATTGGGCATATTGGTTTTTGTATCCAGCACACGCCATTTGACGGTGCTGTTATTCCATGTGCCAAAATAAATATAGTCATAGCTGCGATTTGTGCTGTCATAACCACTGATTCCACTTGTACCGAGCTGTATGGCTTTTGCGCCGTCATTGTTGGCAAACACGGTCGTCGGCAAAAGGACGAGCACCATGCAGCACACGAGCAGGATGCTGAGTATTCGTTTCTTCATTGGCTTTTCTCCTCCTGTTCTTGCGGGGCTGGTTTGTCCGCCCCGCCTTTTTTCTGGTTTTCCCTGTTTTTGAGCCGGAAACACAGCGCAGTGATCGCCGCCGCCGCGGCAAAGGAGACGACAGCCACCAGCACATAGCCGCCCGCGTCCTGCCGCAGCAGCATCGAGCCGAACACGCCCCATGCTTCCGGTTGCCCCGGCCCGACGACCGTGCCCGCTGTCTGCATCAGCGCCGCGCACAGCAGCATACACGCTGCGGAGAGACTTATTGCCTCGCGCCGCTGCCTCCGGCGGGTGTTTTCCCGCACCCGCTGCTTGACGAGTGCGACCCGTCTTGCGGTATCGTACATTTCGTTTGAACCTCCTCTCTGGATTTTTTGAAATGTGGCTTAAAAACCCCTTCACTTATATAGGTACAAAAAATCGAAAAAACTCTCACCCAAAACGCAAAATTTTTCAAAAAAATTTGAGAGCCGCCAAAAGGCAGCTCTCAGGGAGTAAATGTTCGGTTATTTCCTCTGCGATAAGCGGAAAGCGGACCATCTTCCCGCCGCTACCAGCAGCACCGGCAGGACATAGGCCACATACTGCGCCGCGCCGCCGTAAGCAATGAGCAGATTATAGATAGCGTGGAGGGTGATGGCCGCGCCCAGCAGCCCGCACGTACCGGCTATTTTAAGCCACGTCCGCCGCCACGCATAGGCAAGCCCGCCGCCCACGATCAGGCCGCAGAGGACGTGCATGGCTCCCGTGCCGAAGCCCCGGAAGAAGATGAAGGAGAAGCGGTCCGCGCCGTTCTGGATGAGATAGCACACGTTTTCAAAGGTGGCGAAGCTCAGGGCGAGCGTGATGGCGGCGGGCTTAATTCTCTCGCTCTCCGGCTCAAACACCAGAAGATAGAACACCAGCGGCAGCAGCTTCATCATTTCCTCCACCACCGGCGCAATCTCCGCCGTGGCGGCAAGGGCGTCCGCCTGACACACCGCCGCGAGGAAGGTGTTGATATAGGCCGAAAGCAGGCACATCCCCATCCCGGCAATGCAGAACAGGAAGAAGCGGAGCTGCCGCCTGCCCATGCACAAAGCGGCCACCAGCAGGGGAGATACCATGCAGAGGAAGATGTTTTCGATGTAGGTCATGCGTCCACCGCCTTTCTCGTGGCGGGCAGCAACCCCAGAATCGCAAGCGTCAGCAGCATATCGCACCAGAAGGTGGGGCTGGCCGGTGAGGTATCCGGCCAGAAACAGCCCACCGTCCAGAGCAGATACTCCGCGAACGCAAAGCACAGCACGCCGATGTGGTAGTACCGCATATTCCGCGCCGTGCCTGTCTGCCCATTGGCGTAGACCAGTCCACGGATGGCGCAGAAGGAGAGCCAAATCATCATGCCGCACCAGATCAGGTTGGAGAGAATATCCCCGAAGGTGCAGTAGAACGCCAGCAGCGGTACGCCAATCAGCGGCGAAAGCCATGCAGAGCGGCTGCGGAAGCTGCGCTCGTCCTGAGTGGTGAGCGTGGCCTGCAAAATGCGCAGGAAAATTACGCTGGCCACCCAGCCGAACTCCGAGACATAGAAAACGCGCGGTGTGGTATCGAACAGCAGCAGATACAGCGTCCAGTAGAGCGCGCCGAGGGCAAAGCAGCCGTAGAAGCACAGCAGCAGGAAATACGTCTGCCGCCCACTTTTTCGGTAGGCGATACCCGAAAGCAGTGCGCCGACGAACGTGGTCAGCAGTTGCAGCAGGTTCTCAATCAGCTCCATGCGCATCCTCGCTTTCCCTGTCCTGCCCGTCCTCTCGGCTCATCTGACGCAGCCGGAAACACAGAACGGTCACGCACACCCCGAGTAAAAAAGCCAGCAGCCCGATGACGATGTATCCCAAGGCAGCGCCACCGTGAAAGATGCTTGCCGCCGTTTCAAAGCCGGAGTAGTCGCCTGTCTGGATGCTCGCGGCAATGCCGTGCATGGCGAGGGACGCGCCGATGAGCAACGCAAGGCACGCCGCCACGGCGGAAGCCATGGTGACCGTATTGCGCCGCCGCCGTTTCTCCCGCTCAATTTTGGCGATGCGCCGCTTTGTCTCCGCGACGCGCTCTTCATGACTCCGCATCTGTGATCCCCTCCCGTTCTAAAAGCCTTCGCAGGCTCTTTTTTCCGCGATACACCATGTTGGTGATCTGTTTTACTGTTTTTCCCGTGACCTCCGCCGCCTGCGCGTAGCTCATATCCTCAAAATAGGTGAGATAGAGGACTTCCCGATAGTCCGGGTTTATTTCGCTCATGCAGCAATGCAGGACGCGGTTGCGCTCCTCCGTCCGGATGACCTCCTCCGCCAGCAGCCGTCCGTCCGGCTCGCCGGTCAGCGTATCGAGGCTGAACAGGGGCTTCCGTTTGCTCTTATGGCGCAGCGCCATGTGCCGCGCCGCCTTATAGAGATACGCCTTGAAGCCGCCGTCCCGTATCTTCGGCTTTTTGGTGAACAGATAGGCGAAAACGTCCAGCATCAGCTCCTCCGCCTCGTGAACGTCGTGCAGATAGCCGTCGATATACAGGGTCAGGGGGTCGCCGTATTTTTTCATCAGGGCATTGAGCCCTTCGTCGTCGCCGTTCAGATATTGGCGGTACAAGCTCTCGTCGCAGGCCATAGCGTTCACCTCCTTTTTGCGGATGCTTCCCATGCAGAGGGGTATCCGTCAGGTGCTTGTCCTGCCGGAATCGCGGTGCTGTCCTTGAAAGCGCGGGTCGGACGGTTTCTCCGCATTTTCCGGGATCGCCCATGAACGCCCGAACCGGGACGCGCCGGGGATCCGCCCTTCGGCGCAGTATTGGTTGACCCGCCGCTCTGACACGCCCCAACGGTAAGACGCCTCCCGAATGGAGATATAGCCCTTGATCCCGTTCATACCGCACCTCCGCATGGATAATACTCAACACGATACATTATATACGAATATCCGAATAAAAGCAAGCCCACACGGACGTTGGGACGCAGAATCTCTCCCACGTCCTCATATCTATCTGGCTTTATCTTCTCTTACCTTTGATACTTCCTTATGTGGCGCTTCCTGCTTCACCTCATCCGCACCTCTAGCCTCAAATGCATCTGCATTATACTGATACTCCTGTGGTTCAGCGACCATCGGTGAATTTACAATCTCTGCTTCTACTCGCTCAGCTTCTGCCCTCTCCGGCTCTGTCTGTTTCAGATTCTTCGTATTCTCTATATGCTTTTCCTTATCAAGCTGCACATTCATCGCCAGATTATCCAGCTTATCAATCGAAGCGTCCAGATGAAGCTTCATTGATACAAGCATCTTTTTCACTGCTTTCATAGGTGCAAGTACTGCCTTTGTAGTCCTCTTTGGATATTGCCATCTTGCCCGTAAAGGTTTTCTGTCCCATACCGTCAATCTCGTTTAAGGTCTTTGAGATATGACGGGCAGGCTCATATTTAACCTGTTCCTTTTGAATACGCTTCTGCAACTTCTCCAATCGTTCTTTGTCCTGTTGGATTTGATATTGCAGGGAAGTTAAATGCTCTGCTGTACTTCCGTATTCGCCACGCTGAAAGCCTTTGAACCCTCGTTCCGTCATATAATTAAACCCGTCTGTTTCCATCTGCTTTAACTGCTCCATATAGGTTGGGACAGTCGGTTTTTTGAAATGCACATTAAGGGCTATGCGTTCCGTAATCACATTCATATTTTCATAGGTTTCATTCTTGCGTTCATTGTGCCTTTCCGCCTTGCTCACATCAAAAGCGGTGTACTGTTTTACCCTTGCACAACTCATATCCGCCTTATTGGTTTTTGCCATTTTTCTCTCCTTTCCAGACAGGGCGAAGCCATTACACAACATTCTCTGAATGTGTGTAACCCACTATGACACTTTCAGACTTCGTCTGCAAAGATGTCGTGGGCAAGGGTGTTCCCCCTTGACCTCCTTTTGATACCTCCATCATAAAAACAGACTGTCCCGCCATCAGACAGCCTGCTTTTATTCTCTCGGTATATCGCCCATCGGCAAAGACCAGTACCACAGAAAGCCTTGTTTTCGGGAGATAACTCCTGCTTTCTTCTTTGCCTTTTTGATGGTCGATTTTTTGAACCCAGCGGCTTCAAGTCTTTCTTCGCAATCCGAAGAAAGCATTTCTCCGTCTTTCAGCATTTCCAAAAGAAATTCTTTCGCCTTGATTTCCTTTTCGTTCGGTCTGCCCATTTTGGGTGCGAGGGATTGGAACGCTTCTTCTGCTGTCATTTCCATTTCAGAGATAAAGTCCACTCCCTTTTCTGCCACCTCAAAAAGAATTGCCGAGCCTGTCGGGGCAAGGTTAGATTTCACTTGCACCATATATCGTTCCGCTGGTGCTTCTTTGTTCGGTGTGCGTGTGATTGCAAGAATACTTCTTGCAGCACCCGCAATATCAATCGAACCGTTGGTACGATAAAGAGGGTTGGTATCTCTCATCTTGTTCATATGAGCGATAATCACAATGGCACAGCCAGTATTCTTCGCAACCGCAATCAGATGATTAAACTCTGCTCGTGTTTCGTTGGCATTGTTCATTGAACAGTTCTCTCCGATATAGGAACTCATCGGGTCAAGAATTAAAAGTTTTGCGTGATACTTTTCGATTGCTTCAGCAATACGGTTAGGGCAAA
>ERZ1034980.1659-NODE-1659-length-13002-cov-14.161427_pt1 | contig 13002 bp, 13 predicted proteins | sample MGYA00520622_ERZ1034980 | MGnify/ENA primary metagenome ERZ1034980 (study PRJEB33766, sample SAMN09781791) | gut metagenome | biome: gut microbiome | host: Homo sapiens | place: Madagascar | study: EMG produced TPA metagenomics assembly of the PRJNA485056 data... | reverse complement strand
TTTGACGACGGTCACGGTATGCATAGTAGTAAGAATTCATTACTTGTTCTTTTGCAGTACGGAACAAGATGTGTTTTGCACCATAGTAACCTTTAGCTAATTTAAGTACGCGTTTACGACGTTTACGTGAAACAACTCCACCTTTAACACGAGCCATTTATATTTCCTCCAAAAATTCTTTATAATGTGTAGTAAATGTTTACAGAGACCTTATTATTTAAGGCGAGTAAGCATTGCTTTAATACGTTTGTAATCTCCTGAATGCACCATTGCTGCTTTACGAAGATGACGACGTTGTTTTTTAGTTTTACCGTGGAAACGATGTGATGTGAAGGCACGGAAGCGTTTCAATCCACCTGAACCTGTACGTTTGAAACGTTTAGCTGATGCGCGGTGTGTTTTTTGTTTTGGCATTTTAATTTCTCCTCTTAAATAATACTATAAAGTCGACAATTATTTCTTGTCTGGGATTGGTGCAAGTTGCATGAACATTTGACGACCATCCATTTTAGCTCTTTGCTCAATAATCGCAATATCTTGCGTTTTTTCAGCAAATTCAGCCAAGACCTTTGCTCCAATTTCTTTATGAGTAATCATACGTCCTTTGAAACGAATAGAAACTTTGACTTTATTTCCTTTTTCAAGGAATTTACGACCGTTACGAAGTTTTGTCTCAAAGTCACCCTTATCGATAACTGGGCTAAGACGGACTTCCTTAACAGTAACAACGCTTTGTTTTTTACGTTGCTCTTTTTGTTTCTTTTGATACTCAAATTTGAACTTACCATAGTCCATAATTTTCGCAACAGGTGGCGTAGCTTGTGGTTGGATAAGTACCAAATCGACATTAGCATCATCAGCAATTGCTTGTGCTTCTGACAATGGTTTGATACCCAATTGTTCACCTTCAAGACCAACTAGACGAACTTCACGGACGCGAATTTCATCATTAATGAATAGATCTTTCTTAGCTATGATCTTCACCTCTTTATTTTTTTAGAGAAAAACAAAGCGGACTTGATATACAAGCCCGCACACATAATATCCCTTTAAGGATTTGACATGTTGGGCCAGACAACCTAAGTCGCAAGGCGAGAAGTTCTCACTTCTGCTTTTCTCATTGTTACTAGTATAACAAGTGAGTCATCCTTTGTCAATAATTTTTTTTGCTTTTTCTTGAATAAATTCCACAACACCATCAATAGACACACCTGTTGTGTCAAAAGTGATGGCGTTATCTGCTGCTTTTAGGGGAGATACATTACGATGGCTATCTTTATAGTCACGCTCAGCAATTTCTTCCTTCAAAGTCTCAAAGTCTGACTCAATCCCTTTTTCTTGATTTTCTTTAAAACGACGCTCTGCACGTTCCTCAACAGATGCTATTAAGAAAATCTTCAATTCCGCATCTGGTAAAACGACTGTTCCGATATCACGACCATCCATGATAATTGCGCCACCTTCAGCAATACGACGTTGTTGGTTAACCAATTCTTCACGAATTTCAGGTAGAGCTGATACCCAAGAAACATTGTTAGTCACATCGTTTTGTCGGATAGCAAGGGTAACATCTTGGTCACCAACAAAGACTGTTTGGCTGCCATCTTCGGCACGGCCAAATGAGATGGGATGCTCTGCTAATTGATCCAAAATGGCATTGACATCTTTCTCGCCTAAACCATTTTTTAACGCTAAATATGTTGCAGAGCGGTACATAGCGCCTGTGTCGAGATAAGTATAATCCAAATTTTTAGCAATAATTTTAGCTACTGTACTTTTACCACTTGAGGCTGGACCATCAATAGCGATTCTAATCGACTTCATAATTCTCCCTTAGTTAATATAAACAGCATCACCTGGATTGGCATACCAGTAACCTTGTGTCATATGATTTGGATTCAAGCTTTCCAATTGACTGACTGAAATTCCAGCTCTAGCTGCGATTGAGGCAGCTCCCTCACCTGCTTGAACAACGATTGTGTCACCATTTCCTGATGACGATGATGATGTTTCACTAGATGAAGATGCCGTTGACTCTGCTGCAGAAGATTCGCTAGTTGCTGTACTTTCTGCCACACTGCTACTTTCTTTTTTACTTGATGAAGTAACTTTGCTCGTAGAGGCACCGTAGAAACCTGATGTTTCTTTAGTTTGATCGCCTCCGCGATTTGATGTATAAAATACAATAAACAAAATAGCAACGACAACAATAAAGAAAGCACTCAAAAATGCCGTAATCCAAGGTGTACTAACCCCTGATCCCTTAGCTGTTCGCTTAATTGTTTCTTTGTTGTCTTCGACAACTTTTTCTTCCCATGGTTTTTTAGCCATGCCTTCTCCCCCTTGTTAAATAACTAAAATCGTATTAAAATAAGAACTATGAAAGTTTCAATCATTCCAGAAAAATGTATCGCCTGCGGGCTATGTCAAACTTATTCAAACGTTTTTGACTATCACGATGATGGTATTGTCAAATTTAGCAACAGCGATAACCTAGAAAAAGAAATCGCCAATACTGATAATGACACACTGATAGCTGTCAAGTCCTGTCCGACCAAAGCCCTTACGATTTTGTAGGAGCTTTTTTTTCATTCCGATAAGCTTCAAAATAATCCAATTTGATGAAATTATCAAGAAGAACAACCTCTCCTTGAAATTCTGGACACAAAGCTAGCGCATCAAGAAAATATTTCTTAGACCATTTTCTCATGTAAAAAATGCGGTCTTTTTGACCTTTTACAACCAAAGTCAAACCTGATTTGGTAACATCGATTCTTTCAATGCGTGAAATAGCAATGCGTGATTTTCTGAAAATATTAAATGAAATAATGCGAAGATTCCCATTCTCTATCAAGAAATAACGATGAAAACCGATACCAACTAGAATAATGAACAGAGCAAATAGAATAAAAACCTGACTTGGAATCTCTGTATGCTCGTAAAGTAAAGACAGACCGATAAAAATTGGAGCTACAGCAATTGACCAATAAATGATGGCCCAAGATAACTCTGGCTGCCAATGATATCTTTCTCTACCAAATAATTTTATCATGCTATCACCCCAATCTTATCCAATCTCATTAAGCTTTTTGGACGATTCCAAGAATCACATCCACTGCTTTTTCCATTGTTTGAAGACTTACGAATTCAAAACGACCATGCATATTTTCACCACCCGCAAATAGGTTTGGAGTTGGAATACCCATGAAGGAAATTTTTGAGCCGTCTGTACCGCCACGAATTGGTTCGATGACTGGCTTGATATCAAGTTCTTCCATAACACCTTTTGCCAATTCAATTGGCGTCATGTCTTTTTCAATGACTTTTTTCATGTTGTAATATTGGTCGTAAAGATTAATTTTAACGCGTTCTTCACCAAATGCTGAGTTCATCTTATCGGCGATTTGTCGGATGAAAGCTTTGCGATTTTCAAAAGACTCATCCTCAAAGTCACGGATAATGTATGAAGCATGCGCTTCATCAACGCTACCTTCAATTGATTGCAAATGGTAGAAACCTTCGTATCCATCTGTAACCTCTGGGCGGTCTGCTTCTGGTAACTGATTATGGAAGTCAATTGCCATTTGAAGGGCGTTAATCATTTGATTTTTAGCAGTTCCTGGGTGGACATTGCGTCCAATGAAATCAATTTCTAAGCCTGCTGCACTGAAAGTCTCATATTGTAATTCTCCGAGCGGTCCGCCATCAACAGTATAGGCAAAATCAACATTGAAATCGTCAACATCAAACTTATTAGCACCGATACCGATTTCTTCGTCTGGACCAAAACCAACTCGGATTTCACCGTGCTCAATTTCTGGATGGGTTGCCAAATATTCCATGGCTGTCATAATTTCAGCAACGCCTGATTTATCGTCTGAACCGAGCAAAGTTGTCCCGTCAGTTGTAATCAAAGTTTGACCTAGATAATTGTTAAGATTTGGGAACTCTTCTGGTTTTAAAGCGAAGCCTGATGTTCCTAAAGTAATCTCACCGTCAGTGTATTCGACAACCTGTGGATTGATACCTTCAGCATTGAAATCAGCGGTATCAATATGAGAGATAAAGCCAATTTTACGTGTGATTTTGTCTGTCGTTGCAGGCAATGTTCCAATCAAATAGCCATTTGAAGGCAAATAGTGAACATCTTGCAAGCCAATCGCTTCCATCTCTGGCTTCAAAATATTAAGCGCAAAGTCAACCTGACTCTGCGTCGTTGGCGTCGTAGTGCTATCTGGATTACTACGTGTATTGATTTTGACATAAGTCAAAAAACGGTCTAAAAGATTTGAATAAGACATGTTTCACCTACCTGTATTTTCTCTGGACTATTATAACATAAAAACACCGTCATTTGACCTCTTTTAATAATCATAATAGGTACTAATCAAAAAGTCCGTTACGTTCAATAGTCATTCTCTAATCCTACATCGTCACTCTTAATTATATCAAAAAAGGCAAGTCTCTGCTTATCTTTTCGATTGTTTTATCTATAAAACAGTGAAACGACCACTATAGTCAATGCTCCCATCAAGTACATGATTTGCTAGTTTTTGGAGAGACACTTGTGTACTGCCAAGCAGCATTTTCTAAATAATATTTACTGAGTTTTGCTTCATCTTGCGTCATATAAGTATAGCCTTTGGTATAATGAGCGACCTAAAAGTTTTCTTTACCAAATTTATTGACATCAATCAAGTTTTTCTGTTTCTTTTCTGACCGAGTAGCTACACGGACAGTTTTGATATCCTTGAAGGTCGCTATCTCACTAACTTACACTTCAAAGTTTCCCCTATTCCTTCTTGTTATTGATGCCTTTCTAAAATTTGCTCCTGTCTATCATTTTATACATTAGATTTTCTGAACTAAACATCTAACGCGAAACATGATAATAAACAATATTGGAATATTGATTCATTTGATCAAACATACTTAAATGTGAAACAATGTGATCTGTACTTGCGTCTGAACTATCAGAATAACCTTCTGGAAAATAACTATCATTTAATTTCTTACCTGCTGGAATAATATAAAAATTATTGTAGTCTGTCCCATGAGTAACAGTTAAAATAAGCACCCCATCTGCATCAATATCAATATTCGTAGCAAACCAACCATCTGATGCAATCCCTTGTGAATTAAACAAAATAGATTCATTATTATTGTTGGTCCATGTTCCAACTAAACTATCATAATTAGACAATAGAATTTGACCCGTATCAATTCCATTAATTGCTTTTTCTTTCATATCTGCTTTACTAGACTCCTCCGACTGTTTTTCACCACTTGAGCTTATATTTGTTGAGTTGTTGGATGTGTTAGAAGTCGAATTGGATTGACTCATTAAACTTGAAAAAGATGACTGGTTGGAAGAATTATTTGAAACTGAGGATTGTTTTGTATTGGACCTATTAATTGTTGAACAACTAGACAAGCAAACCACCAGTAGCAAACTGTATAAAAAATTAGAGTTTTCTTTTTCATCTGAATCCCCCTTAGGTTTAAAACTTTTCTTAATATTTAGGACGAGCAAAACCTTTGATATATTGCGAATTGATGTCATAAGATTTAGTATTAACGCCTCTTATATCTCTACCTGGCATAGTTGTGTTACCTTTAATTGTCCGAATCTTACCGTTTTCAATTCCAATATGATCAGCAAAACGATTATCATCCCAATCAAACGTCACAATATCTCCCGCTTTCGGTGTAGATATTTTCCCAAGCCAAATTCTCTTATCACTCATCAGATTAATGTGGCATTGTACTCCACATTCACGATCAATAAGATGGGAAAGCCCTGATTTGATAAAAATAGTTGAAACAAAAACATCACACCAATCATCATATTTAACCGTGTATCCTACTGGCAATGGACGGATAGAATTATATGTATTAACAAGATTTTTATGCGCCTGACTGCCTGTCAAAATACCTTTATAAGACTCTGCTAAGCTTAAAATCTCAGTAAGCGGTGTCTTATGAGCCGTCAACTGCCACTGTCCTAAGTTAAAGTCTGAAGTAGTGGCATCGGAATAATCTAAATAAGTATGAATTGTATAATTTCCTGATTTGAATTGCTGGTAAAATGTGTCCACCTTAAGCACAGCACGGTCTTCCTTGAGCTCAGTTGTACTGTACCAATGCAAGTTTTCCTGATTCTTTTCTGACCAAGCAGCTACACGAACCTGTTTGATAACTTTAGAAGTTACAGTTTCCGAAACCTGCACTTCTAAAGTTCCTTGTTCCTTCTGGTAATTGATGACCTTGGCTTCTGGCTGGGTAAAAACTACCTGATTTTCCTTAACAGTGAAGCCTTCGGTTCCTGCTAAACAAAGGAATTGATCGCCCAAGCGACTTTGACCGTAAACATGAACGCTGTAATGCCCCGCGTCAAAATTATGGTCTTGTAAGTTGATGATGGCTTGGTAAGTTCCGTCGGCTTGCTTAGTTGTTGCGATCCACTTGAGATCATCCTGCCCATTACAGTCACTCCAAGTTGGTAAGGTAATGGAGCTGATGTAGTCAGGGACTTGGCTGACCGTCACCTGGTATCAGGTCGTCCTGACCATTCTTATCAGACCAAACAGGGACTGTAATGCTGGTAATAGTTGCTGGCACTTTTCTCACCAGGACTTCAAACTGAGTTTGATTAACTTGCTTAATAGTGGTTTCAATTTTGGGCTTAGGTAAGGTCACCGTCATACCATTGAGACCGCGAGGAACTTTAGCGCTGAAGGCATAGGGGTGCACAAAGTAGAGACCGTAAGACTTGTGGCGAGACAGCTCAACGTAGGTCGCTCCCTTGGCATCGGCATCATACCAGTGCAAGTCATCTTGATCATTGGACCAGACCGCAAAGGCAATTTTTTCATCCGTGGCCTTGGTGCCATTGTACTGGATGTTTAGCTTAGTGCCTGAAATCTCAACTTCCACCAGAGGAACATCTTTTTTAGGAGCGGCTAAAGTTGCCAGAGAAGCTGAGGCTGTTACCTTTTTAGCGACTATAGAACTGGTCAAGGCAGCTACTTGGGCAGTGGAAGAATTTGACGCAATTGAGAGCGTAGTAACCGACTGGGTATCAGTTGAAGCGGAGGATGACTCGGCTACTGTTTCTGCATTTGTTGCGACAGTCACTTCTGATTCCGCTACTGTTTTTTTCTGATGAAGAGGCATCGGCTAGTTCAGAATGTATTTTTCCTCTGAAGAGGGGGTGACAGCTGATGAGCTCGCTTCTGTCAAACTAGTAGGAGTGCTCTTAGGAGCTGCCTGAGAAGAGTCACTTGTAGGTGGTTGGGAAGTTACTTTCACTTCTTGTTCTCGACTGATTTGAGATGAGCTGGATGTACTAGTTAAAGTGACAGCTCGGTCAGTGGTAGTTGCTGGAATAGAAGCTGCCGTTTCTTCTGCATAAACTGAGTTCGCACTCAAGAAAACTGATACGACCAAGGGGTAATGAGATAGGGTCTTAATTTTTTCTTTTCCAAAATTTTTCTCTTTTCCTAATTTTCTAATATTATAACATTTTGAAATTCTGATTCAAGATTTCTTAATAGTAAAAGGAGAATTGAAAGTAGCTCAATTCCCCTTCTTATTATCCTTCAATTTTTCGTCTGAGGCGATAGAGTGCATTACTTAATTTTAAAGCAGCACGTTCTAATTTTGTTGTTTTAGGATTAGTAGAAACAATTGACTCAAGGTGACGAATGGAGTTAGGCTGAACAACATCAGTCATCTGCTCTATTTGATCTATTATTTCTTTGTAAACTTGCTCAATCGTATAGGCAGTTGCGGCCTTTTTCTTATCCTCTTGTGCCTGAATAAATTCATTATCAAAATCTTCCAGGCTTTCTTTTATAAAGGATACTAGCTGTTCCATATTTCCCAACTCATACATTTTACCAACTTGTATCAAATCAAAAGCTGTCTTATGTCCTAAATTGTCCGAAATAATAACAGGTAAGCCTTTTAAAACAGCTTCAACATAGACCATACCAAAAGTCTCTTGTGAAGAGGTAAAGACGCAAATATCTTTATCTGTTAATTCTTCCCACGGATTATCTTTTTGACCTAAAAACGAAACAGATTCTAAGCCTTGTTTTTTGATATAGGCATCACATTTGTCCTTATAGTCTCCATCCCACGAGCCAATAAATACCAGCTCCAAATCTGAATAGCCTTGTTTTTTCAACAACTCAAAAGCCTTAATCAGTTCTAGTTGATTTTTTCTTTCTGTGAGACGTCCTACACACACAATTCTTTTTTTCTCCCCCTTAGGAATTTGAAAATCTAAAATTTTGGTGTAAGGGATAAAATTTCTAACTTGACGATTGGGGAACAAATGTTGGAGACTCTGATTAAGATTTCCTGCCACACTAAAAATCTCAGTAGAATAATCTGAAATAAAGTCGCATTTATCTAAATAATAAGCAAATTCTTTTTCGGGAAATTCATGAATCAACCAATAGTGAGGAATTTGGTTTAAAGCAGCTGCGACAGCCCCCTGAAAGACATTGACTGTATTTGAAATAACTAAATCAATCTCGTACTTAGTCAAAATTTCAGAAATATCCTCAATGTTTTGCCTATACGAAGTGGCAAGCTGTTCTTTAGTCGCATGAATCTCTCCGGGAGCATCCTCCCACCACCACTTAACAGCTGGGAGATAAATATTAGTTATACCAGCTTCCTTATAAACATCTATATGCTTTTCAAGCATAGCATCAGGAAGCTTTTGACAAACATTAAAAACCTTATATCCTCTAGCAACCATAAGTTCCATCAAATAAAAGATGGACTTCTCAGCACCATTATCAAAGGTGCTAGTTGGCGATACAAATAAAATCTTTTTCATACTTATAATTCATTCCTTTCGTTTCACTCAAGGCACAACACTAAATGAAAAGGTGCTATGCTTTTGTTTTTGTCTATAATATAAGGAGAAGCCCCATCACTACTACAAATCACGGTGAGGTGATTAAGTGAGTGGTACACCACTACCTCGCATGTTTATAGGTGTGGTTCTTCCTATCAAGCACAACTAACTGTGACTAAGAGCACGTAAACTTATAATTGGATAAGCGACTCGTTTGTGTAAGGAATAAGCAGTCAAGGGATAGGCTCTTCTCAAATTTTGATGAAGGGAGACCCCTCATGTTAATCTTGTTTACCCTAATTGTTGTAGGATTGATGTCCATAAAACCTTTGTCGTAGCGGTTATTACCATCACCAACAAGCAAGGAATCACTGAGTACCATCGTAAACGCTTCTCAACCTTTACCAATGGTCTCATTCAGCTACGCGATTGGTTGGAGTATTATTCCTGCTTCGATGTCTGTATGGAATCAACTGGTAAGTACTGGATTCCTGTTTTCAATATCCTCGAAAAATCCTGCTCTATCTGCTTGGCTCACCCAAAGTATGTCAAAGCGATTCGAGGAAAGAAGACCGACAAGAAAGATGCTCAGTGGATAGCTGACCTCTTTAAGCACGACTTAGTGGCTTCTAGCTTTATCCCTCCGCTAAAAATCAGACAACTTCGTGACCTCTTTCGCTATCGCATGAAATTAACACAGCTTCAAGTCAGTGAGAAAAATCGTTATCAAAATTGTCTCACTTGGTCTAACCTTCAAATTGCAAGTGTCGTTTCCGATGTGTTCGGAAAAAGTGCCCAAGCTATTATCAAAAGCATCCTTGACAATCCGGAAAACAAACCAAATATTGAGCAGCTGGTTCACAAGGGAATGAAGAATAAAGTTCAAGACTTGGAAATCGCTATGGATAGCGATGTGACACCCGAACAAGCTGAGAAGATTAAAGTTACCAAAGTTCATTACGATGCTCTCGCTATTTGTAAAGAGAATTTAGAGCAGATGATTTGGGAACTAGGGGCTGAATATAGCCAAGAGGTTAAACTTATCCAAACCGTTCCTGGTTTCAAAGAGGAACTTTCTGCCCTTCGAGTCATCTCTGAAATCGGTGCAGACATGACACTCTTTGACTCAGCTGGTAAACTCTGTTCTTGGGCAGGTTTAGTCCCAGCTAACAATGAAAGTGCCGGAAAGAAATATTCTACTCGTATTTCTAAAGGTGGTAGATACCTCAAACCTTTTCTCGTACAAATCGCTAACGCTGTCGTCAAGTCAGAGAAGTACCCTGAGTTTAGAAATAAGTATCTTAAACTCAAGAAGCGCCGTGGACACCGAAAAGCTATCATCGCTATCTGTCGCAAATTACTGGTCTCTATTTACCAAGTCCTCTTAAAACAAGAAAATTACAATCCTCTTCTACAAGGACTAACCGAAATACGAAATTCTGACAAAACAATGTCTATTCAAGACGCTATTTGTTTTGCACAACAACATGGTTTCAACGTCGCTTAATGTCAAAAATCAGGTCTCAAGACCTCTCTTTAGTGCGCTCAAAATTAGGGTAAACAATAAATCAATTAGTCCTTATTTTTTTCAAACTTACTCTTCTAATAACAAGAAATCTTTTATCTCACTTTGTGTTGTGCAATGATTTTTAACAAATTGATAGGAATTATCAGAAATACGTTCTCTGGCAGTAGCATCTAAAATAAGAAATTCCAGCTTTTCCTCCCACTGACTAGGGTCTGCTAAAAGGCCTGTCTGACCATCTAAAATCATTTCCTCAAAAGAACCCACTTTGCTTGCCACTGTCGGTACCTTGACAATAGCAGCTTCAAGCCATTTAATTTCAGATTTAGCACGATTAAAAGTGACATCTACCAAGGGAGCCAAATTTATATCAATGCTTGAAATCAACTGTGGCAATTCTTTCCAATCTACATAGGGATGTGTCACAATCTGGTCTCCAAAGCAGACGATATCAGCAGGAACATCTAAGTGTCCAGCTAGGTGAAGTTCTAAGTGTTTATATTTTTTTAAAAGATTAATGATAGCAGGCTTGATTAATTCAAAATTTTCATTATGAGTGATTGAGCCAGAAAAATAAGCTAGCTTAATCTTTTGATTATCGGATACAAGATGAAGTGTTTTCAAAGAAATGTTTAGTAACTCCTTTGATAGAACATTGCGATTTAAAATGACCTTTTCTTTGTATTTAGCTAATTCAAGAGCTAAGTGTTTTGTGGAAGTTATGGCAACATCACACATAGCTAGCATACGACCATAACCATGAACACCTGCATCATAATTGCCCTTTTCAATAGTTGACAAGTTCTGAGTATATTCAAGTTGATCTGTGTACTTCGTATCAAACACTAAATCATCAATATCATAGTAAACTGTTTTGCCTGTCAATTTTGCTAGTTGACAGAAATGGGTTAGCAATGGACTGTCAGGTGCTCGATAAATGATAATATGACTAGCGTATTTACCATCCAAGAGTTCAAGTTGCGAGTGATTAACAATCTTAACCTGATAACCTAATCTTTCCAATTGTTCTGCTTTGTTTAACACACGGTAGCGGGTACATTGTGGGATAATATTTTCCACGCCATCAATAATAAGAACATATTGATTTTGCGATTTTTTCTTGAATTGCTCAACAATATCATTGATAATTTCAAGAGGATAATCTGTTTCAGTTGAAATATAATTGATTAACTCTGGAACTTCACTTTTTCTTTCCAAACCAGTCCAAATAAATTGGTCATCATCATAGTTTGAGAATGCAGAGAACTTTACAAGAGGTGCCCCTTCTTTAAGAACACGAAGAGGATGGATGTACATGGCACTATCAGTAGTATCACGAATAACAGCATCGTAGACAAAACCAAGATTTGAAAAATACTTGGTAAAGACTGTTTCATGTTTACCGATAGCTTTTTGACGCGAATCCGTATCATCCAGTCTTTCCCAATAACGGTAGAAAGATGGACTGCTCAGAAGGCTTTTTTCAATCACTAAAAAATAAGTCTGAACATGTTCTGGGATATAGCCATAAGGATTAAGACCAGTAAAATCAAGCTGGATTTCTCCTAAAGAAATTCCCCAAAAATCCAATTTATCAGAAGGCATTCTTCTAAATAGACTTTCTAAATCTGAAAAGGGGCCAACATTGGTATCATTAACCAGTAGCAACTGATCATAATTAGCAAGCCCAGACTGACCTAGCTCAAGAATTCCTTGTCTAAAAGCCGCAACATCATAGCCTTTATTTTCTCTTAAAGTTACCTTACCATAAGGCTTGAGCAAAGCCACGTCGGATTCACTCAAGCTACCATTGACAATAATATGAACGTCGTCAGCAATCTCGCTTAGAGCTTTTAAAAATAAAAGTTTATGCTTTTGTAATGATTCACCAGATTCAAAAATATTGTAAATCAAGACACGTCTAGGAGAATTCCCATACTTATTTTTTCTCGTTAACTGACGGTATCTCAACAGAAAGAATCGAATAATCTTATCCTTTAACTTTTTTGCATAGAGAGGCACGTGCAGCACAATCTGTTTTAGTCTACTCAAAATACGCTTTATTCTGTTCATAACTCTTTTCCATCTTTTTATTGAATTACTTCTATTTTACACTAAATGACTGTATTTTTCACTAAGAAAAAGAGTCTGGGACAATAACAGTTCCAGTCCAGACAAAAAGCAACGGTTTTGATGCCGTTGCTTTTTGCTTTAATGAGCTAGCCTTGATAACATATAGTTGTCCAAAAAATACTAGAAAGGCTATCCCATGTACATCCACTATAACACAACTCAAAGCACTTTACCACTCGAAATGAGTTCCAAATCAATTCCGAAAGTCCATTTTTTGCCATCTATCACTCTTTGGAGGAACATTTTGACCATCAAAAAAGAGTATGGTGTGCTCAAAACGCCTTGTTCAGTGTGATTTAGAATCGAAAGGAGTACTGTCCTCCCCAAAAGGGCAGACTCCACCCTTGGTCTTACTAGTGCTTATTGTCAATGATAAGGATAATTGCGGCTTCTTCTAAGAGAGTCTGAAGAGGATTGCCACTATAACCTTTATCAGCCATTAGGCACTTGGCTCTGTCAAGAATGGTCT
>ERZ1034980.1656-NODE-1656-length-13015-cov-10.604938_pt1 | contig 13015 bp, 9 predicted proteins | sample MGYA00520622_ERZ1034980 | MGnify/ENA primary metagenome ERZ1034980 (study PRJEB33766, sample SAMN09781791) | gut metagenome | biome: gut microbiome | host: Homo sapiens | place: Madagascar | study: EMG produced TPA metagenomics assembly of the PRJNA485056 data... | reverse complement strand
CTATGCCGTGGGCAACACTTCCGGCGGCACGGCTGAAGTCGACTACCCCATCAACGTCCCCGGCAACAGCCATGGCCAGGCCCTTACCCAGGGCTACCTCGCCGGGCGCATCTGCGCCGGCGTAGAGTAAACGCTTAAGAGTCACATCCCCCTGAAGGCTCTCTGCAAAGGCCCCGCAGGCAAGCCGAACATCGGCACCCCTGCGGGGCCTTTCTGTTTGAAACCGCAACCGGCGGTCCTGGCTATCCGTGGAACGGCTGGCGTGGGCCACCCTCGCCCGCACCTCCAACCCCATGGGGCTGCCGACTCTGACGCGCGCCTCTATTCTTCAGGCTTTCTCGCTGGGCCATCGCCCCTGGTTCGTCCTCTTAATACCCCAGCTCTTCGCCGATGAGGACGACGTCCATGCGGGCGATGCCCATGGGTTTGCGGTCGATGATGACGGTGGTGCGGCAGATGCGGTCGAGGCAGTCGCAGTCGTGGCAGCGCATGGGCTCGCTGAGGACGCAGGGCGTCTGCTTGCCGAACCTGCGCGCGTTGAGCGGGGAGGCGACGTTCTTGGCCCTGGCGATCGCCGCATGCAAGTTGGGGGCGAGCTTGTTAATGCCAGCAACGAACACAATGCGGTCATGGCCGTAGATGGTAGAGGCCACACGATTGCCCATACCATCGATGTTTACGATCTCGCCCGTCTCGGAGATGCCGTTTGCCGAGCTCAGGTACGTCTGGGCATGCGCGGCGCGCTCACGCTCCTCGGCAGTAGGTTGCTTCCAATGCCAATATACCTCGCCCTGCTCGGCAAGGGTCTCATACAATCCCATGGCCTCGACAGTCTTGCTGCCGCCGATGCCCACCGACATACCCCTGAGCTCGCCGGCAACATACTCGGCCGCCTGAGCAGCAGTTTCGAAATACACGGCGTCAAAACCATGGCGCTTCAGGTTCGCAAGGGCAAGCTCGATGTTCATAGGCCTCTCCTCAGTGTGCGCGGGCAATCGCTCGCGGCGGATTTGGCCATATTCTAGCAAGTGCGCAGGTAATCGCCTGTAACAGGCTCAGGCATATTCGGGCAAGCGCGGATAATCGCCCGTAACGGACTCAGGTTTATTCGGGTGAGCGCACAAGTAACCGACCATAACGGACTCGAACCATTCTATCGAGCGTTACAAGCCTTACCGTTACGGGCAGAGATGCCTGTCACCGACTCCTACCCCCAACGCTCGAGGAGGGCCTGAAGACGGGTGGCGAGGCCCCGGTGGTGATCGAGCTCGTCAATGACGACGACCGGCCGGCGCGTCAGGCGCTCCGAGAGGCTCGCGACGAGACGGTCGGTATCCTGGCGGATGCCGGCGATGGGCTCGGGATGGTCGAGACCCTCGTTGGCACCGCAAGCCACAACGACACGCGTGTCACACGCCAGGGGCGTTCGAGCGACGCGGTTCACAATGCCCGGGTACCACGTGCTGGGGCTTGCGAGAAGATACGTTGAGAACACATCGGTGTTAAGCATGGCGAACAGACAGAATAAACCGGCAAGCGAGTAGCCAAACAAGCCGATGGGCCCCTCAGGGTGTTCCTCTCGCAAGGCCGTAGCCACGGGCAGCACCGTATCCGCCAAAAACACCTCGGCACCGCCGCCGAAATCAGGCGCACCGGGCTTGTAGGCTGGGTGCGACCAGGGGGTATATTGCGCAAGGCCGCGGTCAGCAGGGTCGGGGTCAATACCCACCATAAGCGGCAAGCATGCTGGGTCGAGCCTGCCTTCGGCAACCAGGCGATCAACACGGCGCAGCACGCGCGTCCCATCGAGAACCACAAGCGCACCGGGTGCAGGGGTGCCACCGCTCGGGCGCGCCACAACGCAGGAAACACCCGCAATAACCTCATGCGTAATCGCAAAGGACGATATTCCTTCACGCTCGTCTTCATTGTCCAAAACTGGCATATCTACCAGCGCTCCTTTTCAAGTCTAGCAATCCGCTTCACTTCTATAGCAAGGCATGATTCGATTCGGTCGCGCGCTTTCAGATGAGCCAACGCCCCAGCCCGCAGTAAAGCGCAGCGACGATTCATCGCTTTGCTCGAACCTCTTCAAATCAAGCGATTCCTCAAGTACACAGCCGCCCTCTTTCCTCTGGTCAGCGCCTCTCAATCCCACAATCGCTCCTCTTCCGCTCAGCCGACACCCCACAATCCCACACGTCCTCATCAGCCGTCGTCCCTCAGCCCTGCAGCCGAGCCCTGCTCGACGTCCCTGCGAGCCTCGCTCGGCGAGCAGCCGTAGTGCCGCTTGAACAGGCGGCTGAAGTACAGGGGGTCGTCGTAACCGACGGCATGGGCCACGTCCTTCACGCGCATGTCGGTCTGCAGCAGGCGCATTGCTTGCTCAAGGCGCAGCGAGATGAGCAGATTCATGGGACGCACGCGATGGGCCCGCGCAAAACAATACGAGAAGCGTTGCGCCCCCATGCCGTAGCGGGCAGCAAGATCATCCAGGCATATCGGCTCGGCAAAGTGCGTCTCGATGTATGCGCGGGCCCGCGCCATGCGTTCGTCGGTCCTCGTGCGAGGCGAGGGGTCGAACATCGTGCGCAAAAGATTGGTGGCTCCCACAATCTGATTGAGACGGCTGTCGAGCGTCGCGGCCGCATTGAGCGCCTCGAGGGCCTCGACACGCGCCATGAGCTCGTCATAGTTAGCAGGCGCGAAATCAAAGGGGCGCATCATCCAGTGCTGAGGGTCGCCCGTATCGTCGCAATTTGCCTCGTAGTACACGTTGATATGCTCAAACGGCTCGTCGCCCACGGCCTCAAACAGCAAGTCTTCGTGCGGACAGCCGTGCAGGATAACCCCACGGCGGCCCTCCAGGCACTCCCCGCCCAACACGAAGCGCGCTCGGCCCCGCACGGAGAAGATCATCGCCGAGTGGATGGTGGAGTAACGGGCGCACTCACCTGGAAACTTGACCTGGCGGCTGACCGCGAACACGCTGAAGGGCCGCTGGGCGTAGGCGCGCCGCAGCTCCAGTGCCGATGGGTGTGCATTCATGAGTAAGCCTTTCATAACAAAGAATCGTAGTTGATGAGTTCAGTTTATGGTAGACATCTGATTTGTCCATGTTTTAAAGAGTATGCTATGTTCAACTTTCATAAGTTAGATAAAGATTCCTTTGTCACATCGAGGCGCACCTGCCGATGGATTCCGCCGGAATGCCCACGCAGACCGCGCCCGCCACTACGAAAGGATGGACTACATGGATCGCCTTTGCATGAACCGCCGCCAGTTTGCCGCAGCCGCCGGCCTGGCCCTCGCCCTGCCCGTTTTCGCAGGCGTCGCCTCACGCAACGCCTGGGCCGATGACGCCAAGCCCGCCGAGAAGTCGGGCGCAACCACCGAAGCCCCTGCTAAGCAGGCAACTTCCGCCGAGCCCTACGTTCCCACCGCAACCACCTACCCGCTCACCATCTCCCTTGTGGACGGCGACGGCACGGAGTTCGAGCAGACTTTCGAGGCCGCCCCGACCACGGCCGTCACCCTGACCGACTCGATGGCCGAGATCATGTGCCTGCTCGGCCTTGCCGATCGCGTCGTGGGCACCGTGACGCCCGAGGCGACGATGCCCGAGACCGTGGCCGACGCCTACGCGCAGATTCCCCAGCTCGGCGACAAGAAGACACTCTCGCGCGAGACGATTGTGGGCGTGGGCCCCGAGGTCGTCATGGGCCGCGCCATGACGTTCAACAAGGACGGTCAGACGAGCGCCGCCGACTACAACGAGATGGGCATCAACGTCTACATCCAGCCTGCCACCTCGGCAAAGATGAACCCCACGCTGCAGGGCATCGTGGACGATATCAAGAACGTCGCCAAGGTCTTCGACGCCCAGGAAGCTGCATCCGACCTGGTAAACGACCTGCAAGATCGCCTTGCTACCATTGAATCCCGTGTTGCCGAGGCAGCCGCCGCAGCCGAGGCTGCACAGAGCGTGCTCATCATGACGAACTTCAAGGAGGGCACGTTCGGCACCTTCGGAGGCAAGACCGGCGCCAGCCTGCAGTTCAACATGATCGAGGCTATGGGTGCCACCATGGCATCCACCGAGAGTGCCTCAGGCCTCACCTACGAGAACCTCGTCGCCTTCAACCCCGACGTCATTCTCTACATCACGGCGAACCGCAATGCCGAGACCGATCCGCTCGTACTCGACACCATCTATGGTGAGCCTTCCGTGCAGGAGGTCCCCGCCGTCGCCAACAAGAAGATCGTCGAGATTCCTTACGCCGAGTTCATGGACGCATCCCCGCGCGTGTTCGACTCGGCCGAGAAGATCCTCGACGTCCTGTACCCGCAGGCCTAAGGGGAACCCATGCTGAGGCGCAGCGGCCCGTTCCGGGCATTCATCTGTGTGCTCGTGTGCGGGCTGCTCGCCAGCATGGTCGCGACGTCATGCATGGGGGCAATCGACGTCTCGCTTCCAGACGCACTCGCCATTCTGACAAACCACCTGTTCGGTACGCCCCTGCCCGATGACGGACACATCGGTGTGTCCACGGACAACATCATCTGGCGCCTGCGTTTCCCGCGCATCCTGCTGGGTGCCGCCGTGGGAGCCGGCCTTGCGCTGGCGGGCGTCGTCATGCAGGCTAGCGTGCAAAACACCCTGGCAGAGCCCTACATCCTGGGCATTTCCTCAGGTGCCAGCTTCGGCGCCACGCTCGCCATTATGTGCGGTGCCGGGTCGATCGCCCTCATAGACGGCGTGGGCTCGGTCTCGCTCTTCTCGTTTCTAGGCTCGATTGTGGCCACTGTGGCGGTGCTCCTTCTCGCCTCGGCTGGTGGCAAGATGACCACGAGCAAACTCGTTTTGTCCGGCATGATACTGAACGCCCTGTTCACAGCCTTGTCCAACTTCATCATCACCGTGGCGGCCGATGCACAGGGTATGCTCGACCTCAAGTTCTGGACGATGGGGTCGCTCACGCGAGCCGGCTGGGACAACGTGTGGCTCGTGCTGGGCGTGGTGCTGGCTGGCACGGTCTTCTTCCTCACGCAGTTTCGTTCACTTAACATCTTGCTCATGGGAGACGAGGCCGCCACGACGCTCGGCCTGAACACGGCGCGTCGACGCTGGGTCTACCTGGTCGTATCCGCCCTGCTTGTGGGGTGCATGGTGTCCGCCGTGGGCACCATCGGCTTCGTAGGCCTCATGATTCCGCACATCGCCCGCTCGCTTGTGGGCTCAGACCACCGACGCCTCATCCCGGCCGCCGTGCTCATCGGCGCGGTCTTCATGCTGTGGGCCGACGCGGCCGCGCGCACGCTCATCGTCAACTCCGAGGTGCCCATCGGCATCCTGACCGCACTCATCGGCGCCCCGTTCTTCGTCTACATCATGGTGGCGCGCAATTACAGCTTCAAAGGCAACTGAGGGGGAGCCGTCATGCAACTCGAGGTGCGCAACCTTTCGGTGGCCATCCACCGCAAGCCAATCGTTTTCGACGTGTCACTCACCGTGGGCGACGGCGAGTTCGTGGGCATGCTCGGCCCCAACGGCTGCGGCAAGTCCACAACGTTGCGAGCAATATACCGTCTGAACAGGAAATACTCTGGCCAGATTCTGTGGGATAGCCAAGATGAACGCACGATTGCCCAAAAGGAGTTCGCACGTCGGGTGGCCGTGGTGAGCCAGTTCAACGACATCGCCTTCGACTTCACCGTGCGCGAGGTGGTGCTCATGGGCCGCGCGCCCCACATGGGCATGCTCTCCCGCGAGACGGATTCCGACCAAGAGATCGTCGCGCAATCGCTCGACATGGTAGACATGGCTCACTTTGCCGACCGCTCGTTCGCATCGCTGTCGGGCGGCGAGAAGCAGCGCGTCATCCTGGCACGCGCCCTGGCGCAAAAGCCCGAGTTCCTCATCCTGGACGAACCGACGAACCACCTGGACATCAAGCACCAACTGCAGACGCTCGCCATTGCCCGTGACCTGGGCGTAAGCTGCCTGGCCGCCCTGCACGACCTCGCCATGGCAAGCCGATTCGTCGACCGCGTGTGCCTCATGAAGGCAGGATCCGTGGTGGCCGCAGGTCCGGTGGAGGACGTCGTGACGTCCGAGCGCATCCACGAGGTGTACGACGTCGAGGCCCGCGTGACTCCGGCAGGCCCTGCAGGCGACGACTGGGACGGCGGCCTCACCGTGGCGTACCGCTATCCCCAACGGGTGCGCTAGGACGCAACCAGACGATATGACCCGAACCCAACGTAACCGCGGGCGGTTCTGGAAAAGGGGCCTCCAGCGGCCTACGATGTCTCTCACCACAAAAACGGCGGCGGGAGGAAAGCGCTGATTGACCACGGCTGGTTTCATCGAGCACCTTTTCTACCTTTCTACCTGCGCTGTTTCCATAGCGAAATACCGAAGAGCCCACATACTCATCGTTTCCCAACGGTACGGTCGTGTCTCCAATACGGCAGGCCTCCTTCGCCTTGCCGCACGACACCTGGCTGCCTCCCGGAAGAAACCGCCGCCCCCGGCCTCCGGCCCTTCCAAAAAGCGCGTACGTTTGCGTTTTAATTCACGACCCCAAAGTAGCCGACATTCGAGCAAGGCATCTACCTGGTATGATGCTAAAGGCTTCCGCCCGAGTTCTCTACCTGTGCGATTTAAAACGCAAACGTACGCCATTTTTTGTCGCACGCTAGCCCACCGACCCGAAATCGGCCCCTTCTCGCTCCTCGTACACCCCACCTCCACACGTTTGGGGGATATAATGCGCCGTCTGTACACCGAAGCCGCGCGCAGGCACGCGACGCATAGCGCAAGGGAGCACGCAACCATGACCAAGACCCGCAAGCAGACGAAGATCGCCCTGCTCACCGGTTACCTCGGAGCCGGCAAGACCACGCTTCTCAACCACATCCTCCAAAACGAGGAGGGCATCCGCGCCGCTGTCATCGTCAACGACATCGGCGAGGTCAACGTGGACGCCTCGCTCATCCAGAAAGGTGGGCTCACCCAGGTAGACGGCGACCTCATCCCCATGACGAACGGGTGCCTCTGCTGCACGCTCTCCGACGACCTCACCCGCCAGCTCGGCCAGATCGCCGACTCGGGCGACTTCGACTACATCATCATCGAGGCGTCGGGCATCTGCGAGCCCATCCCGATTGCCTACACCATCTCGAACTTCTGCGACGAGAGCCGCTGCGGCGGGCACGCGCCGCTGGCCCTGGACAACATCATCGCCGTGGTGGACTGCGCACGCATGTATGACGAGTTCCACGGCGGGCGCGACCTGCTGGCCGACGACATCGACGAGGACGACATCGAGAGCCTGCTCATCCAGCAGATCGAGTTTTGCACCACGCTCGTGCTCAACAAGTGCGACAAGGTGACGCCCGAGCAGATCGCCGAGCTCAAGGCCATCGTGCGCAGCCTGCAGAAGGACGCGAAAATCGTCGAGGCCACGCAGTCCAACGTGCCGCTCAGCGAGATCATGAACACCGGGCGCTTCGATTTCGAGCACGCCTACGACTCGGCGGCCTGGATCGACGCCATGGAGCACCCCGAGGAGCACGACGACCCCGAGGTGCTCGAGTACGGCATCGAGACGTTCGTGTACGAGCGCCGCAAGCCGTTCGACGCCGACAAGTTCAACGAGCTCGCCCACGCCTGGCCCGCAAGCGTCATCCGCACGAAGGGCATGCTGTGGGCTGCCATCAACCCCGACATGTGCTACCTCTTTGAGCAGGCAGGCAAGCAGATGAGCCTTTCCCCCAACGGTTACTTCGTGGCGAGCGCGCCGGCTGAGGAGCGCTCCCAGATCCTGCTGGAGAACCCCAAGATGCTCGACGACTGGGACCCCGTCTGCGGCGACCGCATGACCAAGCTCTGCTTCATCGGTCGCAACATGAACCGCGCCTCCATCGAGGCGAGCCTCGACTCCTGCCTCACCGACTGGGCGCCGCAGGAGTAAGCGCGCCGACCTGACTAGGCAAGCACGACAACCAACAGACCCCGCGCGCCCGTCCCTCAACCGGTGGGCGCGCGGGGTTTTGCTTGCACCACAAACCGGCAAACATGAAAAGCTTCCCATTTCTCGGACTTTACTTCCGCTGCACACGAGACGAGAGGCGGTTCGGACTCCGGCGGGCGCGCGGGGCTTCTGGCCGGTCTCTGCTCAAACCCTGGTAAGGCGCCGAAACTACCGTCAACACAAGCATGCGACTGATTTGCGCAGGTCCCAGGGCACGCCGCCACGCGTCTATGGACCGTGCCAGGCCGCGACTACGCTCCCCTAGCATGCGAGGCGCCACGCAGGTAGGCCACCAGGTCGGCAATCATGGGCGCCTTGGAAGAGTCGCGTCGATACGTGATGCAACTTCCCATTGAGGCGGCCCCGCTGGGTCGTCAGAGCTCTCCACATCGGGCGCATGGGATGAGCAGTGACGGTCTTCCGGCATGCGTGCAGCGTTGCGGGGGTGTGGGCGCGGCGCCGTGTGAGAATGTGCTCGCTTATCTGCCGGTTTTCGCTTGAGATGGAGGGCAGACTTTGCGATTCCTGCAAGTCCGCTCTCGAGCGTCGCAAAAACCGGGGGCTTTGCGTCGGTGGTGCTCGCGCTACAATGAGCGCGTTGGATGTGCAGCAACATACCGGGCATGAGGATGCTTGGAGGGCCGCGTGTCACCAGAGGCGAGGGAGGGGACCGTCGTTGCAAGCGAATAACGAAGCGCGCCCGGCCGGGGTCTGCCCGGTCTCGCTGTTCTGCGCGGCGGGACTCGCCGTGGCAATCGTGCTGTACGGGCTTGCCGTGTGGTCGCCCGGCACGATGTTCTCTTTCGCCCGCTCCGAGGTGTTTGTGCAGGCAGGAACCCTTGCTTCGGTTGCCAATGCGCTCAGCCTTATCGCCTTGGGGATACGCGGCGCAATCGCTGCTTTGCCGCGCGCATCATCCAGAAAGCGCGCGACAGCATGCGCGCCACTCCCTTTCGCGGCGCTTCTCATAGCGTGCGCACTCACCTGGTGCGCATCGTTTGCCCTCGAAAACACGCAGGCAGATGCCTGGTTTACTCTTGCGCTCTTCGTTGCCTCATGTCTTTCGGGCATCTGCCTGGCAGTTGCGTTTGTCTTCTGGCTTGAGCGCCTCAAAGACCTGCCCGCGCGTCAAGTGCATATCGCTCTCGTCTCGGCGGCGGCCCTTTCGGCTGTCCTCAACCTTCCCAGTGGCATCGCCCCCGAGCCTGTTCTGCGGGGACTCGTTGTCGCACTGTTCGCCGCGCAGGCCGCCCTTGCGCTCGCTGCCTCGCAAGCACCCAACCCCTTCGCCCGCAAGCGCAAGGACCATCACGCGAGCGCCGCGGCCGCGGCGGCTCTCAATCCTCAGGCATGCCCCACAACGGTCGTGGCCATCGCAATCGAAGAGACTCCCACCCAGGAAGCCCCCGAGGCGGCCGCGTCCACGCCCTCAACCGCCACCCAACCCTCCCCCGATCTGCGCGGCGCCTTCGGCGACCTCGCCGCCGTGCTGGCGGCCGCCGTCGTGCTGACCTTTGTGGCGCCGCTCGTAAACACCGTGCTCATGGTCGACGTCCTCGAGCTGTCCGCGCGCTTCATCATGAGCGCGACAATGAACCTCGCGACAGCCGCGCTGCTCGCTGTGGTATGGCTCGTTTGCAAGCGCACCCCCTCGGTCCTCGCGGTGCTGTTGGGTTTCACCGCCGTGCTCTTCGTTTCCATCCTGGTCGCTTCCGCCCTGGGACCAGGCGCAAACCTCGTGGCTCTGGCCTTGGGCTCCGCCGGCTTCTTCCTTGTGATCTACCTCGTCATGGAAGCCGGAGTCACAACCGCGCAGGAACGGCACCTGGCCATCGAAGCCACGTATGGCACCGTGGCCGGCATCGTGATGCTTGCCCGCGTGCTGGCCGACATGCTCTCGGCAAACCTGCTGAACGCCGACATCGCCGGCGAATCCAAGATGCTCGTTGCAACCTTCTTGCTCGTGTACCTGCTCACCTGCGCCGCCTTCGCCCTCTATAACGCCCTCGCGCGGCGCAAGCGGCGGATTGCCCCGGAAGGTGTCGCCGCACCCGAAGCGCAAACTCCCGTCACCGCCGATACCTCGACAGTCCAACAAGGCCCCGCCAGATCACCTGCCGAGCTTGTGAGCGACGCGCACAACCTTTCGCAGCGCGAGCGAGAAGTGCTCGTGCTCATCATGCGCGGCCGCAACGTGCCCGCCATCGCCGAGGAACTGGTGCTCTCGCGCAACACCGTACAGACCCACGTGCGCCATATCTATGAGCAGCTCGGCGTCCACTCCCGCCAGGAGCTTGTTGCCTACGTTGAAGCCTTCTCCAGCCAATCCGCCGAAGAACAAGCAATCTAGCTGCACTTTTCTCAACCTCACTGAATTTCAGTGAAGCGTTTCACACCCACCTGCACCACTATGGACGCCATGGGAAGGGCCCAGGGAGGGCCTTTCGCAGGCCGGGCGCCCGCCGCTGATGCCGATTGCGCCCGGCTCGCATCCACCAAGGGAGAGGATGGGATACACATGAAGCAAGACATCTCACGCAGGAGCTTCTTCAAGGCTGCCGGCACCGCCGCGGCTGCCGCCGGTGCACTCAGCGTCACCGGCGCAGCGCTGGCCGATCAAGCCGCGCCCGCCGCTGGGGCCGACGCGCCCGCAGAGGCCGCAGCCCAGGACAAGACTGCCGTCTATCAGACGCTCGCCCAGCTCAACCCCGACGACACGAGCGACTGGCGCTCCAACTCCATCGAGGACTTCACCAAGACGACGCTCTTCTCGCCCTGGCACCTCGGCAAGCTCGAGCTCAGCCACCGTATGGTGAAGTCGGCCGCCGGCTCGCTCTACCTGCCCGACGTCACCGACGAGCGCATCATCGACGAGTACGTCGAGTTCATCAAGGGCGGCTGCGACTTCGTGTGGGTCGAGGACTACGCGAGCCTTATGCCCCACTACCCGGCTTCTTACAAGGTGCGTGACGCGAGCAACGCCATCCTCGACCAGGTAGCTGCCGCCGTCCACGAGGCGGGCGGCATGTGCGGCTACCAGCTGAGCCTCATGGGTGCCTCCTTCAGCGGATTCGACGCCACCACGGCGCCCGAGTTCGCCTGCGCCGAGGCCGATGACCTCACGCTCGACGAGGTCAAGCAGGTGCAGCAGGACTTCATCGACGTCGCCGTCATGCTCAAGGACGCCGGCTTCGACGCCGTCGAGCTCAACGCCGCCGGCAACAACATCGGCCAGGCGTTCATGTCGCGCAACCGCAACCACCGCGAGGACGAGTACGGCCCGCAGAGCTTTGAGAACCGCGCGCGCTTCGTGTGCGAGATCATCCAGGGCATCAAGAGCGCCTGCGGCGAGGACTTCCCCGTGCAGATCCTCATCAACGGCATCGAGGCCAACGACGTGAACCTGGGCCAGGACGAGGGCTTCACGACCGTCGAGGAGAACGTCGAGCTGTGCAAGCAGTTCGAGGCGGCCGGCGCCGACTCGCTGCACGTGCGCATCGGGCCTTACGGCTACCACCCCTGCGAGTTCGCCGGCGACCTGTACTTCTCTGGCTACGGCATCAACGGCAACACCCGCTACGCCACGCAGTTCGACTTCGACCGTCACTGGGAGGGTCTGCTCGACGGCTCGCACTCTGGCTGCGGCCTCATGCTTGAGGTTGCCGCGAAGATCAAGGCGGCCGTGAGCATCCCCGTGGGCTCGGTCACCTACATGGACCCGGCCCATGCCCCGGACTTCTTTGAGAAGGCCCTGCAGGACGGCAAGGTCGACTTCTACAACATGACCCGCCCGCTCTACGCCGACCCCGACTACATCAACAAGCTGCGCGAGGGCAAGGTCGACGAGATCCGCCCGTGCAACCGCTGCCTGCACTGCCACTTCGACTTCGACGAGCAGGGCACCTTCTACGAGCACTGCCGCGTCAACGCCACGCGCATGCGCGCCTTCACGCCCGCCATGCCCGACGGCCCCGCCCTGCCCGCGCTTGACGGCGAGCCCAAGAACGTCATGGTCGTGGGCGGCGGCGCAGCCGGCATGGAGGCCGCACGCATCGCGGCCCTGCGCGGCCACAGCGTCACGCTCTACGAGAAGCAGGGCTACCTGGGCGGCAAGCTGCCCTTTGCCGCTGCGGTCAAGGGCCAGCACGAGAACATCGCCGACCTCAACGCCTACCTGCAGCGCCAGCAGGAGGTTTGCGGCGTGACCGTCGTCACCGGCCAGGAGGTCGACGCCGACTTCGTGCGCGCCCAGGCCCCCGATGTGCTGATCGAGGCAACCGGCGGTGTTGTCGTTCCCACCGGCCTTGCCGCGAGCGGCTCGACCAACGTGGTGCCCATCGAGGACATCCTCACCGCCGAAATCGGCAACGAGGTCACCATCGTGGGCTACAGCGCCCCGGCCGTGGACGCCGCGTTCTACCTCATCGCCCAGGGCAAGCACGTCACCATCGTCATGGACCAGCCCTCCGCCGTGCTTGACAAGGGTCAGTCGGCCCACGTCAAGGAGGTCGTGCTCCCGATGCTCTACGTCAAGGGCACCCGCGTGTGGGCCAACGCGACCGTGACCAACGTGGGCGAGGGTGAGATCACCATCAACGGCGACACCGGCTGTGACATCACCATCGCCTGCGACACCGTGATCGAGGCCTGCGAGCTTGCGGCCAACACCACGCTCGCCGATGCGCTGGGTGCCGAGATGACGGTCGTCACCGTGGGCGACGCCCTCGTCGACCCCGCCAAGCCCCACAACATCGCCGAGGCCATCGCCACCGGCAACCTGGCCGCCCGCGCAATCTAGCGCTCGCCGACCAAGCAAGCACGACACCCAACAAGCCCCGCGCGTCCGTCGTTCAATCGGCGGGCGCGCGGGGCTTTATGTTGCCCGGCCCCATTCTTGCAAACCTGCCCTGCAAGATTTCCTGAATCTTGCAAAGCTATCCTGCAAGATTTATAGTTTCTTGCAAAGCTACTTTGCA
>ERZ1034980.1651-NODE-1651-length-13036-cov-4.624066_pt1 | contig 13036 bp, 10 predicted proteins | sample MGYA00520622_ERZ1034980 | MGnify/ENA primary metagenome ERZ1034980 (study PRJEB33766, sample SAMN09781791) | gut metagenome | biome: gut microbiome | host: Homo sapiens | place: Madagascar | study: EMG produced TPA metagenomics assembly of the PRJNA485056 data... | reverse complement strand
GCAATGCCTGTGGGACAGCGCCTCACGCTTAGCGGCGCCAACCGCAACTACACGGCGCGCGCCATGTACTCTTACAACTCCGGCCTCAACAACAACGGTTGGGCGTGGTCGCCAGCCCTGACTTACCGATGGGCAAACCGCGGCTACGTGGAAGGCATGTTCTACAACTCGCTGAGCTATTTCCTCGGGTTGGAAAAGGTGTTCTCCAACCGCCACTCGCTGTCGCTTGTCACGTGGGGCAACCCCACTGAGCGTGCCACGCAGAGCGCGTCGACCGACGAGATGTATTGGCTCGCAAACAACTACAACTACAACCCCAACTGGGGATACCAAGACGGCAAGAAGCGAAACTCACGCGTGGTCAACGACTTCGCGCCGGCGGCCTTGTTGACCTGGGACTTCAAAATCGACGACAACACCAAGCTGACCACGTCGCTGCTGGGCAAGTATGCCATGTACAGCAGCACACGCCTCAACTACAACAACGCCACCAACCCCGCGCCAGACTATTATAGCCTCATGCCAAGCTATTTCTATAATGTATGGGACAAGGACGACAGCGACACCAACACGCCGTCGGCCCTCGATTCTTGGCAGGCCGCCGTCGACTTCTTCAGGTCGTCGAAGGCCAACAGGCAAATCAACTGGGACAAGCTTTATTATTCCAACAAGATGGCATCGGCACAGGGCGCTGACGCCATGTATTACCAGCAGGCTTACCACGACGACCAGCTCGCCTTCAGCCTTTCATCGTCGCTCCACAAGGACTTCTCGTCAAGCAGCTCGCTCAACGTCGGCGTGAACCTCAGCACCAACAAGGGCATGCACTATCAGACCATGGAAGACCTGATGGGAGCAACCTCTTTCCACAACTCCAACTATTATGTCATCGGCACCTACACCGAGACTGCCCCGGAGGCGTTCTACGACCTCAACGACGGCAGCACGCCAAAGCTCGTGAAGGAAGGCGACCGCTTCGGCTACGACTACAACGTCTTCGTGAACCGCGCGCAGGCATGGACGGGATACGAGCTTAGCCTCGACCGCGCAAAGCTGTTCGTAAGCGGACGCATTGGCGGCACGTCGTTGCAGCGCGAGGGAAAGATGCGCAACGGTCTCGCGGCCAACAACTCGTATGGCAAGAGCGAGAAGGCTTACTTCCTCGACGGAGGCGGCAAGGCCGGCATCAGCATCAACGCCGGACGTGGCAACACCATCTACCTCGGTGGCGGATATGAGTGGAAGGCGCCAACGGCCAACGTGGCGTTCGCCTCTCCGCAAATCAACAACGACTTCGTGAAAGACCTCTCTACCGAGAAGATATTGTCGGCCGAGGTGGGCTATCAATACCAGACAAGCTGGCTGCACGCCAACATCCAGGGCTACTACTCTCGCCTTCAGGATGTCACGGAATACAGCATGTTCTACTATGACAACGCCAACTCGTTCTCTTACGTGTCGCTTTCGGGCATCAACAAGCATTACTATGGCGTGGAGCTCGGCCTTGACTTCAAGGTGACGTCCGCGTTCAGCATCAAGACCCTTGCCACTGTCAGCGAGGCCAAGTATGCCAACAACGCCAACGTGCGCTACATGCTATCCGACGACGGCAAATACTACGATGACATCGTGGTCAACAAGAACATGCGCGAGGGCGGAACGCCGCTGTCGGCCTACTCCATCGACCTGTCTTACAACACCAACGGCTGGTATCTCGACCTTATCGGCAACTACTACGACCGCATATACCTTTATTATACTCCTGTCAGCCGTTACTACTCCAACCTCCCTATCGCAAAGGACGAGAACGGCAACACCATCGTAGACGAGGACAACAAGCCCATGCGCGACCTCTCAAAGGTTCCGTCGCAGGCCAAGGGCAAGGGTGGCTTCATGCTCGACGCATCAATCGGCAAGAGTATATACATCGGCAAGCACCAGATGTCTATCAACCTCACGCTCACCAACATTCTCAACAATCGCAAGATCGTGACCGGTGGCATGGAGCAGAACCGCCAGTCGTACGACGACAGCGGAGAGGCCATTAGAACCTACAACTTCATCAACAACCCGAAGAAGTTCTATGTGAACGGCATCAACGGCATGCTCAACATAACATATAAACTCTAAACAAAGGTGAGAACCATGAAGAACACAATTAATATAAAGACGACATACCTCCTGATCTTTGCCTTGGCGTGCACGCTTTTCTCATCGTGCATGAACGGCGACTGGGACGAGCCCGACTTCAATGGCGCAGCGCCTTATGGCAACAACAGCCTGACGGAGCAAAACGTCATCACCATAGCTGAGCTCATAAAGAAATACCCTAACGTATTCGCGTCGACCGACCAAAACAAGCAGATAGACGAGGACATCATGATAAAGGGCCGTATCACTGGCAACGACGTGGGCGGCAACATCTATAAGCAGGTGACGCTGCAAGACAACACCGCGGCCATTATCATCGCCATAAACGAGGGCGGCTTGAACGGATACCTTGCCGAGGGCAGCGAGATTCTCGTAGATCTCAAGGGGCTCTACATCGGCGGCTACCGCAAGCAGCCAGAGATAGGCGCGCCCTACAACGGCACCAGCATAGGCCGCATGCAGAAAGACATCTGGGCGAAGCACTTCAAGATCGTTGGCTCGCCAGACGCTTCCGTGATTCAGCCCATCGACTTCAACACCATCAAGGACACCAAGCTCATGGATGCCAACTGCGGCAAGCTCGTCACGCTGAAAGACGTCACGTTCAAGGAGGCCGACGGCAAGGCGACATTCACCACGGGAACCGCACAGGGCAACGCCGTGAACCAAGAGCTTGACGGCTATGGCTCGAAAGTGGTCGTCAGGACCAGCACCTACGCCGACTTCGCGGCCATGACCTTGCCGTACGACAGCGAGGCAAAGAAGAAGCTCAAATGCGACATCACGGGCATCGCCACGCGCTACAACTCCACTTGGCAAATCCTCATACGCAAGACCAGCGACATCGTGGTGAAGCAATAAGGCCACGCGTGCCATTGGGCAACCAACAATAAACACACAAACACTCACACGAATAAACACAAGAATAAATATGAAAGCGATTTTTAAACTAGCATTTGCCTTCGCTGCCCTTCTTTCGTTCGCGGCATGCTCCGACGTGCCCATGCCTTACGAGCAGCCTGGAGATAACCCCAAAGGCGACGAGCCATCAACCGAGACCGTGGCAAAGGGAACCGGCACGCAGGCCGACCCTTACAACGTGACCGCAGCCCTGAAGGTCATAAACGCTCTTGCCGCTGGCGAGGAGACACCTACCGCCATCTACGTGAAGGGCGCGGTTAAGCAGATTAAGCAAATAGAGACCGAGCAGTATGGCAACGCCAACTACTATATCACCGACGACGGCAACAACGAGATTTACATCTTCCAAAGCTATTACCTCGGCAACCGCAAGTTCACCGCCAGCGACAAGCTGGAGGTTGGCGACACCGTGGTGGTCTATGGCAAGTTCACCAACTACATGGGCAACACCCCGGAGACCGTGGGCAAGGGCACAAGCTACATCTACAGCCTCAATGGCAAGACAGAGGGCGGCACCACACCCGACACGCCAGCTGAGGGCGAGGCCACTGGCGACGGAACCAAGGACCACCCCTACAACAGCGTGGCAGCCAACAAATACACATCTTCTCTCGCTTCAGGCGTGGAGTCAGACAAAGACATTTACATCAAGGGCAAGGTTGTTTCAGTGAAGGAGCAATACGGCACCCAGTTTGGCAACGCTACTTTCTACATCTCCGATGACGGCAAGCCCGACAACCAGTTCTACGTCTTCCGCGCGCTTTATTTGAATAATGAGAAATACGCTTCCGGCGCAACGCTGAACCCTGGCGACGAAGTCGTGGTATGTGGCAAGGTTACCAACTACATGGGTAACACCCCAGAGACCGTACAAGGCAAGGCCTACCTCGTTTCATTGAAGAGCAATGGCGGTGGAACTTCAGGTGGTGGCGACACAGGCGACACCAATGCTGCCAACGGTGACTTTGAGAACTGGACAAGCGGCCAGCCAAACAATTGGAAGACCACGTCCACAGCAGGCAACGCCACGCTCAGCCAAAGCACCGACGCACACGGCGGGAAATATTCCGTCAAAGTGGCGGGAACAACTTCAGCCAACAAACGTCTCGGCTACAAGGAAATGACATTGAAGGCAGGCGAATACACCATGACGTTCTATGTAAAAGCCGCTACCTCAACAGGTGGATCTGTTCGCCCAGGTTATGTACCTGTTACCGATGGCAAAGTCGGCAACTATATCTATGGCGATTATGTCAACGACTTAACCAACACGACATGGACGAAGGTCACTTACAAGTTTACCATCGCCGAGGAAGGCACCTACAGCCTCGTCATAATGAACAGCAAGAAACCTGGCGGCAATGTCTTGATTGACGACTTCACACTGACACTTGGCTCAACGAGCGTGATTAAATAATAAATATTATTTTTGGCAATCCCATCATCAGCAAAAAAGATGATGGGATTTTTTATGTACGTGGCCCTTGATTCGAATGTACAATTGGTATTGCCGGTATTAACGTGCAAGGGCCGCACCCTTCCATGAAAACAGAATAAACCAAACAGAAAAATAAAATATCTTCCCAATTCCTTGGCAGATGTGAATATTCTTCGTAACTTTGCACACGATATAGCATTAGCACATTATTAACAAGTTACATAAAAGAACAAAATGAAAAAAGGTATTCATCCAGAAAACTATCGCCCCGTCGTGTTCAAGGACATGTCCAACGGCGATATGTTCCTTACAAAGTCTACATGCAAGACTACAGACACAGTAGAGTTTGAAGGCGAGACTTACCCAGTGGTCAAGGTAGAAATCTCAAGCAGCTCTCACCCATTCTACACGGGCAAGAGCAAGCTCGTCGACACAGCAGGTCGCGTGGACCGCTTCATGAACCGCTACGGCAAGCTGAAGAAGTAATACTTTATTCTACAAGCATAAAGACATTTGAAAATGCGGTCGGACGTAGTTGCATATGCGTCCGGCCGCATTTTCTGCTTATTAGGCAGAACCTGTTAATTTACATTCACCATGAAGAACCATTGGAAGTCGGCGGCATGGATGCTGCTCGTGTTAGCCTCACTCTTCACCGCATGCTCGGAGAGCGACAACCTGCCCAAGCCAAGCAAGGGAACCGAGACAGAGGCCAACGACAACGCCAACCCCACAAAGCAAAACAGCAACTACGCACGCCTTGAGTTCCCCCACGTCAAGACCGACGGCAACAACCTCGTAGTGGTGCACAGCACCACGGAGTATGGCGTGAACTTCTCCGTGGAATGGGATTGCGACAAGAAGGCGCAACGCTGGACGTGCTATGAAATGGACGCGAGAACCAGCACAAAGAACTGGAACCGCAAAAACTGGGACACGACATCATGGGGCGGTGACCCATTCCAGGAAGACAAGGACATACCGGAACAGTATCGCACGACACTTGACGACTACCGTGGCTCAGGCTATGACCGTGGGCACATCTGCCCATCGGCCGACAGGCTGAACTCCAAGGACGCCAACGAGCAGACTTTCTACCTCAGCAACATGCAGCCACAGGTCAACGGCTTCAACACGGGCGTCTGGGCCACAATGGAGAGCCGGCTCCGCACAGTCTGGAACACCTCAAAGTATCGCGACATGCTCTATGTTTGCAAGGGCGGCACGATAGACAAGAGCTCGCAAATAGCTGGTTACGCAAAGAACAAGCTCATCGTGCCAAAATATTTCTTCGCCGCGATACTCGCCGTCAAGGACGGACAATACAAGGCCATCGGACTGTGGTTTGAGCACAAGAAGAACAACGACAAGCACCTGTCAAACTACGTAGTGTCAATAGACGAACTGGAGAAGCTCACCGGCATCGACTTCTTCTGCAACCTCCCCGACAAGACGGAGAAGAAGGTGGAGTCGGCAACCAAAGCCGAGATGCTTATCGACTGGGGATTGTGAAATTATCCAACTCCGAAATAAATCTGAAAATCGTTTATCGTGGACGTCAAGCCACAGTTTGACGCGCACGGCGATTTTCAGATTTTTCGTTTATACCCCTACATACCGAGCCGTTACGGCTGTTCACCGGAACACGACGCAAGCGCCAATTGGCCTTAGCCGTGATATGCCACCGGCTTTTCATGGCAACAAATCTTTACATGTTCCGCCATGAGCATGACCTGATATAATTGCTCAAAAACTTCTTGGATAAACAAAATAAAATCAGTAACTTTGCCTTTCGTAAGAAAGTGTCAGTCTTCATGCGATTTACAAACAAGGACATCAATACATCATCAGCGGTTACGGGATTCGCCGCCGGCATCTTCGCGGCTATTTTCTACGGCACCAATCCCTTGGGCGCGTTGCCACTTTACGCTGACGGCATCACCTCTGGCAACGTCTTGTTTTATCGTTACGGCCTCTCCGTGGCCTTTTTTTTCCTATGGCTTATCATGCGTGGCGAATCGCTGAAAATAAAGCGTGGACACGCCATCAAGCTCGCCGTGCTCGGCATGATGTTCGCCATGTCGTCGCTGACGCTCTTCGAGAGTTTCCACTACATGAACGCCGGCATAGCCTCAACCATACTCTTTTCCTACCCCATCATGACGGCCCTCATCATGGTGATGTTCTACCATGAGCGCGTCAGTTGGCGCACGACCTTTGCCATAGTGCTTGCCATCTCCGGCATAGCTTTGCTTTACCGTGGCGGAGGCCCGGGAAGCGACACGCTGTCGTCTACAGGCGTGCTGCTTGTGCTGTTCTCTTCCCTGCTCTACGCCCTTTACATAGTCTACGTAAAGCAGTTCAAGGTAGAGGGCATGTCAAGCGTGAAGTTCACCGCGTGGGTCATCTTCTTCGGGTGGATATGCATCATGGCGTTCATGGCATTGAAGGGTGAGGCCCTGCAAGTGCTCCATGGCACTCAATGGATTTGGGGCATACAGCTGGCATTGCTGCCCACGGTGCTCAGTCTTTTCCTCATCAACGTGGCCATAAAGAGCATCGGATCCACGCCTACGGCGATAATGGGAGCCCTGGAGCCGCTCACCGCGGTGGTGATATCCTGCACGCTCTTCGGCGAGGAGTTCACCCTCCGCCTGGCAATAGGCATCATACTGATACTCTCGGCGGTAATGCTCGTCATCATAAAAAAGAAACAACACAACTAAGTAAATATTCTCCAGAGTCACATGACATATCATTACGATTTCCTCATCATCGGCGGTGGCGTAGCCGGTATGAGCTTTGCACTCAAAGTAGCCAATGCCCATAAGGGTTCTGTCGCCATCATCTGCAAGACCACTCTCGACGAGGCCAACACCGCGAAGGCGCAGGGCGGCATAGCCTCGGTCACCAACCTCGCCGTGGACAACTTCGACAAGCACATCCACGACACCATGGTGGCTGGCGACTGGCTTTCCGACCCCAAGGCCGTTGAGCATGTGGTGCGCAACGCCCCCGACGCCATAAAGGATCTCGTGAAGTGGGGTGTCAACTTCGACAAGAAAGATGACGGATCGTTTGACCTGCATCGCGAGGGCGGACACTCTGAGTTCCGCATCCTGCACCACCAAGACGACACGGGCTTCGAGATTCAACGTGGCTTGATGGCAGCCGTCAAAAGCAACCCCGACATAACGGTGCTCGAAAACCACTTCGCCGTGGAGATAATCACCCAGCACCATCTCGGCCAGGAGGTGACACGCCGCACGCCCGACATCGAGTGCTATGGCGCTTATGTCATTAACCCAGAGACTCAGAAAGTGGACACGTATCTCTCTCGCGTCACCCTCATGGCAACAGGTGGCACGGGCGCGGTCTATGCCACGACGTCAAACCCGGAAATAGCCACGGGCGACGGCATAGCGATGGCTTATCGCGCCAAGGCCACGGTGAAAGACATGGAGTTCGTGCAGTTCCACCCCACCGTGCTCTACAACCCGGCGGAGACGCACCCTGCCTTCCTCATCACGGAGGCCATGCGCGGATATGGAGCTATACTCAAGTTGCCCGACGGAACGGAGTTCATGCAGAAATATGACCCGCGCCTGTCGCTCGCGCCACGCGACATCGTGGCACGCGCCATAGACCACGAGATGAAGATCCACGGTCTCGACCACGTGTGCCTCGACGTGACGATGAAAGACCCGGAGCAAACGAAAAAGCATTTCCCGCATATCTACGAGAAATGCCTGTCCATCGGCATCGACATCACCAAGCAGATGATACCGGTATGTCCGTCGGCCCACTACATGTGCGGCGGCATTAAGGTGGACCTCAACGCCGAGAGCTCCATACATCGCCTCTATGCCGTGGGCGAGTGCTCATGCACAGGCCTGCACGGCGGCAACCGACTGGCTTCCAACTCGCTCATCGAGGCTGTGGTCTACGCCAAGAGCGCTGCCGAGCACGCCATCGAGAACATAGACAACTACCATTTCGAGGAGGACGTGCCAGAGTGGAACGACTTCGGAACGCTCACCAATGAGGAGAAGGTGCTCATCACGCAGGATGAGAAAGAGGTGGGACAGGTGATGTCTACCTACGTGGGCATCGTGCGCTCCAACCTCCGCTTGAAGCGTGCGTGGACCCGCCTCGACATGCTCTACGAGGAGACTGAGGACCTCTTCCGCCGCGTCAAGCCAACACGCGACATCTGTGAGCTCCGCAACATGATAAACGTGGGCTATCTCATCACGCGCCAGGCCATAGAGCGACACGAGAGCCGCGGACTGCACTACAACATAGACTACCCACGCACCGACAAGCCTACGGAAAAATAAACACATGCCAAGCAACCATGGAATCAATAGAATCTTTGAAAAATAAAATTAAAGAATTAGCCAATTCGCGCCACGCCCTCATCCTCGCCCATTACTACACACGTCCTGAGATACAAGAGGTCGCCGACTTCATTGGCGACTCGCTTGCCTTGGCGCGCAAGGCCGCAGATACCGACGCTCCCGTGCTGGTGATGTGCGGCGTGCATTTCATGGCAGAGACATGCAAACTGCTCTCGCCAAACAAGATTGTGCTTGAGCCAGACCCATCAGCCGGCTGCTCGCTGGCCGACAGCTGCAAGGCCAACGACCTTGCACAATACAAGAAAGAGCATCCCGGATACAAGGTAATAAGCTATGTCAACACCACGGCGGCGGTGAAGGCCCTGTCCGACTGTTGCGTCACCTCTGGCAATGCCGTGAAGGTCATCAACAGTCTGCCCAAGGACGAGAAACTGATTTTCGGTCCCGACTACAACCTCGGCAACTACATCAACTCCATCTCCGGTCGCCAGATGCTACTCTGGAACGGCGGTTGCCACGTGCACGAGAAGTTCTCCGTCAACGCCATACTCGCCTTGAAGAAGCAATATCCCGACGCCATCGTCATGGCGCACCTTGAGTGCAAGGCTCCCGTGCTCGCCTTGGCCGACGTGAAAGGCTCCACGGCGAGCATGCTCACCTACGCCAAGGCTCACCCAGAGCAGAAACAGTTTATCGTGGCTACCGAGGCCGGCATACTGTTCGAGCTGAGCAAGCAGTGCCCCGACCAAGAGTTCATACCCGTGCCTCCAGAGGTCACGGAGGGCGAGAACGGCATTGGCGCCACGAAAGCCGAGGGCGGCATACCCGCGTCGTGCGCTTGCAACGAATGCGAGTTCATGAAGCTCAACACCTTGGAGAAAATCATCAAATGCCTGGAAACGCTCCAGCCGCAAGTGACAATCCCTGAGGACATAGCCCGCGAGGCGGTAAAGCCAATAGAGAAAATGCTGAGCCTCTCCTGATAAAATCACCTTAACCCGACATTAAAACATCATTCACATGAACTACAAGCAAACAGAAAAAGAACTTACCGACCGTCTTATCGACCTATCATTTGCCGAGGACATTGGCGACGGCGACCACACCACCCTATGCTGCATCCCCGCCGACGCCATGGGCGAGAGCGAACTGATGATAAAGGAAGAGGGCATCTTCGCCGGCGAGCGCGCTGCCAAGGAAGTGTTCAGCCGCTTCGACCCTGACCTGAAAGTGACCATGCACATGCACGACGGCGACCACGTGCGCCCAGGCGACATCGTGCTCTCGGTAAGCGGACGCGAGCAGAGCCTCCTCACCACCGAGCGCCTCATGCTCAACATCTGCCAGCGCATGAGCGGCATAGCCACCATGGCCCACCGCTACCAGCAGGCTCTCATCGACGCGGGCACTAAGACGCGCGTCCTCGACACGCGCAAGACCACGCCGGGCATGCGCATGCTGGAGAAAGAGGCCGTGCGCATCGGAGGCGGAATGAACCACCGCATAGGTCTCTTCGACATGATCCTGCTCAAGGACAATCACATCGACTTCTGCGGTGGCGTGCACAACGCCATAACCCGCGCGCGCCAATATTGCAAGGACAAGGGCCTCGACTTGAAGATAGAATGCGAGGTGCGCGACTTCGCAGAGCTTAACGAAGCCCTGAAGGACCTGCCCGACCGCATCATGTTCGACAATTTCACGCCTGCCGACACGGTAAAGGCCGTGGAACTCGTACACGCCGCCAAGAACGCCGACGGAACGCCGGCCCACATAGAGACGGAATCGTCGGGTGGCATCACCTTCGACACCATGATTCCGTATGCCAAGGCCGGAGTGGACTTCATCTCCTTTGGCGCGCTGACCCACAGCGTCAAGGCCCTCGACATGAGCCTCAAGGCAAAGGGGTCGTCGAAGCTCTCCATGTAAGCTTACTCGCGAAACTATTGAAATGAATTAATACCGCAAATGAGAAGACTATACCATTCGATAAGGCCCGTGCTTGCCCTGGCCCTCTGCGCGCTGATTTCGGCATGCGGAGGCAAGGAGGGCAAGAAAGACGTGAAGAAAAAAGAGAAGCACGTGGCGATGACCGTGGACACGGCTCTCCAGTCACGCCTCAAGGCTTTTTGCGCCCAACCTCGCGTAAAGGGCAAGTTCGGGCTTTACGTCTACGACCTCACCGCCGACAAACCTGTCACCGCCGAGAACATTGACCACGCGCAGCCAGTGGCATCATGCACGAAGGTGCTCGCCGGTGTAGCCGCGCTCAACAAGCTTGGCGCCAACTATTCGTACCGCACCACGCTATATACCAGGGGCAACATCGTGAAAGACACGCTGCGGGGCGACATAATGCTCATGGCTGGCCTTGACCCTTTGCTCAAGGCTGAAGACATGAGGATGTTCGCGCGCCATCTGCGCCGGATGGGTGTCAGACAAGTGGATGGCAAGTGCTTCCTGAACCTCAAGCTCAAGGAAAAGGTCAAGGCAGAGCAACACTGGTTTCCTTGGGATCTCTCCTTTTCTAAATATGGCATCCTATTCAAGGGCCCCGACGCCGTGGAGAAAGCCTTAAAGACCGCGCTCAACGCTTCTGGCATAAAGATAAAAGACGGTTTCGAGCACGTCGCGCCAGAGAGAGACAACGCCAACAAGTGGAGAGGTCGCTTTCGCGTGATTTGTCCGGTTAGTGCCGTCACGAAGTTCATGTGGAAGAACTCCAGCAACACCAAGGCCACAAGCCTACTCTACACATTGGGCAACGCCGTCAAGCCAAACAACAATGGCTCGGCCGACGCTCTCGCCTCAGCTGGCGTGGGATACATCAGGGCGTTCATGCGCGACTCTCTGCACCTCACCGACACGGCGCTGGTCGTTCACGACGGTTGCGGCCTCTGCACCAATAACCACTTGTCGCCAAAGAGCCTCGTAGCCGTGCTCAAGTTTGGCTATCACCACAAGCCCATCCACGAGCAGCTCATGCGCAACCTCTCCATCTCAGGCGTCGACGGCACGCTGCACAGACTGCTTTACGACCCAAGGCTGAAGGGGCAAATACATGGCAAGACGGGCACGTTGTCGCATCCTTACGGCATATCGTCGCTCGCCGGCTACTGCAAGGGGGCCAACGGCCATGACCTGTGCTTCGCCTTCCTCAACTCGGAGATGTCGGTCCTCGACGCGCACGTGCTGCAGCGCAAGCTGTGCCTCGTGCTTGTGGGCGAACAAAAAGCTAAATGAGGAATTAGCGTAAAACAACTGAGATTACACATGAAAAAGATTTCAGCAAAACATATTTTATCATCAAAGCTTCCTGAGCAATTGCAAGACGTGCCCGCGTTGCTCGACGCCGAGGGCGTGGCGTTCACGGCTATCGACACCAACAACTGGGCGGCCGACTTTCCCTACACGCCCAAGGTGGAGTTTCGCATTGCCCACACGGGGCAAAGCATAGTGCTCAACTACCGTGTGACGGAAGACTCGGTGAGGGCCGTGGCAGCCGACGATGGCAACGTGTGGGAAGACTCGTGCTGCGAGTTTTTCTCCGTTCCTGCTGGCGACGACCTTTACTACAACATAGAATGCAACTGCGCGGGCCACATGCTCATCGGCTGTGGGCCGGAACGCGAGAATCGCGAGCGTGCCACGCAGCAGGTGCTCGACACCGTAAGGCGTTGGTCGTCGTTGGGGTGCCAACCTTTCGAAGAAAAAGACGCGCCGGCTGTATGGCAACTGGTGCTTGTGGTTCCGGTATCAGCTTTCTACAATCACCACATTACCGACCTCTCGGGCAAGACCATCCGTGCCAACTTCTACAAGTGTGGCGACAAGCTCCGCAAGGTCCACTTCCTGTCGTGGAACCCAATCGACGTGCCAAGCCCTGACTTCCATTGCCCTAAATTCTTCGGAGAAGTAGAGTTCGAGCGTTGACTTCAAGGAAGCAGGACGTGGAAACCGCATTGACGGCAATATGCGCCAACGTCGAAATGTAAAGTATTATTACCAAAATTTAACACTTGGAAGCAGGTGCTTTTAGAGCGGAAAAACGGCTTCAAGGTGCCCCTTTGCAGCATCGCGAGCCCGTTTTTGGCCAAAACCTTTTGCCGTTACGGTGCAATCGCATCGCCGTTACACCGTAACGGCAACGCGATTGCACCGTAAC
>ERZ1034980.1650-NODE-1650-length-13037-cov-3.692266_pt1 | contig 13037 bp, 9 predicted proteins | sample MGYA00520622_ERZ1034980 | MGnify/ENA primary metagenome ERZ1034980 (study PRJEB33766, sample SAMN09781791) | gut metagenome | biome: gut microbiome | host: Homo sapiens | place: Madagascar | study: EMG produced TPA metagenomics assembly of the PRJNA485056 data... | reverse complement strand
GTGTATACATCATCCACCACAAGTACAGAAAAACCCGTGATCTTTTCGGTTACCCGATATGCATTTTTCAGGTTCTGACGCCTCTGTATGGCATTGAGTTTTTTCTGAGATCTTGTGCTTCGTATCTTCTTTACCAGATGCTCATTCCATGGGATCCCTGTAAGATCACTGAGCCTTTCTGCCAGATACGCTGCCTGGTTAAAGCCTCTCATCCTTTTTTTTCTGGGATGCAGAGGAACGGGAACGATCAGATCAGGCTTCCACCGTTCCAGATATTTTTTTCCGAAGACGCTCATTGCCTTTGCATAAAAATCCCCATATTCCCGACATCCGTAATACTTAAATCGTACCAGAGACTGTCTCCAGACCTCTCCGTACCAGAAAATACTTCTGCCCTCCGTAAAATGATGAGCACCCTTGCGGCAGTCTTCACAGTATTCTTCTTCCATTTTTACCGGTCTTCCGCATTTCATACACCGGGGACCGGATATAGGTCTGACCTTTCCGGAACACTCCGGACAGATCAGCCGATCTTTTTCTTTCAGTATCTGATGACACAGCGGGCATTTTTTCGGGTAAAGCATGGCAAGTAAAAAATCTGCTGTTTTTTTCAAGAAAGTCCTTTCTCCCCGATGGCGCTCTCTTTCTGTTCAGATTCATCCAGCTCCCGGATCCGTCTGTCCAGAGAGCTGTATCTCTGCTGCTGTTTTTCATTGCGGATCATCTCCGCAAAAGTGGTCTCGCTGCCTACTACGGTAACACATTTTCTGGCTCTGGTCACTGCTGTATACAGAAGATTCCGATTCATCAGCATCCTTGGTCCGGAAAGGATCGGAAGGATCACTGCCGGATATTCTGAGCCCTGGGACTTATGTATGGTCACTGCATAGGCGAGTTCCAGTTCCTCAAGCTGTTTGAAGGAATATTCTGCCTGTCTGCCATCCTCAAATTCCACGGTGGCCGTTTCCGCAAATTCATTGATCTCCGTCATAATACCGGTATCTCCGTTAAACACGCCCACGCCTTTATCCACAGGAATCTTGTATCGTCCAAGGATTTCCCACTCCAGCTGGTAATTGTTCTTCACCTGCATCACCTTATCCCCTTCACGGAAAAGACGCTGTCCGATCTCTTTCTCCTTTTTCTTTTCATCCGGCGGGTTCAAATATCTCTGAAGGATCTGGTTCAGCCGCTCCACACCTAAAAGTCCCTTACGCATAGGAGTAAGCACCTGAATCTCATAAGGCTTTGCATCTACATAACGCGGAAGCTTCTCCTGGATCAGTGCGATCACCACACGGATAATGATGTCCGCGTCATATCTTTTCAGAAAAAAGAAATCCCGGCTCTTGTTATTGATGGTCACCTGCTCGCCCCGATTGATCTTATGGGCATTCACCACAATATCACTTTCAGATGCCTGGCGGAAAATCTTTTTCAACTCTACTACCGAAAAACAGCCGCTGCGGATAATATCCCTCAGAACATTTCCCGGGCCTACACTGGGAAGCTGATTTTCATCACCTACCAGGATCAGCCTGGTCCCTGCTGTCACTGCAAGAAGCAATGAATGCATCAGTGCGATATCTACCATGGACATCTCATCAATGATGATCACATCCGCTTCCAGCGGATTCTCCGAATTCCTGTCAAAATGAACTGCACGGCCTTCCTGCTCTTCCTCCGGCATCCCGTTCAGTTCCAGAAGTCTGTGGATCGTCTGAGCCTCGTATCCGGTAGCCTCTGTCATTCGCTTGGCTGCACGGCCGGTAGGGGCTGCAAGTCGCAGCTCAGCGCCTTCCTCTTCAAAATAACGGATAATAGCATTGATCGTTGTAGTCTTTCCGGTTCCCGGCCCTCCGGTCAGAATGAACAGACCATGACTGGCAGCTGCCGCCACTGCCTGTTTCTGCATTTCATCTAACCGGGTTCCTGTCTCCTTCTCGATCCTGTTGATCCGTTTCTCCACCATTCCCTCATCTTCCGGGCAGAGAATGTTCAGCTCACAGAGCATTCTGGCTGAATTCAGCTCAAGATAATAATATCGTGTGGGATAGACAACTGCACCTTCTTCTGTCTCTTTCAGGATCAGTTTCCGGTCTACTATCATGTCCATGAGATGTTTTTCCATGTAGGAGGAATCTACTCCCAAAAGTCCTGATGCCCTGGAAAAAAGTTCCTCCTTTGGAAGATAGATATGGCCTTCTCCTGAAGCCTGTAGGAGAGTATACAGCATTCCGCTTCTTATCCTGTAATCTGAATCTGTATGGATCCCGATCCGGGAAGCGATCTCATCTGCGATACGGAATCCCACACCACTGATATCCTCTGCAAGGCGATACGGATTCTCCTGCAGGACTCCATATACAGTCTGTCCGTATTTCTGATAGATCTTTGCGCCGAGATTCAGCGATATCCCGTATTTCTGGAGAAAGATCATAGCGCGGCGCATATCTGCTTTCTCCGTCATCTGTTCTGCGATCTCCATGGCCTTTTTTTCGCTGATTCCCTTGATCTCAGCCAACCGCTCCGGTTCTTCCTCCACAATACGCATGGTATCATCGCCGAAACGACGTACGATCCTGGCTGCCAGTGCCGCACCGATCCCTTTGATCGCGCCGGAACCCAGATAACGTTCCATGGCCAGTGCATCCTCCGGCATTTTTTCTACGTAGGAGGATATCTGAAACTGTTTACCATACACCGGATGTGTTGTATAATTTCCGGAAGCTTCAATGGCAGCCCCCTGGGTGATCGCAGGAAATGTTCCCACACAGGTCAGTTCCTGTTCCTCTTCCATCCCTTTCAGTACCATGACCGTATATCCATTATCTTCATTCCGGAAGATCACATGATCTATATATCCTGTAACTGTCTCACTCATTTTCTTCTCCATCTGTAAACCTCTGATAACAGCAAAAGGCACTGCAGCTGCAGCGCCTTATCTGTATGAGTTTCCTGCGGCAGTCTCTTCTCTGCTCCTGTGCCGTCCAGACGACCCATAACGGTTTACATCCTTGACATGATTTCCGCATATTTTCCTGTTCCTGCAGCCACTACAAGCATTGCATCCTGTACAGTCAGTGTGCTGACTCCTGTTTTCTGCTCGATCAATGTATCCATTCCATGCAGCATGGCACCTCCACCTGTAAGAACGATTCCTCTGTCCATGATATCTGCCGCCAGCTCTGGTGGTGTTTTTTCAAGAACACCATGTACAGTCTCCACGATCTGCCCGGTCGTTTCCCGCAAAGCGGTCCGGATCTCCTCAGAAGTCAGTGTTGCCACCTTTGGAAGTCCTGTGATGATATTTCTGCCCTTGACCTCCATCGTTCGAAGATCCGCTTCTTCACTGGCTGTTCCGATCTTGATCTTGATATTCTCCGCTGCATCCTCCCCGATAAAGAGACTATGCTTCTCACGTACATAATTCATGATCGCATGATCAAAATTATCTCCTGCAACCTTCACAGAAGCGGAAACAACCACTCCCCCTACCGATATGACCGCAACATCCGTAGTCCCTGCACCGATATCCACGATCAGATTACCAAATGGCTTGGTGATATCTACACCTGCACCGATAGCAGCAGCGATAGGCTCGTCCACAAGAAAAACTTCCCTGGCTCCTGACTGATAGGCAGCTTCCTCAATTGCTTTACGCTCAATCTCCGTGATCCCGCTCGGAACACTGATGCTGACTCTCGGTTTCCGGAACGCTCTTCGTCCCATAGCCTGTGAAATAAAATATTTCAGCATCTTTTCCATTACATTATAATCTACGATCACACCTCTTCGGATCGGCCAGATCACTTCCATATTGGAAGTCATATGGCTTGCCATCTGTCTGGCTTCCTCACCGATCGCTCTGATCTTCTCTGTATCTTTATCATAAACAACCACAGAGGGCTCTCTTAAAACGATCCCCTTGCCTGTGGAAAACACCAGACTGTTTCTGGTTCCCAGATCGATTCCAATATCCTTTGCCGGCATAAATCCTCCCGCCTGCGTCATACTCATTCGTATGCTGACGCATTTCTGACTTATTCTGTTCCGGTCTGTGCCGAAACGTTCCCGCACTTCATTATATACAAAACCACAGAAATTGAAAAGAACTTTTACCGGTTATTTCTGTTCCAGATATTTTTTCACATATTTGCCGGTGTAGGAAACCGGATTCTCTGCTACTTCCTCCGGAGTTCCTCTGGCAATTACCGTTCCGCCTCTGTCACCGCCTTCCGGTCCGATATCAATAATATGATCTGCCGTCTTGATCACATCCAGATTGTGCTCAATGACCACAACGGTGTTTCCTCCTTCAGACAGACGGCGCAGGATCTCGATCAGCTTGTGAACATCCGCAAAGTGCAGTCCTGTGGTAGGCTCATCCAGGATATAGATCGTCTTTCCGGTACTGCGCTTGCTGAGTTCTGTAGCAAGCTTGATCCGCTGTGCTTCTCCTCCGGAAAGAGTAGTGGAGGGCTGCCCCAGACGGATATAGGAAAGCCCTACATCATACAGAGTCTCGATCTTTCTCCGGATCGACGGTACATTTTCAAAAAATGTCAGTGCTTCTTCCACAGTCATATTCAATACATCATAAATGCTCTTGCCCTTATACTTCACTTCCAGAGTCTCACGATTGTAGCGTTTGCCCTTGCAGACTTCGCAGGGCACATATACATCCGGAAGAAAATGCATCTCGATCTTGATGATTCCGTCACCGCTGCAGGCCTCGCACCGTCCGCCCTTGACATTAAAACTGAAACGGCCCTTCTTGTAGCCCTTTGCCTTGGCATCTGCGGTGGCTGCAAAAAGATCACGAATCTGGTCAAAAACCCCGGTATATGTGGCAGGATTGGAACGGGGAGTTCTTCCAATCGGGGACTGGTCGATATTGATCACCTTATCCAGCTGATCGATACCCAGGATGTCATCATGTTTCCCGGGGATCACTCTGGCACGGTTCAGGTCTCTGGCAAGTCTCTTGTACAAGATCTCATTGATCAGAGAGCTCTTACCGGAGCCGGAAACACCTGTGATACAGGTCATCACTCCCAAAGGAATATCTACGTCGATATGCTTCAGGTTGTTCTCTGCCGCACCCTTTATATGAAGAAATCCGATTGGTTCCTTCCTCACTTCCGGTACCGGGATCTTCAGCCTTCCGCTTAAATAAGCTCCTGTCACAGACTCCTCATTTTTCATCAGATCCTCAGCTGTCCCCATTGCGACCAGTTGTCCACCATGTTCTCCGGCTCCGGGGCCAATATCGATGACACAGTCTGCCGCACGCATGGTATCTTCATCGTGCTCCACCACAATCAGACTGTTTCCAAGATCACGGAGACGCATCAGTGCCCCCAGAAGCTTGTCATTATCTCTCTGGTGAAGCCCGATACTCGGCTCATCCAGGATATATGCAACCCCCACAAGCCCGGATCCGATCTGTGTGGCAAGACGGATTCTCTGAGCCTCTCCGCCGGAAAGGGTTCCGGTAGCTCTTCCAAGTGAAAGATACTCCAGACCAACCTCTGCCAGAAATCCAACTCTGGCACGGATTTCCTTCAGGATCTGCCTTCCAATAAGCTCCTGCTGCTTTGAAAGCTTCAGATTGCAGAGAAAACCCTGCAGCTTCTGTACCGGCATATTGGTCACTTCATAAATATTCTTATCCGCCACAGTCACTGCCAGTGACTCTTTCTTCAGCCTCTGTCCCTTACATGTGGTGCACGGAGTAATCTGCATAAAGCTCTCGTATTCCTGCTTCATGGCCTCAGAACCGGTTTCACGGTATCTCTGCTCCACATTGCGGATCAGTCCCGGGAACGCCACATCGTAAACACCTTCTCCCCGCTGTCCTTTATAATAAACCTTCACAGAATGACCGCCGGTACCATGGATGAGGATATCCTGAACCTTTTTCGGATACTCGCAGAAAGGCGTATCCAGAGAAAATTCATATTCCCTTGCCAGGGCATCCAGAATCGCTCTGGAAAAGCTTCCCTGCGTGGTACAGGACTGCCACCCGAGAACAGCAATAGCCCCTTCATTGATACTCAGTTTCTTATCCGGGATCATCAGATCGATATCAAATTCCATCTTATATCCAAGCCCCAGACACTGCGGGCAGGCACCAAATGGATTATTAAAGGAAAAACTCCTGGGTTCGATCTCATCAATGCTGATGCCACAATCCGGGCAGGAAAAACTCTGGCTGAAATTCAGAAGCTTCCCGTCCATAGTGTCTACTACCAGCAGACCATCCGCCAGATCCAGTACGGTTTCAATGGAATCGGAAAGACGCTTCTCTATTCCCGGTTTCACAATAAGTCGATCCACAACGATCTCAATGTTATGTTTGATATTCTTATCCAGCTTGATCTCCTCAGAAAGCTCATAGAGATTTCCGTCGATCTGCACTCTCACATATCCGCTTCTTCTGGCCTGATCCAGAAGTTTGACATGGGTTCCCTTGCGGCCCCGTACTACCGGTGCAAGAAGCTGGATCTTCTGGCGTTCCGGAAGCGTCATGATCTGATCCACCATCTGATCTACCGTCTGTTTGCGGATTTCCCTTCCACATTTGGGACAGTGCGGGATTCCCACACGGGCATACAGAAGTCGGAAATAATCATAGATTTCTGTTACCGTACCCACTGTAGAACGGGGATTCCGGTTCGTTGACTTCTGATCAATGGAGATTGCCGGCGGAAGGCCCTCGATACTCTCCACATCCGGTTTCTCCATCTGTCCCAGGAACTGCCTCGCATAGGAAGAAAGTGACTCCATATAACGTCTCTGTCCCTCTGCATAAATGGTATCAAATGCAAGAGATGACTTACCGGAGCCGCTGAGTCCGGTAAGTACCACAAACTGGTCTCTGGGAATATCGACGCTGAGATTCTTAAGATTATTCTCATTGGCTCCGCGTATCCTGATAAAACGCTTCTTATCGTTTGCTTCTGCTGACATGAAACCTCCTACTCTGTCCGGTCATACAAAAATATTCCGGTATTCTTCTCAACAGCAGAATCTACCTCTCTTATTCTGCTGTAAAACTTCTGATTTTTTATCAGTATACTGCCAGAACATCCGTTCGTCAAGGTGGAAAAATCGACAAATTTTTCTACAGCAGAAAATCCGCCATCACTCCATTGCTCACATGGATCCCCTTTCTTGAAAGATATATCCTGTCTCCTTTTTGTTCCAGCATTCCGATCTCCAGATGCTTTTTCAGGACCTCTCCATAAACGTTTTCCATATTTTTTCCGAAATATTTCGCAAACTCTTCCATTGAAACGCCCTCTGTCATCCGAAGCCCCAAGAACATAAACTCAGCCATCTCATCTGCCTCCGTAAGGCTCTCCATATTCTGGCGGATCTTATCCGGAAACGCACTGTTTCCAATATATTCCTTCATATCCGCAGTATTGGAAAAACGCATATGATCCAGAAGTGAAGACGCCCCAAGTCCCAGCCCCAGATAATCGATTCTCTGCCAGTATCCCTTATTATGGCGGCATTCCCGTCCGCCTTTTGCATAATTGGAGATCTCGTACTGATGAAACCCATATTCCTCCAGGATCCCTGCCGTATTCTCATACATACGGTACTCCGTATCCTCATCCGGTAATTTCAGCTTTTTCTCTCCGAAAGGAGTGCCTTCCTCAATGATCAGACTGTAGGCGGAAATATGTTCCGGCGAAATCCCTGCCACCGTGCGGAGATTTTTTTCCCAGTCTGCATAGGTCTGTTCCGGAATGGCACTCATCAGATCGATATTGATATTGGAAAAGCCTGCATCCCTTGCCATAAAAAAGCTCTCCTGAAACTCTTCCCACGTATGGATCCTTCCAAGGATCTTTAATTCCCGGTTCTGCGGGGACTGAAGCCCCAGACTCAGCCGGTTGATCCCGTGTTCCAGATATATCTGAAGTTTTTCTTTATATAAAGTCCCCGGATTTGCTTCGATGGTGATCTCAGCATCCGGGGCCATAAAAAACTTATTTCTGATCTGATCCACTATCTCTCCCACAAGAGACGGATCCGGCACGGAAGGTGTTCCTCCGCCGATAAAAACTGTGGTGATCTCCCTGTCCGAAAAATCCGGAACAGCAGCGATCTCCCTTTCCAGAGCCTGGAAATATTCACGCTGCCTCTCTTTTCCTGCAGGTCCGGAAAGGAAATCACAGTAATCGCATTTTTTTACACAAAACGGAATATGGATATAGAGCTCCAGCGGTTTTTTCGCCTCATTCTCCATCCATGGCTCCTTCCTCTCCACCGGCATCTGTTGTATCAGTATCTTCACCGGAGGCTGCAGCTTCACCGGCAGTATCCGTGCTTCCATCCGAAGCAGCCGGTGTCGGTGTCACGCCATCTATCCCCAGGGCCTCGCTGCCGTTTTCTGCCAGGTACTCATTGACCATTGTCAGATTTCCATTGCTCGTCACTGCATCCGGATCTACGGTTTTCGGATCAGGAGTGGCAGTCGGTTCCGGCGCTGTGCTGATTTTGATCACACTTTCCTCTTCTGCATTTTTCTTCTTTGAACCACATCCGGTAAGCAGAGCTCCTGTCATAGTCAGAAGTCCTGCTGCCAGAAACAGTTTTTTTATATTTTTTTTCAAAAAGTCATCTCCTATTTATCGTCCAGCTTCAGGACACTCATAAATGCCTTCTGCGGGATCTCCACGTTACCTACCTGACGCATACGTTTCTTACCTTCCTTCTGTTTCTCCAGAAGCTTCTTCTTACGGGAGATATCTCCACCGTAACACTTGGCAAGTACGTCTTTACGCATGGCTCTTACCGTCTCTCTGGCAATGACCTTGCTTCCGATAGCTGCCTGGATCGGAATCTCAAAGAGCTGTCTCGGGATCTCGTCTTTCAGCTTCTCACACATCTTTCTTCCGCGCTCGTAAGCAGTATCTGCATGCACGATAAAGGAAAGAGCATCCACTTCTTCTTTATTCACAAGGATATCCAGCTTCACAAGCTCACTTCTCTCATATCCGTCCAGTTCGTAATCCAGGGATGCATAACCTCTGGAACGTGATTTCAGTGCATCAAAGAAATCATAGATGATCTCATTCAGCGGCAGTCTGTATTTCAGGAGTGCACGGGTTTCTTCCATATATTCCATACCTTCATACTGACCACGTCTCTCCTGGCAGAGATCCATGATCGCACCAATGAACTCTGTGGTTACCATGATCTCTGCCTTCACCATGGGCTCTTCCATGTATTCGATCTCTGAAGGATCCGGAAGGTTGGTGGGATTGGTCAGCTCGATGATCTCACCATTGGTTTTATAGACCTTATAGATAACACTCGGTGCTGTAGTTACAAGATCCAGGTTATACTCTCTCTCCAGACGCTCCTGAATGATCTCAAGATGAAGAAGTCCCAGGAAGCCGCAGCGGAAACCAAATCCAAGAGCGACCGATGTCTCCGGTTCATAATAAAGGGAAGCATCGTTGAGCTGAAGCTTCTCCAGTGCGTCACGGAGATCGCCGTACTTGGCACCATCTGCCGGATAAAGGCCACAATAAACCATAGGGTTTACCTTCTTATATCCCGGAAGCGCCTCTGCACAGGGGTTGTCCGCATCCGTTACCGTATCACCCACGCGGGTATCACGGACATTCTTGATGCTGGCTGTGATATATCCAACCATGCCTGCTGTCAGCTCGTCACATGGGATAAACTGACCCGCTCCAAAATATCCAACCTCCACAACCTCCGTGGTGAATCCGGTCGCCATCATATGGATCCTCGTGCCCTTTTTCACACGTCCGTCCTTCACTCTGCAAAATACGATAACGCCCTTATAAGGGTCATAAACAGAGTCAAAGATCAGAGCCTTCAGCGGTGCATCCACATCCCCCGCCGGCGCCGGGACCTTATTGACGATCTGCTCCAGGACCTGGTCTACATTCAGTCCTGTTTTTGCGGAGATCTGCGGTGCATCCTGCGCCTCAATTCCGATCACATCCTCGATCTCATTGATAACACGCTCCGGATCCGCACTTGGAAGGTCGATCTTGTTGATCACCGGAACCACATCCAGATCATGGTCCAGTGCCATATATACATTGGCAAGTGTCTGAGCTTCGATTCCCTGTGCTGCATCCACAACAAGGATCGCTCCGTCACAGGCAGCAAGGCTTCGTGAAACCTCATAGTTAAAGTCCACATGTCCCGGGGTATCGATCAGGTTAAAAATATACTCATTTCCGTCCTTGGCTTTGTATACAATACGAACTGCCTGGGATTTGATGGTGATCCCTCGTTCTCTCTCAAGGTCCATGTTATCCAGAACCTGGGCCTGCATTTCCCTCTCGGTAAGAAGTCCCGTCATCTCGATGATACGGTCCGCAAGTGTTGACTTGCCATGGTCAATATGTGCAATGATACAAAAATTCCGAATTTTACTCTGGTCTATCATTCAGGAAGTCCTCCTTAAATTTCTCTCGTATAAAGCGTTCAGAACGCATATTTTTCCATACTGCTCTTTATCATACCATATTTCAGTCTTCTTTGTCACTGCCTTTCAGAACTCTGTTTAAGATATCTGCAAAAGGTTCCATGGCATTTCGAACTTCCTCCACGGTATTTGTCTGCGCTCCGGCCTCCAGAAGCAGCGCACGTGGCTTAAGATGCAGATTATAGCGAAGACCTGCCAGATAGATTCCCCGGTAAAGATCGGGGTAATACTGTGCCGCCTGATATTCCAGCTGAAAGGAAAATGCCAGATTCTCTTCTATGTAAGGATTGGGCAGATAACTCACTGCCCCCTGACTGACTGTATAGCTTAATCCATTATAAAAAAGCAGCTGAGCAGTAGGTTTTCCATTCACCTGAGTTACCAGATGCCGGTCATCCGGCACACCATCTCTGTGAAGGTCGATCACAACTTCAATGGTGGGGTTTTCCTCCAGCACTTTTTCTATGGAGGCCCTGGCATAATCATAAGCCTTGCTCCTGTCCAGTGTTCCTCCCATCATATCAAAGGGATCTGTTATATGAATGACCTGGTACCCGTATGTTTTTTCCAGAAGTTCAGTAAGATGATCTCCCACTCCTACGATGGTGTCCTCAGTCTGTCCTTCTCTTGAATCTGCAAAAGCCTCCTGGGAATGGGTATGATAGATCAGGATCTGGGGTACCGATGAATCCTTTTTAACGGACAGATCCTCCTTCAGAAAACGGGGCGCACTGATCTGCTGTGCATTCGTCTCCGTATTGGAATCCAATATAAAAAACTGATTCATCACATAGTCAAAATCTGCCAGTTTCGCCTGAGACAAATCAATCTGCGGATGTGGCAGTGCCACTGTCTCCTGTTCCTTCGCGGTATTTTCACCGGATCGGTTCTCCTCTGACGCCGGAGTCTCCTGTTCTGCAACTTTCTGTCCTGTGTCCCCCGACTCCGTAACTTCCGGCTCTGCATTTTCCTTACCGGTCTCCTTTTCACTTTTTTTGCCGTCAGAAGATTTTTTCTCTGCCTCTTCCGCTTCTTTCTTTTGAATTTCTTTTTTCTTTTGAAGCTCTTCTTTCTTCTGAAGTTCTTCTTTCTTCTCCACCTCTTCCGCCTCGGCCATCAGCAGCGTCTCCTGCTCTTTTCGGTTCTCTGCTTCCACTTCTTTACCCAGATGCTCTGCGTTTTTTTCCTGCAAAAGCATCTCTGTTTCCCTGTCTCTGCCATTTTCCTTCTGCAGAGCTTTCTTTTCCAGAAAGCAATACAGCGGCAGCTGTCTGTAGATCTCACCATGCCTGAAAAAATCTCCCGGAAGGACAGCCACCACACACAGGAAGATCAGGCTCAAAACCACGCAGAAAGCCCTCTGGATATTCGTCACCCACGATCACCTCTTATGGTATTTTATGACCTGTCCTCTTCGATTAGACTATCGGAAAAAGCCAGATTCAGTCCCTCGGAAATGGTAAAGCTTAAATACCGTACCGTTTCATCCACATCCTTTGGTGTTACAAACATGGTGTAAAGCTTCGGCGAGATCATTTCTTCCAGAAACTCCTTCTGCTCATCTTCCTCCAGCGCCTCCAGAAGCTCCGCCATGGAATCATGGACAATAGTAGCCGCATCCACCACAGTCGGAACACCGATCCCGATCACACGGACCGAAAGATTTTCTTCATTCAGGCCTTCCCTGTGATTCCCCACGCCGGAGCCCGGACTGATCCCGGTATCCGTGATCTGGATCGTCCGGTTAAGTCTTGTCGTACTTCTGGCCGCCAGCGCATCTACGGCGATCACCAAATCCGGCTTTGTCTCAGAAACAACACCCCGAACAATTTCCAGGGTTTCCATTCCGGTCTGTGCCATCACACCCGGAACGATCCCGCTGATCTGGTGCATTTTCATATGTCCATTGCTCTTCAGCCCATATTCCCGAATCACATGCCTTGTCATGTGAAGATTGGAAACTGTACGAGGACCAAGGGAATCTGCAGTAATCTCCTGATTTCCAAGCCCTACCACCAGAATTGACAACTGACGTCCAAGATCGATCAGTTCCCTTAAATGATGTGCCACTTCTTCAGAAATCTCCCTGTGATAATCCTCATCCGGAACGGAAAGATCCGGTGCCTCAATGGTAATATAGGTGCCCTGTGGTTTTCCCATGGCCCTGGCTCCGTTTTCCGTTGTGATCCTTACAACTGTAGTACGCACCTCCTTTTCCTCATCGTATTTTTCCCTGATCTCTACTCCATGTACTTCTACATTTTCCTCCCGAAAGCGTTCCGTTGCTTCCAGTGCCAGGTCTGTTCTGATTCTGCTCCTTCCAGCCATACTCTCATCCTCTTTTTCTGTAAAATCAAAAAGACTTTTTCGCTGCTGCCTGCAGCTTTTCCGGTGTTTTCCCTTTTATTATTTCCCTTTTTCCCATAAATATGTATCATTTCCGCTTTTACACACAGCATCTGGTATTTTTCGCATATTTTTTTTGAATTTTTGCTAAAAACATCTTGACATTCCTGTGCACGTATAATAATATATATAAGCATGT
>ERZ1034980.1645-NODE-1645-length-13053-cov-4.567241_pt1 | contig 13053 bp, 1 predicted proteins | sample MGYA00520622_ERZ1034980 | MGnify/ENA primary metagenome ERZ1034980 (study PRJEB33766, sample SAMN09781791) | gut metagenome | biome: gut microbiome | host: Homo sapiens | place: Madagascar | study: EMG produced TPA metagenomics assembly of the PRJNA485056 data... | reverse complement strand
ATTTATATTTAGATATTAAAAATGTTGATTTTATGTTGTATGAAGGTAGCAAACAAGGACAATTGTCTGATGAGGAATATACTAAGTTAAGTAATATAGAGTATGCAGGTACATATTCAATTGATGAAAATGGTCGTGTTAGTATCACATTAACTGATGACTATATTGATTATATTGATGGAACTGGTGAGATGGTTACAGATGAAGACGGAAATAAACATTATAAATACAGCGGAAGTGATGGAACTTTAACTGGTACTCTGAATTTTTCCGGTGAATTAAGCCGGAAAAATGATGCCAGCGGTGATCAGACCATCAATATTGGTGGACAGGACATCATCATTCACTTCCAAGATAAGCAGGCTGGTGTAGCGAAAAATTATTGGGTAGATTCTTCCAAGGGCGAAATTGTATGGACGATTACTGTAAAGCCGAATGGGCTTTCTCTGAAAGATTATACTTTGGTAGATGATATGTTGCAAAATGCTTCTGGTGATGTTTCCATTAACCCATCCAGTGCAGCAACTTATCATACTGACACCAAACAAATAACCTTTGATGAAAATAATACTGACAATGTAACCATTACCTATCGCACGAAAATTGGAACAGAGGATTTGAAAAACAAGAGTGTGACGAATAAGGCAACTCTTCAAAAGGATGGAGAAAATCCAATTGAAGATTCCAAGACCGTTACTTTTGATAAAACACCTGTCAATGTTGCCAAAGACGGAAAAGCAGACTATGAAAAAGGCAAGTCCAGAGGTAATAAAATCGACTGGACGATTACCATTACAAGCGAATACGGCACATCTCTGAATGGCTATCGGATTCAGGATGCTAATTTGCCGGAAAGCGGTGTTACCATTTTACCAAGTGGCACGTTGACGAAAAATGGTGATGTTTGGGTATTAAGTGGCGTTCCAGATGGCACAAAAACAGTTACCTTAAATTATAGTGCAGATGCAATTGAGGGCGACAATCAAAACAGCGTTTCTATTCACTATCCAGACGGAAGTCCGACTGGTGGAGAAGCAAAAAAAACTGTGAACTATAAGAAAGAATCAGAAATGATTTCTGTCAATAAAAACGGTTCTTACAATCAGGATACCCACGAGATTACTTGGACGATTCAGGTAACGCCGGTAAATGGTTATTCCCTGAAAGATTATTATCTGGAAGATAGTCAGTTCCCGTCTTCAATAGACCAATTTACCGCATCTGGCTGCAATACTTCTGATTTTACCATCAGTGGGAATCGCTTAACATTTACAAGTGATATTAAACAGGCTGTTACATTGCAATACAAAACAAAAGTTTCTGTTCCGGATAATGATACCAATGCAGAAGTGACAACCGTTGTCACCAACAAAATCGAAGATAAATTTACGACAACAAAGGTTGTATCTGTTTCTGTAAAGTCCAGAAATACCATTGCAAAAACCGTTGTTGGTAATTCATATGAGAGTCTATCACAAAGCAATGCAATTTCGCAAAAGCTTTCTTGGAAAGTGGACATTACAAGAGATGGCAGCTTTGCCGGCTATATTTATCAGGATACCTTGACAGCTCCTACAAATGGAACACATACCATTACAGATGAACAATTGGCTGCTTTAAAAGTCCTTGCAAAAACGCAAGAATACGGAAACGCAACCGAATTGAAAAAAGATACAGATTATAAGATTGTCAAGGATGCAGATGGATTCCATATCGAATTTCTGTCTATGACAAAAGATTACAATTATATTTCTATCGAATACAGCACAACCGCTACGATTCCAGAATCTGCTGCTTATGGACAGTATACCTTTAACAACAAGGGCTCTTCTGACAAGGGCGGCGGTGAACCGAATCCGGGCGTTACCATTGAAAAGAAAAATCCAGTGCAGACGATTTCAATTCATGTAAGAAAAGATTGGGAGGATAATAACAATTCTGCCAATGATAGACCAACCAGCATTACTTTCAAGGTACAGTATCAGGAAAACAATGGCGAATGGAAAGCCCTGAAAAAATCTGGCGATACCTATCTGTTTGAAGGGGATGCGGACTATAGCAGTGCAAGCGTAGTAGAAGTTACGCTGAACGCTGAAAATAAGGCAAACTGGACAGATTACAGATGGGAAACCACGCTTTCCGGACTGCCATCCAGTGTCACAGTGAACGGGAATACGAAAACTTATCAGTATCGTGTTCAGGAAATCAAGTATAAAGGCAATCAGGCAATTGAAAACGGAGTTTTTTCCACTGAAAACGGTGTTTATCGGAATACCGGCGGCGGTTATAGTGCGGCAGTAGGAACAAATAACGGGGAAGCACTCGTTATCAACAAGTATTATCCAAATGTTTCTCTGCAACCGGTGAAATATTGGAAAGACGGCAACAATCAAGACATCACCAATTATAATGGCGATATTACAGAAATCACCGTTGTTCTGGTTAGCAAAGAAAGCGATGGAAAATTCTATCCGGTCAAGGATAGCAATGGAAAACCTCTGACTGCTAAGCTGGATGCAAGCAACGGCTGGGGCAAGAATCTGCCTGCCTGGAACGGGCTGTCCAGCGAAAAGAATTATCTCCTGATCGAAACAGCGGTTAAGCTGAAAGATGGGAAAACAAAAGACCTCTTTACTGTTGATGAAAATGGCACAGATTACAACAGTAAGGAAATGTCTTTTGCAGTAGGCGGAACGTATTATAAGGCAACTCTGCTCGGCAATTCTGTTCAGCCGACTGCGAACACAACAATTTCTGTCACCAATACCGTGTATGAAACCAAAAATATTACTGTTCAGGCAAAAAAAGAATGGAATCCATCCAAGCCGGATGGTGTTTCCGGCGTTGTCGTAGAATTGCAGCGAAAAGCCAGCAACTCGAATGACTGGACAGCATATCCGGAAAACGATACCACAAAATCACAGCAAACCTTGAATGATTCTAACAGCTGGCACGCAAGCTGGAGCAATCTGCCAAATCAAAACGTAGACAGTACTGGCAGAATCAGTTATACCTATCGGGTTGTAGAAGTTGGCTATGTCAAAGCGGATGAAAAAACCATTGTTCCACTTCAAAATGATAAGTTTGCTCTTGCAAATACAAATGGACTTTATAAAGCAACTTATCAGAATCAGGAATTGACAAAAGATGGAACTGTTGCGATTACCAATACTTATGAGTCGCTGAAATCCATTGAACTGACACCGGAAAAGAAGTGGGAGGGAGATATTGACTCTCAAACACAGAATCCTTTTGCGGAAAGACCGAAGAGTATTACTCTGCAATTGCAGCAAAAATTAGGAGAAAATGGAAGTTGGACTTCAATGGCAGGAAAAACCCTGACATTGACAAAGGATGATCAATATCAGTATGATAAGAGTACATGGAAATCCGATTCCAAGAAATTTGAAAATCTTCCGGAAAAGGTAATTCAAGTAAATGCAGATGGTTCTTATACCGAACAAAAATATTATTATCGGTTGGTGGAAATTAATTATACACCAGATGGAAGCGATACTGCGATTACCATTCCAGATGGAGATACTTCTTTTGATGTAACTGGAACAAAGGATAATCAGACTTTTAATGGAAGATATTCATTTAGTTCTGATGAGAACAGTGGATTTTCTGGCTCTCTCAAAATTACAAACACCTATAGAGAAGATATTGGCGTTAAGAAAAATATTGTGGTTGGAACATCCAGTTTTGAGGATCTCTCTATTCAAAAAGATGAATTGAGTCAATTTGAAAAAACAATCGGAACAGAAAAATACTATATATTCAATTATGTAGTAGACTTTTCCAGTAGCCAAGTAGATGCTGCAAGTCCAATTTCAGATATTCTTCCAGAAGGCTTTGAACTTTGTTGTGACGATTCAAAATGGGCTGGCGTACAATTGGCATGGGTGGACAATTCAACCATTAACCAATATACACCACTTACCGGAAATCCGGGAAATATTAGTAACCACTTCGATGGGTATTATGAGCAACCAGTTTTTGTATGGCCAACACACGGAATAAATTCTGCTAAGCCCACAACCTTAGAAAATATATGGGCAAATTGGGGGTCAAGTGAGTGGTATTATTATGACCGAACAAGTAATAGAGTGTATTTTAATAGGCCGGATTTGTGGGCAAAAATGTATATCTGCTATTCCATTAAAATTAAATGCGAAGATTTGGAAGCTAAGATTGCAAGCGGCAATTATGAAATTGTTAACCAAGTAATCAAGCATGAAAGATATGGAACAGAAACAGACAAGAAAGACTCTGCTTCTCTCATCATCAAAAACCAAACTCCAACCGACCTCATCACAAAAACCTATCAGGCAGCCGCTCTTCCGGGTTATATCTCTTATACCTTGGATATTAACCCGCAGGGCAAGACCCTTTCCAGCGGCAATACCATCGACATCGAAGACCTCTTCAAAACCGTTAGCTATTATGACAGCGACTGGAACGGCGGCGAAACGACAAATGGTACGAATCTGGTCGATGTCCTGATGCGAAACATCAATATTTACAAGATTGATGCAAACGGCGACAAACAGCAGCTCTCTGCCAGTGAGTATACCCTGCAGTTCGATTGCAGCGAAAATGGTGTGCAGAGTGATGGCGAAAAGGGTGCAGCTCTTCTGAAACTGACGGTTCCGGATGCAACCCATTTGCAGGTGACTTATTCCTATAAAATCATCGCCAACAAGAATACACCATCTGTCATTCATGGCTGCAAAGTCAGAAAAAATGGCCGCTATGTGCCAATGGAGAGCGGTCTTGTTCCGCCAGCAGGCGATAAGATTACCTTCTCCAACACGGCAAAGCTGAAAGCAGACAGTGCCTCCGGAGAATCTTCTCATAACAATCAGGAATATACCGTATTCCAGTCCGGTGGTACGATTTCTACCAACCCGATTCCAAGGGTTTATAAAATCAATACTGGCGACTATACCATTAAGTCTTTGAACGCAAGCTTCTTGCTGGCAAAGTATGAATCCGGAAGCTGGTATTATGCATCGAATGTGAATGCAGATGGAGCGATTACTTGGGGCAATCAGTCTTTCAGTGGCAAAACTGTCCCTGCAACAGATGCATATGTCATCAAAGTGGAAGGAACACAGCCGAAAATCATCTTGGAACAAAATGTGCTCTATAAGCTGGTAGAAATCTCTGTTCCGGCAGGTTATGAGGGTTCCAACTTGAATCTGCCGTCTGGTACAGATTTCAGAGCATTGATAACTGGCTATCTGAACAGCAATTTGACAAAGTACGGAGATCAGGATTATGCAACATTCCTGAAAAATTATGACCCGAATCATTACTTCTCCTTTAACAGCAATGTCAGCGGAAACAATATTCCACATGATGTGAGCCAAAGCGAGATTCAACAGATTAAGTCGGGCGATGACCTTAATATCCCGAATAGTGAATTGATTGACATTGGTGTGCAGAAGCAGTGGGTCAACAGCAACAACACAACGCCGAAAAATGCTTCAATTACAGTAGAACTGTACTGGTCATATGAAAAGAGTACCAGCGGCATTCCAGCCAGTGCAAAATTGGCAAAAGCTGAAGATTTAGGCATTCTGGACAGCAGCTTTAACGCAACAAAGATTTTGACAAATCCAGAAAATGCAAAAGTTTGGACAGATTTGCCGAACGGAAAAGCTGGCAAGCCGATTTACTACTATGTAAAGGAAACTGCTTATACTTATGGTGGTAACACGTATACCTTGCAGGAAGGTGGCAGCTATAAAGATGGTTCTGACCTCGGCGGATATTTGCCGATTTATCAGAACAATGCAGCCAATGGAGATACAACCGTTCAGATTCAGAACACACAGCGTCTGATGCTGAAAAAGGTGTGGAAAGACATCAACAATCAGGATATGAAACCGCTGTCGAATTCTGTTAATGTTACAGTTTTCGGTATTAAAGTGGATGCTGCTGGCAATGAAACCAAAGAAGCATTGTTTACAAATCCAGTTACACTGGGCGATACGAACAGCTGGCAGCTGGATATTACAAGCTTGATTGGCAATAAAGATTTGAGTGTTTACAAGCGGTTTGAGGTAACAGAAACAGACGTGGATACCAGCAATATGGTTATCAGCTGCGTATTTAACTTAAACCAGAATACTGGTGAAATTATCGTTACTAACAAGAGCACACAGCCAACCGATGCTTCTGTAACGGTTCAGAAAGCTTGGAGCGATGGCGAAAATCTGCACGATGCAGATACAGTATCAGTAGATTTGTATCAGTCTACGACTGCTCTGCCGAGTGGTACAACATTCAGCTTGGATTGGTTGAATAAAAACGCAACAAAGCTGGTTGACAAGACTGTAACGCTGAACAAGGATAACGACTGGAGTTATACTTGGGCGGAACTGTCGCTGAAAAATGATAGCGATCAACCATATTATTATTATGTATGGGAAGATACCGCAAACAGTACGATTGCAAACAGGGATAAATATACAGCAACTTACACGAAATCCAGCAACAGCACGGCCTACAAGACCAATTACACCATCACCAACAGCAGAAGTGCGATTACAGTACAGAAGCAGTGGTATGATGAAGATGGAAATCTGATTACCAATCTGTATGATGAAGATGGAAATCTGATCGTAAATAATATGGCAAATTTGCAGGAAATCACGCTGAAGGTGTATAAGAAAACGGATGCTGTTCCAACTGATCAAATTGGTGTCGTTGCTTTTGGGGATTCTATTACAGATGGCTATGAATGGCAATATTCTAAAACTGACAAGTGTTATCCAAGCAAATTGACAACCATGCTTAAAGCAGCTGGTTTCAATTTAAAGAACAATGCAGTGGATAATCAGGGTCAAAGCACACAGCAAATCGGTGATGCTGGACAGGGATTCCGTTCTCGTGTTGGAAATATTCCAAATGATACTAAGGTTGTATGCTTATTGGGCGGTACAAACGATATTCATCAAAACAGTAGCTCTGTAAAGGGCGATCCGCAAGGAGTTTTTGATCGTCTGCAAGCACTGATTGGCGATATTCAGAAGCAAGCACCAAATGCAACGATTTTTGTAGGCAGCATTCCGCATTTTGACTTCTACAAAGATGGAACATTAACAACAGGCGGAGGTTGGTGGAATTGGCTCTCAGGTTATGCAGATAATGACGGAGCAATTCCAAATGGCTATATCGACCAGTATAATGCGAAAATTAAGACATATGCGGAAGCAACAGACGGCGTTTATTTTGTAGATGTGTGCAGCGTGGTAACAGATGATGATATTCGTGCGGATGGTTGTCATCCAAATGAAGCTGGCTACACGAAAATTGCAACCGCTTATGCCAACGCAATTCAGAGCTACTACACAAGCAAAGAACCTGTTCAGGAAAATGGTCAGGATTTAACGATTACGCTGAACAATGCCAACAACTGGACTGCTGCAATCGATGTTCCGGCTGGTGATAATACCTATTGTGTAGAAGAAGTGGATGTTCCAGCTGGCTGGGATGTTACCTATGAAAACAACGCACAGCAGGCAAACAACACCACACCAATTTTGGTGAAGAACCAGAAGCAACCGACTGACATCAATCTTACAGTAGAAAAGACTTGGGCGAAAGATGAAGCAAGTACAAATAATCGACCAGCCAACATTTCGCTGACCTTGCTGCGAAGCAATGGCAAGAAGCAGGATGGTTCGGATGCTGTAAACGCAAGTGAATGGTTCTGGGAAGAACTGAGAATTCCAACACCAACACCAACAAAGAATGGCGATAAGTGGACATTTGCCTATACAGGACTTCCGGCAAACGATGCTTTCGGAAATGCTTACTATTACAAGGTACAGGAAGCAGCGGTCAGCGGCTATACCGTTTCTTATGGTCTTAATGGAGTTGGAGAAGAAAACGGCGTGACTGCAGCAGCTGGCGAAACTGCAACCTTGCATGTAATCAATACCCGTGCGATTACATTGCAGATTGAAAAGCAGTGGTCGGATGGTGCAACGAATCAGCACTTGCTGGATGCAGTTCGAGTTCGGATTTATCGTTCGACAAATCCAAGCGATGTTCCAACTGCAAATCTGACCTTGCAGGTTACACCGGAAACGGTTTCTGTTGGTGTCAATGGAACGGCAACGGTTACTGCAAACAAAAAGATTACTGTAAAGGAAATCGCAAATAACACAATTGCAAATGCAACTATTTCTGAAGACGGAAAAACCTTGATCATTACTGGTGAAGAAGCAGGCAAAACCACCATTACAGTTACCGATGGAACGATGGAAAAGCAGATTTCTGTTACCGTATTGGCAGAACCAACTTTGATTCTGGCTATTGAGCCGACAAGCATTCACGTTGGAGAAACTGCAACTCTGACACCAAGTATGAGTGATGGAAGCGATTGTAGCGGTGTTACTTATTCGATTACAGCAAATACTGATGTTGTTTCGATTAGCGGTAATACAGTTACTGGTTCGAAAGCCGGAACAGCAACCATTGTTGCAGAGCAAAACGGCAAAACATCAAATCCTGTTACCATTACCGTTACAGAACCACCGCTGAACTTGAATCCAGAAAGTGTGACTGTTTCTGTTGGCGATACGGCTACGATTCAGGCAAACCGGACTGTGACAATTTCGCAAGATCCAGATGCCAACATTGCAACGGCTTCTGTAAGTGGAAAAAACATTACTGTAACAGGTGTTGCAGCGGGTTTGACTTCTTTCAAGGTAGAGGATTCGGACGAAAATGAAAAGACGGTTTTGGTTACTGTTAACCCGAAGCAAGTGGCGAATGGAAAAGTGCTGACAAGTGGGCAATCTTATGAGTTTAATGTTCCAGCAGACTATCAGAATAACATCCAAAAAGTAGAGATTTCATTTAAGGATTATTCTGGAGAGTATTATGGTGATGGTGGCATGGAGATTCATTTTGATGACATGTATGCAGGATGGATTGGAATGTCAGGTGCTTCTAATGTAAGAGAAGTATTATTTTCAAGTTTAACAGACTTTGCTAACAGTAGCAATGGCGGAACGGCTATCTGGACGGCAAAAGGTGCGTCTGGAAGTAGTGTTAAGAAAATAAAAGTTACTTTAAAGAGCAAAGCAACGACTTGCACCATCACACAAATCAAAATCACAAAGACAGACGGAACAGCTTATACTGTCACTGATTTTGGTGGAGGAACTACGCCAACCACGACTACGACCACAACAATAACTACAACCACAACTACCACTACTGCGAAGGAAAAAGTATTTACAATTCCTGGCGTATCTGCTGGTAAAACCATTACAGTTACCGTAAAAGGTACAGCAGGCACTACCATCAATGGTTGCTTTGGATACAATGATAATGGAAGCGATCATCCCACAACACCAACTTGGTATCAATGGGAATTTGGCGATCAAAAAATCAATTCAGATGGCACATTGACCTTGACGCATACTGTTCGAAATACCTATACGGATGGAGATGTCTTCTTCAAGGTATGGCACAACAATTCGGCGGTGTCGGGTATTACCTACACGATTAGTGACAGCAGTTCCGGTGGCGGAGAATCGGGTGGCGGTTCTGGCGGCGGAGAATCCGGTGAAACAAAAACAGTGACACTCAAAAAGGATACATCTACTGAGATTTGGTTCAAGAAGGATCATAGTGATGTTGCAATTAGCAGCATTACAATTGATGCTAAGGGATTGACTGGCTCTTCTAATTTAGGTGTTAATTTTGGAATTGGAAACAACCAATATGCAGCAAGTTTTTATATTGGTAATTATGGAAGTTTAAGTATTAACCAAGTTGGGCAGCATTGTAAAGTTTCATTAAGCGGAACTGTGTTTACTATTGATAACTTTGAATGTAATTTGGATCGAATTATATTTCAAAGCAATGCACACTCTTTATCCGGCGATGTTGCAATAACTGTCAATTATGCCACCACCCCTCAATCCCTCTCAGCCCCACGCAGAGCCGTTGCAGCAGCGGCTGTCATCGAATCGGAACAGTTGCTCTCTGCCGCCAACGAAACCGCTGACGTTCAGACACAGGCTCTCGAAAACACCATTGACGCAAGCGAAGTTTCCGATAGCGACTGGGCAAACGGTCTGCTGCTCGAAATCGACGAAGCCGACAACTGGCAGGGCAGCGTAATGAATCTTCCGGTTACCGACAGCAACGGCAACACCTACTACTATTGGGCGGTGGAAGAACCTGTCACGGGCTATACGCCAAGCTATCTGTTCCAGGATGCTGACGGCTCGCAGAGCAACGCCATCAAGGCAGATGCACAGGTGGACGGCACAGACATCATCATCCTGAACACCAAGCAGGATACCTCCTACACCCTCCCCAGCACCGGCGGAACGGGCGTGACCCGCTATTATCTCATCGGCTTGCTGCTGATGGGTGGCAGCGGACTGGTAATTTCTTATCAATTTCGGCGGAAACGCCATGGAAATTGTACAAAATAAACAAAATTATAGTTCTTCTGTTGACATTTTTGGAAAAAGTTTCAGAACTCCTTGACAAACGCATTGACTTGTGTTACAATAATATCAAGGAGTTCTGAATAAACAGAGAACCATGTACGGAACGGAAAACACACCGCCGTAACAAAAAATTAAAATGTGACCGGAAGCTGACACAGAACCGGCACAGAAAAGAAGGAGCGTTTATTATGAAAAACACAAAAAGAGCAAGAAGAGCTGCAGCGTTCGCCGCAGCCGTAGTGATGGCAGCTTGTGCAGCCATTCCGATGGGTAGTTCGTTCTCTGCAAGTGCAGCAATTGGCGGTGACAATGCCATTACTATTACAGCTACAGACGGTGCAGCACATAGTTATGCAGCATATCAGATTTTTTCTGGTACATATGCTGGTGGTGTGTTGACAGATATTACATGGGGTGATGCAGTAGATGGTACTGCTGTTTTGAATGCATTGCATGCTGCTTCAAGTGATACTGCAAGTCCTTTAAGTGGTTTGTTCCCAGACACTGTAACAGATGCAGCTGGTGTTGCTAAGGTTCTCAGTTCTAAGACAGGTGAGAGTGAGAATGAAGAAAGCGTTTTTGGTGATGACAGTGAAAAGGCACAAGCATTTGCTGCTGTTGTTGGAGGCTGTTTGACTGATTCGAGTACAAAATCTGGAAATTATGATAGTGCAACTGGAAAAATTTCAGGTTTGCCAGATGGTTACTATTTAGTTTTGGATAGTGCTGCACCTACCAATCCGGGAGAAACTAATCCGAATTCTGGTGCAATGACACGCTATATTTTGAAGGTTACTGCCCACGATAATGGTACTCCTTCTGATATTACTGTTAATGCAAAGCACTCTGCTCCTTCTGTTATGAAAAAAGTTTTAGAAGAAGGATATAATACTACTGGCGACACAGTGAAATTTGGTAACGATAAAGATGACGCAACAGCAGGCGTTCAGAATGAGTATCAGTTGGAAAAAGACTATAACGATGTAGCGGATTATAGTATTGGTGATATGGTTCCGTTTACATTGTATGGTTCTTTGCCAGATACATTTGGCGATTATGAGCATTACTATTATGAATTCTCGGATACCCTTTCAAAGGGATTTGTTGCACCAGCTGTCAGCGATATTCATGTATATGTGGATGGTGAAGATGTAACAACTCAGTTAGGTACAAATGCTATCACAGTTGCTGATAATGGAGACAATGGTATTGCAATTGCTGTCAAAATTACGGATGTGAAGGGACTTACTCTTACAGGTGCTACTTTATCTAAAAACTCAATTATTACTGTTAAGTATAGTGCGAAGTTGGACACTGATGCTGAAATTGGTTTGGATGGCAACGTGAATGAAGTAAAGTTGACTTATTCAAACAATCCGAACAAAACAGGTGATGGTACAACAAAGCCAGGTGATACAGGTGAAACACCAGTAGATAAGGTTATTGTATTTACTTATGAACAGGATTTCACAAAGAAGGATGCAGACAGTGGTAAGGAGTTGAAAGATGCTGAATTCGTTCTCAGCCGAAAAAAAGGTGAAGAAACTCAGTATTTGGTTGCAACTCAGAAAGTGGATGGAGTAGAAGGAACCTATGTTGTTGCTTCTTGGACAACAGAAAAAAATAAAGCAACCGTATTAAAGACTACAGATGGTACTTATAAGGTAATTGGTCTGGAAGACGGTGCATATACCGTAGAAGAAACAAAGAAGCCGAATGGTTATAATGAGCCGGCAGATTCTACTACAGAGCTTACAATTTCTGCAAATACTGCTAATAATCAGACATGGGCAGGAGCAGCAAAGGATGCTTTGACTGGATTGACATTGACAGCTGCAAATGATGGAACAAATGCTGTTTCTGTTACACTTGGAAATGAACAAAATAAAGCTGATTTAAGTGATGGTATTGTTGCAGCAGACATTTTCAACACAAAGGGATCTACACTCCCGTCCACTGGTGGTATCGGTACAACAATGTTCTACATTGGCGGCGGTGTGCTGGTTGCAGGTGCTGGCGTACTCCTCATCACCAAGAAGCGGGCAAAGAAAAACGCTGAATAAACTACAATCCGGAACGTCCGGTTTTCAAAAATCCTAATTTCACAGTCTGCCGGCGGGTGTATGCCTGTCGGCAGGCATTAGGGAGTGCCTCATGAGAAAGAAAAAAACAGGTGTTATTTCAACCATTTTTTTGATTTTGATTTTACTGGTGGGGCTCTCCGTAATGCTGTATCCAACCATCAGCGACTGGTGGAATACCAGGAACCAAAAGTATGCTATATCAAACTATGTGCAGGCGGTTGAGGAACTGGACGACGGCGAAGCGGAACTGCTGCTCCAGCAGGCAAAGGACTACAACAAAGACCTTTACAACCTGCCCGCCCCGTTCACCAACTGCGACCAGCTTTCTGCGTATGATTCGCTCTTGAATATCTCCGGAACGGGAATCATGGGCTATATCACCATTCCTGTCATCCATGTGGAGCTGCCGATTTACCACGGCACGAGCGAAGAAGTGCTGAATATTGCAGCCGGACATTTAAAGGGGTCGTCCCTGCCGG